>Ga0224535_1000465_pt1 | contig 11571 bp, 7 predicted proteins | sample 714E13034metaG_FD_179898 | JGI IMG/M metagenome (GOLD analysis project Ga0224535, IMG submission 179898) | Peat soil microbial communities from Stordalen Mire, Sweden - 717 E1 30-34 | ecosystem: Environmental > Terrestrial > Soil > Wetlands > Peat | place: Sweden: Norrbotten County, Stordalen... | reverse complement strand
CGATCTTCAGCCGGCATTACGGCGCGAGTGGCTGGGTCATCGGCGCCATCATCGCCTCGTTCTCCGCCATGCAATTCGTCTTCTCACCAATTTGGGGACGGCTTTCCGACCGGCATGGCCGCCGTCCCATTTTGCTCATCAGCACTGCCGGCGCGGCGTTGTCGTATGTCCTGTTCGCCGTCGGGTCGGGATTTGAAAATCACACCGCCGCGCTCTGGACGTTGCTCGTCTCCCGCGCCTTCGCCGGCATCTGCGGCGGCAATATCACCGTCGCCCAGGCCTACATCGCCGACATCACCCCGCCGGAAAACCGGTCGAAGCGGATGGGACTCATCGGCATGGCGTTCGGATTGGGATTTATTTTCGGTCCGGCGCTCAGCGGCATCGCCCTGCATTTCTTCGGCGCCACCGGACCGGGCTGGACGGCTGCCGCACTTTGCGCGGTGAATTTTCTCCTCGCATTTTCCATCCTCGCCGAGAGCTTGAAGCCGGAATCCAGCCAGGCGGCCCGTCGCCCGCATTTCGCCCAATGGGGACACACGCTCGCCCAGCCGAATATCGGGTTGTTGATCCTGATTTTTTTTCTGGCGACGTTCGCGTTCAGTTGTTTTGAAAGCACCCTGCCGCTGCTGGTCAGCGATAATTTTAACCTTGGCATCGCCGTGGATGAAACCAAGCCGGCCACGACAGTCATCTCCCTGTTTGTGTTTTGCGGCATCATCGGTGCGGTCATCCAGTGGCGGGCCATCGGGCGGCTGGTGAAAATGTTTGGCGAACCCAAATTGATTTCACTGAGCCTGTTCCTGACCGGCATCAGCCTGATCCTCTTGCCGTATATCAAAGGCGACGGACAGCTCATGTGGCTGGCGGTGCTGCGCGCGACCGACTGGCCGTGGATCAAAATGCTGCTGGCGCTGGCGCTGCTGGCGGTGGGTTCCGCCCTGACGCGGCCGCCGCTTTTCGGATTGCTATCCAACCTCGCGCCCGCGAACGAGCAGGGCGCGACCATCGGCGTGGCGCAAAGCGCCGGGAGCCTGGCGCGCATTCTCGGTCCGCTGTTTGCCGCGACGCTTTACACACACGTCGCATCGCTGCCTTACGTGACCTGCGGTGTCATTTCCATCCTTGCTGGAATTCTGGCGTTCCTGCGGTTGGGCGATGTTTGACTCCAAGGTAGGGCGGCGCTGCTGCGCCGCCTGAATTGCCGTTGCTTCGCTGAGCTTGCTGTCGGCCAGATTTTGGCCGAGCTGCCGCTCATTGGTGTCCAGCTATTCTGAGGTAGGCATTGAAAATCTCCATGATTTAAAGGGTGGGATCAGGATGTGGGTTGTTATCGACATGGAGTTGGGCGCTTAAACATTCGTTAAATGCGGCAAATCAACCTTTGACACGTTAGAGATTTTCAAAGTGGCTTTACGGTTCAGAGTTCTTTGATGCAGTCTCATCCGACCTTGTTTTCTCAAATCACCAATGGTCTCCACGCTTCGGAATTTTCCCGATCCGTTAAAAAATTCCCTCACGCAAAACCCGTCCGGGGATTGGCCGAATACGACCATTTCCTGGCCCTGTGTTTTGGACAACTAACCTACCGTGAAAGTCTGCGCGACATTGTGGCCTGCCTGAATTCAAAAACTCGGTTGCTTTACCATATGGGTTTCCGAGGCCGGATCACGCGCACCAACATCGCTTACGCCAACCAGCATCGGGATTGGCGAATCTTTCAGAGCCTGGCCGAAACTCTCATGCGGCGGGCTGCCGCGTTGTATCGCGATGCCGCTTGGGATCATGACCTGCCCGGCTTGGTGTTTGCCCTGGACTCCTCCATCATTTCGTTGGTGCTCAACCTTTTCCCTTGGGGCTATTTTTTCCGGACGCGACAGGCCGCTCTCAAATTGCATTTGCTGCTGTCTTTACAGGGCAATCTTCCAGCCTGGGCCGTGCTAACCGACCCCAAGGTGGGCGACCAACGAATGCTCGAGCGCATTCCCATCCAGCCAGGCGCACATTATGTCATGGACCGAGGTTACCTGGATTTTGTCCGGCTTTACCGGCTCCATCAGAGTGGCGCTTACTTCGTCGTGCGCTGTAAAGAGCCGGTGAGTTTCAAGGTTCTGGAGCGCCGGCCCGTGGACAAAGACAACGGGTTTAAATGCGATCAGACCGTTCGGCTAAAGAGTAACTGGTCGGAAAAATCTTTCCCTGAGCCACTGCGGAAAATCCGGCTTTATGATTCGGAAAACCAGGTCATGTTGGTTCTGCTAACGAACAACTTTTCCCTGACGGCGGAGACCACTGGCCATCTCTACAAGCGGCGGTGGCAGGTGGAATTGTTTTTCAAATGGATCAAGCAACACTTGCGACTGCGAACCTTTTATGGCCGTTCGGAAAATGCGGTGCGGTGTCAGATTTGGAGCGCTATCTGCGCCTATCTTTTGGTGGCAATTTTACGGAAGCAAAATGGAATTGAGAAAAGCTTGAATGAGATATTGCAAATTTCCAGCGTAAGCATATTTGAGCAAGCTCCTGCCAGAGAGATATTTGCCAACCAAACGCGAGAAATTGCTCCGGTTGTTTACAACAACGAAATCCAAAAGTCATTCGAGTTCAATCGGATATAGCTGGACACCAGTGGGAGGAAGCCAAAGCCATCTACAAGTCGAAACGGAGCCAGTGGAAATCGAGCGAATCCAGCGAAGGGTTGAACCGGAAAGCAACGCGGGAAGGCAAATCCGATGCATCCACTTCCAGGACTTCCACCGTGAGGTCGTCCAGGTCATACCGGTCGCCTTTTTTGCATTTGGGGCCGAACGCGAGCCGGTTGAAAGTCCTGCAGGCGTAGATGCCACGGATCGGGCCAACATTGTTGCAGAAGAATATGTCCGGCGCTTGGGATTGAATCACCAGCGTTTTGTCATCAGTCCGCTGGATGTCAAAGCTCGTGCAACCCGGCGCCAGCGCCCGCAAGGTCTTGGGCGGTGGCTGGTGGTGATACGCTTTGCAAAAAGGTTAGAACACACCGCGAACGGCAAGGGTGCGTTGACGATGATCAGATTTTCGTTCTCGATATTTGGCCAATCACCGACATCGCCGGGGCGGTCCGCTGCGTTGCTTTCTCGCGTACACTCGCCCGGCCTCAAATGCGAACCATTCCATGGGCCGAAGCCAGAAGCCAAATCCGCTAGAAATAGTTTTCGGCGGCTTGACGCTGTGCGCGAAGCAGCCTAGTTTTCCATTTATTCGGGGAGCCAACCGGTCCTGTTGTAGCGGCGGTCTGTGACCGTCGGTGGCAGGCAAAGGCTGAGAGGGCGACGCGGGAGCGCCGCCGACCCAGGAACCTGATCCAGGTAATGCTGGCGTAGGAAGCTCCTTGCGGAGGGCCACCGGGGCCGCCTTCCTCCAAAGCCTTTCCTGAATCAGATTTGCGTTACGGTTCCCAGAACCCAGACGCGAGAACCAAGAGCCAAATTTATGATCGCAACCAAAGAGTCGTTCGAACCGCACAGCAGCGAACAACTGCCAGGCAGCAAACGCTTTTACGTTGCCGGTAAAATTCACCCGGACGTCCGCGTGCCGATGCGCGAAATCGAACTCACACCGACCAAGTCTTACACCGGCGCCACCGAGCACAATGAGCCGGTCCGTGTTTATGACTGCTCCGGTCCCTGGGGCGATCCCAGTTTCAAGGGCAATGTTGAGAAAGGCCTGCCCGCATTGCGCGTGAAATGGATTCGCGCCCGGGGCGACGTCGTGGAACACGATGGCCGCCCGGTCCAGCCCATTGACGATGGTTATCTTTCGGACAAGCACCGTGAACTCAGCCAGGCGCGCCGCCAGGACGAAACAACGTTTCACCTCGACCAGACAGCCCTGCCCAAGCGGAAAATTCTGCGCGCCAAACCCGGCCAAGCTGTTACCCAGTTCGCCTACGCCCGCGCCGGCATCATCACGCCCGAAATGGAATTCATAGCCATCAGGGAGCAGATGGAGATTGGCGATTGGCGATTGGCGATTGGCGATCTCAGCAAAGACAAAGTCCGTAATGATCTTCAGAAGCAGCACGCCGGCAGTTCCCAAATCGTAAATCCGCCGCCGCCTTTGGTGTTCCAACGGTTTCCGCAAAGAATTCCAACTGAGATTACGCCCGAATTTGTTAGAAGTGAGGTGGCGGCAGGCAGGGCCATCATTCCGGCCAACATCAATCATCCCGAACTCGAGCCGATGATCATCGGCCGCAACTTCCTGGTGAAGATCAACGCCAACATCGGCAACAGCGCCGTCGCGTCGTCCATCGAGGAGGAAGTTGAGAAAATGCGCTGGGCCACCAAGTGGGGAGCCGACACCGTCATGGACCTCTCCACCGGCAAAAACATCCACGCCACGCGAGAATGGATTCTGCGCAATTCGCCCGTGCCCATCGGTACTGTGCCAATTTATCAGGCGCTCGAAAAAGTCGGCGGCAGGGCTGAGGAGCTTACCTGGGAAATTTACCGCGACACCCTCATCGAACAGGCCGAGCAAGGCGTGGATTACTTCACCGTTCACGCCGGCGTGTTGCTGCGCTTCATTCCCATGACCGCACGCCGCATGACCGGCATCGTCAGCCGTGGCGGCAGCATCCTGGCCAAATGGTGCCTCGCGCATCATCAGGAAAATTTCACCTACACGCACTGGGATGAAATCTGCGAAATCATGGCCGCCTACGACGTTTCATTTTCCATCGGCGACGGCTTGCGGCCCGGCTCGATTGCCGACGCCAACGATGAGGCGCAATTTGGCGAGCTCCAAGTACAGGGCGAACTTACCACCCGCGCCTGGGCCAAAGGCGCGCAAGTAATGAACGAAGGACCGGGCCACATCCCGATGCATCTGATCGAGGAAAACATGCACAAGCAACTCGAGTGGTGCCACGAAGCGCCGTTTTACACGCTCGGCCCGCTCACCACCGACATCGCGCCCGGTTACGACCATTTCACCAGCGGCATCGGCGCGGCGATGATTGGCTGGTACGGCTGCGCGCTGCTCTGCTACGTCACGCCCAAGGAACACCTCGGCCTGCCGGACAAGAAAGATGTGAAGGACGGCGTCATCGCCTACAAGATTGCCGCCCACGCCGCCGACCTGGCCAAGGGCCATCCCGGCGCGCAATACCGCGACAACGCGTTGAGCAAGGCGCGTTTCGAATTCCGCTGGGAAGACCAGTTCAACCTCAGCCTCGACCCGGTGACCGCACGCGAGTTCCACGACGAAACCCTGCCGCAGGATGGCGCCAAGACCGCGCACTTCTGCTCCATGTGCGGCCCGCACTTCTGCTCGATGAAGATAACGGAGGATGTTCGGAAGTATGCCGCCGAACAAGGCATCGCCGAGGAAGAGGCGCTCAAGAAAGGCCTGGAAGCCAAGTCGAAGGAGTTTGTGGAACAAGGCGCAGAAATTTACACAAAAACTTAATGAGTCACTGAATTCCCATGATCGTGTCGAAGGCATACCACAGCCTTCTGAGCAATCCCGGATTTAAAATGCCCGGCACAGGAAAAATCACAACCGGTTATGCGACCGTCCCGGGCGTACCAATTTCGGAACCGCTTACAACGACGCCGGCGTTCAGCCCGGCGGGTGAAGGCGGTAACTCCAGCGAGTCCAGCGCGCGACCGGGGTCCTTTGCGCAGACGGCGATTGGCGTACAGTCGTTGGCGGGCAGTTCCAGCTTGCTTGGCCGCAGGACCATACCGGCTGGCAGGTGCAGGCGCAGACCAACTCGCTTGGCGGACGGTTCGTCAGAGGAATGAAGGCCGGAGAGCAGAACTTGAATTTCATTTCCTTGACAGTCATTTTCCTGACCTGAGGGATTGCGGCTTGCCCTGTGTTATTCGCTCCCCAAGCAATCCGCTGTTCATTCATGACAACTGTTTCCAGAAGCCGCCGACCGCTTCCCGCAGCCTGCCCGAGTTCCGGATCCGCACGAATCGCCACCGGGCAGGAAACAGACGGCGATAACGCAACTCATTGAACCGGGCGTCAATGAGTAGCACCACTCCGTGATCGGTTTCCGACCGAATGACCCGCCCGATGGCTTGGAGAACGCGGTTCATGCCCGGAAAAGTGTAAGCGTAATCAAATCCCGCAGCGTTCTGTTGCTGGAAATAGTCGCGGATCAAATCACGTTCGACACAAAGTTGAGGCAGGCCCACCCCGACGATGACGGCACCGATCAAACGCTCGCCGACCAGGTCAATCCCTTCTCCGAAAATTCCGCCCAGCACGGCGAACCCGGCCAGCGTTTCCCCCTGCTCAACCGAAAAGGCGGCCAGGAAGGCATCGCGTTCCGGTTCGGTCATGCCGGGTCGTTGGACGAGAACCGGGACCGACGGGTAGCGGGCCTGAAATTCCTGTAGCACGGCGTTGAGGTATTGATACGAAGGAAAATAGATGAGGTAGTTGCCGCGTCGTCCTTGCACCAAAGTTCCGATCGCCTCCACCACGTCCCCTAGCGATTCCGCCCGGCCCTTAAAATGGGTTTGAATCCGATCTTGAATGAACACCGCAAGGTTCCCGGTCGGGAAAGGCGATGGCAGTTGCAACACGGGATCTTCAGGCGCGCCGCCCAGCAGGGTGCGATAATAGTCCATCGGCGTGAGGGTGGCGGAGAAGAAGATCACCGCATGGCCACGGGCCAGCGCCTGCCGGAGCAGGCCGGAAGGATCCAGACAAAACAGTCGCACCTTCACTGCTGGGGCATTTTCGATGATGGTCACATAACGCTCATCGTAAAGTTCGGCGGTGCGTCGGAACGAATGGAGCCGGAAATATAGCGCGAGCAAATCCTCCCGAAACCCGGCCGGCTGGTTCTGGGCCAGCCAGGTCTCCGCCTCGGTGAGCGCAGCTTCCAGCAACGCGATCAAAGTCTCGGGCAACTCGCGGCTCGTGCTGACCCCAATTTTTCCACCTCTGGCCGCCAGCGAATTTCGGCCGCTCGAATTGGGGGCGGGCTCGCTGGCCGGCGCTGCTTGAACTGGAAACAAGTTGAGTTCGACGGACGGATCGGAAACTTCAACCGGTTCTTCGGAATCTGCGGTGGGGCCCCCAAGTTTCCGCATCCCCGAATTCAATCTGGCCAGCGCTTTGGCGCAACGCGGCGCGGCCTGCTTGAGCGCCCGTCTGACCTCAATAATCTCCCGGCCATCCAGATCGGCGGAGAACATTTCCCGCGCCCGGTCCACCAGATTATGGGCTTCATCCACGAGGAAGCCGTATTGGCCGCCGCCCTCGGCGAAGTGCCGGCGCAAATAAACCTGGGGATCAAAAACGTAATTGTAATCACAGATGACGGCGTCGCTCCAGGTGGACACGTCCAGTGAAAGTTCAAAGGGACAAACCTGATGTTTCTGGGCCACGGCTTCGAGGGCGGATCGGGTGATTTCTTCCCGTCCCAAGGCCTCGCGTATCGCTGGTTTGACACGGTCGTAATAACCAAGGGCCAATGGACACGTTTGTGGATCGCAGGGCTGGCCCGCGCGAACGCAGACCTTTTCCCTGGCGGTGAGCGTCACGGTGCGAAGCTTCAATCCGCCCCGGCGCAAGTCAGCCAGCGCTTTCTCGGCGATGGCTCGCCCGACCGTGCGGGCAGTCAGGTAAAAGATGCGTTCGAGTTTTCCTTCAGCCAGCGCTTTGACCGCCGGGAACAGCACGGAGATGGTCTTGCCGATGCCGGTGGGAGCGGCGAGGAACAGTCGCCCGCCATTGGCCAGCACCCGGTAGGCGGCGACGGCCAGATCGCGCTGCCCCGGACGATAGGCCGGGAAGGGAAAGGCAAGCGCGCGTATGGACTGGTCCCGCCCCTGACACCACTGGTGACGTTCGCGGAGCCAATCCATATAAATGGCGGTGGTCGCGCCAAAGAAATCGGACAGTTCGGCGAACGAGAATGACTGGCGCAACTCCGTCACCTTGCCAGTGGCCAACTCCAGATACGTCAGTTGAATGACGAGATTATCCAAGGCTTGGCTGCGGGCGTAGATGAAGCTGTAACACTTGGCCTGCGCCCAATGCAGCGGATCGGCCAGGCGATCCCAGGTTCCCTGCACGGTTTTTATTTCCTCCAGCAACACCTCCTGGGACGTGGACAGCAAACCGTCAATGCGTCCCCGGATTTGCAGGGTGAATTCGTCAGCTTCCACTGTCTGCTCAACGGGAATTTCCGTCTGGTAACCCGTCGGGCGTGAGCGTTGGATTTTTTGATGGCCCCGAATGGCCGCCAGGGCACGGTCCGGCCCTGCGAACTGACTTTGTGTGTCGAGATCGCCCCGCCGCAGGACAAACTCAACCAACTCGCGCACCTGAATCGTGTGGACTGGCTTTGCTGGCGCGCTCATTTGTTTAGGTGATGAAGAAAAGTCCCGCGTAAATCTTGGGGTCAATCAAGACACCAGTTTTCGCTTTTGTCGCCAGCCACTTCACTATCTCAACCAGCGGGACCTCATGGACTGTGATGTCTTTGTGTGCCACGCCACCGCCTTTCCCGGAGCGAAGCAACCCCGAAGCGCGAAACAACGTCACCCGTTCGGAAGTGATCCCGCTGCAGGACGGGCCGGCCATCACCGCCTCGATGTGCTCTGTGGCGTAGCCGGTTTCCTCCAGCAGTTCGCGTCGGGCTGCTTCAGCGTTAGTTTCATTCGTGCTGCCCGGTTCGTCCCCGATAATTCCGGCAGGAAGCTCTATCGTGCGCGCGTGAACCGGGATGCGGTATTGTTCCACCAGTAAAATATTTTGCTCCGCCGTCACGGCGACAATGATGGCAACACCGTTCGCCTTGACCCGATCCACGTATTCCCAATGGCCTTCCTTGATCAGAGCCAGGAACTTGCCAGTGTGCAGGGTAGTTTGGATGGGATGTTTCATTTGTTTTTTAGCATATCAGCACTTTACACCGTGACAATTTCGGCGCGATTCATTTCCGCGATTGCGTTCTTTACATCGTTGGGCGGGAGATTGTGACGCATGAAAATGAACTGCATCATCAATCCGGCAAGAATCCTCAACCGTTTCGGCAAAGCTTGGCTGATAAAACGGGCCAATGGGAAACATGAACTGGTGGGTGGAACCGCTGACGATTGCACTGAGGCCAAGGAATGGGCTTCACTTTCTGCTCACGAGATTGTTTTCACCCGGTTGGTTACCCCAGGACGCCCCGCGCGACCGAACGGCACACCGCTGCACTCCGCCCAGCTTGCCGCTCCATTCCGGCAGCCAAGTTTCGTCTCTCCGCAGAATTGAAGGGTGCGACCAAAGCGGCGTTGAATTCTCCGCTAAAAGATTCCGAACTCAACGCCGCTCTCGTCGCAATCGGGCTGGCCATGACGGCAGGGCGTGAATAATCCTTGTAATTAATGGCAGCGAACCTCATAATTTAAATCATTACCTTCCCCGAAGGCGAAAAATTTCCGGTGACTCCTGCGGGGAAGGAGGCTAGACTGTCGAAACGGTTTGGAACTATTTTTAATAACATGGACACTGCATTCAAAAACATATCAAAGATAAAATTCGAAGGGCCAAAATCAAAAAATCCGCTGGCCTTCAAACATTACAACCCCGCCGAAGTCGTCGAAGGCAAAACGATGCGCGATCATCTGCGCTTCTCGGTCGTCTATTGGCACACATTTCGCGGCACCGGCTCCGACCCGTTCGGCATGGGCACCGCCATCCGCCCGTGGGACGACGGCTCGAACTCGGTGGCCAACGCCGAAAATCGTGCGCGGGTCGCGTTCGAGTTCATCGAGAAACTCGGCGCGCCGTTCTACGCTTTTCATGACCGCGACGTCGCGCCGGAAGGCCAGACGTTGAGCGAGACGAACAAAAACCTCGACGCCGTCGTCAAGGTTCTGAAGGCCGAGCAGAAGCGCACCGGCATCAAGCTGCTATGGGGCACGGCTAATTTGTTTTCCAATCCGCGCTTCGTTCACGGCGCATCCACGAGCTGCAATGCCGACGTGTTCGCCTTTGCCGGCGCACAGGTGAAGAAGGCGCTGGAAGTTACCCACGAACTCGGCGGTGCCGGCTACGTTTTCTGGGGTGGCCGCGAAGGGTATTCCACCTTGTGGAACACCAACATGAAGCGCGAGTTGGAACACCTGGCCAAATTTTTGCACATGGCGGTGGATTACAAAAAGAAAATCGGCTTCAAGGGCCAGTTTTACATTGAGCCGAAACCCAAGGAACCAACCAAGCATCAATACGATTCCGAAGCCGCCGTGTGCCTGAATTTCCTTCGCGAATATGATCTGATGGGCGATTTGAAGCTCAATCTTGAGACCAACCACGCCACACTGGCCGGCCACAGCATGCAGCACGAACTCGAAGTGGCGGGTGGGGCGGGCGCGCTGGGTTCGGTGGACGCCAACACCGGCGACGAACTCATTGGCTGGGACACCGACCAGTTCCCCACCAGCATTTATCTGACGACGCAGATCATGCTCACCATCCTCAAATACGGCGGGTTCACCACCGGCGGCTTGAATTTTGACGCCAAGGTCCGGCGCGAAAGTTTTGAGCCGGTGGATTTGTTTCACGCGCACGTCGGCGGCATGGACGCCTTCTCGCGCGGGTTGAAAATCGCCGCCGCCATCCGCAAGGATGGACGGCTGGCGAAGTTTGTGAAGAATCGCTACGCCTCATGGGATTCCGGCATTGGCGCGAAAATCGAGTCTGGCAAGAGCAATTTCACCGACCTCGAAGCCTACATGCTCAAGAAAGGCGAAGTGACCGGCAATGTCAGCGGCCGCCAGGAATTCCTGGAGAACCTCATTAACGAATTCATCTGAACTGCCGCCGGCCCGGTCGCGTTGCCGGGTCAGCGCTGCGTTTGTCAGTAACTTGGAAGCCGCCGGGCAATCCACCCGGCGGCTTTTTATTGGAGGACCACCTCGACCGGGGAAATTGGCATCAATCCTGCAATTGGATTCGATTGCCAAAATCACCGGGTTAGTCTAATATCTAATAGTTGATAAATAGCATGAAGACATTTCTCAAACACTCGATTCTAATCGCCTCGGTTGTGATCATCGGCTGGATCTTTACAGCTATGGCCGGCGAATTTTTCCAAGATGTCCCAGCCCCGACCCAGCCGGCGAAGCCGACCCTGTTGACCGAGCCGGGCCAGCCAGTAACGTCAAGCCAGCCGGAAAAACCGAGCGGGAAGACGGTGCTGGAAAAACCCAACGGCGGCATCATTGTTCCCATCCCGCCATCGCTGGAAAAACTCGCGAATGGCATCGTTGTTTCTCTCAAGGATACTTTCCTGACGGTGGAAGTCTATGGCGACAACGTGGTGCGCATCGCGTGCGCGAAGGACCGCGCGTTCTTCGCCCGCAAGAGCGTGATGACGGAACCGAAGCGGGCCGTCAAAACTGACTGGTCGTTGAAGTCCGAAAATGGCGAGGCCATCCTCTCCACCGCCAAACTTCAGGTACATGTGAATCTGGCAACTGGCGCGGTTTCGTTTTTCGATTCCACCGGCAAACCCATTCTGGCCGAGAAAGCCGATGGCCGGACGATAACGCCCGCCGAAGTGCAGGGCGA
>Ga0224535_1000464_pt1 | contig 11584 bp, 5 predicted proteins | sample 714E13034metaG_FD_179898 | JGI IMG/M metagenome (GOLD analysis project Ga0224535, IMG submission 179898) | Peat soil microbial communities from Stordalen Mire, Sweden - 717 E1 30-34 | ecosystem: Environmental > Terrestrial > Soil > Wetlands > Peat | place: Sweden: Norrbotten County, Stordalen... | reverse complement strand
CTCCTTCGAGACAATGTCGGTCTCCTCGCCCACGCCACGGGCAAAGAGCGATGTGTCCTCGAAGACAGGGGTGCGAATTTCGCCGAAGTTGTAGCGGGCAAAGACGTCTCGTGCGGTCGCTTCGATGCGGTTCCAAAGCGCCGTCTCCGGCGGCAACAGGTCGCGGGTGCCGCGAACGGCTTTCAGTGTAGTCATATCCTCTTTAGTCTAAATGTTCTTTGGAGGGAGGCTGGAACCAGGCCTTCGGCGCTCATCAACCCGCCGCTGGAGGGAGTAACAGTCAGCGACGGGTTTGACCTCATCAAGAAAGAGACAAAAAACTCTGAAGCGGCTCCTACGCGTTGATCGCCATGCCCTCCACCGCTCCGTAGGCGTCCAGCAGGGACTCGGCCAGCGTGGGATGCGCGTGGATGGTGAACATCAACTCCTCTACTGTGCCTTCCAACTCCAGCACCGCAACCGCCTCGGCGATCAGCTCCGTAGCCTGCGGGCCGAGGATATGCACGCCCAGAATCTCGCCATACTTTGCGTCGGCGACCACCTTCACGAAGCCATCGTGATTGCCGAGGATGGTGGCCTTCGAGTTGCCCGCAAAGGGGAATTTGCCCACCTTCACCTCGTAGCCTTTTTCTTTGGCCTGCGCCTCGGTCAGGCCCACTGATCCGATCTGCGGCTCGGTGTAAGTGCAGCCCGGAATGCGGTCGCGCCGCACAGGGCGGAAAGCGCGGCCGGCAATCTTCGCCGCTGCGACCATGCCGCTCATCGCGCCCACATGGGCCAGTTGCGGCAGACCGGCCACGATGTCACCGATGGCAAAGACGCCCGGTTCAGCCGTCTCCTGCGCCTCGTTGACCTTGACCAGCCCTCGTTCGAGTTCGATCTTTGTCTTCTCCACGCCGATATTGCCGGTTCGCCCGGCGCGGCCCACGGCCACCAGCACCTTCTCGGCCTCCTTCACCTGGGTCTTGCCGTTGACGTCGGTAAAAGTCACCTTCACGCCGGTCTCGGTTTTCTCCACCTTCTCGACCCTGGCGCTGGTATTCACGTCGATGCCGCGCTTTTTGAAAAGGCGCGTCAGCTCTTTTGAAATTTCCTCGTCCTCGACCGGAACCACGCGGGGCAGAAACTCGACGATGGTCACTTCAGCGCCGAAGGTGCGGAAGAGGGAGCCGAACTCCATGCCCACCGCGCCCGCACCGATGACGATCAACGACTTGGGCACTTGCTTCAAGGCCAGAATTTCGATGTTGGTGAGGATGCGGTTGTCTGCCTCCAGGCCCGGCAGCATCTTGGCCTCGGAGCCGGTGGCCAGAATCACGTTCTTCGCTTGCACGTGAGAGACGGCTTCGCCGTTGGCGACTTCGACCGTGTGTACGCCTTCCAACGCAGGGCCGGTCAGCCGGCCAAATCCCACGATCCGCGCAATCTTGTGCTTCTTCATCAGGAAGTCCAAGCCCTTGGCGTGCTTGGTGATGATGGCGTCTTTGCGCTGGAGCACCGCGGCCCAGTCGAGCGTGGGCGTGCCGATTCCCTGAATGCCAAAATCAGCGGCGTGCTTCATGTGGTCCCAGATTTCGGCGTTGAACAGAAGGGCCTTGGTTGGGATGCAGCCCACGTGCAGGCAGGTGCCGCCCAGCTTGTCGGTTTTTTCGATCAACGCGACTTTCAGTCCGTATTCTGCCGCGCGAATGGCCGCCGTATAGCCGGCTGGTCCGCCACCCACAATCGCTACATCGTACACTGTCTCTGCCAAGGAAAACTCCATTCCGAAGCGCACCGTCTCTGGGCGCACCTTGTCACGATTAGTGTAAATGCACCAAATGAATTTCACGTCAGGCTGGTTCGAAATGGAAAGTTGATATCTGATTAGTTTTCCTTTCTTCAGAAAGGAGCTTTGTATCACTGCTGTCCGGTTAGATGTCGAATAAATTCAATTGGTTAGCGGCAGCAGGTTGGTCTGTTCTGTAGAGATAGGGATGAAGTGCGCATGAAATCTCGGTTTTCTCGAAGATCGAGACTGACAGGATCTGTAGACAAGTGTAGAGCGAGGCATCGAGTTTCAATTCCTTCTTGACGATTGTGATTAGCACATAGGTGGCGACGGCACACCATATTTGGCTTCTCACGGCGTTCTCGCTGGTGGCCAGAAACCGCTTTATGCGCAGGTGCTGCTTGATCCATTTGAAGAACAGTTCGACCTGCCAGCGGCTTTTGTAGAGCGCGGCGATGGTCACCGCAGGCAATGTGGTGTTGTTGGTCAGAAACACCAGCGTTTTTCCGGTCTCCGGGTCGTGGAAACGAATGCGGCGAAGATGCTCCGGGTAGTTCTTGGCAGCATAGTAGCCATTGAACATGATGCGCTGATCGCAAATAATGCCACTGGCGCGGTCCGCCGGGCGCGAGTACACACGCCGCGCATCCATGCTCTGCTTGGTGCGGGTGGCGTCCGCTGGTCTTCGGATCGATCGCCGAGAAGATCGTGAAGCTCGTGCAGTGCCCCCTCCTGCTTCTGCGGTCAGCCAAGCACACCAGTTTGGTTTCGCCCTAAAGGCCACGCCGAATGGCAAGCCTCGATGCTGTCATGTCTGTATCGGGCGAACAATCGCCATATCTGTGTGCGCCTCCATTGCGCCGCCATTCAAATGAATCGCGGTGAGCCATTCTTGAGCATATTTATACAGATTGTGCATCTTCGCCGGAAGATACTCTTCTCAGAGTCAGACAGGTAATCTGAGAGGAGCATTACTGCCCATTTTTTGGGAATTCAAGAGCCTCCAATGAGCCTTCTTCAATGCCTGTTCAACGATCTTCCAAGCCTGCCTTGGACCGGCGCCCGGTAAACGGAGCAGGAACAGGAGAACCCCCATCGTGAAAGCGAATGCAGAAAAGCCCGAGCCGAAGCCAGAGTCTAAGCCGGTTCCGAAGGATGACAAGGATGCTCTGAAGTCCCTTCCCATGCCTGAGCTCATGAAAAAGCTGGGCGCATCTGCAGACGGACTCACTCAAGCCGAGGCCGTGAAGCGCCAGGCGCAGTATGGGCCGAACCAGATCGAGGAAAAGAAGACAAACGAATACCTGAAGTTCCTCACCTACTTCTGGGGTCCGATTCCGTGGATGATTGAAGCCGCCGTGATCCTCTCCGGGATTGTCCAACACTGGCTCGACTTCTTCGTCATCCTTGTGCTGCTTTTCTCCAACGCTCTGGTCGGATTCTGGGAAGAGCATCAGGCGGGGAATGCCATTGCCGCCCTCAAAGCCCGTTTAGCGATCAAGGCCAAGGTCAAGCGGGATGGCAAGTGGCAAGATCCCAAGGCGAGCGAATTGGTCCCCGGCGACGTTATACGTCTTAGGCTCGGCGACATCGTTCCTGCGGATGCGCGTCTCCTCGACGGCGATTCCATCGAGGTAGATCAGTCCGCCCTGACCGGCGAGTCGCTGCCAGTCACAGCCAAGCCCGGCGGTGCGGTGTACTCCGGCTCCATCGTTCGCCAGGGGGAGATAGACGCCATCGTCTATGCCACAGGGACAAACACTTACTTCGGCAAGACCGCGCAACTGGTGCAGTCTGCACACACTGTCTCTCACTTCCAAAAAGCAGTGATGAAGATCGGCGACTACCTGATCGTTTTGGCGGTGGCGCTGGTCGCGTTGATTCTTATCTTTGCCCTCTTCCGAGGCGACAAGGTCCTCACCACGCTGGAATTTTGCCTGGTGCTGCTGGTGGCCGCAATCCCGGTGGCCATGCCCACCGTGCTGTCGGTGACCATGGCCGTGGGCGCACGGCTACTGGCAAAGAAGGAAGCGATTGTAACGCGCTTGTCGGCAATTGAGGAACTTGCTGGGGTAGACGTGCTTTGCTCGGACAAAACCGGCACACTCACGCAAAACAAACTGACATTGGGCGATCCGTTCACGGTGGACGGTATTGCTCCGGACAAGGTCATTCTCTGGGCTGCGCTTGCTTCGCGTGCAGAAGACAAGGACACCATCGACCTTGCGGTGATCGGCGGAGTGAAGGACGACAAGGAGCTGAAGAGCTGCAAGGTACTCCACTTCATGCCCTTCGATCCGGTACACAAACGCACGGAAGCCACGGTCAAAGGAGCGGACGGAAAGCAGTTCTTTGTGGCCAAGGGCGCGCCGCAGGTCATTCTCAAGATGGCAACCAACGTCGGCGAGGTCAAGCCCGCCGTCGAGAAAGCGATTCTGGATTTCGCCGGAAAAGGCTTCCGCTCGCTGGGCGTGGCCCGGGCCGACGAGGAAGGCAAATGGAAGTTCGTCGGCATGTTGCCGCTGTTCGATCCGCCGCGCGAGCAGGCTAAGGCAACCATCGCAAGCGCCGTCCAGATGGGCGTAAAGATCAAGATGGTTACGGGCGACCAGATTGCCATCGCGCGGGAAACTTCGAAACAGTTGGGTCTGGGCTCGAACATCCTGGATGCCAGCTCACTGGGCGACCTCAAGAAGGATGCAACCCCGGAGCAGGCCAAGGCCATTGAAGGCGCGGACGGCTTTGCGCAGGTCTTCCCCGAACACAAGTTTCACATTATTGAAGTACTGCAGAAACACGGCCATATCGTCGGCATGACCGGCGACGGAGTCAATGATGCGCCGGCATTGAAGAAGGCCGACTGCGGCATCGCTGTGTCCGGAGCGACAGATGCAGCCAGAGCGGCAGCGTCCATTGTATTGCTTGCCTCTGGCTTGTCGGTAATCATCGACGCGATCAAAGAGAGCCGGCGCATCTTCCAGCGCATGAACAGCTATGCCATGTACCGCATCGCAGAGACGCTGCGGGTGCTGTTCTTCATGACGCTGGCCATTCTGGTCTTCAACTTCTATCCCGTCACCGCGGTGATGATCGTCATGATCGCGTTACTCAACGACGGAGCCATACTGTCGATCGCTTATGACAACGTTCACTACAGGAATAAGCCCGAAGCCTGGAATATGCGGCTCGTGCTGTCCATCTCCACCGTGCTGGGAGTGATTGGCGTTGTTGCTGCATTTCTCTTGTTCTATCTGGGCGAGCGCGTCTTCCACATGGACCGCTTGACCGTCCAGACACTCATGTACCTCAAGCTTTCCGTGGCCGGGCATCTGACCATCTTCCTCACGCGAACCCGCGGTCCATTCTGGTCCATCCGACCGGCGAAGATTCTTTGGATAGCCGTGCTGGGTACCCAAACCATCGCAACGCTGATTGCGGTTTACGGGCTCTTCATGGCGCCTCTGGGGTGGAAGTGGGCAGGGTTCGTCTGGGGCTACGCAATTGTCTGGGCACTGATCAACGATCGCATCAAGCTGCTCGCTTATAAGATATTCGATCCCGTCAAGGGCGAGCCAAAGGCCGAAACCAAGGGCGAGCCGAAGCCAGATGCTAAGGCTGAACCGAAGCCCGGTGCCAAAGCGGAGCCAAAGCCTGATGCTAAAGCTGAACCGAAGACCGATGCCAAGGCCGATGCACCTACGCCGGAAGCCAAAGCTGAGCCGAAGCCGGAAGCTAAAGCCGAGCCAAAGCCCGATGCCAAGACACCATCCGATCTGACGCCAGAGATTTCTAAGCGAGCCTACGAACTCTACGAGAAGCGATCCGGCAACGACGGTACTGCAGTTCAGGACTGGAAGAAGGCGGAGCAGGAGATTCGGAGTGATGAGGCCAAAGCCGAACCGAAGCCCGATGCTAAGGCTGAGCTTAAGCCTGAGGCCAAAGCTGATGCACCTAAGCCCGACGCCAAAGCTGATGAGCCAAAGACTGAAACCAAGGCTGAGCCAAAGGCAGAAGCCAAAGCTGACGAACCGAAGCCGGAAGACAAGGTCGAGCCAAAGGCAGAGTCCAAAGCTGACCAGCCGAAGCCGGAAACCAAAGCCGATGAGCCAAAGCCCGAAACCAAAACTGACGAGCCCAAGCCGGAAGCCAAGGCTGACGCACCTAAGCCCGAAGCCAAAGCTGATGAATCCAAGCCTGAAGTGAAACCCGATGCACCGAAGCCGGAAGCCAAAGCCGATGCACCTACGCCCGAAGCCAAAGCAGATGAGCCAAAGCCTGATACCAAGGCTGAAACGCCTGCGCCCGAAGCCAAGGCTGATGAGCAGAAACCCGAAGCTAAAGACAAGCCACAGCCTGATGTGTCGCCACAGCTTGTCAAACGAGTTCACGAAGTCTACGAGCAGCTTGGGCGCGAGGACGTTCAAATTGTCCAAAACTTTGAGAAAGCAGAACCGGAGATTAAGAACAATGAATCCAAAAAATAGGCAGACGGGAACAACGAGGCAGGCATGACCGATAAATCGAACACAAAAATCAGCTCAAAGGATTTCTGCGTGCCGTCAGGCAAGAAGGTCGACCTCGGCAAGTGGCCAACGATTGTCGAGCCCTATGCGAAGTCGAAGAAGCAGTATAAGGAACTCCTGCAAGAACACATGGAGAAGCTGAGCTCCCTGCAGCGCCTTCACTACGCGTCTCACCGCTATGCGTTGCTGCTGATCTTTCAGGGCATGGACGGCGCCGGCAAGGATGGCGCCATCCGGCACGTCATGTCCGGCGTCAATCCGGAGGGCTGCGAGGTTTTCAGTTTCAAGCAGCCGAGTGCAGAGGAGCTCGATCATGATTTCCTTTGGCGTACGACGTGCCGCCTTCCCGAGCGCGGACGCATCGGCATCTTCAACCGGTCTTATTACGAGGAGGTGCTGGTCGTCCGCGTGCATCCGGAGATTCTTCGCGGTGAAGGGCTTCCTGTGGAGCTGAGCGACGAGAAGAACATCTGGGACCAAAGGTATGGTTCTATCGTGGACCTGGAGAAGCATCTTCATCGCAACGGCACGAGAATCGTCAAGATATTTCTCCACCTGTCTTACGAGGAGCAGCAAAAGCGGTTTCTTGCACGCATCGATGAGCCGGACAAGAACTGGAAGTTCAGCACCTCTGACATTCACGAGCGGAAGTACTGGAAACACTACATGAAGGCCTATGAGGATTGTTTTCAAGCGACAAGTACGCATCATGCGCCATGGTTCGTTGTTCCCGCTGACGACAAGGAAAACGCACGGTTGATCGTCTCGCAAATCGTGCTGGATGCAATGGGAGAACTCAAGATGGCGTATCCCAAACCCACAGCAAAGAGGCGTCTCGAACTGCTCGCAATCAAAAAGCTGCTGGCGAAATAGCACCAAGGGACCATCAACGGCAGATGCGAACCAACCAATGTCTGAAAACTCGCGCCGTGCTGTTACCAGTTGCGGAAAAATAGAGAGGAATCTTCAAGATGACCACCAAGGAACCCCCCATCAACGCCGATCAGAATGGCATTCCGGAATCATTCAGCAAGAACTTCGATCAATATGGCAATTCATCCGGGTTCATCTTCGACGTGAGTCTGTCGACCGCGGTTGCGGCCGACGGAAAAAACGAAGAAAGAGCCCCAAAGCCCAAGGGACCTCTCTCGCCTGAGATGCTCGACAAGATGAATCGCTACTGGCGGGCAGCAAACTATCTGTGCATCGGACAAATCTATCTGTTTGAGAATCCTTTGCTGCGCGAGCCGCTCAAGGCAGAACAGATCAAGCCGCGCTTGCTCGGTCATTGGGGAACCTCGCCTGGACAGAACTTCATCTACATTCACTTGAACCGGCTGATCAAAGAGCATGACGCGGACATTATTTACATTTCCGGCCCGGGGCACGGAGGCCCCTCGTTGAATGCCTGCTCTTATCTTGAGGGATCGTACACCGAGGTACACCCGGAGATTACGCACGACGAAGACGGCCTGCGGCTCATGTTCCGCAAGTTCTCGACGCCGGGCGGCGTGCCCAGCCACTGCGGCCCACACGTCCCGAACTCCATGCACGAAGGTGGCGAGCTTGGCTACTCATTGGTTCATGCATTCGGCGCGGCCTTCGACAATCCGGACCTGATTGTCGCTTGCGTCATCGGCGATGGTGAGTCCGAGACCTGCCCACTGGAAGGAAGCTGGAAGTCGGTAAACTTCGTCAACCCGGTGCGAGACGGCGCGGTCCTGCCGATCCTTCACCTCAATGGATACAAGATCTCGGGGCCGACGGCCCAGGGACGCACGAGCGATGCCGACTTGAAGGCCCTTTATGTGGGACGGGGTTACAAACCATATTTTGTCGAGGGGGACGACCCGGAGGTCGTGCATCAGCTCCTTGCGCAAACGCTTGAGGATTGTTATGCCGAGATTCGTGGAATTCAACAGGAGGCGCGCAAAAATGGATTCAAAAAGCAGCCCGTCTGGCCCATGATTATCTTCCGCACGCCCAAGGGATGGACTTGTCCGAAGGAAGTGGATGGCATCCCCATCGAAGGCACCTTCCGCGCGCATCAAGTCCCGCTCGCATCGGTCAAAGACAATCCCGAGCATCTCAAGATCCTTGAAGCCTGGATGAAAAGCTACAAGCCAGAGGAACTCTTCGACAAGAACGGCAAGTTCATTGACGAGTTAGCGGCTCTCGCTCCTGTGGGCAACCGGCGCATGGGAGGCAATCCCCATGTGAATGGGGGACGCGAGTTGATCACCCTGGCGCTGCCCGATTTCACGGATTACGCGCTCGAAATACCCGGGCCAGGTCAGGTTCTAGCCGAGGCGCCGCGCAAGCTTGGAGATTTCTTCCGCGACATCTTCAAAATGAATCCGACAAACTTCCGCATGTTTTGCCCCGATGAATCGAATTCCAATCGCCTGAATTCGATCTTCGAAGCCACAAAGCGTTGCTCGATGGCGGAGATTGTTTCGATAGACGATGAACTCGGTCCCGACGGTCGCGTCATGGAAGTACTGAGCGAGCATCTCTGCCAAGGATGGCTCGAAGGCTACCTGCTTACAGGGCGCCATGGCATGTGGTCCTCCTATGAAGCCTTCGCGCAGGTCGTCGATTCGATGACCACCCAACATGCCAAATGGCTGGAGCAATGTGAAGCTTTTCCCTGGCGCAGGCCGCTCGCGTCCCTCAATGTTCTGCTCACGAGTCACGCATGGCGCAACGACCACAATGGTTTCAGCCACCAGGCAACCGGGTACGTAGTCAATGCATTGGAGCGCAGAAGCGAAGTGATCCGCGTGTATTATCCGCCGGACTCCAACTGCCTGCTCAGTGTCTTCGACCATTGCCTGCGCAGCCGCAATTACGTGAACGTCGTCACCTGCGGCAAGCAGCCGCAGCTTCAATGGCTGAACATGGACGAGGCTCTCGAACACTGCTCGCACGGCGCGTCCACATGGAAGTTTGCAACCAACGATGAAGGCGGCGAGCCTGATGTTGTATTGGCTTGTGCCGGCGACGTGCCAACAATCGAGACCTGCGCGGCCTCGTGGCTGTTACAGAAGCACGTGCCAGGCATCAAGGTGCGCGTCGTCAACGTTGTGGATTTAATGACTCTGATGTTTCCTGACAAGCATTCGCACGGGATGGACGAAATGTCATTCAACGCGCTCTTCACTGAGAAGGCGCCGGTGATTTTCGCCTTCCACAACAATCGCTGGCTCATTCATACCCTGGTTCACGGGCGCGCCAATGAAGGCCGCTTCCATGTGCATGGCTATATGGATCATGGAACTACCACCACGCCCTTCGATATGGTGGTGTTGAATGAAATGAGCCGCTTCCATCTGGCGCTGGATGCGCTGAAGCACATCCCCCGTCTTCGTTTGCAAGCTGAGAAAGCCGTCAACTTCTTCAACCAGGAATTGCAACGCCACCACGACTATATCCGTGAACATCTGGAGGACATGCCGGAGATCAGGAACTGGCAGTGGACGAAAGACTTCAGCGATGCCGCCGCGCCGGCTCCACTTGCCAAGGGGCATCCAGAGAAGGCTATGTTCACCGACAGTTAAGCGGCATCCAGTTGAAATCGAAGCAGAGGCCGTTATCGCACAAGGTTTGCGATAACCGGCCTCCGTTTCCTGAACTACAGCAAGCGGAGGGATATTGAACGATCCGAAGGCGCCATCTGATTGGTTAAAGGTTGATGGTATCGATGCGCTGGTTGAGTTGGCGCTCAATCTTCACTGGTCCTGGAACCATGCCGCGGACGAGTTGTGGGAAGCGCTCGACAAGGAACTGTGGGCAACCACGCAGAACCCGTGGGTCATCTTAAGAACGGTTTCTCAAGAAAAAATCAAGACTGCATTGGGCGATATCGAGTTTCGTCAGCGTCTCGACGCTCTGCTTCAGAAGAATAGGGAATCCTATCGGGAAGACGCATGGTTCCAACAGAAACATCCCGGCGCCGCACTGTCCACGATTGCTTACTTCAGCATGGAGTTCATGCTGAGCGAAGCGCTGCCCATCTATTCGGGAGGACTTGGCAATGTAGCCGGCGACCAGATGAAGGCTGCCAGCGACCTGGGTGTTCCAGTCGTGGGAGTTGGCCTGCTCTATGGTCAGGGATATTTCCGCCAGGACTTCGATTCGGAAGGACGGCAGCAGGCACTTTATCCGGTTAACGATCCGGGCCAGTTGCCGATCCGGCCGCTGCGACGGCCAAATGGCGAGTGGTTGAGGTTGCAAATTCAACTTCCTGGCTCAAATATCTGGCTTCGCTGTTGGGAGGTGTCAGTGGGAAGAGCGAAGCTGTATCTTCTCGACACCAACGACTTTGCCAATACAGCCGCTCATCGCGGCATTACCAGCGAGCTTTACGGTGGCGACGCAGAGATGCGCCTGAAACAGGAGATCGTCCTCGGCATCGGCGGATGGCGTTTGTTGCGAGCTTTGGGTCTCATGCCTGAGGTCTGTCACCTCAACGAAGGGCACGCAGCATTCGCTGTGCTCGAACGAGCCCGCTGCTACATGGAGGATCACAAGAAGCCATTCGATCTTGCCATGAATATCACGCGAGCCGGGAATGTATTCACCACGCATACCGCCGTGAGTGCAGGCTTTGACCGCTTCGATCCCAAACTCATTCGCACTTATCTGAGCCACTATGCAGTCGATGAACTCGACATCTCTGTGGATGAACTGCTCGCCATGGGAAGGCAGAATCCGGAAGACACTTCGGAGCCCTTCAATATGGCTTATCTTGCGGTCCGCGGTAGCGGGCAGATCAATGGCGTCAGCAAGCTCCATGGGAAAGTAAGCAAACAGATTTTTCAGCCATTGTTTCCCCACTGGCCGCAGGAGGATGTCCCGATAGGGTCCGTAACCAACGGCATCCATGTGTCAACCTGGGATTCGGCAGAGGCCGATGCGCTTTGGACCTCAGCTTGCGGAACGAAACGCTGGCGTGGGGATCGTCCGGCGGAAGATGACATCCGCCGACTCACCGATGCTCAGATATGGCAAATTCGCATAGCGGAACGCAAGACGCTGATTGCTCGCATGCGCAAACGGTACGCATGTCAACTTGCGTCTGAAGGCGGGAATCCTTCGGATACCGGCGGCATTTTTGATGAGAATGTGCTGATCCTCGGATTTGCGCGCCGCTTTGCCACCTATAAACGTCCCAATCTTTTATTGCACGATACCGAGCGGCTGGTACGGCTCCTCTCCAATCCGCGATTCCCTGTTCAGTTAGTCCTCGCCGGAAAGGCTCATCCTCAGGATATTCCTGGACAAGAGC
>Ga0224535_1000461_pt1 | contig 11630 bp, 10 predicted proteins | sample 714E13034metaG_FD_179898 | JGI IMG/M metagenome (GOLD analysis project Ga0224535, IMG submission 179898) | Peat soil microbial communities from Stordalen Mire, Sweden - 717 E1 30-34 | ecosystem: Environmental > Terrestrial > Soil > Wetlands > Peat | place: Sweden: Norrbotten County, Stordalen... | reverse complement strand
TCGGTTGGGGTGTGCAGGACATCTGCCGTGAAGTGGCTAAGTCCGCTGGGAATATTCCAGCACTCAATGGACTGAAGTAAGCAGACTTTTGCCATGACAATATTAACGGGGTAATAACAGCAACGTGCAAGTAAGACGGGATAAGATTTGCTGATTGACACCAGTGAAACTATGGATGGACTTTCTTCCCTCTGCGGGGACGATGGAATGCGATGTTGCACCGAGAAGAGCACTCGGTATCTGCGACCCTCGAGCATTGCCATTTCCTGATAAAGTATACGCACGATTAAATAACCAATGGATAGGCTCACGATAATAGATGAAGGGTTAATAAAAACCAGAGTCGCCTCTCCTGTTGTGGGTGCAACCGCTGGAAAATACTGTAGAAACCATTGACGCGAAAGAGTGATCTTTGCCTATTTTTAACTTTATCCGTCTTTTATCGCTGTATAGAACCGGTAGACACACTTCTTCAAGACGCCCAATCTGGTTCATCCATAAGTGTCTCCTGATAAATTACCATCAATCATTGGCGGTTATCCAATGTTGCAAAAGAGATGCTGGTCGAGGGCTATTCGTTTACAAACTCTTTCAGAAAGATATCCGCCACTTTAGGATCGAAATGCTTTCCGCTCTGTTCACGGATGTATTGCAAGGCATCCGGTTTGGTCCAGGCCTTTCGGTAGGGACGGTCGCTGGTCAGCGCATCCCACACATCCACAACGGCGAATATTCTGGCCGCCAATGGGATCTGCTCACCTTTCAAGCCCTGTGGATAACCGGTGCCATCCCATTTCTCATGGTGGCAATACGGAATATCCATAGAGTCGCGCAGATAGGCGATGGAACGCAGCATATCGTAAGCAAACTCCGGGTGCTTCCTCATAACCAGCCATTCTTCGTCGGTCAGCTTGTCGGGCTTGAGCAGGATGGCATCAGGCACGCCCAGCTTGCCGATATCATGCAGGAGGGCGCCGCGCCGCATGTGGTTAATGTCCTCTTCGCCGAGTTGCAAGGCTTTACCCATGTGAATGGTCATCTCGGTCACGCGCTGGGAATGGCCCTCGGTTTCTTTATCGCGCAAGTCCATGGCCTGCGACCAGCCCTCGATGGTGGCTTCGTAGGCCACGGCTAATTCCATATTGGCACGCTGCAGGCTGTCGAACATTTGCGTGATATCCATGGCGATGGCGGCCTGACCCGCCAGAGTTCCAAGGAAACTGCTCCAGGCCGGGTTGGGAGTGAAGTCTTTGCGATGAAAAACGGTCATCACCCCTTTGACTTCTCCCTTCGAGATCAACGGGATGACATCCATGCATTTGAACCCCTCCTCCGACCAGAGTTTGGAAAGAAGCGGTTGCGGCCTGCTCTCTTCAGGCTCACAAACATGGACCATCTTCCGTTTCACCACGGCCTCACCGGCAATGCTATTTCCCAATTTCAAGCTGGCCATCTCGATGATATAGGTAAGGAACCCTTTGCCAGCGACGTATTCCAGAGCTTGCTGATGGTGGAACTGGATCCGAAAGACCGCTGCCGCCTCTGCATCCAATTGGCTGAGGGTCTGCGTCAACAGAACATCGAGCATCAAACGCTGGTCAAAACTTTGTGCGATGGTTTCGTCAATGATATGCAAGGCCTGAAGTTGTTTCAACTGATGCAAAGTCTCTTCATGCAGGCGCGCATTTTCCAGTGCGACCGCGGCCTGATTTGCCAGTGTAACCGTCAGTCGTTCATCAGCTTCGCTGAAAGCATCGGGTATTTCGCTTTCGACGCTGATCACACCCACCACGCGATCTTCCACTTTCAGCGGGACATATAAGCCGGAATGGATATTGGGTTCGACACTGACAAAACGCGGATCATGGGACAACTCGCCGACGCGCACATTCTGCTGGTGTTGAACTGCCCAGCCGCTGAGACCCTCTCCAACATTTGAGATCATGGATTTGAGTCGTTGTTCAGCTTCCTGGGATTCCGCGGTGCTCCTCGTGCCTGGCAGGTTGAAAGCCAGCAATTCCAGAGATTCATCTTCCGGATGATACAGGCGTATCGCTGTATGGTGCCAATTCATTTCCGAGCCCATCAGCTCGATAAGCTTCTGTCCAATTTCTTTGGGCGATAGTAGCCGGCTCAATGCCAGGCCGCTTGCGTAAAGTGTTGCAAGCTCAACAAAGCGTTGATGAATCGCTTGTTCGGCCTCCTTGCGCTGGGTGATGTCGAGCGCAGACCCAGCGAATCCGGTTATCAGGCCATTCTTGTCCTTGAGCGCCGCGAGCAGAAGGTGGGCCGGAAACTCTTGACCGGATTTTCTGCGCAAGCGCGTTTCGGCTTGGTTCCAGCCCTTTTCTCTGACCTGTGGCTGAATCTCTTCCGTGATAAACGGGAGCTGATCTACCGCGTAAATAAAGGAGATCGGTTTACCCACCGCTTCCTCTGCCGAATATCCAAACATCGTTTCTGCGCCCAGGTTCCACTCCGTAATGAGTCTTTTCAGGTCGGTGACTATAATCGCCTCGTGAACCTGATTCATGACCTCCGCCCGATGCAACAGCGCCTCTTCGTCGCTTTTGCGCTGGGTGAAATCGTGTGCCACCCACATCGCAGTGTTTTCCGAGAGTCGTTTCGCGTTGCCGGCGAACCAAATCTCCCTGCCACCGATTAGCAGGGCATACTTCCCAGGGACAACCTGGCCTGTTTGTATGGCCTCGCGGGTTTTGGAGACAATGTAGTCGGCCTGTTCCTTCGGGAGGATCTGATGTACGGTTTTACCCAACATCTCATCCGGCGTGCGGTACAGATTGATGGGATTGGTCGGGGCGATCTTGACATAGCGGCCATCTGAATCTAAGACCATGACGACGTCCGTCATGGCCGCAAACAGGGAGCGCAGTTCAGCCTCGGAGGCGGCGATTCTTGCTTCGGATTGTCTGCGCTCGGTGATATCTTCCACGATGACTTGAATCTGTTCAAGGTTTCCATTTTCGCCGAAGAGCGGTGTGAACCTGAGCGTGATGAAAATCGTTTTATCCCATTGGGTCGTGTATGGATAATCCGCAATGACAGGTTGCGCATGGTCTATGACCTTTTGAAAATCAGCCGAGATGCCTGCTTCGATCAGCGGCTGGAAAGTCAACAGGTTGATTTGCTTGGTAACTTCTGCCGATGGCGATCCAAGGATTTGCAAGGCCGCTGGGTTAACTTCCAGAATCTTACCTTGTGCGTCGGTGAGAAGTGTGCCTATCGGGGCGCTTTCAAATAACAGGCGATACCTTGCTTCATGTTCACGCGCTCGTTTTTCCGCCTGCTTGCGTTCGGTGATGTCGCGGATGTTGCACTGAATCACCATATGGCTGTTCACCGAATAAACGTTGCTGACAAATTCCACTTCGATAAGATGACCGTCCTTCGCCTTGAGCGGCAAGTCCTCGTAGCGAATGTACTTTTCATTTTGCAATGCTGCAAAGGCATCTTTACTAGCCTGAATATCCCTGAACGCGCCGACTTCCCAGAGCTTCTTATCTACGAATTCGTCGCGCGAGTAGCCCAACATGTCAATCAGAAAAGGATTGACATCCGTAATCGCTCCCGTGCGGGCATCTAGAATCAAAATCCCATCCTGGGCCGTTTCAAACAGACGACGGTAACGAAGCTCTGAGACTTCCAGTGCCGGTTCAACGAACGTCTTAACCTTTTTGACCTTGACTTTCATAGCGTGCCTTCGTGCTACGAGCAGGACATATGCGCCCTCTCGGCGGACTAACGCACCGCTTTTTAATTGTAGCTTGAGCGCTCCCCCGCCACATCGGTTGAGTGGCGGATAACCCCATCCGCCATTTGGGGGAGATGGATTGCAGAGCAACAAGTACAACAGAGAGCCGCCTTTCCTGTTTCGTGTGCGGATCGTGGGCAGTTGCCGTAACACACTATACAACCGTAGACAGACTTTTGGAAAACTCCCAAACATTCCTAGAAGATTAAGAAAATAGCCTTCCAAGATTTGCCTCTTGAAATTTTGAAAAAAACTGTCTATACTTACATAAGCATCGGGCTTTAGATTTATCGGTTCCCACGCAGACAAGTTCATTACAGGTAAAAGATCGCTTCGGGCGGCTCCAAGGATTCGTCGGACGAGTGCAAGCAGGGATTCGTCGACTGCAAGCAACCGTCCATCGAGTGCAAGCAAGGGTTGATCGAGTCTAAGCAACCATAGAACGAGTGTAAGCACAGGTTGATCGAGTCTAAGCAACCGTTGATCGAGTGTAAGCAAAGGTTGGTCAAGTCTAAGCAACCATCGAGCGAGTGCAAGCAACGATCCGTCGAGTCTAAGCAACCATTCAGCGAGTGTAAGCAAGGATTGATCGAGCCCAAGCAAGCGCATAGTGGACAAAAGCAGGAAGATTTAGGCACCAAACCATTATTCATCCAAAACTAACAGAGGAGAAAAAACGTGACTACCAGACCTGTACGTAGTATCGCCGGACAGCTCAATTCGGCCCAATTAGCAATTAGCAACTCCCTGTCCGATCCCGAAATCCAGAGCCTCGTGGCCCAGTTCGGCTACCCTGCCGAGAAACTCAACGAAGGCAAAGCCCTGTACGATGCCGCGCTGGCGGCGGTGGACGCCGAGAAGGCGCAGGCCGGCGGGCGGCAAGAATCCAGCCAGATGTTGGCGCAAGCCGAAGAGTCGGCGCGGGATGCGTATCAGGCGCTGGCGAAGGTGGCACGCGCGGTCTTTCTCAAGGACAAGGCTCAGTTGAGCGCTTTGGGCTTGAACGGCAACATGCCCAAAGATACGGCGGGATTCCTCGCCGCCGCTTACACCCTGTTCGATAACGCCCGGACTCTGCCCGCGCTGGCGGATTACGGCTACGACTCAGTCAAACTGCAAAGCGAGCGCGCCAAGATCGCCGCCTACGATACCGCCAACCAGCAGCAGGAAGCCGCCAAAGGCGCGGCGCAGCAAGCCACCCGCGATCAGGATTCCGCCCTGGGAGCCCTCAATACTTGGACTTCGCAATATCTCAAGATCGCCAAGGTTGCCTTGAGCGGCAAGCCGCAACTGCTCGAAAAACTTGGCGTGCTGGCGCGCACATCTAAGACCGCCGCGCAGCGCGCCGCGCCCAAGAAAGCCTCTGCTACCCGCGCGGCGAAAAAAGCAAAGTGAATCACCACGCGAGTGCGTCGCACCTTTATGAACAGGATTAATCCAAAGAGAGGATTCTCCCGTTTTTGCAGGCCAATCACCCGTCTGGTGCGACGCACCCTCCGAGCGGCAAAAAAGGGAAAATGAATCACCGCGCGAGTGCGTCGGAGCGGCAAAGCATGCACACTGAGCCGCTGGGTTGAGCCTGTCGAAACCCAGGCGAAGTGAAGGCAAAGTAATTTAATTCATATGTCAACGCCCCGCGCCCGCCCTGTACTTTTCAGGGTTCAGGGTTGCGAGACCCCGTAGGGCTCGTGGCGCATAATATAAAAAAGGAGAAATGCAATGTCCGAAGTAAAAAGTTTCAACTGCCCCAAATGCGGAACAGCTCTCACTCAACCGGCGGAGGAACGATTCTGCCACGCCTGCGGCCTCGACCTGCTGGCTGCCGCCGAGAACCGTTTTTCTGCCCCCAGGAAGAAGAACGGCTCTACCGCATTCATGATCCCCATTGTACTGATTGCATTGATTGTAATGGGCTGTGCATCATCACTTGCCGCTGTAGCCCCTACGCCTTCCAGCGTTCCCATCCTGCCGACGGAAACCCATGCCCCGTCGATTCCACCTGCCACTTCCACGATTCCATGGACGCCAGCCGTCACCTCCACACCCATTTCCACTGAGCCGCCGGTTGCCACGCCAACAGCCACGTCCGAGCCGTGCTACCGTTGGGACCAGGTCACGAAAGAGATGACCGGTCAAACGGTCTGTGTGTACGGCGTCATCACCGATTTCACTCAAGCGCCCGGCGCCGCCACGCGTTATAAGTTTTCCAACGAACCCGATACCTTCTTCTTATTCGGCAAGAATTTTGAAATCTTCAATACCAAAACCGGAAAAACCGTCGCCCCCGGCACCTGCATCAGGGTAACCGCCACGCTTCGTTTCAATGGCGGGCCGTATATTGATTTGGGTGATTTACAAGGCGCTTCCAGCGGCCCATATACCCATCAAATGAACGGCATCCGTATCTACGACAATGCCTCTGCTTGTGATGCTCCTCCCATGGATACTTCCGGCTGAGTTCGTCATCTGGAGAATTTGCAGGTCACGTTTTGCCTGAAAGTCCAGTCACGCCGTACACGTGACCTGCAATTTAGAATTGTCCTTCGAGATATGCGCGCGTTCGTTGATGCTGTGGATTGTTAAAGACTTCGTGGGCAGGTCCCGCCTCGACGACTTCGCCGAGATACATGTAAATCACATAATCTGCAAGACGCTTGGCTTGACGCAACGTGTGAGTCACAATCACGATGGTGTAATGTTCTTTCAGATCGAGCAAACGCTGTTCGACATTCTGCGCTGAAATCGGGTCGAGCGCCGAAGTCGGTTCATCGCCCAAAATGATCTCCGGTTCGACTGCCAAACCGCGTGCCAAACACAGCCGCTGCTGCTGGCCTATCGAAAGGCTGGTGGCGGGATCATGCAAGCGCCCGCTGACTTCTTCCCATAAACCGGCAATCTCAAGGTAATGCCTTACGGCCTTCTTGTAGGAGGCGCGGTCTTTGTGCATCTGATGAATCTGCATGCCGTAAACCACATTTTCGTAAATGGACATGGGTAACGGCGAAGGGCGTTGTGCCAGCAGCCCGACGCGCTTGCGGACTTCCGTCACATCCACATCGCTGGCGTAAATATCCTGTTCATCCACGAGCACTTCACCGGAAATTCTCGTATCATCGGTCAATTCGAGGAAGCGATTGAGCGTCTTCAACAGGGTGGACTTGCCACAGCCTGAGGGTCCCATGATGACCGTGACCTGCTTTTTGGGAATCTCAATGTTGACGTCTTTCAGCGCTTGTTGTTTGCCATAGAAGGCGTTCAAGTTGCGAACCCGGATATGTGTGTCCATAAAAATATTCCTATTTTCACGCTGTCATTGCGAGCGAGCTTAGCGAGCGTGGCAATCTCCTCTTTAGTATGTTAGCTGAGATTGCCACGACCCCTGCGGGGTCTCGCAATGACATTATGTAATCTCTATTTGACTGTGTATTTATTTAGATTCGCTGAGATCCAGCGCGAGCTGATGCTGATGATCAAGACGATGATGGTGAGGATCAAAGCCGAGGCGTAACCGCGTTGTTGCACCACAGGATACGGTGTGCCTAATTGGAAGAATACTGCCAGCGGCAAGGAAGCCGTCGGTTGCATCAACGAAGTGGGAATGCGGTCGGTATATCCCGCCGTAAACAGGACCGAGGCTGCATCGCCGATCCCTCGTCCGAAAGCTAATAGGATGGCAGTGATAATGCCGGGAAGCATTTGGCGCGTCACGACGCGCACGGCCACTTCCAGCTTGGTCGAGCCGAGGGCCAGCGCGGCTTGCTCAAGGTCAACGGGCATGCGGCGGATCACTTCATCCATTGCGCGCACCATGATCGGCAGCTCAATCAGCGATAGGACGACAATGCCCGCCAGCAGTGAGGCGCGCAGACCAATTGCCAGCATGATGATGAATCCAAACACGCCATAGACAATGGTCGGAATCCCCCAAAGAACATCCAGCGAGAGGCGGACATACCGACCCCACTCCGAGTCGCCGAGATAAGTCTCAAGGTAGAGCGCAATGGGCAAACTAAATATCAGTGCAAGCAATGTGCCTCCGCCTGCGAGATAAAGCGAACCGAGGATGGCGTTCAATACGCCGCCGCCTTTTCCAAGATAGAAGCCGCCCTGCGGCACTTGAGTAACCATCGCCCATGTCAACGCAGGCAAACCATTGACAAGAATAGTCCAAAGGATTGCGCCCAGGCCGCCAGCCACCACAAGGAATGAAACAATCATCAGGCCTTTAACAAAGGCTTCAACAATATGTCGGCGTTGCCAGCGTTTTTTCATCATGCCCAATTTTTCCCCAGCATTCGTTGAAGCACAAGAGTTGAAAGGATATTGAAGATCAATATGAGGATGAGGAGGATGAGCGCCGCACAGAGCAGGGCCGCATCATAAAGCGGAATGGACATCATGTCGCCATAATTGTTGGCGATCAACGCCGGAAGCGGGTAGCCCGCGTCGAAGATGGACTTCGGAACCTGCGCCACATTTCCGACCACCATCAGCACGGCCATCGTCTCTCCCAAGGCGCGTGAGGCCGCCAATACAACCGCCGCGACCATTCCTGGAACGACGCGCGGAATCACAATCTGACGAATTGTCTGCCATTGCGTAGCGCCAACCGCCAGGGATGCATGTCGAAGATCGTCCGGTACGGTTCTCAGGATTTCATAGACTACCGAAATGATCAATGGGGCGATCATCACTGCCAGCACAATCCCGCCCGCAATAATACTGAAACCGGTCGGCTGGTTGACTTTAAATATGGGAATAGAGTTGAGCCACCGTTTGGAGAAGGGCGCAAGCACATCTTCCACAAATGGAACGATGGCAAGCAATCCCCATACACCGTAGACCACGGGAGGAATGGCGGCCAGCAAATCAAGGATCGGTTTTGCAATGGAACGAGTGAATGAACGAGAATATTCAGATAGATAGAGAGCAGTGAGCAGGCAGGGCGGAACCGAAAGCAAGATGCCCACAGTAGTCACCCAGAAAGTTCCTGTAATATAAGGCCAAAAGCCAAAGAGCCCGTTATCCGGTCTCCAGGTTGAGCCTAAGAATAAATCTTTAAAGGAATACGTGCTTAGGATGGGCCAGGAACGTACAGCCAACACAAGAGTAATTGCCGAAATAAGGATCATCGGCAATAACGTAATAATAAAAAATGTGCGTTTGGCTAATTGATTTTGCTTGTTACGGGCAACCACAGAAGGCCGGTTTGACCGGCCTTCTGTTTCTAGATTTACTTTATTTCCATCCGTTTGAATTTGTCGATTCATTTAACCTTTGCCAGAGCGGCTGTTTGTTGATCCGCTGTCAGGGGCACATACCCCGCCTGGCTAAGGTCTTTTTGACCATCCGTGAGAATCCACACGATAAAAGCTTGAACAACACCAGTGGGTTTGCCCTTGGTCACCAGATTCTCAAAGCGAGCCGGAGGTGAGGGATATTTACCTGCTGCGACTGCGTTGACCGCGTCCGCTGTGGTCTTATATACCTCATCTGGCGTGATTTGACCAGTGCCACTCGCATCGATCGGCGGCACAGCAGCACCCGTCACGATATTCCCGCTGGTTACATCAAATACACTGTTCAGGTTGCTGTAAGAGATTCCAAGTGGATCCTTGATGACTGTGGCTACCAGCGCCGGTTCTCCATTGACCCCGATCGCCGTCTTCAGAAGATCGGCTTGAACCTTTCCACCGCAGAACAGCGCCCATTCATCCGCGGCGCCCGCCGAATCTGAACGAGTGTAAACGTGGATTGCATCCGTATTCTTAGCATCTCCAACCACCTGACCCCAGGTTGTGATCTCGCCCGTGATGAAAATTTTCTTGAAGGTGGCCTGGCTGATTCCTTTGGCCATAATATCTGCCAATACCGGGTTTTGCGCGCTGATGACTGGGAAAACGGCATCCTTTGCAACGGGTACCCCATATGCGCCCTTGGTCACTTCAGCAGGCTGGATGTCGCGTGAGACCATGCCGATATCCACCGCGCCTGCCAGGGTATCTGTCATGCCCTTGCCGGCTCCACCCGCTTGAACATTGAATTGAACGCCGGGATTCAGCTTGGTGTATTCAGCAGCCCAGACGGTCATCATCGGGTATAGCGCAAACGCCCCGGAAATGTTAATCGTTCCGCTAAGCGGTTGGGCTGTAGGAGCCGCGACAGTGGAAGTCGCAACGGGAGCGGCGGTGGGTTGGGCGGCTGTAGGAACGGCAGGCGTCGCTGTCGCCGGGCTTCCGCAGGCGGAAAGCGCCAGCATCCCCACCACAACCAGACTTAATAACTTGAAGAACATGTTTTTCATTCTACCTCCAGAACATTAGGTTGTATTATAAAGTCTATAGTACTAATAGACTTTTAAGCCGCAAAAAAATGTTGACTAGCAATTACATCAGCCGGATTTCAGCGACTTACGGACTTTACTCACGCGGCGTGTGACATCTTCCAGCGAAGTGCCGTCGAGAATCTTTGCAAGCGAATTACGCACATCGCCCATTGCCAGTCGCAAGCCACAGGTTTCCTCATCCGGACAACCGCACGGTTCGTAGGCCATCTGGCTGACGCATTTGACGGGTGCCAATGGACCATCGAGAATTCGTATGATGTGGCCGAGGCTGATCTCGCTGGCAGGCTTTGCCAGATGATATCCTCCGCCTACGCCCATTTTGCTGTGCAACAAACCAGCATTCTTAAGCGTGAGCAGGATTTGTTCGAGGAATTTGGCGGGGATCTTCTCCCGCTCTGAGATTTCTCGAATCTGGATAACCGCAGGATGCCCGCCGGGCCCCGATGTTGCCAGCATAATCATGGCCCGCAAACCGTATTCGCCACGCTTTGAAAGTCTCATAGAATGTCTATTGATATTATAGACTTTATAGGATAACTATAATTCAGGGTCTGAATATTGTCAAGCGAAACTTAGGATTGCGTCTCAAGATTTCGTGCTTGACATTTTAGAATATTTGTTCTATATTTAGGCAGCTTTGTTCCAATTGTTAACAAAGCAAAAGGAGATTTCCATGAGCCGTTCCTTCCCTATTCACCTTGTGCCTTTCCTGCGCGGTACTGTGTCAAGACGCGGCGCAATATTCGGCGCCATTCTTCTCAGTGCGTTGCTTGCTTTTGAAGTCTTCAACTATTCGACCACCGTCTTCGCACTCAATGACTTGCTTGGAAATTTAAAATTTGCGGGCATCGCTTGGGCTACCATCCTTGCCTTTGCTTTTTGCGGCATTGATTTCGCCGGTATTGCGCGTATCTTCACGCCTCAGCGCGGACGCGACGAACCTACCGAAGTCTGGTATCTTTTCGGCGCGTGGCTGATGGCAGCGTTGTTCAATGCGATGCTCACATGGTGGGGAGTCTCAGTGGCGATCATGGATCACACTTCGCGAGGCAGTGTCTTGATCGGTGAAGCCACACTTACGAAAGTAGTACCCGTCTTTGTCGCTTTGATGGTCTGGTTGATTCGCGTCCTGATTATCGGGACATTCTCGATTGCCGGAGAGAACATTTTTACCATGGCTGGAAATCAGCCGTCGAACTACAAGCCAGCCTCTGCCGCAGTTTCAGCGCGGCCTCAAACCGTCGCTCAGACTCCGACTTATATTCGTCCCGCGCCTAAACCTGCTCCTGCCTTTAATTCAACTCGAAGCATCGCATCTCCTGAGCCGACCTATCATCCAGTGGGCATGAGCGCCCGATCTTATGATGGAAATCAAGCTGAGCGAAGATAAACTTAATTTGTCAAAAGCAGAAAACGACCACAGTGGTCGTTTTCTGCTTAACCATTATAAACTATGGTCTTTATATCCTCTGGTCACGTCTAAAATACCCGGGAACTTTTCAAATTAATCAA
>Ga0224535_1000459_pt1 | contig 11635 bp, 10 predicted proteins | sample 714E13034metaG_FD_179898 | JGI IMG/M metagenome (GOLD analysis project Ga0224535, IMG submission 179898) | Peat soil microbial communities from Stordalen Mire, Sweden - 717 E1 30-34 | ecosystem: Environmental > Terrestrial > Soil > Wetlands > Peat | place: Sweden: Norrbotten County, Stordalen... | reverse complement strand
CTATTGTTGCTGTCGGCTTCAGTGCTGGCTTTGGCGGTGTTCGTGAGTTCGTCCCGCAGGCATGGCTGGATGACCTTCGCGGCGGGACTTGTCGTGGGTGCGGTGCCGTTTGCCAAGTTACAGTCAATCCCGCTTGGAATTGTCATGGGTTTTTCGTGCCTGCTTGTCCTTTGGGGTTGCAAATCGCCCCTGCAGAATCGGCTTAAGGACTGTGCGATTTATGCGGCGGGTGTCATGGTTGTTCCGCTTTTCTTTTTTGTCATGACAATGGCAACCGGTTGTTTTGACCATATGCTCAACTCGTATCTGCTCGCCAATGCAAATTATGCAAAACGCGGGCTGTCCCTCGCCGCTTCGATCGGTGCGTTTCCAAAGTTTCTTGTAATGAATAGAATGTTCAGTGTTTGGTTGGGCCTTCAACTGGCTGCGGGATTGCTGCTGCTAATTGTTGTTTTACTGTTGGGTGGCATGAAGAGTTTCAAGTCGTTTTCCGTGAAGCTGCCCATCTTTTCCGCTGCGCTTCTAATCGTTGCCGCATTTTCTGTAATCGCCCCGGGCAGACACTATGGTCACTATCTCCTTTATTTAACCATCCCATCAGCTCTGTGGCTAATGGCTTGTACAGCCTGCTTTGGGCAATGGGCAAATAGTTTAAAAAAGCCGCTTCAAATTCAGGCCGTCACAACCTTTTTAATGGTGGGGCTGGTCTCGGTGGTTTCGATGCTCTGGCTATATAAGACTGCTCATGAAAGAAATCTGGGTGGTCTTGAAAAATTCACGTCATATCGGGGAACTCCCGCCGGCAACGCCATTCGGAATCTGGGTCTGAGCGGCCAGTCGCTGGCGGTATGGGGGTGGATGTATGAGTTGTTTGTTGAAACTGACATGTGGTCGGCAACCAGCGACAGTGTTTTGACGTACTCCTGGGTTAGAACGGGGCGTCCGGAAGACACAAATAATATTTTGCCGAACTATCTCGATGTCACACCCGGGTATTTCAAAAATCTTTACATTGCCGACCTTGCTAAAAATAAACCCCCTGTGTTTGTTGACGCCGTCTCACCCCATGGTTTTTTCTACGTGGACCGGCTCCGGCATGGGTACGAAACGTTTCCCCCTTTGGCGGCTTTTATCAATGGCAACTATCATTTAATCACCGAGGTTGATGGAGTAAGAATTTTCATCCGGAATGACTTGCAACCGCCCGCGTCCGGCGGCCGGGCGCAATGAAAGCCGGACATTGGCCTCGTTATGCCCGGATGGGCGGGCGAGACGCCTGCCCTGCGTTGGGTTGGACAGCTTAGGAAAAGGGCCATTCAGGGCCTTTTCCATTTTCCGTCGGCGACGACACCGTCCAGCCCTATCACCTCATCGGGGAATAAATCTAACCGTTCGTTTTTGGTGAGGGCAAAGGGTCATCAGTTTCATGAAAGAAATACGCGTGCGACGCAACAAATTATTCGTTGACTTCATTCTTTTGGTGCGGGTAAAAGGGATTTGTAATCAGTTTGATGACCAGTAATAGAAATATGAAACGTCTGCTCTACGCTATTCTCGGTTTCATTTTGATTTTTTATCTATTTTGCATTACCATGGCGGTAAAGTATCCTCATGGGCTTGCCCTATATTCGTCACCACAAAAAAATAATCTCAAGCTTGACGTTGAAAGTTTGAGCAACGTTGAGATCATTGTCGGCGGCGCGGCAAACCAACAGTCCTGTCCACCGGAATTAATCAATGCCATCTCAAACACGAACCTTTTCACACCGGAAGAGCGAAAATTAATCGAATCAATTCCGGTGGTTTATGGACATGTTGCATCGAATTTCGCTCCGATCGGGAGCGTGTCAATCCATTTGGATTGGTTTCATAGCAGCCTTAACGCATGGCGTCATCTAGGTGGGAATGCACACTTTCAATTTACCAATTCTGACCTGCACGATGACGCTGCTCTTGGCCAAACGCAAATTCATCATGTAAGAAACAAGGCTGGCGATGGTTATGATTTGTATTACCGAATCGAAGAAAAGCACGGTGGCATGGTTCCAAACTTTTGGCTTATCCAATACAAACACGGTGTGCCGGATGGTTTGCGTATTAACATACTTGACGACCACTGTGAGCAATGGATGCGTTTTTCCAACGGATTGGCTGTGGATCAATGGCTCTGGTGGGATTCCTCTGGGAAATTATTGGTCCGGGTAAAGTTCAAAGCGCCGTATGATTATTTGAAGCATTCAAGAACGGGACTTGGTTCTTAATCTGCGGCCTTGCCCCGATTTGATGGACTGCCGGCTTACGCCGCCGTGAACGCCGGCAGCGACAGGCTGAAATGTGAGCCTTTGCCGGGGTCGCTCTGCACGTGAATCATGCCGTGATGTTCCAATGCGATGCGCTGGCTGATGGCCAGCCCCAGGCCCGTGCCGTTTTTTTTGGTCGTGAAAAATGGCTCGAACAAATGCTCCAGATTTTCCGGCGCGATGCCCACGCCGGTGTCTTGAATGTTGATCCGCAATTGCCGCTCGCTGCCTTCGCCCTTCACCGTTTCCGTCTTGACGGTCAACACGCCGTTCGTGCCCATCGCTTCCAGCGCGTTGAGCAGAAGATTCATGAACACCTGCTGCAATTGCGCGTCGTCGCCGCGCACCGTGTCCGGCTCGGCCTGGTAATGACGCTGCAGGGAAACCAATTTCCCGTTGATCTGATGCTGCACCAGGCGCAGCGAATGATCGAGCACGTCATGGATGTGCACGGTCGTGAACGCCGCGCGGTTCGGCGCGGCAAACCGCAGCATCTGCGTCACAATCGCGTTGATGCGTTCCAGCTCGCGCCCGACGACTTCGGTGAGTTCCGTGTCCTGGCCTTTCTGCGCCAGCAAGTCAACGAACGTTTTGATGGCGACCATGCCGTTTTTGATTTCGTGCGCCATGCTCGCCGAAAGCGTGCCGAGGCCGGCCAACCGGTCGAGCCGCCGGAGGTTCTGCTCAAAAACCGGCGTGGAAGTCAGGCTGTTCAAAACGACGACAATCTCCACCACCTCGCGCGTTTTTACGGGCAAAATACTCGCGCGCAATGCCGTGGCATGGCCCAAAGGGATTTCGCGGTTCAAAATCGCCTTGCCGCTCCTGGCGGTTTCCTGAATCAGTCTGGCCAGCGGCGCGGGCAACGAACTTAATGGCGCGTTCAGCAGCTTCGCCGCGTCCCGATGCAGATGTTCGGCGGCTTCGGGGGTGCAGGCGACAATGCGTTTGCGCGCGCCCACCACGACCACGCCGCAAGCAAAACATTCCTGAAGCAGACTCAAGGGGTTTCCGCCTGAAAGTCCGCCGGTCTTTTGGGCCAGTTTTTTCGATGACATTGAATTGTTCGGTCGTTCGGTTGCTAAATCTTTCCGCCGCCGCTATGAAAAGCGCCCTCAATGGACGCGGAGAATCGTAAGCCAGCCCTTGATGTCATGTCAGCAAAAATCACGCAATCGGACATTTTCACCGTAGCGCCAGCCATCCCTGGCTGCCGTATCGCCCGGCTTCCAGCCGGGTGGTTCTGATGTGGAAGCGAGGTCATGCCGCGAGTTCGGCTTCGTAACCCGGGCGGCAAGATGCCGCCGGATACGGCAGGCAGGATGCCCGCTGCTACAGATCGGTTTGTTTTGCGTCTGGCGTTTGGACGGCGGACGGCTATGCTATTTTCGCCGATGAAAAAAACTTTCGACAGCATTGAATCCGTCGTCACCGACGTCCGCAAAGGCAAAATGGTCATCGTGGTGGATGACGCCGACCGCGAGAACGAAGGTGATTTGATCATGGCCGGGCAATTCGTCACGCCCGCCGCGGTCAATTTCATGGCCAGATTCGGCCGCGGACTAATTTGCGTGCCGGCGGCCGCCGAACGGCTCCACCAGCTGGGCATTGACCGCATGGTGCAGCAAAACCGCGAGAGCTTTCGCACCGATTTTCACGTGAGCGTGGACGCCGCGCGCGGCATTACCACCGGCATCAGCGCGGCGGACCGGGCGCGCACCATCAAAATTCTGGCCGAACCCAGATCGGCGCCGGACGACCTCGTGCAACCGGGCCACGTGTTTCCGTTGCGCGCGCGTCCGGGCGGCGTGCTTCAGCGCGCCGGCCACACCGAGGCGGCGGTGGATCTGGCCACGCTCGCCGGCTGCCGGCCCGTCGGCATCCTCTGCGAAATCATGAACGACGACGGCACGATGGCGCGCCTGCCGCAGTTGCTGAAGTTCGCTAAAAAACATCGCCTGAAAATCTGCACCATCGCCGATCTGATCGAACACCGGCGCACGCGCGAGAAACTGGTCGAGCGCGTCGAGACCGTCAAAATGCCGACCGACTTCGGCGACTTCGACCTGCATTTGTACCGCTCCAAGCTGGATGACCAGCATCACCTCGCGCTGGTGCATGGCGACGTGGCCGGACGGGGCAAGGTGCTCGTGCGCGTCCACAGCGAATGCCTGACCGGCGACGTGTTCGGCTCGCGCCGGTGCGATTGCGGCTCGCAACTGCACCAGGCCATGCGGCAGGTTGCCGCAGCCGGGCGCGGCGTGATTGTCTATATGCGGCAGGAAGGCCGCGGCATCGGCCTCGCGCCGAAAATCAAGGCCTACAAATTGCAGGAGCAGGGCTACGACACCGTCGAGGCGAACGAAAAGCTCGGCTACGAAATGGACCTGCGTGAATACGGGCTCGGCGCGCAAATTCTCGTTGACCTCGGCCTCAAAACCATCCGATTGCTGACGAACAATCCAAAAAAAGTCGTCGGGCTGGAGGGCTACGGGCTGAAAATCGTCGAGCAGTTGCCGATTCGCGTGAAACCCAATCCGCACAACGAACGGTATCTGAAGGCCAAGCGCGAAAAGATGGGGCACCTTCTGTAATTTACGATTTACGATTGATGATTTACGCGGAGGGGCGTTTCTGCCGCCGCGCCAGCGACCGGATCAGGGAAACGCGAACCTCATTTTATTTTTCACTTTGGCGTTGCGCCAGCCGACGCTCCGTTGCTATAACAAAAATAAATAATGTGGATTGATTTTTCTGAGACAGGTTGACTAGTTTGGCAAACAACAAAAGAAAGCAGAACTTTTATGCGCTCAACACTCATCAACAAACAACTGGTTGTTCTGGCTGTCGCCCTGGCGCTGGCCGGTTTGTGCCTCAGCGTGGTCCTGGCGCACGCCGAACCCGAAAAGAAAACGGACCAGAAGCCGGCGCCGAAGAAACTCACCGGCGCCGAGTTGTACGCCATCAATTGCGCGCGCTGCCACCCGGAGCGCTACGCCACCGAATTCACGGCGGCTCAATGGAAGACGATTATGCTGCACATGCGCGTGCGGGCCAATCTTCCCGCAGCGCAGTCAAAGGCGATCTTGAAGTATCTCCAGGAAGATGCTGGAAACTGAATCCACCCCAAAAAAATTATCATGAAAATATCTTCCTTAATTTTCGGCGCGGCGGCGGCGGGTTGCGCGTTGGGCATGGCCCTGACACCGCACGCGGCGGCGATGATCAGCGATGAGGATTTCAATGCGTTGAGGAGCATGGTCACCAACCAGGACCAGCGGATTGGCCAGCAGGACCAGCGGATCGGTCAGCTTGAAAAGCTGCACGAACAGGACCAGCAAACGCACGAACAGGACCAGCAGACCATCCAGCAGTTGCAACAACGGCTGGGCGAAACGCAAACGCTGGCCACCAATGCGGTGCAGAAAGCCGAGGCGGTGGCCAAGGTTCAGTCGGTTTATCCGGTTGAGAGCGGTGCCAGAAGCGCCTTGCACAACTTCTCGATGGTGGGCGATGCCGAGGTTCAATTCGGACAGGCCAAAGGACAGAACAGCGGCTTTGTGCTGGCTGATTTTGCGCCGATCTTTTTGTACCGGGCGAACGACAACATTTTGTTTGAGGCCGGTTTCGACGTCATGCTGCAAAACGGCTCGGCCAGCGGAACGAATGCCGTCACCCTTGCGCCTTACACCCATGACAATGGCAGCAGCACCACGGTCAGCCTGAGCTTTGCCCAGTTGGATTACCTGCTCAACGATTACGTGACGGTTGTGGCCGGGTATATGGTTCTGCCGCTGGGCACCTATTCCGAGCGCGCGGCGGGCTGGCTCAACAAGATACCGGACGACCCGTTGCCGGTTGATTTTCTGCCGGGCGCCGGTGCGGGCGTCCAGTTGCGGGGCGCGGTGCCGGTCGGGCAGGCGGGACAGATGCTCACTTATTCTGTTTATGGCGTCAACGGACCCAGTTCCGTGGACGGCAGCGCCAACTCCTTTACGCTGGATAACGGTGGAAATCAAATTGCCAATCTTGATCTCGGCGGCAACGTCGGGCTGCTGAACAGTGGCAACAACGCCAACCTCAACAACAAACCCAGCGGCGGCGGACGCATCGGATGGTTTTACCCGTGGCAGGCCCATTACGATGTTGAACTGGGCGTTTCAGGCCAGTCGGGCACCTGGGCGGGAAATTATCTTTGGTCGGCTCTTGTGGTGGATGCCGCCGTTCACATCAGTCCCTACGTTGAAGTGAAGGGCGAATATATCAATACCTGGCAGCAAACCGCGAACGCCGGAAATATCCAGCCGGCGGGCTGGTGGGTTCAGGGGAGTTATAAACTGGCGGGCCTGAATCTGGATGCGCCCGTCGTGAATGACCTTGAGCTGGTCGGGCGCTATGACACGGCCAACGACGCGATGGGATCAACCACCGATCGCTATACCGCCGGTCTGGTTTATTACCTCACGAACACGCTGCTGCTGGAAGGTGATTACGAATGGCTGATCAACCATGGTCTCAATGCCAATGGGTTGCCCTCCAGCCAGTTTATAGTTCAGCTTTCCTATGGATTCTAAACGGAGTAAATTGTCATTTATGCGAATGAACCAAAAATTTAATGTGTTCCTCCTGGGTGTGGCCGCGCTTGCCCTGTTTGGGGCGGGCATGGCGCGCGCCGAAGATCAACTCGACGCCGAAACCAAGGCGCGAATCGATCGGTTTGAAAAAGGCCCGGCCACCATTGATGTCTCCAAGTATCCACAGGGCATTCAGGACAACTACGAAACCTTCAGCCAGAAATGCACGCAATGCCACAAGTTGAGTCGCCCCGTCAATTGCGACTACGTGCTGCCCGACGAATGGTCGCGCTACGTCAAGCGGATGATGCACAAGCCCGGTTCCGGCATTGACAGCTCGGACGGCAAGAAAATCTACGAGTTTCTGGCATATGACTCCAGCGTCCGCAAAAAGGCCATGCTCAATGACAAGCTCGCCAAGCTGACTCCTGATGAAAAGACGGCTGCCGAGGCCAAGATCAAGGAAGTCCACGACAAGTACGACAACAAATAATTCGTCTCGCAACGTGAACCCGTTATAATCCCGGGGGTGACGTTGCCGATGAGTGACGAATTGAAATCCAACACCTCCCAACAATCCGATGCCGGGCCGGTGGCAGCGCGTTCGACGATGCCCATTTGGATCATCGTGCTGACGCTCCTGCTGTTGTTTCTCGGCGCGGTGTATTTCGACCATCATAGCGGCTGGTTCGACAAGCAGGTTTATTCGCCATACACCTCCGCCGACCAACTGGCCTTGTATCAGCCCAAATCCGGGGCCGTTGCAGCGCAGGCTCGTGGCCGGACGGTTTACGAAGCCGCCTGCGGTGTCTGCCATGGCAGCGACGGCCTCGGCAAGCCTGGCCAGGCGCCACCTTTGGCCGGCTCCGAATGGGTCGCCAAGGACGTCGCGTCGCTCGCGCGCATTCCGCTGGCCGGGTTGAACGGCCCGATTCGGGTCGCCGGCAAGGATTGGAATCTTTCCATGGCGCCCATGGGTGCGGGAATGTCCGATGCCGATCTTGCCGCCGTGCTGACCTGCATCCGTGGGTCGTGGGGGAACAAATATGGCGACGTTTCCGCCGACGAGGTGAAGGGCATGCGTGCGGCCATCAATGGCAATGCCCCCTCGGCGGCGGATCTGGCCAGGATGACACCGGTTGAACGCGGCCACGCCGTTTATCAAAAATTCGGCTGCGCCCAATGTCACGGCCCGGATGCCAAAGGCGGTGTGCCCAATCCCAACGCCAAAACGGCGGAACAAATTCCCAGCCTCATTTACGTGGCCGACGGCTATACCAAGGGTGAATTGATCAATTTCATCAAAAGAGGCGAACGCGACATCCCCCGGATGAATCCCGCCGGTCCGGAGCCACCGCACTTCATGCCCAAATGGGGGCCCATCATCACGGATGCCGAGCTGGACGACCTGGCCGCCTATCTCCTGAGCTTGAAACCCAAGGAAGAAAACCCGGGCTTTTAGCGGCTGGACTTCGGGTTTTGACAGGCTGCATCACCCAACTGTGCCGGACGGGTAAGGGTTCCAAATTATTCATGTTCATCCGCATGCATTCGTGGTTAAATCCTGCCCGATGCTTCGCAAGATTCAGCAGCATAAAGTCCGGGCGCCCGGCGGCAGCTTCGCCATCGTCGCATCGCGCTACAACGCGCGCTACGTGGACGCGATGCTGCGGGCCGCCAAGGCGGAATTGTGGCGCTCCGAGGCTGCGAGCATCGAGGTCGTCCGCGTTCCGGGTGCGTATGAAATTCCCGTTGCGGCCAAACGCCTCGCGCGCACGACTCATCCTACCACCTCCGACCCTTCCACCTACGCGGCGTACCCGGGCGGCGCTTCACCGCAACGGCGGCACCTTTCGGCGATTATTTGTCTGGGCGTGATTTTGCGCGGTGAAACGGTCCATGCGGAGCACATCGCCGAAGCCGTCAGCCGCGCGCTGATGCAAATCCAGCTGGAGCATGAAGTTCCCGTCATTCACGAAGTGCTGCTGCTGGAAAACGAGGGGCAGGCGCGCGCGCGCTGTCTGAATCCCAAGCACAATCGCGGCGCAGAAGCGGCGCAAACGGCGATGGCAATGGCGCACGTGATGGAAAAATTGCGCGGCTGAAAACCCGACCGTGGTGTCGCCTGAAACGGCTGTTAAGGTATCCATTGTGGCGTATTTGAAAGGGAAGAAATGACAATCAATGAAGCTAAAAGTTGGCGATTTTGGGTCTTATTGATTATTTCGATTTGTATAATTCTGTGGCTTAAAAAGCATTTCCAAATTTCAAATTAAGGCACTACCCGGCTAGGCCGGACTTTTGCTTGGCATCACGTTTTTCCGGATGCTCCTCAAACTTGGATTCAAAAAGCCTCACAAACCACTTGCGAGGTTAATTCGATGGTATTATATTCAACCTTAGAAATGTTACTTATGAAGTCTGGCCATGCTTCGGGAAATATAGTTTTGATTATGATCGCCGCTCTGGCTGTCGCCGGGCAAATAGCCTCGGCGGCGGACATCATCGGCATCATCACGCTCACCGGCGCGCCGCCGGCGGAAAAGGAAATCACCCCGCTCATGGAAAACCCGGATTGCGCCAAAATGCACGCCACCACGCCCACGACGCATTTTTATGTGGTCGGCGCGAAAGGGGAATTGGCCGACGTGGTCGTTTCACTGAAGGGCGTCACCGGCAAATCTACGGGCGCCAGCCAGCCGCCCGCCGTGCTCGACCAGAAAGGCTGCCTTTATACGCCGCAGATCCTGGCGATCCAGACGGGTCAGAAGCTCATCGTCAAGAATTCCGATCCCTGCCTCCATAATGTTCATACGACGCCAACCGCGCCGGGCAACCCCGAGTCCAACCAAGGGCAGGGGCCCGGCGCCCCGGACCTGACTTTCACCTACACCCAGCCGGAGATGTTCCTGCGTTTCAAATGCGATGTGCATCCGTGGATGTTCGCGTGGGTGAGCGTGTTTGACAGTCCTTACTTTTGCGTCAGCGGTCTGGACGGCAAGTTTGTCATCAAAAACGTGCCGCCCGGCAAATACACCGTGGAAGCCGCGCACCGCAAACTGGGCACCCAGACCCAGGACGTGGAAGTGAAGAACGGCGACGTGACCGTGAATTTCACCTTCGCCGCCAAATAGTTTTGCAATCCGGGCACGGTTCCGGCACAACGTGTCTCAGGAGATCAAATAGCTATGAAGGCAAACGCTGTATCCAAATCGAATCCCTGGTTGTACTGGTTTGCCGCGCTGACCGCGCTGGCGACGCTGGCGCTGATTGGCATCGGCGGCCTGGTGACCAGCCACGAGGCTGGCATGTCGGTGCCGGACTGGCCGACGACCTACGGCTACAACATGTTTCTGTTCCCAATCAACAAATGGCTGGGCGGAATTTTTTACGAGCATTCCCATCGGCTGCTTGCCTCGCTGGTTGGCTTGATGACGACGATTCTCGCCGTCTGGCTCTGGCTCAAGGATTCGCGGACGTGGATGGCCTGGCTTGGCGTGGCCGCGTTTCTCCTCGTCGTGGCGCAGGGCGTGCTCGGCGGGTTGCGCGTGACGCTGCACATGGATTCGCTGGGCATTTATCACGCGACCATCGCGCAATTGTTTTTCGTGCTGACCTGCGCGATTGCGCTGTTCACCAGCCGGTGGTGGAATGAATTGGAGCGCCGGCCTCCGGCACGGCGCGAAGAAATTTCGGCGGGCAAACAGGCCGTGCCGGAGGCCGGCGCTCCGCTGCGCAAGCTCGTCCTGTTCACCACCGTTTTGATTTTCATCCAGTTGATCATCGCCGCCGCCATGCGGCATCAGCACGCCGGGCTGGCGATTTCCGATTTCCCGCTCGCCCATGGCAGGCTCTGGCCGGACATGAGCGCCGAAGCGATCGCAAGCTACAATACGCAGCGCGTTTCCATCAACGCCGAGAATCCCATCACCGCATTCCAGATCGAATTGCAAATGGCGCATCGCGTCGTGGCGCTGGCCATTTCGATTTTGATCGCCGGTTGCGTGTGGCAGGCGAGGCGGCGGCTCGGCGGAAAAGATGCGCAGACAAAACTCGCGCTGGCCTGGTTCGCCTTGATTCTTTTTCAGGTCGGGCTGGGCGCGGCGACGATTTGGACGAACAAGGCCGCCGACGTGGCGACGGCGCACGTGCTGGTCGGCGCGCTGGCGCTGGCGGTGGGCGCGCTGTGGTGTGCGATTGCATACCGCGAGACTGTAGCGGCGGTCTGTGACCGCGGCACTGAACAGCGACGCTCACCGAGCGCCGCTACCATTGCCGCGCAACCGGCCATGACCGGAAACAAATAAGATGAAAGCGTTGGCGAGAATTTCAAAATCTTGTAGCAGCCGAGGTAACGAGGCTCATGCTTCAAGAAAATTAGAGCCTCCTTACGTCGGCTGCTACGCACTCGATGGAAGGACTTCAGCGGAAATTTTAAGCGCCAGTCCAGCGCGTTCAGCCGGGGCGATCCTGGCCGACTTGGTCAAGGCGCGGCTGACCACGCTCGTGCTGCTGACCACGTTCGTCGGATTTTTCATGGGCGAACGCGGCCCGCTGGATTTTGCGCTGATGTTTCACGCGCTGGCAGGCACTGCCCTGGTCGCGGCGGGCGCGGCGGCGCTGAATCAATTGCTCGAACGCGAATACGACGCCAAAATGCGCCGCACGCAAAATCGTCCGCTGCCGGCCGGCCATCTGGAACCGGCGACGGTGATGATTTTCGGCGGCGTGAGCGCAACGGCGGGTTTGATTTACCTCGCG
>Ga0224535_1000456_pt1 | contig 11704 bp, 8 predicted proteins | sample 714E13034metaG_FD_179898 | JGI IMG/M metagenome (GOLD analysis project Ga0224535, IMG submission 179898) | Peat soil microbial communities from Stordalen Mire, Sweden - 717 E1 30-34 | ecosystem: Environmental > Terrestrial > Soil > Wetlands > Peat | place: Sweden: Norrbotten County, Stordalen... | reverse complement strand
CGATCAAGAATCTTCCCGGCCTCGAAACGCATTGGCCTGGCGTGGACCTGATCATTGTGCGCGAAAACACCGAGGGCGAATACCTGGGCCTGGAGCATGAGGTGGTTCCCGGCGTGGTGGAAGCCATCAAGGTCATCACCGAAAAAGGCTCCACGCGCATCGCCAAATTCGCCTTCGAGTACGCGCGCAAGCACGGCCGCAAGAAGATTCACTCCATTCACAAGGCCAACATCATGAAGTTGTCGGATGGGCTTTTTCTGCGCTGTGCGCGCCAGGTGGCCGAGGGATTTCCCGACGTCGTCTACGGCGAGCACATCATCGACAACACCTGCATGCAACTGGTGATGAACCCTTACCAGTACGACACGCTGCTGCTCGAAAACCTCTATGGCGACATCGTCAGCGATTTGTGCGCTGGCCTGGTGGGCGGATTGGGCCTGGTGCCCGGCGCGAATCTCGGCCTTAACTGCGCCATCTTCGAAGCGGTGCATGGCTCGGCTCCTGACATCGCGGGCAAGGACATCGCCAACCCCACGGCACTGTTGCAATCCGCCGTGCTGATGCTGCGCCACCTGGACGAAGAAGCCGCCGCCGACCGCGTCCACAAGGCGCTCGAAACCGTTTATGCCGAGGGCAAGACGCTGACTCGCGACGTGGGCGGCTCGGCCGGCACCACTCAGTTTGCCGATGCAGTGCTGGCGGCGATGGCGCGGTAGAATCCGGAGCGCCCTACACGCTGCGACATCACTGCGCAACGCGTAATTTCTCGAGGCCGCGCCCGTCCTCCTGTACACTGAATGTTTAATGCTATGAAAAACAAATATCCAATCGGCATCCTGGGCGCGACCGGAATGGTGGGGCAGCGCTTTATCCAGCTTCTGGAGCGTCATCCGTGGTTCGAGGTCGCGTGGCTCGCGGCCAGCGACCGTTCAAGCGGCAAAAAATACGGCGACGCCGCCAAGTGGCGGCTGGACACTCCGCTTCCCGAACGCATCGCCAACATGACCGTCGCCCCGGCGGAGGCTGCCGGCGCGCCGAAGATTATCTTCGCCGCTCTCGACGCCGGCATTGCGCGCGAGCTTGAGCCACGCTTTGCCGATGCCGGATGCGTCGTGGTTTCCAACTCCAGCGCATATCGCATGGCTCCCAGCGTGCCGCTCGTCATTCCTGAAATCAACGCCGAGCATCTGCACCTGATCGAGGAGCAGGCATCGCGCAAGGCCTCGGGCGGCTACATGGTGACCAATCCGAATTGCTCCACTATTGGATTGGTGATGGCCCTCAAGCCCCTCGAGCAGCGCTTCGGCATCACGCAGATCATCGTCACCACCATGCAGGCCGTCTCCGGCGCAGGCTACCCCGGCGTGCCCTCCATGGACATCCTCGGCAACGTCGTGCCCTACATCGGCAGCGAAGAAGAGAAGATGGAGGCCGAGACCCTCAAGCTGCTGGGCCGTCTTGAAGGCCACTCCGTGATTCCGCTCCCTGCAAGGGTCAGCGCCAGTTGCAATCGCGTCGCGGTCGAGGACGGCCACACGGAGAGCGTCAGCATCAAGCTCGCCAGGCCGGCCACGCACGAAGAGATTCTGGCTGCCTGGGCGGAGTTTCGTCCGCTCGCCGGCCAGGGATTGCCGACCGCGCCCGATCAGCCCATCGAGTGGGCGCCGCAGGATGATCGCCCGCAGCCGCGCCTGGACCGCAACCGCGGAAACGGCATGGCCGTGACCGTGGGCCGCCTGCGCCCCTGCGGCGTACTCGACTGGAAGTTTACCGCGCTCTCGCACAACACCATTCGCGGAGCAGCCGGAGCGGCAATTCTCAACGCTGAACTGCTGGCAAGCCTCGGCAAACTGGAGCCTGTGTCTTAGCCGGCACTGAACCATAGGAAGACGCGCATGAGTCTCGTAGTGATGAAGTTTGGCGGCACCTCGGTGGAAGACCCGGCGGCCATTCGCCGTACCGCGGCCATCGTTGCCGGCCGCGTGGCGCAGGGCAAACAGCCCATAGTCGTGGTCAGCGCCATGGCCAAGGTCACCGACCAACTGCTGCGTGCCGCAGCCATTGCCGCTGAGGGCGACCGCACCGGCGCATTGGCCATCAGTTCTCGGCTGCGCTCGCGCCACCGCGATACTGCCGCCGCATTGGTCGCCGATTCCGGCGCCCTGGTCGACCGCATCGACCTCAAGTTCGACTCGCTGGATGAAATTTTGCGCGGCCTCTCCGCCATTCTTGAACTCACCCCGCGCGTCTCCGACCTGATCGTCAGCTTCGGCGAGCTATTCTCCAGCCACATCGTCGCCGCAGCGTTTCGTGAGCTGGGCATCAATTCCTTCCACGTCGATGCGCGTCAGATCATCATCACCGATTCGCAATTCCAGAAGGCGATCCCGCAGGATGCGCTGATCGAAGAACGGGCGCCCAAAAAGCTGCTCCCGCTGATTGCCGAAAACCAGGTCCCCGTCATGGGCGGCTTCATCGCCTCCAACCAGGCCGGCATCAGCACCACACTTGGCCGCGGCGGCTCCGACTTCACCGCTGCCCTCATCGGCGGCGCGCTACGGGCCGAGGCCATTGAAATCTGGACCGATGTGGACGGCATCATGACGGCCGACCCGCGCGTCTGCCCCGATGCTCTGCGCGTGAAGATCATCAGCTTTGAAGAAGCGGCCGAACTGGCTTATTTCGGCGCCAAGGTGCTTCACCCCGCCACCATTCTGCCCGCCGTCAAAAAGAATATTCCCGTACTGGTGCTCAACAGCCGCAACGCCGCCTGCGAAGGCACACGTATCATCTCGCTTCCTCCGCACTGCAAGAGCCCATTCAAATCCATCGCCGTCAAAAAGAAGCTCAGCATCATCGACGTGGTGGCCAGCCGCATGTTGATGACCCACGGCTACCTGAAGGACATCTTCGACATCTTCGACAAGCACCAGTGCCCCGTCGATATGGTTTCCACCAGCGAGGTTTCCGTCTCGCTCACCGTGGACTCGAACGATAAGCTGCCCGCCATCGCCGCCGACCTGAGCCAACTGGCCGACGTGAAATATGAGGGCAGAAAAGCGCTGGTCTGCATGGTGGGCGACGACATTCGCGGCAAGAGCGGCATATCCGCCCAGGTCTTCAGCGCCATACGCCACATCAACGTGCGCATGATCTCGCAGGGCGCGAGCGAAATCAATATGAGCTTCATGATCGACGAAGACGACGCCGACGAAGCCGTCCGCTCGCTGCACGCCGCATTCTTCCAGGACCCCGACCCGGAGATCTTTGATGTAGAAGCGCGCAAGCCGTAATCGCGGACCATCCCACCCTAGCCGCAAAAACAAATACGCGGCGAGGGTGGGGCACCCGCACCCGGTTTGGATTCACGGCGCCTGAACGAAGCGATCTCCCTTGCGCTGCGCGCCATAATCCTTCGTCAGCCTGCAGGATTTCAGTTTGCCGTTTTCGTGGAACATGGCTCCGCCGGCGCGGCCATCGCCGAAAAACCCTCCGCTCATGCAGGGAACGCCCTGCACCGTCCGGTCTCCCGCCAGGAAACACTGCTTGAGCTTGCCGCTGGGATAGAAGGCCACCACCGAACCTTCGCTCGTCCCCAGCAAGCTGCCGCCCATGCAGGTGATGCCCAGAATCGGCGCGTCGCGGCTCATCTGAACAAAATCGGGCGGGCCGTCGGGATGGAGAGCAATATACGATCCCGCGGGGATGCGCGCTTCACCAAACGGAATCTCGCGCGTGACTGTGCAGCGGTTCAAGTGGCCATCGTCAAAGAACCAGGCGTCGCCTTTGTCGCAGGGATAGCCTTGAATTTCGGTCGGCTGGTCCAGTGTCTTGTGATGGTTTTGCGGCAATCCGCCTGCGGATAAGACGCATTGAAGATTACAGAGAAACAGAATGAATAGCACTCTCGTTCGCATGGCTGCTTCCTCACGCAGTTCCAGATTACTCTGTAACTGCGCCTGTTGGTCTTGTTTGATTAACCTGGCCAGAGGCCGCTTCATTCGCACGAACTCAGAGCCCTTGATCGCCTTTTTGGGCCGGGGATTGGAGCCGGACTGCGGAAAGTATCTTCACGATCTGCTCGGCCATGGGACCGGCGGCAACGACTCCGTCGAAGGCACGCACCCTGCCCGCAGCGAGAACAACGCCTGTCGTCCTGTCCGTGAGGACGTAGGTGTGGATATGCGTGAAGACGACCCGGTCGATCTGGAGTTGCAGTTCGGCAGGACGCGACTTGCTGGTGCGCGGATCGACGTAGCGCGGACCGTCAACGATCGACAAGCCCAGCTTCTCCCAGTCCTTCTGACCGAGCAGAGCACGAGAGAGCGTGGCCGAGGAGAGGAAGTCGGTCTCCGAGCGGATGAAAATTGTCCGTGCGTTCCTGAGGATCTGGTTGTGGTCGAGGTCGGCGGCGGTGAGCGGATGCTCTTCTACCGGCCCTCGCGCGGGTTGAGTGAGCTGCAGAGAGCCGGTGATTTGGAGGGCCTGGGCGGGCTGCGGGGTGGTGGGCGTGGCGGCTTGCTGCGGCTGCTGTGCCACCAGCAGCGGGCAAAGAGTGAGACCAAAAGCGGCTTGAAGCAGGAAACGATTCATCGGAACTCCTTGTGGACTACAAGGACCGATGTTAGGCAGGTTGCACACGTGTGTGCGGGCGATTGGGACAGTTTCGCAAGTGTCCCAATCACGGATCTCTGGGCGCGTGATTTCGTACCTTGAGTTCAAGCTATCCCAGGTGCCCAAAAGCGAGGCACCTGGGTCACCCGCAACTGGCACAACAACAAGCGCAAAGACCTATGTCGAGGCAGAGATGCTTTCTTCCTGCTTGCGCAACCCGGCCAGCGTCGGCGCGTCGAGCAGAGTGAAGCGTAGCGGGAAGACGCCCGCCGGCAATTCCAGCGCGGTGACCGCATCGCAGACCACGCCCGAGGTTGCGTCCAGTCCGCGCTTCCAGCCGGGTTGCGCGGCATCGCGCACCAGCAAGCTTTCAGGAGCGAGCCCGGCGGCGATGAGCAAGGTCTGCGCAATACGCTGAAACTCCGTCCACCGCGAGGCGATGCCCACCAGCTCTCCGGCGTGCTCAGGCATATATTTTTGCAGATGGGCGAGAAGCTCAAGCGAGATGGGATGCACCTGCAACACAGTGAGTTCGGTTCCGGCAGGGAGCAGCTTGCGCACCATTTCGGCCTTGCTGGGGGCGACCACCAGCATCGACCCCTCCACCAAGCCAGGTTCGGCGCAATCCGCGGGAGTGCATCCACCAATGGGCAACGCCAGCGCCTGCTGCATCTCGTGCATAAAGATGCGGCGCAATTCGGCGTCCGGCTCAATCACAAGCCAGCGTGACGGCGGCGCGAGGGCCATCCAGCGGCGCAGCCTCTCTCGCACTTGGGATTCAGTTGCGCCCAGCTTGCGCGCATTTGCCATCAGGTCGCCGATCAATTGGTCTACGGCAAACTCCGTGGCCAGCTCCGGCGAGAGCGGCGCTGCAGACCCGCTGGCCCGCACATAGACGCCGCTGCCATGGCGGAACTCGAGCCGGCCTTCGCTCTCCAATTGCCGATAGGCTGCGCTGGCCGTGTTGGCATGAATGCCATACCGCCGCGCCAACTCGCGCGTGCTGGGCAACCGCTGGCCCGGAACGAGTTCGTGGCAGAGAATGCCCAGGGTCAACTGCGTCACCAATTGATCCCGCAGCGAAACTTCACCTGTTCGGTTGAGCCAAAGCCGCATCAGACTATCTCGCCGCCTCTTCCGCAAAATGTACGGCGGGCTTCCTGTGCCCGTAAATCACCAACAGCGCCACCAGCAGCAGCAGAACGACGGCCAATACCAGCAGGCTGCCTTCGGGACCGTCCGCGCCGCCGCTCCACAGCGCGTTGCCCGTCACAGTGGCGGTCAGGTAATGACCTGTGGCGACCATGCCGCTGTCTGCGGTCCCATAGAAAAAAGTCTCCGACCAATCCCACGCGGCATGACAGCCAATCGCCCACCACAACGAGCCGGTCAATCGCACGCTGACGCAGAAGACAAACCCGATCAGCGCCGCGGCAAAGATGCCAATCCAGTTTTCGCCGCCGTTGCCGGTGTGGATGAAGCCAAAGAGCGTGGAAGCGGCCCAGGCCGCCTGCCAGAAGCCGCTTCGCGGCGTTTTGCGAATGTGCAGTATCAGGCAGGGGAAGAGTCCCAGCAGAGCCGCGAGATAGACGCCCCAAACGCCGTTGCCCGTGACAGCAAAACGCAGGATGAGACAAGCCGTGCCAACTGCGCCCAGCGCCCACCAGAAGTTGATGCCGCGCGTGAAGGTGAACTGCAGAAAGCCGCGGAAGCTGCCTTCTTCAACGATGCCAGTGAGCAGAAAAACCACGCCCCAGATCGCAGCGTAGCCGCATATCCGCTCTCCGTGGAGCGCCGGCGGGCCGATATGCAGCCAGCCGCCCCAGACCAGCGCTCCCACCAGCGCAGATAGGGCCGCGAAGCCAGCCACGATTCCACTGAGAAAGTGAAGAAGGGGCCGAGGGCCGCGCATGTTGTAGTCCAGGATGCGGCGGCGCTCCATGAGCGCAACCAGCGCGACCGCTCCCAGCATGGCCAGAAACAGAAGCGTCTCGCCGATGAGCGCCGTGGTGGGCGTGAAAGCGCTCGACTTTACGTGGGGAATATGCCGGGCGATCGCCGTCGCAACCGTTCCCAGTGTGATCGCGAAAACTACGGTTAGCATGACAAAGATCGCCGCCGACCAGCCGGCGCGCAAGCCCTGATCGCCGATGAAAGCCCAGCGCAGGCCGCGATATTCCGGGTCCGGGGCGAACGGTGCTGTAATCTCACTCGGGGCGATTAGCGCTTGCGGCTGTGCGGGTTCAATCTCCGGCTCCATCGAGCCTCCTTCAAAAGAAGAGCAGTCTTGTCAACTGATTTGTACTAGTGGAAAGATACTCTACGCAATCGCCGCCGGAGCGGTTCCAATTGCTGATCCGGCCCCGAACGATTCGAGCCGCCGCCGTGGCGTTTCTCACTGCGGGGCGGCCTTGAAAAATCGCAGGCCGGCTTGAAGACTTCCTAATTGCGGGAGATTTTCCATCCGAAGAAGTTGATGCTCTTTTTCTCGTCCACGACATCGGGCCGGCCGCTAACGCCTCCGACCATCTGCTGGATTGCCTCCAAAATTGGTGAGTTTTCCTGCATGATCCGCTTGGGGGCGTTCTGCATCCGCTGCGCCGCGGCGTAGTCGTTGGGAACCCTCCACCTGGCCGGCCTGGTGAGAGCCTTCGTAATATGCGCTTCATCGATTCCCTGATTATCGGGATCGAATCGGTTGATTACGACTTCGACAGTGGGTCCGCCGATCCTGGGAAACTGCGCAATCAGGCGATTTGAGTTGCGCAGCTCGGGCACTCCGATCTGCGTGACCAGGTAGATGGTGGTGGATTCATCGAAGGAATGCGTGTACTTCATGTCCAATTTCGATCCCGCATCGACCACCACATAATCGAATTCCTGGCGGGCGATCGTCAGCAGCTTTTCGATGGCCTCAACCGAAACGTAGGTGCGCCCCAACTCACTGGGCGCCGCGAGAACAAATAATCCCGAGGCATGCTTTACGAGCAAGGTCGAGAGGAAGCTCGCGTCGAGCCGGCTGAAATTCTGAAATGCGCTGACAACCGAGTATTGAGGCTGGATTCCGAGGTTGATGGCCGCGTCTCCCAACGGAAGATTGAGATCGATCAGCAGCGTTCTTTTCTTTGATTCCCGGGCCAGCGATACCGCAAAATTGCAGGCCAGGGTAGTCACCCCACTGCCGCCTTTGGCGCTGAGAAAAACGAGTACTCTGCCGAGCTTCGCTTCCGGGAAATCAGTTTCGGAATGAGCCTCGCCCCGAGCCTGAGTTTCAGAAATTGTGCCTTGCGTCTCAAGCGGAGCGAGAAAATCGTAAGCGCTTTCACGGGTGGGACCGGACGATGGCTTCGATCTGTCCTCCACTGGATGAACGATCTCCTTTGTTGCGGTCTTCCCCAGCTTCCGGGGGCCGAACGAAGTGCCGGTATGCGCGTTTTTAGCCAGCTCTTTCTTCAGGGGTGCGCCCAAGTTTTTCTCGGCCAAGGCGGCAGGGTGTCGCTGTTCGCTGACATAGTTCGCAACGGCTTCATTGAGCAGGTAGCTGCGGTCGCGGTCCTTGGCTTTGGCAATCTTATCCAGTTCGGCAACCTTCTCGGCTGGGATCCGGAAGCTTATGGTGCGCAGATTACTCATAACGCCAGAGAATACGCCGTATTACAAGCGGATGCAAACGCTGTTGCGAGATTTTTCTTCCTGCCAATTAGCCTGAACTCCGAACTGGGAACGCGTTGTATTACAAGGATGGGGTAAGCGGAGATCGCCGGACCAATTCGTCCGCATCTCCAGCTCTGTCGAGATCCTCCAAATCGACGCAAATATTCTGCTCCTGGCTCGACACTGCTTCTGGAGCAGCAGTCAAGTCACGGGCCTCATTTCTACTCGTCGCGCAGGGCTACCATGGGATCGATGCGCGATGCCCGCCGCGCTGGAATCCAGCTTGCGACCAGCGCAGTGGCCACGATCACCGCCGTGATGCCGGCGAAGATGACCGGGTCGTCGGACCGGACGCCGTAGAGCAGGTTGGCCAGTCCATGCGCCAGGGCGAAGGCCAGCACCAGGCCGATCGCCACGCCCGCGCCGGTCAGACCCGCGGCGCGGCGAAGAATCATGCGCAGCACATCCTCGCGCCGCGCGCCCATGGCAAGCCGCACGCCAATCTCGCGGGTGCGCTCGCCCACCTGGTTGGCCATCACCGCGAAGATGCCGATGGCCGCCAAGAACAGCGCGATCAAGCCATCCACGCCCAGCATCGCGGCCACATATGTCATGCCGGTCAGGCCTTCCTGCAAATAATTCGCAAGGCTTCTGACCGTATCGAGCGGCAGCGCGGGATCAATCTGGGCCAGCGCCTTGTGCGCCGCCGGGGCCAACGCATCCGGGTCGCCCGCGGTCACGATGGAGTAGGTCGCCGTCAGCGGCGGAATCTGCGCCGCGCTGACATACACGGCCACCTCATGCGTTTGCTCCAACAGGGAGTAATCCACCTCCTCGACGACGCCGGCGATGGTCAGCCACGGAGTCAAGCCCGGTCCAGCGCCCATGCGAATGCGATGGCCCAGCGGATTTTCGCCGGGGAAGTACCGTGCCACAAACCCCCGGCTGACGACAGCCACCAGCGGGGAGTGCAAGTTGTCGCCCTGATTGAAAAGGCGACCGGACACGAGCGGAATGGAGAACGCGGCGAAGTAGCCGTCGCTGACATGCATGCGCAGCGCGCTTTGAAATTTGCCGGGAGCCAGGGGACGATTCTCGATCTGGCAATCCTCGGCGCCGTAATAGGACAAGGGGAGGCCCGTGGAGAGCGAGGCGCGCTGGACGCCGGGCAGGGCGCGCAGCTTTTCCAGGCTGGCGTTTTGCCATGCGGCCTTCTTTTCCGGCGTATCGTAACGCTGGCCGGGCAGATGAACGTCGAAGATCAGCACGTGACTCGGGTTGTAGCGGTCGCCTGAGTGGAACAACGCCGTCACGCCCTTGGTCATCAGCGCCGCGCCAATCACCAGCGCCACGGCCAGCGAAATCTGCGACACAGCAAAGACATTTCTCATCCAGCGAGTCTTCCCCGCACCCGCAACAGAGCGCGAACCGGACTTCAACTGCTCCACCAGGTTTACGCGCAGGGCCGAGAGCGCCGGCGCCAGCCCGGAGACGACGCCCGCACCCACGGCCAGCAAGAGAGAGAACGCCAGCGCGCGTCCGTTCAACGAGATGTTGGACCAGCCCACCATATAGTGGGCAATGCGCTCGGGCATCGAAATGATGGAAATGTGCAGATATATCTGGGCAAACACGAGTCCGCTGGCCGCGCCGATCAGCCCCAGCACAATATTTTCCGTCAGCAACTGCCTCAGCAGCCGCCAGCGTCCCGCGCCCAGAGCAGTGCGCATGGCGATCTCCGGCTGCCGTTGAAGGCTGCGGGCCAGTTGCAGGTTGGCGACGTTGGCACAGACCACCAGCAGCACAAAGAGCGTGGCGGCCATGATCAGCCTGACATACACCGGCGTCTGATCGCCTCCCCACATGCCGTCAATAAGGGGCTCCATTTTCACCGACCATCCCTGGTTGGTCGCTGGATACTGCTCGGCCAGTCGCTCGCCGATCACGCGCAACTCCGCCCGCGCCTGGTCTACCGTTACGCCCTTGCGCAGGCGGCCCATCACCAGATAGTCGTGCGCAGCGCGGTTGGCGAGCTGCGCCGCGTCCGGCGCCAGGGGAAGATACAGGTCGGTCATCGACGGATAGCTGACCGTCTTGGGCATCACGCCGATCACCGTGTAGCTCTGCTGGTCCAGTTCGATATTGCGGCCCACCACATTGCCGTCGGAGTTGAAGTGCTGCTTCCAGAAGCCGTAGCTCAAGACGGCCACGCGCTCGCGGCCCTGCTGGGTCTCGCCCGGCTCGAAGACGCGACCCACGAGCGCACTGGCCCGCATCACGCGGAAGAAGTTGGCGGTCGCAAGCTCCGCCTGGACGTGCGCGGCGTCGCCCGCTCCGGTCAAACTCATGTTGGCGGATCGATAGGCGGCCAGATCTTCAAAGGAGCGGCTCTGGCTCTGCCAGTCTTCGTAGTTGGCCAACGCAACATCCTGGCTGTCGCCGCGATTCTGCTCGTAGACGGTCAGCACTTGGTCCATCTCCGGCACCGCCAGCGGATGCAGAACCAGCCCGTCCAAAATGCTGAAAATGGCAGTATTGGCTCCGATGCCAATGGCCAGGGTGAGCACCGCGGCCAAGGTGAATCCGGGCGATTTGCGCAACTGCCGCACGGCGTAACGCAGGTCCTGAATCAAGGTCTGCATGAAACTCTCCAAATAAACCGCGGATAGCCGACTGAAGATCTAATGATTATGCGAGCATTTTCCAGACCAAACCACGATGTCGTCTTGCTGCTGATTCTAAACAACTTGCGACGGTCAAGACGGAAAAGGCGCTCAGCGCTTCTGTCCGGAATCGTAACCCGCCGTCCGCAAACGAACAGTCGCGCTGCCGCGCGCGAGAGGATTGCCGGGAGGTTTCCAGCCATCGGCATCGCCTCACGATGCGGGAGAATTCTGTCTCCGCCTTGACACAACCGGCTGTTCCCTTGATGCTAAACAGTTCCGGCAATTCAATTATTTCAGCGTACATGGGAGTTAACGCCTTGCGGATTCGCGTTTTTTATCACGACAAATGCTTCGACGGAGCCTGCTCGGCTTCGCTCTTCACGCGCTTTCACCGCGAGTGCATCGCCACAGGCGCCAGCTACGAGTACCACGGCCTCGTCCATCGCGCCGGCGCTCTCTTCGACGAGAGCGAATTCACCGGCGACGAAAACGCAATTGTCGACTTTAAGTACTCCACCTCGCCCAAAATCACCTGGTGGTTTGACCATCACCTCTCGGCTTTTCTCACCCCTGCGGACCACGAGCATTTCCTGGCCTGCAAACAGGACCCCGACTGCGGCAGCCGCAAATTTCTCGATGTGAACTACACATCCTGCACCAGCTTTCTGGCGCACATCGGCTCGACCCGTTTCGGCTTCGACACCGCGCCCGTCGCCGAGCTGATTCACTGGGCCAATATTGTGGACGGAGCGAAGTATGAGAGCGCCGAG
>Ga0224535_1000455_pt1 | contig 11753 bp, 8 predicted proteins | sample 714E13034metaG_FD_179898 | JGI IMG/M metagenome (GOLD analysis project Ga0224535, IMG submission 179898) | Peat soil microbial communities from Stordalen Mire, Sweden - 717 E1 30-34 | ecosystem: Environmental > Terrestrial > Soil > Wetlands > Peat | place: Sweden: Norrbotten County, Stordalen... | reverse complement strand
ACATAAGGTTTATAGAAATTCTCTTTAGATATTTTCTTTATACAATTATGATATTATAATAAGAAATGATCAAGGTGTTAAAGATTTCCTTGCCCAGAACAGGGAAAAATGAGTGTCACTGTCCAATTTAAAAATGTACTTTCAACAGTTTATTCCCAAAAATAAATTTAGACCGATCTTTTAAATGTTATATGCACATGACATGACTCGGATTAAAATTTAGTCATGGTCGTATACTGGATATTGATGTCAAGTATCATCAAAATGCAAGTTTATAGTTTGGGCCATTAAATTATGTGTTGTCCGACTACATAGGGATCATTATTTTGATTTGCATTTATGGGTCATTAAAAATTTTTGTAATTCCACTGCAACCTGTTCTGGTTGGTTGCTCTCTATAGGTGCTGTATGCCCTAAACCCCTAAACTCTACGCGTTTAGCACATTTTAACACATTATTTAATTTGTCCAGACTATGTTTTAAAAAGATAGGACTTCTACTGCCACCTAACAATAGTACTTGTGAAGATACTTCTTTAAAATCAATTATTGAATCTTGTGTTTCAACTATTAGCTGATAATCATAATGGTGTGTGGGAATAAGTTCCATGAGGGAAACATCATTTTCTTTGACATTTATAGCATCTTCTTTTATGGTCCTGTTGAATAGGAATGTCAATAAAAAACGTGGAAAATACTTTAATGGTGATGGTATAATCTCCAAACCTTCAATTACTGTTACAAATGCTGAACCCCACTCACCATTAACAATCTCCTTTTCAAAACGTTTCATAAACAAATCATGTTTTTCAATCACCGCACTGTCCAATGCTATGGGTGGTTCGTATAGGGCCATCTTCTTAATCGATGGGATATTAAGCGATGCTTTAATCGCGATGAGTGCACCTGAACTTAATCCAAAAATGTAATTTGCTCCAGATTTCTTTAAAATTGCATCTAAATCTTCTATTTCTTTTTCTATGCAGTAACTATTTCCAAATGTTCCACTCAAGCCTCTACCTCTTCTATCTGGAATATATACTGTAAAATTGTCGGACAGTATCGTGGCAAGGGTCATGAAACTCTGGGATGAAGCCATACTTCCATGCAACAGTACTAAACCCGGACCACTACCCATTTGTCTGTATCCAATTTTAGTACCATCATGGGAAGTTACAGTGTTTATGGTATATGCTGGTGTATCAGCCATTTAATGTCCCTCTAATATCGTTCTTATAATTAAACTCAATGTTTGATATCTGTGATTAATTGAATTAATTTTTGTAAAATTTATATTATTTCCCTTTCCTTCAATGGTTCGGTTATTACAGCCCCTAATAGTAATCCGAGTGAAATAGCCACTATGGTCATAGCAACAACTGTGGCGTCAGATAGTGCTGCAAAATAATGCTGATTTACAAAGGTTGCTAAACTCATGAAACCCAAGGAACCCGGTACAAGTATCCAAAATGCGGGCATTATAGACACAAAACTTGGAGTTTTATGGTCTCTTCTTTCGATAATTGTTCCACTAATTGCCATTAATAAAGATCCTGAAAATGCTCCAAAGAAACCGCCTACAAAGTGATTACCAAGTTGTTGGCCAAAAAATGCTATGTACAGTATCAAAATAACCCATGGCATGTCTTTATTTCTTATGGACATCAGGAGGTACATGCCCAATGCAAATGTTATAACTCCAAGATATGGGGCCCACCATCCTAAACCATTTATTGTGTTTGCAACAAACAAACTTTCAGGAGAAATACCAGCGATCTGAATTCCAACAAGAACACCGAATAATATTAAAAACAATATTGCTGTTCCGTATATTACTCTACTAGCTCCTGATATAATCTCCCCATAGGCAAGTTCGAACATTCCAGTAGTTAAAGTGGCGCCTGGGAGGAAATAGGCCAAAGCAGGCAAAAGCATTGCAACTGATCCTGTTATTAACCCTATTTTAATACTGTAAAGGAGCAATGAAGAAACAATTAAAGCAGCAATTACTGGCAGTATGAGTAAAAATCTGGTTCTTCCCCTACTTAATACGACTAATAATCCTACAATGGCTCCAAGCACTCCGGATACTAAAAGTTGTTCTGGTGTAGGTTGTAGTAACAATCCAATACCCATCGAGAACAGTATGTATCCAATGAATATTCCGACAGCACCGAATTGATGTTTTTCCGAGAGTATTTCCCTTAGACATTTTATACCATCTTTAGGAGAAATTCCACATGCTTCAGCTTTATATATGAGTTGATATATCTCAGAAACCTGATTTAAAGGTAAAAATCCGGGCTTTTGGTTGGCAGCATTTAAAGGTGCAGATTCGTTTTCCCCAATTTTTATCATTATCATAGTGGGAAATACTAATATTTCGGCATTAGTTCCATAGGCAATAGCAATTTTTCCCAGGATAGATGTAATATCTACTACAGATATGCCTGATGCTGTTAAAGCTTTTCCTAGTTCTGTTAAAAAATCCATCAACCCATCTGTGGATGTTTCATTTTCTTTTGGTTCATTCTTTTCCATTGTGGAAACATTTGTAACCTAATGCATGAAACATTTTGGGGTAAAATTCATTAAGAAAAAATAGTAGAAAAAAAATTGTAAAATAAGAATTTAAAAAAATTATACCCACCTATTTCTTACGCAACAGGTTGGTAGTGGATCTTGTAATGTTTGAGAATTCAATTTCAGATTTCCATTTTTCCTTACATTCACATTCAATATCCTCTGGAATACTCTGATCAAGATTTGATTCAATTATCATACTCTTTAACTGTGAATTACATTTTTTACAATTGTATGGGCCTCTTCTACTTCCAAAACCTGCTGTATCCATTATGATTGGGATATCAACCGATCCCCTTACTCTTCTTATGATCTCCATTATACTCCATATCCATGGGGGTTGATAAGAACCGCCCCTCCAAAGTAATTCCATTAAAGTGTCTTTGTGTATTGTTGCCGGACAAAAAGAGATTCTGCTTGCACCCACAGATTCAGCATACTCTGCTGATTTCACTGCTTCTTCAACTGCATCCTTTTCAGAAGTTAAAATGGGTTTTACAAATATGTAAGCTTTAGCACGAACATCACATTCTAATTCTGTATCATTAATAATTTTAACTGCCATCTCGAAATCTTCCCTTGAAAATCCTTTATTTATCTTATTTTCCCGGGTATAATCATTTGAAGTTTCGAGTCCAATACCTATCTCAAATATTTTATCACCTAAAGCTTCACAACACTCTTTAAGGACCTCTTTGGTAATAAATTCTGGTCTAGATTCTACAACAACCTCCTCAACATTCTTTTCATCTTTGAGAATGTTTAAAATTTCGTCTCTTGCAATTCTAGGTATCTCATCAGGATTTAAGAAACTGCCCGATGCAAATATTTTAACAACAGTTTTTTCACTTATTTCATGTTTTCCAATTGCTTTTTTGAATATATCCACTAATAGACTGGGTTCTACCTTTTCAAGTGGGGAATCTGATACATAGCTGCACATTGTGCAGCCTCCTGATCCTGAAATTGCCCATGCACAACCGGGTGTTGGCAGTACAATAAAAATTGCATTTCCTTTTCCAGAGTATAGCAGATCTTCACCGGACCAGCTCGGTGCAAGGTCTTGAGGGGGTCTTCTTTCCATTTTACTAAGTGCATTTTCTCTGATTTCTTGCATTAAATTTTGGATTTCCATTTTACAACACTTTTCCACTTATAAAAATAAATTTACAAAATAATATTCAGAATTATATTGAATATATGAATTAATTTTTATTCTTTTATGGAGTTTAAGTTCTCCACATATCTCAATATATAGACATTGATCTTATGATAACTAAACTTTGTTAAATATTATATATTATTTTGGAAAACAATAATAAATTTAATTTTTGCCATTCTATTTTGATATCTACTTATCAATAATAAATCGAATTTTCTCTTTTGTTCATATTTTATTGTCAAAGATATTGAACTGTGTAATAAGGTTAATCTACCCCTTAAAAAAGTTAAGGTATTATTCTCTCTTGATAGGGGTTATAATTTATAATGGATAGTTATATTAAAATGGGTCCAGATTGGGGTGTAAAGTATGGAATAAATACTTAAATAAAAATTTTAAGATTAAATAAATAGTCAAAGGAATAATTAAGATATTAATACTTGAAATGGTTTAAAAACCCAAATAATCATTAGGAGTAGTTTTTATGAACAATTACACATTTAATTGAAGGTATAATGGCAATCATTATTGTAATAGTAGCATTTGGACTAAACAGATTTAAAAAATGAATACATTTATTGATTATAATTTGACATAAAATTAAAATGAAGCGGTTACAAATTTATCAAAAATTTAATATTCTTTTCAAATATAACTTCTTCAAATTTTAGTTTAATTTTTATGGTGATAAAAAGATGGATATTATACAAGCTATTATTTTAGGTATAGTTCAAGGTTTAGCAGAGTTTTTACCTATTGCTAGTGCAGGACAAGTCATAATAGTTACACATATATTAAATGTAACTTTCCCAAATCCGTCTGGGGCAATTTCATTTAACACTCTACTGCACCTAGGTACATTAACAGCAGTGGTTGGTTTCTTCTGGAGAGACCTTATAAAAATAATAAAAGCCTTTGTAAATAGTTTGTTGAATTTGTTTCAGGGAACTTTCATGGACGGTTTGACAAGATGTACATAAAAGATTAGCCCGGCTTCTAATTGTAGGTACAATCCATGTAGCAGTAGTTGGTATTTTGTTTACAAAGGAATTTGAAGCACTTTTTAACAATGTAGTAACTGTTGGGGTCTTCCTTATTATAAATGGTTTAATTTTATTTTATTTTATTAATAATGGTTTAGAAAATCCGTTTTTTAATTTCTAATGCTTGCAATAACTAATTTTGGAAGTTACATTACCATGGGTATCATTTGTGTACATTATCTTTTAAATGTTGTATTTGGGGCCATTTTCTGGAATTTTATGTTTTGTTTTTGACAGCAAAGGTTTGAGAACATCCATGTTCTCCTTTCCACTCCTTTGTAAAAAGGAATTTGAACTGTTTTTAATAGTTTTATAATCAAAATATTCAATTTACATTCTGAATTTTTTAGTTAAATTTCTCTATTTTTAAAGTCCAGATGATTCTCACTGTTATCTCATTAGATAAACTTATTTAATGGGACTATCATTGATCTTTATGCTTTATTGACATGTTACTTCAATATATGATTAGTTCGGCTACAATATCCTAATTTCCAGTATATAGATCTATTCAGTAACTCAAAGTGTGGCGATCATTAAAATAAATATTATATTTAGGGAACTACACCGAGAAACTCTAAAATATGATGCCAAAGAAAGTAATAATATGTTAAGATTATTAAATAGTTTGATGGGATGTATTGGGCTGGTTAGAATTGTTAATCAATTAAATGGATAATTTTAGGAGTATAAAATTATAATTATACTGGATAGTAAAACTGATAAAATTTTGCTTATGATTCTGTCAAACTGTAGTAATAAAATACAAGATCCTGTTCATGCACAGAGAGTTAAAGGGACAGCAAATAATGGCAGATTAGTTGTATGGTGGAGAAGTTTAAGTAAATCTGGTAACTTAACAGTATTTGGAGGAGTATATTGTAATTTTAAGTTAAAATCTGTCTTAATTAATATAAATCAGATTTCATACACTATTCGAACGAAATATTACATTATACATGATATAAAAAAACATTTAACCAAATTTTTATAATTCAATGTCCATAATATTATTTATGGAAAATTTATTCACTACAAATTTATCCATCTTAAAGAATAAAATAAAAAGTTTAAGAAGAATAATAAGGAGGTGAAATAAGATGATAAGGAATATGATACTATTATTTTTTGCTTTATTTTTAGTATTATTTACTGCGGGTGCTGCATCTGCGGCTAGTACAAGTAATAATATCATTGCTACGATATCACATAATAATATCGTTACAAATGATACTCCGACGCCAAATATAGTAAATAAACCTAAGCAAAGTATAGTAAATCAAACGAAAAATAATTCAATTCAATCATCTAGCGTTGCAACAGACCCTAAATACGTTTCAACCACCGGAAGTGACACCACCGGAACTGGTACTCAAACAAATCCCTACCATACAATTGGAAAAGGAATCAGTACGGTTAATTCTGGCGGAATAGTTTACGTAGGAAACGGAATTTATAATATAGCTGGCGACTACGGTCTAAACATTAATAAGGATCTAACCATTAGCGGTACCACTCAAACCGGTACTATTATAAATGGTAAATTAAACCAGATATTCAATATCGGACCGGGGTTTAATGTCACCATAGAAAAATTGACTTTAACTAACGCATCATCTACACTAAACGGTAGTGCAATAAATGATGGTAATGGAATGAACAGTACTTTAAACCTAATTAACTGTACATTCAAAGGTAACAATGCAATAGGTAGTTCAGGCGGAGCCGTCTACACGAGTAATGTTAAACTAAATGTTACAAACTGTATATTCAACAGTAATAATGCTAATTCAGGTGGAGCCATCTACACTAATGCGGGAACAGACACTATAACTCATAGTGCATTCACAAGCAACACAGCCAGCGATGATAACGGTGGTGGAGCAGCAATATACAATACTGCCACCCTAACCGATCTGAATAATACATACACTAACAATATAGCATCCGGTTTCGGAGGAGCTATTTACACTGCCAATAAACTAACCGAAACTAATGGTAAATTCACAGGTAACAGTGCAGCATACGGAGGAGCCATCACAAACGGAGGATTCATTCTAACCGACATGAATAATACCTATATTAATAACACGGCATCAGTCGAAGGAGGAGCCATCAACACTTTCGGTACTCAAAATGAAACCAACGGTACCTTCACAAATAATAGTGCAGTTGCACAAGTTGGAGGAGCCATATTCAATAGTGGTGGAACATCAAATGATACCAACAATAAATACATTGGTAATTCCGCCCCTAATGGTTCAGGAGGAGCCATTTTCACTTACGGTACAATTAATGAAACCAAAGGTACCTTCATAAACAACACAGCGGGCAGTGGTGGGGCAATCTTCAGTTACGGTACCGTGAATGATTTGAATAGTAAATACACCAATAACACTGCAACCTCCTATTATGGTGGGGCAATCTGCAGTTTCGTTACCACTGCACTCGTAACCGAAACTGGCAGTACCTTCACAAATAACAGTGCATTCTATGGTGGAGGAGCCATATACATTGGGGAAGGAATTATAAATGAATCACATAACACATTCACAGGTAACAGTGTAACCAATGGGGATGGAGGAGCCATCTACAATGGTGATACATTCACGGACAATAACAGTACATTCATCAATAACACAGCATTCGATGGTGGGGCAATCTACACTGGAGGATTTACTACTGTACCCCAAGGCAGCATTACTAACAGTCAATTCATTAATAACACAGCCACTGATAATGGTGGAGCCATCTACAATAATGTACAATACAATACCATACCCTCAATTGACATGATAAACGATACATTCACCAATAACACAGCACTCGGTAATGGAGGAGCCATCTACAATTACATGTACAACACTAACAGTCCAATGATTATTAACATAACGAACGATACATTCACCAATAACACTGCAAATAATGGTGGAGCCATCTTCAACTATGCAACTTACTACTACCAAAAACCAACCAATGTTAACATAACCAACAGCAAATTCAACCACAATAATGCATTAGTTAATGGTGGAGCAGTCTATAACATAGGTAACACCTATGCGAATTACAGTTTCTATCACCCCGAAACAACATACATAAACAACAGTACATTCACCAACAACAATGCAAACGGTAACGGTGGAGCCATCTACAATGACGGTGGAACAACTGGAAAGGCACTAATTAATATAAATACTAGTACACTAACTATGAATACTGCAATGAATGGTGGAGCTATCTACAATACAAATAGTACAGGACTGGGAAATATAACCGTGACCAACAGTACTTTGTTCAATAACACTGCTACCAATTTAGGAGGAGCACTTTACAATAATGGTACTACCTCTCTACATTTCGACCGTATCGTGTTTAACAATGCAATAAATGGAACCCAAATATATCATGCTGGTGGAACAATTAACGCCACACTCAATTGGTGGGGTATTAATAGCGGACCATCCGGAAATATGGTTTTCGGAACAATTAATTACACGCCATGGATAGTACTATCTATCAATGCAAATCCAACAACCATATACAATGGTGGTACATCAACCATAACCGCGGATTTACAGCATGATTCCAATGGAATATACCACGACCCGGCTAATGGAGTAGTACCATACACTGGCCCTGCTCATTTTACAGCAACCAATGGAACCATCACTGATGTCAACTTCAGCAATGGATTAACAACTAGTACATTCCAAGCAACTTTAGATGGAACAGCTAATGTAAACTCTACTGTCGACAATCAAACAGTAAGTACATCAATAAACATAAACACGTCAGCTGATGTACAACTTAATAAAACCACTAGTAACGCATCACCAAATGTTGGTCAACAATTCAACTACACCGTAATAGCTAAAAATAACGGACCAGACACCGCAACAGGCATCGTAGTAACTGATGTTATACCATCAGGTTTAACTTATAACAGTTACACTGCCAGTCAGGGAACCTACAACAGTATCACTGGTATATGGAACATTGGAACATTACTAAACGGTGCAAATGCAACCTTAAAACTTTATGTTACACCTACCAGTACTGTTGATGGTAAAAGCGTGACTAATGTTGCAAATAAGACCGCTGAAAATGAGTACGATCCAACCACGCCAGATACTGCTAATGTAATGGTGAAGATTCCATTTACCATAACCATTGCTCAGTTGGAATCTGAATCATTGCACGTGAAAAACTACTACGAATCTCACAGTAAAACTTTACCAACCAGTGTAACAATCTCAGGTCAAACAATCACCATGCCACAATTCCTGCAATTACTAGTAACCGGTACACTCAACATTAACAATAAAAACTTAAACCCATTAACTGTAATAGCAGTTAAACCAGCGCCAAGTCCCAGTGGAACATTCAAAGCCGGTAACCTACAAAAAACTGAATACCTAAAAGTCGCTCAAAACATTAAAAACTTCATCACAACTAACGCCAGAGCACCAAACTTCGCAACTACCAGCCTAGGTAACATAACATTCAGTAAACTAGTATACATGTACAGTAAAATAATAAACTACTACGGAATCAACCATGTATTACCTAACTATGTTAGCATAGCCCCGTAAAAAAGAAATGAAATACTCACAATTTCTTTTTTTTCTATTTTTTTAATTTACAAGGGTTTTTTATATCTTGATTGATTATTTGTTTCTTATTTTTTTAATTTTTAGAAAATAATTATTATATACGATTAATTTTAAAAATAATATGAAGTTAATAACTTAGTCATAGCACAGTATGGCCTAGAAGTAAAAAAAGCTGGTGGGGTATACTACACGCCACAATTTATAGTAGATTACATAGTTAAAATGTATTCTATAGATAATCATCTAATCTACTTTAGATGGGATCTTGAATAAGAAAATTATCTACATAACATAATAATATGGGCACGTGACATGATCTTAGGCCACAAACCAAGCAATTTATAATTCTCCGGTCTATTAAACTTTAAATCTATATCATATTAATATAGTCAATTTATCATAGATTTAAACGCCCTTGTAAACTCTTCTATTTTAAAAACAATAACTTCTTCATGGTTATTAATAATTGGGATTATTTAATCCCCATAAGATACTCCTTGACTTACTCTCATTTTATATCGCCTACATTTGTGTGGAAGTAAACATATGCTAATCTGGAATATATCCAAATTGAGATAAGTCCACTGATAAGTAACAAAATAGTCGTCAAGATGGAAAGTGTAATTAAAATTATTTTCTTAATTCTTTTTTAAGTGCATTAAGCCTTTTTCCATACATACCTCTTAACCACATTCTAAGTGTTGATGATTATCTTTATGGCATCTGAAAGGTAGCTATCACTAAAACTTATATTTTATCATTGATATCATTATTATGATCTGATTCATAGGAATAGATGAGTGAAAATATAATACAGAATAAAGAATTTATTTTCTAAGAATAATCTTCCTCTATTTTATTGCGTTACTGTAGTAGTAATGAATGTAACTACAAGTGAAAAATGAAAAATACTACAACATTTAGAATAGACAAAAATTTGAAGGAACAATTCAAGTCATACTGCGAGAAGAAGGACGTATCGTGTATTGACATGCTGCGAAGGTTAATCCTGATGTGGATTGGAAAAGAAAATCGCTATGTTAAATGTAAGCGGTTAATTTTGGATGTTTAAGATATGGTAAAAAATAAATTAAATTCAATAAAAAAAAGACAAGAAAATAAGTTAGATGGAAGGCAAGTAATAGCATTAGAATCATTTCCTGATAATCTAAAGGATATATTTTTCAAATTACATGAAATGAATTCTAAAATGTAAATAAACTTCTTTTCAATTGGTGAAGCTAACTTTTATTTATATTTTTTACGTAATTAGACCATAAATTAATAATACTTAATCATCTTTTTGTATGTCAAACTAGGCTCTAGACTTATCACATTTAGTAATATGTTTTGTGAATCAATTAACTTCAAGTTTGAATATAATATTATGAGTATAAGTAAATGTATTAAACATACATTTTTTTTATGAGTCTTTTACAAACACTAATTCAATCAGATATCCATACATTCTATCTGTTATTAAGTTAATGAATGTCATTAAAACACTTAAGACATTACATAATATCTATTAATCGCATTCTACTAATCAGGTTTTTGTCGTTTTGTCATGATACGTGTTGCTTTTACAGATTCCCAGTATGCTAAATTTTTTATGGCACACATCACTTTTTCTATTGCATCATTATCTTTTTCAGTCCATTCCATGCCGGCATTTTCGTACATAAACTTGAAGTATCCTTTTAAAAAATCAGCGGCGATTAAATATTCCTTCTTTGCTTTTTCTAGTTCTAATTCATATTCATTAGTTTCATACAAATCCATAATCAAATACCCCCTTATAACATTAGTATAAACTATCAATGAACTTACTAATATCACATTACAATTTTTTAAATCTTTATTTTTGAAAAATTATTAAATCATATGCTTCGGATTAGTATGATTTCAAGAAATATATTTTTTCATTATCCTTTGTGTATGACTCTGCCCAATATGTAATCAACAGCACGGGTTTAAATTGGATTAGTTAACATCCAATGATTTTCCTGCTAAATTATTATTAGATGCAACAACTTTGGTTCTAAAGTTCTCATATCTATTGAATATGTATGTATCCAAATACCTCTGAACGGTCTTTTCCTTAAAATTTTGTTCCATAATTCATGATTTTATTTAAGTATAATATTCATTAGATAACATATTAAATGTTATAAACTAATTTCAATGAGGTTAATATTGTGAAAGGTGTTAAAATTCCTATTTTGGAAGAAGAATCTTTATCGATCAATGTGATTGGAACACATAATGGAAAAGTAAGAGGATATGAATTAAACTCTGTATTTTATAAAAAAGGCAATAAAGACAATTTCTTTTCCGAACTTATAAAGAAAGT
>Ga0224535_1000446_pt1 | contig 11879 bp, 9 predicted proteins | sample 714E13034metaG_FD_179898 | JGI IMG/M metagenome (GOLD analysis project Ga0224535, IMG submission 179898) | Peat soil microbial communities from Stordalen Mire, Sweden - 717 E1 30-34 | ecosystem: Environmental > Terrestrial > Soil > Wetlands > Peat | place: Sweden: Norrbotten County, Stordalen... | reverse complement strand
GATGCCAAAATCCGGGAAAAGATAAACGAGTCCCGCAAGAGCAAAGGATAGAACGCTGAGAACGAGCAATAGGCGAAAATATATTTCCCACCCTTGATGGATGCGCAGTGGACCATACAGATCAAAGTAATAGGTGAGAAGCAGGGTGAAAACGGTAATGCCAGCTATCTTCAGCAAGCCGTTCTCATAGATCAGAACAATGTATGTATCCGGCCCCATGATACAAGTGGTAGCCAGCAGAAACGAGCCGCCCACGAGGAAGACCTCGCAAAGGAGCAGCACCAGAGTCCGCGTCGGATAATAAACATTAAAAATCCTGATCATCCTTACCGCCGTTTATCCTTTCGCCCACTCGTCTTGCTGCCAGATTCATGCTCGCCGTAGTAGTAACCGTAGTAGTAAGAAGCGTTGCGCGGTGCGTTCTTAACCGCATTCAACACGAAGCCGAGGATGCGTGAGTTGCTGAAGGCCGCCTGTGCGCGCTGCGCGACATCGTAAGTTGTGGTTGCTCCACGGGCAACCAGCAACACCGCATCGGCGGCGCGGGCAAGATCGATTGCGTCCGCAAACGCAAGGGCCGGCGGAGTGTCGATCAGTATCCAGTCGAAATGCGGCGCAAGGGCTGCTACCAGTTTTTCCATACGATGATTAGCAGCAAGTTCAGAAGAGTTGTCGCCGCCCGCGCCAGCGGGGATAAAAGTGAGATTCGGAATGTTGCGGACAGAGCCAGCTTGAACCATGCGGCGATTCTGGTTGCGCTGCAGGATGTCTTGTATCTCCGCTTCCTCCGCGAGATACTCCGTGACCCCAGGCGTCTTGGGGGCGCCGAGGATGGAGTGGAGCGAGGGACCGCGCAAGTCGGCGTCGATGAGTAGAATGCGATTGTTCTCATTGCGCGCCAGGCTCAATGCCAGATTTGCCGCGACAAACGTCTTGCCTTCCGCGGGCATTCCGCTGCTGACAAGAATCGTCTTTAACGGACCCTGATCGCGAAACTGGTAGATCTGTGATCGGAGACCACGAAACTGCTCGATGCTTTCGCCGCGGTCTCCGAGCGTCGGAAGGGAGGAAAGTGATGGATTCCACGGATGCAGAGCAATAGTATCGAGGTTGACTTCGTCCTCGACCGGCGTCAGCTCCCCGGCGCCGGGAGCAACAAAGGGCTCGGCAACTTTTGTGGCTTCCATTTCCTGTGCTTCTTTCCGCTCAAGATCGGCTCTTTGAAGTGCATCGTATATACGGCTCATATTTCACGTTCCTCCAGAGAATCGGCACAATCCACGGTGAGCTTGATGGTGTTGGACCTGTTTATTTGCGGAGTATGCTCCGTTAACTTTTGCATTGCGGTGAACGAGATCTTAAAAGGGTGCTGGACGAGATCGAGTTCCAGGCCTACCGACTCAACAATGTACGCTGGAATCGGCTTGACCTGTTCAACATACGCGCTGATCAAGGCCTGCTCGCAGAGCAGATTGATGATGCGGGGAATTCCTTCCGAATAGCGATGGACAATCTCCGCCGCCTCGGGTAAGAAGACCGGCTGGGTGGCTCCAGCGATGCGCAACCTTTCTTCAATGTATGCCCGGGTCTCTTCGCCGTTCAGCGGTTGCGTTCTGCACCACAGGGAAACCCTCTGGCGAAGCTGGCGCAAGCTTGGGTGGTAGAGCTTTTCTTCAAGTTCAGGCTGGCCAGAAAGGACAATCTGCACCAGCTTCTCCGATGATGTTTCGAGATTGGTCAGCAAACGAATCTCTTCGAGAAGTTCCCAGGAGAGATTCTGTGCTTCATCAATCACAATGGCGCACAAGTGGCGGTCGCGGTAGCGCTCGATAAGCCAGCGATTGAGCTGCAACAGCATACCTGATTTCGTCCGCGTCCTGGGCGGAATGCCGAAGTCAGTGAGCACGAATTCAAAAAAGTCGAGCACATCCAGACACGGATTGAAGACGAATGCCGTCGAAATACGCCCCTTGGCAAATGTTTCCAGGACGGTCTTGAGCAGGGTTGTCTTTCCGGTTCCAACTTCTCCCGTCATGACCACAAAGCCCTTGCGTGCCGCAATGCCGTACTGCAGGCAGGCAAGCGCCTCCCGGATCTGCGGCCTCAGAAAGAGAAACCGCGGATCTGGACTGGCTCCGAAAGGAAGGGCGCGAAGGCCAAAGAAGGATTTGTACATGGCTATCCGGGCGCACCTTCAGTGGGTTTGGCTGTTCGAGAAAAGAGTTTTCCACGCTTGGGGTCCACGTCGGAGTGAGCCAGATCGTTGAGGTAGGAGACAACGGCCAGCGTCGGTAGTTTGGTAAAAGCCCAAATATCACTCTCGTTGCGCAGGGTAGTATCGCGGTACTCGAGCAGCGCGGCAAGAAGCAACCCCAGAATCAGGCCGGATACCAGGCCGCCGCCCGCAAAGAGAAGATGATTCGGGAAAGTTGGCGAATCCGGAAGGTTGGGAGCATCCATCACGCGAAACTGTTCTCCCTGCTGGCGATGTTCGAGAGCCGTGGCCATGGAAGATTCATTCATCTTGGTCAGCAGAGTGTTGTAGAACTGCAAAGCCGTCTCATGGTCGCGAGTAACCTGTTTGTACTCTTCCTCGACCATTGGGCTTGATTCAATCTTCGCCTCGTAAGTACGAACCTGCTGCCCGATGCGAGCCTGTTCCTGCTTGGCGGAGGCCAAGGACTGCCGCTCAACGCGAAGCTGAAGCTTAAGTTGTCGAAGTTGCGGCGAGTCGGAAGAATTCGCGGCGGTTTCTCCCTTCGCCGGTTCGGCAGGGGCGTGCGCTATCTCCGCCTGCAGACTGGAGATCCTGCGCTTGATCGCAAGTATGTCTGGATGATTGGGCGTGTAGACGGTCTCCAATTCCTTTTCTTGCTTGATCGCATCCTTGAGCTGAGTCTTGAGTCCCTCCTCGGATGTCCCGGTGGCCGGACCGCCATGTGATGATTCCTGCGGCTGCTGGGCAATCATGGCTTCCAGGATGGTCTCATTTTGCTGTAGGCGGCTCACCGTCTGCGTCGCGGCCTCAAGCTGGGTCGTCATCGCCTGAAGAGCGTTCGAATTCGAAGATTCCTGCTCAGGAAGCCTGCCAATGTACTTGCGCTGGAAGGCCGCGAGCTTGGCGTCCTGGTCGTCGAGGTTTCTCTTCGAGTCGTCAAGTTGCTGCTTCAGGAAGTCAGTCGTGCCTTCGGCTGACGCTTCACGCGCATTTAGATTCTCACTGACAAAAAGCGAAGTGATCTCGCCGCACACCTGCTGGGCCGTGCGCGCGTCCCGCGCCTTGAACGTGATAAAGAATCCTGGCATCCCGCGCGACGACTGGCTATAGGGAATCGGATTGATCCCAATCGCCTTCCGTGCCATATCGACGCGGTCGTCCATGGTGTACTTGCCGCCAGCATAGAGGCCGAAGCGTTCGACGATCGGTTCAATGCGCGAACGGCTTAGAATCTGTTCCTTCATCGACGCCAGCCGTCCGTTCAGATCTTCATTGATGACGGGCTTCACATAGTCTTCCGGAACCTTCTGCTGCTCGATAAGCACCAGCGTCTGCGACACATACTGCGGAGGCAGGATGTGGCTGATGACGATACCGGTTCCCAGGAGGAGGACAGTGCAAGTCAAAATCAGCCAGAATCGCCGCTTCAACATTTCCGCATAGTCCCGCATTGTCATTTCACGATGCCCGAGCATAGGCCTCCTTGATAAGTTACTTACTTGAGATACATTACCCGCGGAGAGTAGCCGATACCGAAACCAATCACCTGCGACAACCCGCTGATAGCATTCGTTGGGAGCGTAGCGCTCGACGACTGCTGAACTGCCGTGTAGTTTGCGAATACGGTGAGATACCGGCCCAATCGCCTCGTCGCCGACACTCCGCCATACTTTCCGTTGGTCACGCCGGCCTGCCCGTTTATCAAGCCGGCCTGTTGTAATCCACGCGTACGCATATACGCGCCCGTAGCGCTAACACTCAGGTTTCTTCCGAACTCCCGCGAAAGCTCGGCATTGGCGTCCTGGTTGTGTACCCCAACCTGGGTCAACACCCCCGCGCCTCCAGTGGTTGCCTGAATATAGCTCAGCGTAACCGAGAATGGCTTGACGTCGTAGGTAGCATTCGCGTTCACTGTGAGCCCTGTCGAAGAGGGAACATTCAAGCTGGATATACTCTGGATCCATTCTGGCCCGGCGGAAACGCTCGTCTTGAGCCGCCGGCTCCAGGTACGCTGGTAGCCGAACAGCGCGGATTGAGTCCCCATGGAGATGGTGTAACCAGGATAGCTGAAGTGAGAATAGGCGTACTGACCAGAAATCGAATTGAGAGCATTTAGCCGCCGGCTAACTTGCGGGCCCACCTGGAGCGAATCATCCTCCAGACCGTTATTGTCAGGAAAACGCAGTATTCCGTAGCTGCCACTGATGCTGAGATTTGTCGCGTGGTCGAGGATATGCGTAAAGGACGAATTGAGTACGTTGTAAACGCTTCGCGTGTTCAACGTCAGAATCGACTGGCCTGAAACACTGGCCCCTCCGGGCAGGTTGCCCACGCCGGGGATTCCCGAGAACCCCGTGGTCGGCGCTTGTGGCATATAGCTCACATCGTCGCTGAGATTGAGTGTCCAGTCGCGCCTGACAATCCCTTGCGAAACCATGAGGTGCTGAAATATCCCAGTTCCCTCGGACTCGCCGGAAAGGCTCCACGAATCACCGCCAGAATAGGTCAGGCTGGATGGGCGGGCGGCGTTGGCATTTGCGTAGGTTACTTCCCCGGACACGACACTTCTCACCGTGTCGCCTCCGTACCCGCCGTAGAACTGGGCGGTTTGCGTATAGCGCAGGTCATAGCTCAACGTGCCGCTGACCGGCAGCCCGGGACCCGTCGCAGAGGGAACAACCTGCGCCCTGGCGGCACAGACCGTAAATAGAATCACCATGAGCGTCTGACTTGGTTTCATTTGGGTCACCCTACGGAACGACAATCGTATCACCCGGGTTCAAAATTAGATTGAGAGAGCCGTCGCCCTTCAATGCCTGCTTGTAGTGCACGGAAATCTTCTGCTGTTTTCCGTTTTCCGAGCGCAGGATGTAGATCTTTTTCGAGTTGGCGAACTGCGTGAGTCCGCCTCCGGTGGCAATTGCCTGAAGCAAAGTCATACCAGGAGTCATATCCACCGGACCGGGCTTGCCAACTTCGCCGATCATGTACACTTTCTTGCTGTTCATCTGGCTCAGAACGACGGTGACATTCGGGTCTTGTATGTACTTCTTGAGCCCGGCCGTAACTTCGTCCGCCAACTGCAGCGGCGTCTTGCCGGAAGCCTTGACATCTCCGAGAAGCGGTATCGAAATCATGCCATCAGGCCGGACAAGCAAGCTGCTCGACAAAGTTGGCTCTTTCAACACGGAAACGAGAACGATATCGGACGCGCCGATGACATAGCTGTCGGACACAGTCTGCGCTGCCGCTTTCTGCGCAACCGGCGCGGCTGTATCCTGCGCGGCAGGCTTGGCTGTATCCTGCGTAACCGGCATTTTATCTTGCGCGGCGCAGAAAAGCGCCGGGGCGAGAAATGCCACAATGAGAAGGCTTCCAGGTTTCATAGTGCAACTCCATTCTTGCAGGATACGGGTGGTTTTTCTGTTTCAATCTGCTTGAGTTTGTAGAGCAATGCCTTATAACTGATTCCCAGGTCAACAGCGGCGCGTTTCCGGTTGCCTCCAGTTGAAACCAGGACCTCGGAGATCAACTGGCGTTCGACCTGAATCGATGAGGCCCGGGTCGCTTCCTTCAGTAACAAAGGCCTGCGGTTCTCATTCGGCCTTCCCGATGCCGCCGCGGCCTTGATGGCCGCCAGGGAAATTGTCTGGTCTCCGATGGCGACGAACGTCTTGATTGCGGCCTGAAGTTCAGTGAGGTTGCCGGGCCAGGCGTACTCCATCAGGTGCCCGATGATTTCCTTGCAGAGGACCGGCTTGGGGCGGTCAAACTGCTTGGAATATTGCGTTAAAAGCACATCCGCAATGGAGAGAATCTCGGACTTCCGGCAGCGCAGCGGGGGAATCCGGAGCGTAACGGCCGAGATGAGGTAGTAGAAATCCTCTCTCATGCGCCACGTCCTGACTTCCTCCAGAAGCTCTCGGCTCGAACCACACAGCAAGCGGCAGTTTTGCGTTTGCCCGCAAAGGAAATAAGTATCGATGATCAGTTCCTGCAGGGAAAGGCTAAGGTCCGTTATTTCATTCAGATAGACAGTTCCATTGGTAGAAAGCGCCGCCAGCAGGGCCTGTGCATTGGTGTCGCCGCAGTGAATCTCAGTGACCGCGCCGCGGGACAGGTGCGACTGCGCGTGGATTTGCCCGGCAATAAATCGTTTCCCGGCGCCGTGCTCGCCCAGGATCAAGACCGGGCAGTCGGTTTCGGCAATCCGGGCAACCGCGCGCTGGACCCGCGCCTCGGTCAGAGGAGCCGGTTTCGTCTGGCGTTTCCCATTTTGGATCATTGCAATTGTTGCCATAAGGGGTCCAAGATTCACTTCTTCATTTGCAATGCAGCTTCCAAACCTAAGTGACGAGATGAGAAATGGGATTCCCCTACAGCATATGCGCTTTGGCGCGCACTTCTTTGGGGGAGGAGCGAGGAAAAGGGAGAATTTCTCCCTCTCATTGGGAAACAGTGTACCATTGGTAGGCCTGAAAAGTGGAAATCTTTTTCCACTAACACTGGAATATGGATTCCCAATGGTAGGGAAATTCATGGGGAATTTTTCTGAATCAAACCGTTTCACTTTCGGCACCCCGATTGCTAGTGTAAAGTTGTATGGATCGATAGGATCGAGGACAGCAAGAATGACTCAAAGCGCACAGATTCCAACGGCTCCCTGGGGGAACTGGCGCTCTCGATACGCTCAATTCGCTTTGGGTTCAGCAATGATCTGCCTGCTGGTCGCCGCGGTTTATTACCAGGTGCTGGTGAAACTGGTTACCGACTGGTGGCAAACACCGGATTTTTCTCACGGCTTTCTGGTGCCCTTGTTCTCGGCGTATCTGATATGGGAGAAGCGGAAGACCCTTAGCACCACAAAAGTCGCACCGTCCTGGAACGGAATTGCCGTGATGGCCCTGGGAATAGTCGTTCTGCTCCTGGGAATTTACGGGTCCGAGCTCTTCCTCTCGCGGGTTTCTCTGATTATCCTGCTGGCTGGACTGGTGCTTTGCTTTGGCGGACGGCAGTTCTTGAAGGAGTTGCGCTTCGCCCTGCTGGTTCTGCTGCTGGCCATTCCGATTCCGGCCATTCTCTTCAACCAGATCACCTTTCCGCTGCAGATCCTGGCTTCAAAACTGGCCAGCGGCCTGCTTCCTTTATTCGGCGTGCCGGTTCTGCGGGAGGGCAACGTCATCGAGCTTCCTTTGATGAAACTGGAGGTGGCTGAGGCCTGTAGCGGCATCCGCTCCCTGATGAGCCTTTTCACGCTGGCGGTCTTTTATGGTTACTTCATGGAGAAGTCCGTCTGGCGGCGAGTAGCGCTCGTTCTGGCCAGCATTCCGATCGCGATTGCGGCCAACGCCATTCGCATTCTCGGCACCGGATTGTGCGTTCAGTACTGGGACCCGGACAAGGCCCTGGGCTTTTTTCACGAGTTTTCCGGCTGGGTCATCTTTTTGGTGTCGCTTGTGTGCCTGTATGTTGTCCACTGCACAATGAACCTATTCCCGGCCAAAAGGCGGCAGACATGAAGAACCTTCGTTTCTGGACCGCGGTCCTGCTGCTTGCGGGTACGGTGCTGCTGCTCCATATGCGCGGCGATGTTGACCGGAATCCCCCCAGCGATCCCTTGTCGCAGTTGCCGGCAACGATTGCCGGGTGGGTGGGAAGCGATCAGCAAATTGACCAGGAGACGCGCGATGTTCTTGGGGCCGGAGACTTCCTTTCACGCATTTATACACTGGACTCACAGAGTCCGCCGATCGGCCTTTTCATCGGCTATTTCCCCACCCAGAGAACTGGCCAGACCATTCATTCTCCCAAGCATTGCCTGCCAGGGGCCGGTTGGGTCTTCGAGTCGTCAAACTACACCGATCTGATCGACGTGAACGGTAAACCGCATCGGGTGGGCGAATATATTATTGCCAACGGCGCGGCAAAACAGTTCGTCATCTATTGGTACCAGGCGCACGGGCGCAGCGTGGCAAATGAATATATGGCGAAAATTTACATGGCTGCCGATGCAATACGGCTGAATCGCACGGACGGGGCGCTGGTCCGGGTGATTACGCCGATCGCTCCCAATGAAGACACCTCTGCGGCAAGAAAGCGCGCCGAGACATTCACCATGCGGCTTATTCCCTTGCTGCCGCGATTTATCCCTGACTAAGCGCATTTGGAGGAACAGGGAAAGGCAACGCAGCTCAGCCAATGGCTTCAAGTTATCGCCGTCCAAGAGACAGCCTGAAAGGATGGAAGAAAGTGGAAAGAGAATTTAAAGCATTTCAGCCCGGCTTCGATTGCAAGTGGAGGCCGCTGAAGCATTGCGCGGTTCTTGGGGCAGTTACGCTCTTTCTATCGCTCACTTTGCTCTCCGGGTGCTTCCGCGATCCTAATGTGCGCAAGCATAAATATCTGGAAAGCGGACAGCGCTATAGCGCCCAGGGCAAGGACAGGGAAGCCGCTATTCAGTTTTCCAACGCCTTGAAGATTGACAAGAACTTCGTCGATGCGCATTATGCCCTGGCACAGACTTACCTCCATCTGGGAGCGTTCGGCGCCGCTTACGGCGAACTCCAGAGAACGGTAAACCTGCAGCCGTCAAACTTGAAGGCGCGGATCGATCTGGGAAATTTGTTTCTTGCAGGAAGCAGGATCGACGACGCCCAGGCGCAAGCCACAGCAGCCGCGGCTATCCAGCCGAACAACGCCGATGTTCACGCTTTGCTTTCCCGTATTGCGGCCAAGAGGGGGCAGAAGGATGTAGCGTTGGCTGAGATTCATCGTGCGCTGGAACTCGCCCCGAACGAGGCGGCACTTCACGAAACCCTGGCGCTGCTTGAAGTGGATGATTCAACGCAAAGTTCTTCCGTTGAAGGCGAATTGAAGAAGGCCATCGCGCTCGAGCCTAAGTCCGCGAACGCTAAAATGCTGCTTGCCGCTTTCTATGCCAAATACAACCGCTTGCAGGATGCCGAGCAGGTATGCTGGAGTGCCGTCGCTACAGATCCAAAGAATGTGCATATACGAGAATATCTTGCCGAGATTGTTCTGAAGCAGGGCAATCAGGCGAGGGCCGAGCAAGTGCTCCGTCAGGCTTCGAATGATCTTGCGGACAGTCCGCAGGGGGTGCAAGTTCTGGCCCTCTACTACCAAAACTCCGGACAGATTGACAAGGCCAAGGCGGAGTACGCTAGCCTTGCTCAAAAGTATCCCAAGAATGTGCCTGTGCTGGAGGGATATGTCCGCGCTCTTCTTCAAGTCAAGGATTATGGAACCGCCCAAACTGTGGTGACCGGGCTGATGAAGAAGAACGGAAAGGATCCCCAGGTTGTTGCGCTGAACGGAATTGTATTGCTCAGCAACGGCAAGGCGGCTGACGCGGTCAATGCTCTTCAGGGCGCTGTGAATGATGCCCCGAAAGACTCTTTTCTACAGTATTGGCTCGGCAAGGCGGCCATGGCCAAGGGCGATAGCGGATTGGCAGAGAGAAGCTTTCGTGAGTCGGCGCAACTGAATCCACGCAACTTGGAAGCACAGCAGGAACTTGTGCGCATTGCAAGTCAGCGTGGCGACACGACCATGCTTGCCGATGTGGCGGAGAAGACAATTGCGGCCGCTCCTCGTTTCCCTGGCGGCTATATGTGGCGGGCTATGGCGGAGTTGGCCCATAACTCACCGGACAAGGCTGAGGCCGACATGAATGCCGCAATTAGCATCGCCCCACAAAGCCCGCAGGCTCATCTCATGCTTGGCGAACTTCGCTTTTCGCAAAAGAAATACCCTGAAGGCGCGGCGCAGATGGAGCAGGCTTTACAGTACGACCCCAATTCGATTGGCGCCTTGCACGGTCTGGTAAGTTACGACATTTTCAGGAAACAGCCAGCCCAGGCCCTGACTCGAATCAACCAGCAAATCGCGAAAAACCCAAAGAATAGCGCTTTCTACGACCTGATGGCTCAGGTGCAGATCCAGAACAAGAACCTGGACCAGGCATCGATCGCGGCTCAGAAAGCCATCGAGATCAATCCCGATGATGGCGAGGCGGTTGCGATCTACGCGCAGCTTCAGGCTCAGCGCGGGCAAGCGGCAAGTGCGATTGCCGTTTGGGAGAAATGGTTGAAGGATCATCCCAACAATGCCGGCGCTCTTGCGATTCTCGGAACCCTGGAAGAGTCGCGTGGAGATATTCGAAAGGCCGAAAGCTACTACAAACAGGCTCTGATCATCCAGCCCGAACAGCCTGTCGCCGCCAACAATCTGGCTTATAGAATGCTTGAAAACGGCGAAAATGTGGATGTTGCCCTGACCTTGGCCCAAACCGCTCGCCGAGTTATGCCTAACTCGCCGGACACAGCGGATACCTTGGCGTGGGCTTACTACCACAAGGGAACCTATGGGTTCGCTCGCGATCTTCTGCTCGATGCAACCAAAGTCAACCCAAATAATCCGACAACCCAGTATCACCTGGGATTGGTTTACGCCAAGCTGGGAGATAGAATCAACGCCGCGATTCATCTCAAGAAGGCCATTTCGCTGGCTCCCGATGCTCCGATGGCAAAGAACGCTCGGGCTGCGCTGCAAGGACAAGGCTAGACAGCGATGAGGTTCTATCAGCAGCCGGCCGCGCACGATATGCTGCCGGCTGCATGAATTAAGTAGTGCGGACGGATGACGTACCCATACTTTTTTGGATCAGAGTTCATATCGACATGACAAACACCAGGACCATCGCCCGAAATGCCGCCTGGTACGGCCTCGAAAACGCGATCAGCTTTATTGTTACGATATTTACTTCGATCGCGATTGCGCGCACCCTCGGACCGTCGAAGATGGGCTACATCATCTACGTGTCGTGGATCGCGTCGGTGGTCAGCAGCCTGGGCGGGATCGGCATCCCCGCAACAACGCGCAAATACATGGCTGAGTTCATCGGCGGAGGGGACCGGGGAACTGCAAGATACATTTATTCCCGCACCTTGCTGCTGCAGACGGGTCTGGCTACGCTGGCAACTGCCGGACTTTTATTCTGGGTGCTCAGAGACGCTTCTGGAGAATACAAGCTGGCATCGGCTCTTATCGTGCTTAGTATATGGCCTGCGATGGTCAACTCCATCTCGGCACAGGCCAACGTCGCCACGGAAGAGTTATCTACGAATCTTCCAGCCTCTGTCGTTTCTACTTTCGTTTTCTTCATTGCAATCGCCGCAACGGTGGTGCTGAAATGGGGCGTAGTCGGGGTTGGCGCATCGATGCTCGCCATGCGCCTGGTTGATTTTCTAGTGCGTTTTTTCCCGACAAGAAAACGTATATGTGCCTGGGATACAGCCCATGTGCAACCGGCTGGGTTGCGCAGGCGGATGATGACTTTTGCGTGGCAGAGTGTCGCCAGCATGATTGTGGCGTTGATTGTATGGGAACGGTCGGAGTTTATCCTGCTGAAGCATCTCTGCGCGGATATCCGCCAGGTAGCGTACTATTCAGTGGCCTTCAGCATGGCCGAGAGACTGCTGATCAGCGCATCAATTTTCGGGTCGGCCACAGGCGCGACGATCTTTGCCCAGTACGGGCGCGATAAGTCCAGGCTGCCGGACATTACGGCTTCCTCCTTTCGCTATCTCGCGCTAACATCGATTCCACTGCACATCATCTCCGCCGCGCTTGCTGTGCCGGC
>Ga0224535_1000443_pt1 | contig 11909 bp, 13 predicted proteins | sample 714E13034metaG_FD_179898 | JGI IMG/M metagenome (GOLD analysis project Ga0224535, IMG submission 179898) | Peat soil microbial communities from Stordalen Mire, Sweden - 717 E1 30-34 | ecosystem: Environmental > Terrestrial > Soil > Wetlands > Peat | place: Sweden: Norrbotten County, Stordalen... | reverse complement strand
CGGGCTTTTAGAAGGCTGCGGGGGTGTGGGGGTGGCAAACCCCCGCGCGGGGAAGGCGGGGGCGTTGCGGGGGGGGAACCTCCCCGCTGTGGGGGGGAGTGGAAGACGCGAACTTTGCGGCTGAAACGAGGGGGGAGACTTCTTCCCTCAAAAACGACGCGCTACAAGGCTCCAGGCGTGGCCGGTGGAGGTCAGCTAAGGGTATTCATCACCGAATTGTCGCCTACCTGCTGCCCCCCGCGATGGCTGGGTGTGCGGTTGAACTTGGCGGACTGGGTGACGGCCTCGGCGACGGTGAGGTTGGTTTCTCTGGCCCACATGGAATTGAACTTCATCTGGAAGAGGGCGGCGGCTGTCGGATCGTCGGTGAGCGTCAAGCTGTTGTCTTGCTCCTCCTCGCCCTGGGGGCTGAAGTTGGCGGAGCCGTCGCGCAGAGTCACGCCGTCCACGAGGTAGCTTTTCAGGTGCATCAGGATCGAGCTTTCTTTGACCTTGATGGTGATGGCTGGCACGTTCAGCAGTTGGTGAAGGGGGGAGTGCGAAAGCTGAGCATCGCCCCTGGCTTCGGCTTCGAGTTCCGTTCTGTCCAAGTAGAGCCGGATGGGGATGGGAACGGCGGCGCGGTCAAGCAGGGCGGCTATCAGTTCGGGGTCCACGAGCGCATAGGCTGCGAAGTCGATGGTTTTGGTGGCGGCGCGGATCGTGGCGCAATCGAGCGGCACGAGCGATTGAGGATTGCTGTAGTGCGTGGTGTACATGGTCTGCCCTTTCTAGGAGTGCTGGCAGCCTGGGCAGTGGCCTTTGATTTCGGCCACGACGAGGGCCGTAGCTTCCCCACGAGAGTCAACCTTTTCCAGCAGTTCGCCGTGGGTGTCTTGCTTGGTGGAGATGGCGCTCAGCTTCCAGACCAGCAAGCCGGTCTGAGTGACGATGAAAAGCGCGAATTCAAGCAAGTGATCCATCGGCTAGGCGCTCCGGGGGGTTGCAACGATGTTACGCGGAAACCGGAGCGCCTGGGTGTGACGGCGGAGTTACGAAAGGGAAACCGCCGCTTTTGCGGTGAACGTGCCAGCGTTCGCGGCGACCTGAATCAGGATGCCGTAGGTGTCGGTTGAGGCCGGCACGGTGATGGTGAGGTTGCAGGTCGCGGTTCCGGGGCTGCTCAACGTGCCGGCCGGGACGGTAAAGCCGTAGGTGTCGAAGTCGAGCGTGATGGCCGGGTTGTCGCTATCGGCCGTCATGGTCACGTCGATGTCGTCCGGCCCGGTGTTGCTGAGCGTGTAGGCCACCACGGCGGAGCCGGGGCTGGCCGGGTGGGGGTTGGTAGCTCCGGGGTCGATGCTGAGGAAGTCGGGCGGAGGCTGGGGCGTGACGGTGCCATTCAAAGTAAGCTCGAACGTCGCCGACGTGCTGGAGAGCGAATCCGCGGCCTTGACCTTGACAGGCCCGGCGAACTGTTGCGCGCCGCTGATCGCGGTGAGGGTGACGGTGGCCGAGACTGGGGTTGCAGAGCCGGGCGGAATGGTGACCGTGGCCGGGCTCACCGTAAAGGTGAGGCCCGCCGGGAGAGCCTTCTTTGTCGAGTTGGCGCCTGTGTAGATAACCGTGCTGCTCTCCGGGGTGAAGGTGATGGTGCCGCCGTAGCCGTTGAAGCCGTAGACGGCGATAGGCAGGGTGGCGGAGCCGGGGCATGAGATGGCCGTGTCGGTCGGGGTGGCGTTCCAACCGAAGAGAGGCCCGCTCCACGCGGCGCGGCTGAAGCCTTTCAGGGTGCCGACTGCCCAGCCCGCCGTTGCGGAGAGAGCGGGGCCGCTCGTGCCGGTCAACGGATCGATGTAAAAGACCTGGAATTTGATGTTGCCGGAGGCTGGCAGGTCACCGTAGATCGCCTCCCACGCTGCAAGGACGTTTTGCGGCGTGGGCATCCACGGACCGCTGAAAAGGATCGGCTGCCACTGGGCCGGGTCGGGCGGGCTGTAGCTGCTCGTGTACGCGTCGCTGGCGACGATTTCCCAGAGTCCTTGAAGCTCGACGCCGTAGCGCGTGGCGGGAAAGTTGACCTGGCCTGCGGCGTTGTACGTGAGGCCGAAGCCGAGCACGTTGTAACTCCGGTCGTAGTAGGTGGCACAGGAGAGGCCGTTTGGAAAGTCGAACTGGGGCGGCGGAAGGGTGGAAACGAGGTTCCCGGTGGTGAGTTGCAACTGGGGGGTGAGGGTGGCATTGCCGCCGCCGCCGGTGACGGTGATGCCGATTGAGCCGGTGACGGGTCCGGCTGTGGGGTCTGCCGTCAGAGTCAAGACAACGCCGCCTTGGGACGTTCCGGCGACGCTGTTGTAGACCAGATTGAAGCTAGTGGCGGAGAGCGTGGCGGTGATTCCGGCGGGCGCGGCGGAGAGCGAGACGGCGAAGCCGGTGGTGTTGTTGCCGGTGATGAAGACGCCGACGCGCATGTTGAACGTGAGCGGGTTGGGGGGGGGCATCGTCGGGATGGTCAGAATGAAGTCGTACGAGTTGATGGGTGTGCTTTCCGTTGCCGTCGTGGTGGACAGGTACGTTGTCGAGAACTGGGGCGCGCCGAGAGGCGCAAGCCCCAGGCTGGCCCGGTTCGCCTGGCACATCGTGTAAAAGGCGTCGGGTGTGGCGCACCCGATAAGCCTGCCCATCAGCTCGACGCCGTTCTGAATCAGGCCAGCTTCGAGGATGCCGAAATAGTTGCTGGCCTGTAGCTCCCACGCCTGAGAGTCGGTGAGGCCGTGATTCGCTGGGTTGCCGGTGACGCTGGCGGCCAGCACAGCCCAGTTCGCCTTTGTGGTCAGAAACGTGTGCCGCCAGTTGATAGCGGGGCTGCTGTTGGTCTGGACGGGGAAGGAAAGCCTTCTCATGTGGGGGCCGGTTTGCCCGGTGGTGGTGACGATGCCGAACAAGCCGCGTTTGCTGCGGACCTTCGAGTTGGGGGTGTAGAGCAAGCTGGCTCCTAGTTTGGGTCACCGGCACAGATCGCGGCGAACTGGCCGGTTTCGCTGCTGGTCGAGTGGACGGTGACGACGTTGGTCGCCCACGTGTAATAGAGGCGGCCTGCGAGGGCGAACTGGGCGGAGACGCCGCAAGCCGGAATGTTGGTCCACGAGTGCTGAAAGCTGATGGTGCACGAGGTTGTGCCGGACATGGAGCAGTGACCGGCGAAGTCGGCGGTAGCCGCTTGGTTCAGGTGGTTGGTGACGACGTGGTTGTTGGTGGTTGTTGAGTTGCCGCTTGAATCGACCCTGAACGCGGCGGTGTTGTAGTTCGCGCCGCCCTCGTAGACCGTGAAACCCCCCGTTCCGGCGGTGGAGTGGTTGTTGATGACCACGGCGGCGGTGCCCTGGCTGTCGAGTTCGGTTCCGCCGTTCACGTAGCTGATGAAGATGGACATGGGGACGGTGGCGTTGGCGTTGCGAAGCTGGCAGACGGAAGCGGAGTTGCACTCGAACTGCCATGTCTCGGTTGAGCCCGCCCAGAAATTCAACTGGCCGAGAAGATCCTGGTTGCCGCTGCCGTCGATGTCGGCGACGAGCGTCGGGGAGGCTCCGCCGCTGTTGAAGACGACGCCGCCGGTGCCGGAGTTGGCGGCCCCGTTGATGAGGACCGAGCCGGTTCCGGCGCTGCTGACATTGGTCTGGTCATTCGTGCCGCCGCTTCCGTTGTTGTACTGGCCGACGCTGATGCGCAGAGTGTTGTTGAGCAAGTCTTGAAGTTGCCAGAATTGCTCTCCGGCGGTGGCATCCGAGAAGCCGTAGAGCCAGCGGTAACCGAAGTCGGTTTGTATCTCGGTCTGCAAGCCGCGTTCGTGGCCTGCGCCTGTGCCGAGTCGCTGATGGTTGACTACGGTCGCGTCCTGCTGGCTGGCGTACCAGTCGCCGTTCATCCCGTTGGTGGTGCGGTGGAAAGCATCGTTGAAGCTGTTGTGGAAACCCGCGTCTGAAAGCTGGCCGGTGAAGATGGTGCCGCCCATGGTCACGCTGTTGAAGCTGCTGCCGGTGTCGGCGACGAACTGGGCAGTGCTGTTCTCGGAGCGAAGGCCGACGACGGTGTTGGAGGTTGCCGCCGTGCCGAAGTGCATCACCGTCGCGCAACCTTCGACGTCGCCGCCCGCCCATGTGTTGCCGTCGCCGCCCTGGATGTCGAAGCCGATGGTGCCAGCGATCGGCGAACCGGCGCTGGTCGGGCAGTCGATGTGAGCCTTGATGAAAGTGGAGGCGTTCGCGTAGTCGTCCACGACGACGCCGGACAGGTGGCCGGTCATGACCCAGGGGTGGGCGAATTGCTGGGTGTGCACGTCGATGAACGTGCCGCCGCTGTAATTTCCGGTGCCGTCCAAGAGGGTGCCAGTCTGCCCGGTGCCGCCGTCGCCGTTGATGCTGAGGTTGTCCAGCCGGATTTCCTGGGCGGTGTAGAAGTGGAGCGCCACGGCGGCGGCTCCGGCGCCGGCCGTGTTGATGTTGAGATTGTCGGCCATGAAGTAGGGGGTGCTCACGGCGTGGGTGGGGTCGCCGATGCTGAAAGCGTCGGCGCTGCCGGTGTAGAGCCAAACCGTTCCGCCCGCCGTGCCGCTGGCGGCGCTGCCGCCCTGAAAGCCGCAACCGTGGATGACTACGTTTCGAGTGCCAGCGGTGACGCTGAACGTGCTGGAGGTGGTGAGGGTAGCGCACGGCAAGAGCAGCACGGTATTGGCCTGGGTGATGGACGTGGCCGCCGTCCAAGTCGTCGCGGCGGTGCAGGCGCGCGCGTCAATGATTCCCCCGCTTGAGCCGGAGAGCGCGGCGAAAGCCGCCGCGACGGGGCCGGAGAGGTCGCCGCCCGCAGGGCAGGCGACTTGAATGGTTGGGAAAACGACGTAGGCGGAGGCGTTGACTGTGGGCCGCCCGCCGTCGTTTTGCCAGTGGACGTTTCGAGAGCCGACGGGCGGGGCTGGGTTTGTGGCGTTGTAGTTGACGCCGTTGGCAAGCTGCGCAGCAGCGGGCGCGGCCAGGGCCACGAGCAGGGCGAGAGTGGCGGAAAGTCGAGCGTTCATGGGGCTGGGCCTCTGGCTCGATTATCCGCCCGCTTCTGGGTCGCCGCCGAACTCGATGACTTGCCCAGAGAGCACGGCCTCGGGTGTGCCCTCGAAGCTGATGGTGATGTCGCCGGGGATGTAGGGATTGAAGACGGTGGAGGCGTAGCCGACGCGGGCAGTCACGCTGGGCCCGGCGAAGCCGGACAGCGGGTCCAAGAGGTTCATCGCAAAGGTGACGACGCCGGAGGCGGGGGCTGCCCCCCACGCTGCAAGCCAGCCAGCCCAGACGATGAGGGACTGAGAGGGGCAGGGGTTGAGCGCAGCGACAACCCGGAGGTCGGACGGGCGCACGTTGCCGCGCGCTGGCGAGAGAGCGGCGGAGGCGCGAACGATGCCAGCCAGCCGCCCTGCCTGGATGGTGTTCCAAGAGAGGTAAAAGCCGATAAGCTGGCGCGGTTGGTCGGGCTGGTCGTAGATCGGTGCGACGGCGAAGCCGAGCAGCGCGGGCAGGCTGGGGAGCCTGGGCGCTGTGCGAAGCACGGCGGCGAGGCCGACGGTGGAGAGGTTGCGGGTGCAACTGACGAAGAGAGCGAAGCCGGACAGGGGGGCCACTTGGCCCAGCCTGTCGGTGCGTGGGCAAGTTGCGGCAAGGGAAACCCAGGCCGCCTGCTGGCTGGAAGTGAGGGCGCGCCAGAGCGAAGCGGCGGAGCCGGTGAGCGCGCGGGCGTTTTGCTGGCTGGCCGTTCGCGGTTGCCGCGCCGGTCTGCCGGCGCGGAGTTGCTGGCCGGTTCGACCGTGCGAAGCAACGAAGCCGCCAGCGCTTCCGCTGGCGGCCCCGATGGTGGAAACGATCTGCATATTACGTGAGGGTGAGCGTCTGAGTGCTCCGGCTGCTGAAGCTGCCGAAGGTGCCAGTGATGCCGATGGTGTAAGTACCGGCGCTGGCTCCGGCGGAGCCGGTGACAGTGAGCGTGACGGGAGACCCGGACGCGAGAGGGTTGGCGCTGAAGCTGAACGTGCAACCCGTCGGGATGCCGTCAGCGGTGTAGGTGATGGCAACCGGGCCGCCGGTGACGCCGGTCGGCGTCGCGACGCAAGTCGCGGCGGCGGTGGCGTGGGCGAACGTGCCGCCGAAGGCTGCGAGGCTCAGCGTGAAGCTGATGCCCAGCGAAGACTGGGTGAAGGGCGCGGTGACAGCGACGGGCGGACCGGCGAAGCCGGAGACCGGATCGACCAGACGCAACTGGAAGGCAACCGAGCCTTTGGCGGGCAGGGGTCCGAATTGCGCGATGTAGTTGGTAAAGATGGTCGCGTTGGTCGGCTGTGACGGGGCGGGGTTGATGCCCCAGACGTTCCTGTACGCGCTCTTGCCTACGAAAGTGCGGCCCGGCGTCTGGACAGCGGAGGCGCGAACCTGGACCGCGAAGTTGGCGGGCAGGTTCGGGGTGACGGCCAGGCCCCAGCCGGTGACGGTAGTGCCGTTGCCGACGGGCGTAGCCGTGTAGGTCGTAATGCCCGGAATGGAGGGGATGGCGGGCGGCGTCGAAAGCTGGGTGGTGATGCCCACGTTGGCCAGATGCTTGTTGCACGAGACGAAAAGCTGCTGGCCGGTGGGGTGGTACGTGGTGCCTAGTTTGCTTTTCAGGGTGACGGTCAAGGCCAGCGCGTTCCACCCGGAAATCTGGGACGCGGAGAGCGACTTGAAGGCGGCGCTGAAAGCGGCGAGGGCGTTGCGCACGAGGCGCTGAGCCGGAGTGCGTGACTGAACCGGTATCGAGTGATGCCGGAAATATTGGCCGCCGCGGTTGTGACTCGCGACGATGCCGCCGAGCTTGCCGCTGGCGGCGGAACTCAACAGACCGATGTATTTCATGGAGTGGTGTTCCTTTGGAGCGGAGCCGGACGGCGGTGGGGGCGGGAGCCCTCACCGTCCGGCGGCTAGCTGGCCTGGTGCAGGCCGCAGGCAAGGCTGGGTCCATCATATCCCGTTTTTGGGAGATTTGCGGTTTACAACACCGGGGGAACCCCGCGCGAAGCACGCGGGGGATGTATACCGGACCACGAGGCCAGACCAGCACAGAGAGTGTGTGATTTGCGGCGCGCCGCGCGCCCGTTCGTCCGATCCAAGGGAGGCGGGCGCGCCGCAAGGGGGGGCGGGGGCGGAGCCCCCGCACGTCCGGCGGGCGGGCGGAGCGCACTTCGGCGCGCGGTCTTTGCGCGCCGGGCGGAGGTCGCCCGCCGGACGTGGGTGGGGGCCAGAGAGGGGGTTTGGGGGAGAGAGGCCGGGTTTAGGGGGCCTCTCTCACCCAATGAGTACGGAGGCCGGAGGCCGGAGTTGGATCGCGGCCCGAATCACGCGGAGGGAACACCCGGCGGAGCGAAGCGGAGAGGCGGCGTTCTTGGCCGCCGACGGGTGTGGCCGCGTGATGTTTTCGGACGCGCACCTTATCAAACTACTGCTGGATGCGCGCTATGGTTCTTTATAGTTTTTGCTTTTTAGCGGCCCCGAACGGTGGCGGGTGGGTGGGAGAGAGGGGCCGCATATCTATGGTTTGAAGCGCGCCGGGCGGTCTCAATGGGGCAATGCAGATCGCATGACGACGAGCCCGGCGCAAGGGGGGGCGCAGCCTGGCGCGCGGGGAGGGGGGGGGCCGCGAAGCGGGGGGGAGGGGGGTGAACGCTTTTGGCGCGAGGCCACACTCCATCCGCCGCACAAGCCGACGCGCCAAAAACAAGGAACCCCACCCCCCCGCCCGGCGCGAGGGGGGCGCTCCCCCCCGCCGGGCCTATAGGCACTTTTTTATCTATGGTTTTTCGTGCTGTGTCCTGGCCGCTGCTGCTGGCGCTGGCGTGGAACTTGGCGAGTCGAACATGAGGCGGCGGCCTCGCTGCTGCTGCTGATCTTCGCTTATCCAACTTCGACGCGGAAACGAAACGCTGGCCGCTGATCGCGTCTGCTGTGGCCGTCCTCTGCGTACCGGTTTGAGATGCTGGCGCGGCTGGAGAGCGGGTCTGGGCGGCAGCCCAGTAAGCGGCGCGCATTGCGCGTCCGCGCTGGCGGGGCGGGTCTGGGCGGCAGCCCAGTGAGCGCGCGGCATCGCGCGCGAATGCACGGCTTCCAGAGCGCACAAGCTGGGGTGATGCGACGATGCAGGCTGCTGCTGTCCAGCAAAAAGCCCGGCGTGTGCCGGGCTTTTTGTCTGCTGCTGCTGATGCTGTTCGACCGCGCCGCGTCGTCGCTGCTGAGTCTCCACTGCGGTGTGTCTCTGTGTTAATGAAAAAAAACCGGGTTCACATCGACAGGACTGGGCGCGTGTCGCCGCTGATCTTCTCGTCGCTGAAGGTGTCCACTTCCTCGGAAAGCAACTGCATCGCCTGGAGGAGGGCGTAGCGGCGTCCGGCCTCGAAGCTCACGGCCATCAGGTAGCCTTCGCGCGTCGATTCGAGAGGCCGGTTATAAGTGGCCTCGATCAGGAGTGGAAACTCCTGGGCGCAGGCCGTGAGTTCGTGGGAGAGGTCGCCCAGTTGCAGGGCGGAGACCTGCTCCAAGACGACTTTGAAAACGTTGATTTCGAGGGTTGGGGAGTTGTCGACCGGGCGGCTGTTGAACTGGCCCTCTGCGGCCTTCACGGTTGCCGCGCTCAGGTGGAACTGGGCGCGGTCGATAGGGGTTTCCTTGCTGCGTTTGCTCATAGCTCTGGGCTCCTTTTGGCCCGCTGTTTACCTTGCAGGTTCGGGGCCGAAGTTTCGACCCGATTGTTAGAGTGTTGCAATGCGATAACGAAAAAGCCGGGGGGTGAGCCCCGGCTTTTTCTGCTCTGGCGTTGTCTCCGCGTCTCCTTTCTTAGAACTGTTGAAGGGTTGCTGTTGAGGGTGGCGGGCCCGGATGCGCGGCTGAAACCAGCCGCCGTTCCGGCCCGCCTTTTCCGTGTGGAGTGCAAAGCTGTCTGGGGACTCCCCACGCGGAAAATTCCTACTCTGCCGGCGCGGCGCTTGCTGCTGGCGCCGGGTCCGGCTCTGCGGTCTGGCCGCTCGTGATGGCGGCTTTTTCCGAGTTGTACGCGGCCTCGAGCTGCGGAATGAACGTGTCCTTGATGTAGGTGAACAGGGCCGCTGCTGCGGTCGCCGTCGCCATGTCTGCCGGGACGTTCAAGCCGTCGGCGGTCGCCGCGGCTGCTGCATCGTTGGTGAGGCTTTGAATTTTTGAGAGCAGTCCGACGATGGCCGCTTTTACGGCCGGTTCGGCTTTCAGGGCTGTGTTGATTGCGGAGATGACCTTGCCCAAGTGATCGATGGGCCAGACGACGACTTTGCCGATGTCCTTCAGGACAGTGACAACCTTATTTGCCATGCGGTTCGCGCTCCTCACGCGGTGAACATTGGAACGGTGGGGGGCCTCTGCCGAGGCCGTTTCGATTTGGGGGCCGGTGGGATCTGCGCTGCCTTCGACAGTGTGTTTGCGGCGTCTTCCCATGCGGCTCTCGGCGTGGGGCAGACAGCGGAAATCGCGTGTCCCTGGGGGCCTGTGCGGATGTACCAGCACGGCGCGCCCTGGGCTTTCAGAAGTTCGTAATAGTCAAGAATCGCGCCTGGACTCATGCGCCTGACCATCAGTTTGTGCCTCACGAGTCGGCCTCCGCTTCGAGTGCCTCCAGCGTGTCGTGAATCTCGGCGCTGAGTGCGAGTAGAAGGCGGTTTCGATCTGCCGGTGCGAGAGGCACGAGCGCCTTCGCAAGATGGAGTGAGAGTAGCACTTTCGCGTTCCTGGCCTGCTGGCTCATGCCGGGCTGCACGAAGGTTGAAACGATGCGCTGGCGGTCGGTTGCGGTCATACGCTCTGGGCCTGCAACAGTATCTTGAACTGTGCCAGCAGCCACTCGATGGGCTTGCCGCCTTGGTGGTAGAGGTTCCCCGGAAAGCTGGCCCAGATGTCGCTGGCCTTCTCGATGGCTGCCGGAATTTCCATCGCCATGATGAGTTCGTCGGCGTGGCAGTCGCGCAAGAGTTGAAGCGCGGCTATGTCTTGATTGGCGGGGCTGAACGTGCCGAGATGCGTCACTTTCGAGAGTTCTTCCCAGGTGGGAAGGATGATCTGGTAGCGCCCGGACGCGGTGGAATAGAGGGGGCTTTCGGGCTCCACGGATACAGCGGGTAGGCCCGCGTTGTGGAGTTCGTGGGCTTCGGCGAGAGAGGGCTTTCCGGCCCTGACGACGATAGGTTTGCGCCCGAGTGAAAAGGGGTGGTGACTGAAGTCGTCGAAGCGGTTGGGGCCGTCGATTCCAGACACGATGATGTCGTATCCATCGGCGCGAGTATTTGGAGCGCTGCTCGTACCTTCGCTTGCCGCACAGAGATCAAGGAAGGCGCAGAGGGGGCGGGCTGCTTTGATAGTTGCCAAGGTGGAACTCCTAGCTGCTGGCGGGTGCCAGCGTCCACGCGGTCGAGCTCCATTTGTGTCTGCTCGAACAGCCGTCGCCATGTGGCGGCGGCGTTTCGAGAGCCCATCGCGTGATGGTTGGTTTTGCGGGTGGGGTTGCGTGGCCTGGGGGGCTTCATCTGCGGTCACTCCTAAGCGAACGGCGGGGCGACGGTGACGAAGTTGTTGCGCCTCCGCCAGAGCATCAGGTTGAAGTCGCAATGAGCGCAGCGGGCCGGGGCGGTGAGTTTGTGTGCACGATAGGTATCGTGGCAGCAGGGGCAGTGGACGAAAGGGAGCGCGATCAGCGCCATGCTCTTTCCACACGAGCAGGGGGTGTTGTAAGGGTTCCTGCCGATCAACTGATTTTCTGGTTGCATAGTGTCGGGTTCCATAGTAGTGTCCTCTTGGAAGCCTGCCAGGGCGATCTCCAAGATTCACATATCATCCCACAAATAATCCACCGCTGCAACAAAATTCTCACAGAGGATGCACAGTTTTTATGCACAATTTCCACACGTTTTCCACAACGGGAAAACAGGACTTCCGGTATGTATCACAAACGAAACGCTGTTGTATATCTAGATAAGCCGGTTACATTCTGGTTTCGCCCAACAGGAACCCCTAGAAATACCCGAGATTCACCCTACAGCTACCGGCGGATATTCCTATTTTTTGAGGTCAGAATACACGTTATCAGACTACGGATGTTCCGGTTTGACGGGGTGTTTTGGCCTCTCGGAGAAAAAGGGCAGATGACTACTACTGCTACTAACTGTGGTCCATGACTTGCAGTCGGCTCTCGCCCCCCCTTCGGACCGCCCCTCGTCGGGTTTTGTGCCGGGTTGTTGCCTTTGTTGGTTCGGGGCGGCCCTCAGGGGGGGCCTGGGGGGGGGAAGGCACCGGGCTTCACCGGCGCGCGAGCGGCGACGGCGGAAAGAAGAGCCGGAACTGGCTGGCCTGGGCGTCCGGCTGATCGTCCTGCAGCCAGCGCGCGAGGCACAGAGGGCAGCAAAACCAGAGGCGCCGCTCTTTGGTGGTGCGGAGCCGGACGACGTGGAAGACGGCGGTGAACCCAAGCTGGGCGCTGCAACGGGTGCAAGTGGTCTGCATGGTGCCTCCATCGGCGCGCTTTCTGCTGGCGCGCCGCCGGGCGGGTGGTTTTGCTTTCCCCCCATGCCCGGATCATCAGCAAGGGGCGGAGGGTGTCAAGGCCGGGCGTCCTGAGCCCGCCGCTTCACGCGCGGGCGGAGCGAAGCGGAGCGCCTTTACACCCGTAGTTACAATCCATCGGACGGCGGGCATGGGGGCGGGCTTTTAGAAGGCTGCGGGGGCGTGGGGGTGGCAAACCCCCGCGCGGGGAAGGCGGGGGCGTTGCGGGGGGGGAACCTCCCCGCTGTGGGGGGGAGTGGAAGACGCGAACTTTGCGGCTGAAACGAGGGGGGAGACTTCTTCCCTCAA
>Ga0224535_1000442_pt1 | contig 11933 bp, 6 predicted proteins | sample 714E13034metaG_FD_179898 | JGI IMG/M metagenome (GOLD analysis project Ga0224535, IMG submission 179898) | Peat soil microbial communities from Stordalen Mire, Sweden - 717 E1 30-34 | ecosystem: Environmental > Terrestrial > Soil > Wetlands > Peat | place: Sweden: Norrbotten County, Stordalen... | reverse complement strand
CCGTTTTCAGAGAAGTCTAGAAACTGCGGCGACCGGCTGGAAACGTGGTTCACGATGAGGTCGGCCACCAACTCCAGATGATTCCCCAGTGCGCGCAGGTCCTCCCAAGAGCCGAGCCGCGGATCGACGCGCGTGTGATCGATGGGATCGAAGCCGGCATCGGCGCCGTCAATCGGGTCGAAGAAGGGCAGCAGGTGAGCTCCTGCAAACACTCTTGCCAGAGGACCATCGAGCAGTCTGGCGAGATCCTGAATTCCGCCCGCGGAGAGGCGATCGATATAGGCGATCAATTGAACCTGATTCTTCATGGAAGATCTCTCAAAGGGTTACCGTGGCCCAGATGGATTGAAGGCTTCGCGAGACGAAAAGCGGGATTGAATCAAATTGAGGCACTCCTCGATATTCCAGTCGGGAGTGGCGCCGGGACGGCTGACGACGAGCGCGCCGAGCGCGTTGGCAAAGCCGGCATTCTTTTCGAGTGGCCATCCGGCACTCAGCCCGTGCAGGAAAGCGGCGGCAAAGGCATCGCCGGCACCGACCGTGTCAGCGACTTTGACCGCGAAGCCGTCGAAGGAGCGCAGCACATCGCCGGCGAAGATGGCGCATCCATTGCCGCCGAGGGTCACGCAGATGGTGGCAATTTCATACCTTGAAGCCCAACGCCGGCAAAAACTTTCCAGGCTGAAGCCGCTCTTTCCCAACGTCAGCTCATAAAGTATTTCGGCCTCGGTGTGGTTGAGCTTCAGAACATCGGCGACGGCGGAAAGCTTCTCGACAAGCGCCAGGGTCCAGTGGCCGGAGCGCAGGTTCACGTCGTAGAAGCACCGCGTATTGGGGAGATTCTCCACCAGGCGCAGAAGCGTCGTCTCCATGTGCGGGTTTGCCTGCGCGAGGGTTCCGAAGTAAAGCCAATCGGGCGCAAATCGAACCACGCGCGCGAGGAGCGCAGCGTCGACCGTCAAGCAATCGAACGCCGCCGGCCGGTCAATGGTGAAGACCGTACTTCCATCGCTGCCGGTGGAGACAATCGCGGTTCCCGTAGGCCGCTCGCTCACTCGCTGCACAAACTCCGTTGTCAGGCCGAGATCCTGCATGGCCTTGAGCGTCCGAATGCCACGTTCATCCTTGCCGACGGCGGTCAGTACCGCGGCCGTGTTTCCCAGCCTCTGCGATACCGCCGAAAAATTAAGGGGTGCCCCTCCGAGGTACTCCTTTTCGACAAACACATCCCATAAGACTTCGCCCAAACTAAGAATCTTCACTTTTGAAATCCCTTCAACTTTCCCGCCAATCATTGACTGCAATGCGGCTCAGTCTATTGCGCGCAAATCATTTCGCGTTGTTCTTTTTCGCCAACGACTTACCTTCTGGATCGTTGGGGTTTGACAAAGCCGTCGATTGGCGGACGACGAGTTTGAAGTCGAGAAGGTAATCGCAAGCGGGCATCGTGGGGTGTGCAATGCGGGCAAACATAGCCGTCAGCGCGGCAGCTCCAAGTTCGAGGCAGGGCTGATGAATCGTGGTCAACGGAGTTTGCAGAAGGCTGGCATACCGCAGGTCATCGAAGCCCGTCACTTTCACTTCTGAAGGCACGTTGACGTCGAGCGTGTTCAATGATGTCATCAAGCGCGCCGCAGTGTAGTCGTTGGCGCAGACAAATGCATCCGGATGATGCCGGGAGAGGATGGCGCGAATCAGAGAATCATCGCCGGGATCCCCGAACTCTGTCCATCCGGCGGCTTGCCGATCCGCGAAGGCGTGTATGGCATCGAAAAAGCCAGCGGTGCGCATAGCGACGGTGGGCGCAGAGTTAAGCCGGGCAATGAATACAACGCGCCGGGCACCGCGCTCCAGAAGATGATAGGTTATGGTGAATCCGGCGCGGCGATTATCGATGGCCACCAGATCGTACTTGCTGCGCTGCGGATACGCGCAAAGGTCGCGGTCAAGAAGAACAATCGGGACTTGCGCCTCACCGATGGCGCTCGTAATGCGGCGGTTGATCTCGTCATTGCTCGCGGTAAGCTCCAGCGGAGCAAAGAAGATTCCCGAGACTTTCTTCTGCAGATAGTATTCGCAAAGTTGCTGGGCTTGGTCTTCGACCGATGCGCCGGGAGAAAGCGTGGCCCCCCACAACAAATCGTGAGAAGGCCCCGTGCGCTCGATGGAAATGCCGCGGCAGATCGGCTCGAAGATCTCGGTTACTCCAAGGTCCGGGATCAAGAGGCCCAGGACAAAATTCTCAATGTTTTTTTCTGCGCGGACAAAAGTGCCCGAACCGGCTTTGCGCTCGACGAGGCCTTCCGATTCCAGTTGAGCCAGGGCGCGGCTGACCGTGGGACGGCTGGCGCCGAACTGCTCGACGAGTTCGTTCTCGCTCGGCAGCTTATCGCCTGGCGCAAAATCGCGGTTCGCCAGCGCGCTTCGCAGGCGGGTATAGATCTGCTTGTACTTGGGGGCTCCACTGAGGGACTCAAGTTCGAGATTATCTGCCATCTTTCCTCACTCCTGTCGAGCGTGACCAGTATGATCGTGCTCGGCCAAGTATGTCTATCAACTCGCCGTCTCTTGATCTGCAGCTCAACAGAAATTGCCGGACATGGCTCCTACTTGCTTTCCGTGCGAGGATCGTAACCCGTTTCTCATCAACAATTGCAATAAATGTATTTACAAGTTAGCAGAATTTGCAAATACATGTCAAACATTTTTTTATTGACAAGTGCTAATACAATATCTACCATTTCGTTCGAACTTGACAAGCCACAATTCCCGGTTGTGTGTTTCCGGGGATTCCAAAGCGCAGAAGAATTTCGGCAGCGCGGCAAATAGCGTCTGCCCTCGGCAGAGGGTTGTCAGTTCATGGGTTTCGGCTGGCTAACATGCCGCGTCCGGACCCTCACACACGCAACGTCGTCTTGCTTTGGTTCATGGGTGGGTCGGCATGGGAATTTGGAAACAGAAATTGCAAACTGGAGGCTTTATGAGGATGAGGCAAAGAAACGTGGCGATAAAATCCTGGGCTAATGGGTTCGTTAGCCTGCAGGGACTGCATCCAGCAGTGTTTCTGCTGCTGCTGTTTTTCAGTTGCGTCGCCTTCACGGTGAACGCTCGCGCGCAAACCAGCTACGGGTCTGTCGTGGGTCTGGTGACCGACCCCACGGGCGCCATTGTTCCGGGTGTCACGGTTGTATTGAGGAACACGACGACCAATGCGAGCCAGACCGTGGTAACGGGTGCGTCCGGTAATTACAGCTTCGTGAACCTGAAGCCGAGCGTGTATGACGTTACGGTGACAAAGGAGGGCTTTGAGTCGCTCACGCAAAGCGGAGTCAACGTCCAGGTTGGCGGCGTAGTGCGATTGGATGTGGCCTTGAAGCTGGGCACACAAAGAGAGACGGTGGTCGTCACCGCTGCTCAATCTGAGATGCAGACGGAGAGCGCCTCGCTCGGCGGCGTAGTGCAGGGCGAGCAAGTTGTGGAAGCCCCGCTTAATGGGCGCAATGTGAACAATCTGCTCGATTTTATTCCTGGTGTGGTGCCCGGCGGCGGAACCCAGGGTAGCACCATGTCCAATCAGGGCGACGGGCAGACGCAGGCAATTGCCTACAACAACTACCAGATCGGCGGTGGCTTCAGCGGTCAGAGCATCTTCTTTATCGATGGCATGGAGCAGAATATTGCCGAGAACAATGTGGATCCGCTCGTTCCCACCCAGGATGTCGTGCAGGAGTTTCGCGTTTCCACCAGCAACGTAAGCCCGGAGTTCGACGGTTACGGCGGCGGTGTTGTTCAGATCGTTACCAAGAGCGGCACGAACAGGTTCCACGGAAACGCATATGAGTACGTGCGCAACACGGATCTGGACGCGAACAATTGGTTCAGCAACCACGACAATCTGGGAAGGACGCCGCTGCACCAGAATCAGTATGGGGCCAACCTCGGCGGACCAATTCTTAGAAACAAGGCATTCTTCTTCTTTGCCTGGGAACATGAGTCGCTGCTTTCATCGCAGCCTTCGAGCGAGACCGTGCCAACCACAAAGGAGCTGCAGGGCGATTTCTCTGGCGATCCGCAGATTATCTACTGTCCTGCAATCGGGTCGTATGGCTGCACGCCCGGCCAGCCGCTGCCCCAGAATCAGTTAACTCACATTGACTCCACCGCCCAGAACATCGCAGAACTGGAGACCCCAAATGAAGCGCGGGTAACGCAGACGCCCTTCACGACAAACTTCTCGGCCACGGCGCCCTACGGGGGGTACCAGACGCAATACAATGTTCGGGGAGACATTACGCCCGACCAGAAAGACTCGCTGTTTATGCGCTACACCTATTGGGACCCCCACAACGGGGCCAGCGATCCAACTGGTACGCATACGGGCCTGGGTCCGACCGGAAACAAAACGCAGGAAGGTGAAATCGGCGACAGCCACACCTTCAATGCTTTCACTTTTGCGGATATTCGCCTCTCGTATCTTGAGAACTACAACTTCCAGAACATCCTGAGCAATGGCTTTGATATGTCGTCGCTGGGCAGTGCCTATGGCACGATTCAGAGCGAAAGCGAAAATAATCAGGGCATTTTGCCCGCTCTCGGCATTCAAGGTTATGGAATCGGCGCTGCTCAGAGCACGCTGTACTGGAATAACAATGTCTGGGGCATCAACGGAGGTTTGACGAAGATCCTCGGCCACCACACCATCAAGGCCGGCGCGGATTGGCGCCAGATGCTGTGGGAAGCCTATGGATATTGGACCTACGGCTTGAATGCGACGCCGTTCTTTACCGCCTCTTCTGCCACGGATACGACAACTGGCAATGCCCTGGCATCCTTCCTGATGGGTATTCCCTCCAGCACGGTTGGATCGTACGGTGCGACAGAGCACGCCTATCTGCATAACTACGGACTGTATGTGTCGGACACGTATCAGCCGTTCAAGAAACTTACCATAACCGCGGGCCTGCGCTGGAGCCAGCCTGGAGCGTTTTCCGAAGAGCATAACCTGGATTCAGTGCTGCAGCCGAATACGCCGGTCACGATCGGCGCGGTTTCGTCGTTCACCAATCCGGTAACGGGTAACTCCGTTCCGCTTACCGGCGGAACGGCGCTGCTTGCCAGTTCTCAATATCCAGGTACCAGAGACGAACGCCTGCATTGGCATCTGTTTTCTCCTCGAGCCGGGCTGAGTTATGAAATCACGCCGCAAACAGTCTTTCGTCTCGGATACGGAATCTCGTACCTGCCACCTGATTTGGCGCAGGAAGGGCCCCAGTTGAACCCGATCAACCGCGCCAACACGAACTACGCGAATACCGTGGGGCAGCCTCTCATTGCCACGGTGGATAATCCACTGCCAGCCGGCTTTGTGTTGCCTGGCGGCCACACCCAGGCGGCGCTGGATGCTGTGTTGGGCTCAGGTGTCTGGGCCGGTGTTCCGGAAGTTCCATATGGCTACGCGCAGCAGTGGAACGTCGCTGTACAGCGAGCGCTGGGAGCAAACAGTAGCCTGACAGCCGCATATGCGGGTGCGAAAGGAACGCATCTCGTGATTGCCAGCGCCTATACCGGCCCCGGCTACAATCTGAACCAGCTTCCGGATCAGTATGATTCTCTGCAGGCAGATCTGTTAACACAGGTTCCGAATCCATTCTATGGTGTTCTGCCTGCAACCTCTGTGGTCGGCGGACAGACTGTTGCGAAGGGCTACCTTCTCGAACCTCATCCGCAATATCCCGATGGAATGTTGCAGTACAATCCACGGTACGGAAACTCGACCTATAACGCTTTGCAGATGCAATACAATCTGCGTATGGCGCACGGCGATATCGTGCAGGTGGCCTACACCTTCAGCAAACTGTTGAGCGATACGGACAACACCAGCTCGTTCCTTGACGGCCAGGGAGCAGAGGGAATAACCCAGGACAACTACAATCTCAAGGCCGAGAAATCGTTGAGCATGCAGGACATCACCAATAACCTTGTGATCGATTACGGCTTTGACCTGCCTTTTGGCCGTGGACACCGCTATCTCGGCAATATGAACCGCACGACGAACGCCGTTCTCGGAGGTTGGCGCATCAATGGCATTACAATCTTCCGCAGCGGCGCGCCCATTGCGCTAACGGCTCCGGCAAACGTCTTAAGCCAGTTTGGCGGAGGCACGGCGCCCTTTGGTCCCGGACAGTCGGGAGTCATTCGGCCCGAGTACACCGCCGGCTGCAGCAAAGCCGGATCGGGTTCAGTGCATAGTGCCCAGCGTGCGGCAGAGTGGTTCAACACCTCGTGCTTCCAGCAGCCAGGCGAATTCAGCTTCGGTAACGAGCCTCGTGTTGATCGCGGTATCCGTGCGAACGGACAAGCCAACTTCGACACTGTGTTCAGCAAGAGTTTTGCTCTGCCGCACGAAGCAACCTTCAAGTTTTCGGGAGAGATTTTTAACCTGTTCAACCACCCGCAGTTTGGCCTGCCTAACAGTGAGGTAGGCGTGCCGGGATTCGGAGAGGTAACTACGCAGGCGAATCTTCCTCGTACAGCGCAGTTCGAAGGAAGGATCACGTTCTGAGATTCCTCAGCCCGACTTCCTGAATCGTCTGCAAACCTAAAATCGGCGGAAAGTCCTGTATCCCGACTTTCCTGAACTTAAAGCACGAGTTTCAACCAGGGCTGATGCAGTCCCAGATATGCATCAGCCCGCTTTTCACTCTTCCACCGCTATAGGTTTTCTCTTGTTGGATAGGTTCCTAAATCTGTTCTTCGATTCGACTAAGGCGTTCGATGTCGGCCTGCGGAGACGAGAATTGGCGTTTCCAGCATCGGGCCTCCGCACGCAATGCGATTCGACAGACCTCATCCGCAAGCCAGCAATCTCATTCGTAGCCAGTGGGCGTTCAGTAAGGCCAAAGCGGAGTTCTCTATGATGCGGCGCGTTGCAATCTTTACCGGGATGGCCGCAGGCCTGATCTGCCTAACCGGCGTCTGCGGGTGGATGTGGGCCGAGAAAGCCAACTACGTCAAATCCGAGGGCACGGTTGTCATCGACCATCTTGCTGTCCCCTTATCAAACCTTTTGAGTCCTGAAGCGCGGGCTTACATGGTTCATCTTCTTGTCGACAAGCCTTTCGACGGTGGTCCAAGCGCCGCGCAGAACATTCAAGGCTATCGCGCCAGACAAGACGAAATCATGCGATGGTTTCTGGGGCCGATCGAAAGCCGCTATCCGGTGAAAATTGAGGAAAGGACAATTGGCGGCGTCTTCACGCAGATCGTAACTCCCAAGTACGGAATTGCAGTAAAGAATCGCGATCGAGTGCTGCTGAACGTACACGGCGGTGGATTTGTCTCAGGCGCCAGAACCGCATCCCTGATTGAGTCGATCCCCATAGCATCGATCGAAAAGATCAAGGTCATCAGCATCGATTATCGGATGGGGCCTGAGTCGAAGTTCCCGGCCGCCAGCGAAGATGTTGCGGCAGTCTACCGAGAGGTGCTCAAAGATTACAGCCCTCAGCATATCGGCCTGTATGGATGCTCGGCAGGAGGCATGCTGACAGGAATGTCCATCGCGTGGTTTGAGAAGCACAATCTTCCCAACCCTGCTGCCATCGGGATTCTATGTGCATCGCTCGGCCGCATGTTTGCCGGTGACGCAGCGCAAGTGGCGGGACCGCTCATGGGGATTCAGGCGCCGCCAGCTCCCCACCCGGGCGTTGCGGCGCCGCCGATCGAATTACCCGCTTACCTGGGTAATGCCGAACCCAATGATCCGCTTGTTTATCCCATCAATTCACCCGGCTTGCTTGCGAAGTTTCCGCCCACGCTGTTCATCACCAGCACGCGCGGCTTCGAGTTCTCGTCGGCAGTCGTTTCCTGCAACGCACTCAACCATGCCGGCGTAGTGGCCGAGTTGCATGTCTGGGACGGGCTGCCGCATGCCTTCTGGTATAACTCCGATCTGCCAGAATCTAGAGAGGCCTACGATGCAATTGCGAGGTTCTTTGACCGATACCTCCACCGCTAAATGCGATTCCTCTGTACCGCATGTTTGTAACTCGATCCAAAGGCGCCGCGATACCGCGCAACATACTGTTCCGGCCGCTTTTCCAGGCATTGATAGACTTACCAAGGAGGCTCACATAATGATTACCGCTGCACTCCGCCCGAACCTGCGCACCGTCTTCGCGCTTGTTGTTATGCTAGCCGCCGCATCCGTGCATGCGACGGCTCAGAATGCTCCTGCCCCCGCAAAGGTGACTGTAGACGCCGATGGCACAGTGCATGTTCCGCCCCTCGTTGTTCCCGTCTCAAGCTTTCTGAGTCCGGAGGCAAAGTCATACCTCGCCCAGCATCTTATCCAGATGCAAAATCCGGAACTCGTCAAGCAGGATCACGGTGTTCCACGCTTTCTGAAGCCATACATCGAGCGCGACAACACGCTGTTCGCTGTCGAGAAAAAAGATAGCCAAATCGGCGGCGTGCACGTGTATGAGTACACCCCGAGAGACGGAATCTCTTTCAGCAACGAAGGCCGGGTTCTCGTGAATCTTCACGGCGGGGGCTTTTCAGGCTGCTGGCCGGGCTGCGCCGAACTTGAATCAATCCCGATAGCGGCGCTGATGCGCATCAAAGTAATCACAGTGGATTACCGCGAGGGGCCGGACAACAAGTTCCCGGCTGCGAGCGAAGACGTTGCCAGCGTTTACTCTGACTTGCTGAAGACTTACAAGCCGAAAAGCATCGGAATATACGGCTGCTCGGCGGGCGGCATGCTGACCGCGATGTCGATGGCCTGGTTCCAGGCGCACGGCCTTCCCGCACCAGGCGCAATTGGCATCTATTGCGCATCGGCTGGCAGTTTCGGTGGGGACGCAACCTATACGGCATTTCCGCTTGGTGAAGCGCGCATGCCGCCCGCCGGCCCTCCGAGCGCCTCGGCGCTGGACTACTTCAGCACTGCCAGAATGCATGATCCGCTGGTGTCGCCGCTTGATTCGCCTGCAGTACTGGCAAAGTTTCCTCCCACTTTATTGATAACGGGAACGCGCGACTTTGCCTACAGCGGAGCCATCTATACTCACGAGCAGATGGTGAAGCTGGGCGTCGACGCAGAGTTACATGTATGGGAGGGGCTTTTCCATGGCTTTTTCTACAATGCCGATGTGCCGGAATCGCGCGACGCATTCAATGTCATGATCAAATTCTTCGATCGCCACCTAGGGAAGGATTAGCGCGCAAAAACCTGAACTGTTCGAGTGACGCTCTGCACAAAGCCAAAGAAGCCGGCCGCACGCGATCTTCACCGAAGCCATCCGGACTCTTAGGTCCGGGTGGCCAGAGTCGGGAAACGAAATCATGAGAACATTATCTTCGAGATGCGCGGCTTTTGTATTCGCCGCCAGTTTCTTTGTAGCTGTCGCGGCGGCTCAGAGTGCGAGCAATGCGGGGCACTGGGTGAGCGCCTGGAGCACTGCGGTTCACACTCCAATGGTTTTCCCCGGCATGCCTCCGCCCATCACCCTGAACAATCAGACCATTCGTGAGACGATTCGACCTACCATCGGAGGGGAATGTCTCCGCATTCGGTTCTCGAATGAAGTTGGCACAACCCCACTCTTTCTCGGCGGTGCGCATGTCGCCTTGGCGAAGGAAGATGGAAGCATTGTTTCCGGTTCCGATCGTCCACTGACCTTCGACGGAAAAGCCGCCGTGCAGATCCCCGCGGGCGCGCCCATGCTGAGCGATCCGATCGACCTGAAGATTCCAGCCTTTGCAAACGTAGCAATCAGCATCTATATGCCGCAGCAGATCACTCCGTCAACTTTCCACTTACTCGGACAGCGGCCCACCTATATCTCAGGTCCTGGCAATTTCAGCAGCGCGGAAAGTATTCCTGGCGCCACGCAGACAACTTCGTGGTACTGGTTGTCCGATCTGGAGTTCTGGGCCCCGGAACAGACTACTGCCATTGTGACCCTGGGTGACTCGATCACGGATGGCTTTGGCGCCAAGCCGGGCGAGTATCAGGATTGGCCCGACCAGCTAGCAGATCGCCTCGCGCAGGCCCCGGGCCTTCCAAACTTTGCTGTCGATAATGAAGGAATTGGCGGCAATCGCATCTTGTTTGATGGCGCCGACGTCAGCGCGCTGGCTCGCTTCGATCGCGACGTACTTGCCAAGCCGGGCGTGACCGAGATGATTTTTCTCGAGGGCATCAATGACATCGGCTGGCCAAATATGAAACCGCCCCGCATGACGAATGGCACGATGCCGAAGAACCCGTTTGCCGGTCAGGTTGTGACGGCCAACGATTTGATTCTGGGTATGAAGCAGATCATCGAGCGCGCGCACTCTCACGGTATTCAAATCTTCGGCGCAACCATGACTCCCTATCAAGGCGCTGATTATTTTACCCCCGAGAGCGAAGCTGTTCGCGAGGCGGTGAACCATTGGATCCGCACCAGCGGAGCCTTCGATGGCGTTATCGACTTCGATGCGGCGGTTCGCGATCCCGGTCATCCGCAACGGTTCCGCGACGACTACCAATCGGGAGACCATCTGCATCCGAATGCCGCGGGTTACAAAGCGATGGCGGCAGCCATCGACATCGGCAAGCTCCGCGCGGCTAAGGGCAAAAGCTTCGAATCGGCTGGGTCGATGCGATGATTCCCAATGAGGCGAAAGAAAAACAAGCGTGGACCGGGAGGTCCACGCTACAGCCGGCCGGAAGGCCGGCGCTACCGTTTCCTGCACAGCGGGTCGGAAACACCTGTGGGTGGCTGACAAAGGGCAGATGGAACCTGGAAGCGGAAGTCCACCAGGCCGGCGGTGCAAACATGATTCCATACTCAAGAGGTGCAGAATGACGAAGCAGCTTCGGATGCTGGCGATTGCGGGCATCTTGTCTCTCTCAATAATTATCGTGCCTGCGCAGCCCAACTCCGGAGCGCAGGATCACTGGGTTGCAACCTGGGCCGCCTCCGAGCAGATGGCCGTGACGGCTGAAGACAGGCCGGTCCTCCGGCCCAACGTCAAGATGCCCGATTTCCGGCATATGAAGGGCGTGCAAGGGCCGCCCGCTATTCCCATCATCACCAACAACCAGACGGTGCGGATGATTGTCCACGCCAGCATCCCGGGCCAGAAGATCCGCATTGAGCTCTCGAACGCCTTCGGTAAAGGCATCGTCTCCATCGGAGAAGCTCATGTCGCCGTCCGCACAACCGGATCCTCCATAGATAGCAACTCGGACCGCCAGTTGACCTTCAGCGGGAACAAGAGCGTCGACATCCGTCCCGGACAGGTCATCGTCAGCGATCCGGTGGATATCGACCTCAAATCGATCTCCGACCTGGCCGTTTCTCTCTATGTTGCCAAGGCCGAAGGAACGCCCACCAACCACACTCCGGGCCTGCACACCGCCTATGTCTCCACGGGGGACACCAGTGCATCCGCGACCATGCCCCATCCCACAACCAACTCATCTTATGTATGGCTGCGCAGCGTCGATGTCGTTGCGCCCGCCGGCAGCTTCGCAATCTCCTGCCTGGGTGACTCGATCACCGATGGGTTTCGCACCACCGTGGATGCCAACATGGCCTGGCCCACCTTGTTAGCCAAGCGGTTCAGCGAGCGCCAGCAAGGCCCTCGAATCGCCGTCCTCAACGCGGGAATCTCCGGCAATCAGGTTCTTCGTGACGGTGCCGGGGTCAGCGCCCTGGCGCGCTTCGATCGCGATGTCGCCAGCGAGCCCGGCGTGCGCTGGGTTGTCCTGCTCGAAGGAATCAACGACATCAATCTTCATGGTCAGATCGCGGGTCCGGGAGCACTCACCGCGGACGATCTCATCGCCGGCTATAAGCAGCTCATCGCTCGTGCTCACATGGACCAACTCAAGATCATGGGCGATGAGCTGCTTATAGCCGGCGATGAGATCGTCC
>Ga0224535_1000440_pt1 | contig 11954 bp, 11 predicted proteins | sample 714E13034metaG_FD_179898 | JGI IMG/M metagenome (GOLD analysis project Ga0224535, IMG submission 179898) | Peat soil microbial communities from Stordalen Mire, Sweden - 717 E1 30-34 | ecosystem: Environmental > Terrestrial > Soil > Wetlands > Peat | place: Sweden: Norrbotten County, Stordalen... | reverse complement strand
AACTGAAAGTGTTCTGGATACCATTGATCGTGATGAAATGGCAAAACGTTATTTCATTGCAAGCGGTGTTAACTTGAAGGTATTTAAAGACCCCGCTCAAGTTAAACAAGAACGAGATCAAAAAGCCAAACAACGTTCTGCCGCTATGCAAGCTCAGGCCATGCCTCAAATTGGAAAAGGTCAAAAAGATATGGCACAAGCCCAAGCTACGGCTAGCGAGGCTCCGCAATGAACGAAGACGGCAACAAAGCAAGAATCTCAATGGAAGAGCGCTTGCTTGGAAAGCGCAACAGACGCCTAAAAGAAGCATGGGAAAGTGTTTTATCTACTCCCCAAGGTCGTCAAGTGTTGTACGAATTGATGGAAGAATTTGGTTTGTACCAGGATTGTTTCGATAAAAACGGGCAAGAAATGTCCGCTAAGGTGGCAAGACAAGGGTGCGCTCAGAACATAAAGAACAAGATATCCTTCTGGTTTGGAGCTAATCCTTGGATTTCAATGATTTTTGAGGCAAAACAACGCCAAGATATTGAGAACACAGAACGAGGCGTAGAACAAAAACAGCTTGACGAACATTTTAAAAGAGGTAAAACATAACTATGGAAACACCGAATAACACAACCGGAAGCGCACAAGCACCCGCAACACCTCCGGCTGTTGAACAACCAAAGGTTGCAGAACCCACTCCTGCTCCTGCCGCACAAGTTGCGCCGCCTGTTGCCGCGCCTCCTGCCGCCGGAACCGAAGAAAAACCCGCTCCTAAACCAGCGGAAACGCCTGCCGTTAAGGCACCTGAGTTGTTTGCTGATGTTAAACAGTTGAAAATGCCCGAAGGAATCAATGACGTTGAAAAAGGATTCCTCAACGAATGGCTTGGTAAAGCTTCTAAAACTGCCGTGGATGGCAAACAGCCAATCACCGCCGTTCAAGGAGATATGGATTCCAAGTTCAATACGTTTCGGGAAGTTGCGGCCTTTGGAGATTCTCGCATCAAGGCCCAACAAGCAGAATGGGACAATTCCGTTAAATCCGATCCGAAACTTGGCGGAGATAACTTGAATCGTACCAGTCAACTTGTAGAACGGTCGCTTAAAACTTTGTTCGGCGATACGTTTTATGAGTCCGAAGTAAAAGTTAACTTCTTCTTTCACCACCCTGAAATTGTTAAAGGGTTGGTTAAATTCGCTGAGGCGTCAGGTGATTCCGTGTTACACATGGGAGAAAAGCCTGATCCTCCGAAAGTCGAACCGAAAACTATTGGGGAAAAAGCCTACGGATTAAACTACGACCCCATGAAAGTTTCGTACAATTCATAATCAGGAGATAAACAATGACTACTGCACTTAGTACTTCAAACCCTACGATTGTTGATATCGCCAAGGAGCGGGATGCTTCGGGCAAACTTTTGCCTTACATCTATGCTCTTTCTCAAGCCAACGCTTTGCTTCGGTTGCTTTCTTTCATTGAAACCAATCAAGCTCGTTCTCACCAAGCTTCCGTTGAAACGTCATGCCCCATGCCTTCCACTCGTATTTTGAATCAAGGCGTTGACGCGCAATACGGGACTTCTGCTCAAATCGAAGAGACTTGCGCTCAGTTAAAAGACTGGGTGAAGATCGACGAAGACGTTGCCAACTATGGCGGCGATCCTCAAAGTTACCGTGTTCGTCAAGCCCAGGGTCGTCTTCGCGCAATGGGCCGAAAGTTTGCTTACCTTTGGTTCTATGGAAATCGTGGCGCGAATCCTTCGGATATTAACGGTCTGTCGATGCGTTTCTCCGCCAAGAGCGGCGCTCCAAACTCACAGAACGTTTTGTCTGCCGGTGGTACCGCTAATACCAACACGTCCGTTTGGTTGCTCGGTCTTAACGAGTACGCATTGACGGGTATTTTCCCAAAGGGTTCCATTGCTGGGATTCATCATCGTGATTGGGGTCTTCGTCCAGTAAACAACGCAATCAACGCCAGCGGAAATGCTGTTGGTAACTTGGCGATGTACGAAGATGAATTCACGATGGACTTTGGACTTTTCTTGGCTGATTGGCGGCATGTGGTTCGTATCGGTGACATTGACGTTCCGCTCTTGAATTCTCAGAACGGAGCCGATATTGCGTTCTACATGGACGAAGCCCAGTCCAGATTGCCTGAAGACACAAATCTTCCTCCTGAAGAAGGCGTGGAAACCACGAAACCGACGTATTATTTCTTCGGTCCCCGTACGGTTCAACGTAACCTGAAGCACCAAATCAAGAGTGTTACGATTCAAGGTGCTGGTTACGCAAAAGAAGGTATGGCCGGGGCTTACCATCCTCGTTGGGAGTGGGAATACAACGGTGTTCCTTACGGAATCGTTGACCAGATTCTTCTTACTGAATCCAACCTTCTCGCGTTGTAATAAACCTGGAGGGTTCTTCGGAACCCTCCGATACCCGCTCCAAGGAGAAAATCATGAGTACAGGTCTTGATGCTCAACTTCAAGTTTGGTCGTTCAGCACTACCATTACCGGGACGGTACTTTCGACCTATTCCGTTGATTTGGCTGTTGCTTCTCGACATGCTGAAAACGGAACTGAAATTGGGTTTGGAGTTTTCCCGAAGACGTTTGCGGCCAATGCTTCTGATACCATTGAATTCCAAGTAATTTCGGCTGATAATGCCGCGCTTACTTCTAATCCTACGGTTATCAGAACCACTGGTGCTATGGCTAACACCGATTCTCGTTTGACTCCCGGAGTCGAACAGACTGCCACAGTTGCTGGAGTTGTTGGTGGCGGGAACATCTTTTTGACGATTGATCCTAATCGGGTCAGTCAGGAGTTCATCGGTATGAAGGCGATTGCGGCTGGTAACTCGATCACGGTCAATGCGTACCTGATGAACGAGGCCGAGTTTACTCAGACTTATACTCACGCCGCGAATTACATTCCCTAAAAAGAATGGCATGTATGTAACGGAGGGATGGAAATCACAGCCATCCCTCCAAATTTTTAAGGAGACAATCCATGCTTGTACGAGTAAAAGAGTGGCCCACGGCCGATAAGAAGGGATATCCTCGCGCAGAACGATTTTGCCGAATGCTTCACGGAGGGGATATCTTTGAAATCCCTGATACCCTAGTTATCCACGAAGCCGATTCGGATTTAGAAGTTGATCCCCAGACGAAGAAACCAATCAAAGAACGGTTGATTACTCACTTGGGGGTTCCAGTAAGCGACAACGAGAAGAAGGACATGACGGAGCTTGAATATAGAAGGTTCACGCTTCAGAAAAGCCCTTCTTGCGCAAGGTGGAGTAAGGAAGACAAGGAGCGGTTCCTGAAATTTTTTGAATACGCGCCTGATTGGATGGAACCTGCGCCTCGTAATTGTGTTCCTAACATTAGCAAGAGAGAGACACTTCCAGAAGAAGAAGAAGCTCGATTGATTCCTAACGTCATGGGAGCGCAAACAACGTCCGTTGGAGACGTTGATACTCAGCAACACATTGTTAGTAATATTTCTCGTCTTTCGGAAGACGAGGCCATTAAGATGGTTAACAAGTGCAACGATGCAAGTATTCTTAATCAATGGAATGAAGCTGAAAAGAGAGTTCAAGGACGTGACCGAGTTAAGAATGTGTTGAAGGTTCAAATGCGAAATTTAAGTGAAGCGAAGGCTTGATATGCCTCTTCATAAAGGAACTTCAAAGGCTACCGTCTCCTCAAATATCAAGGAGATGGTAGCCGCTGGTCATCCTCAGAAACAAGCAGTAGCCGCGGCCATGAGGATGGCTGGTAAGTCTGGGAAAGTGCATCACGCCCCAAAGGTAAAGCATTATCATGGCTAACACTAAAACGGATATTGCGAATCTTGCCTTGATGCACATGGGTACAGGAAATCAAATTTCCGATTTAGATACCGATCAATCAAGCGAAGCAAAAACACTTAGACAACTGTTTGACCATTGGATGGAATCGGTTCTTCGTGGTTATAACTGGAACTTCGCTCACGTTTACGCAAACGTTTCTCCCATCGTTGTAAATCCAAATCAAGAGTGGCAGTTTGAATATCGTTACCCAGCGGATTGCCTATTTGTTAGGAGGTTCTGGAATGGTAGCCACTTGGATGATCGAACTACCGTCGTAAATTATGTTACGTCCAGCGATGCTCAAGGACGTGTGATTTTAACTAATCACGGGCCTTCAAGCGCATTAACTGGTACTCCGCTTACTCCAACGACAAGTTTTACCGTTGCTCAAGGTGATATGGTTCCTGTTTTGGAGTACACGCAAGCATTCTCAAGAATTTCTTACATTCCGGCGGATTTCATATTCGCATTCTCGCTTATGCTGGCAGGGTGGGCGGCTCCAAGTATTTCTCAGATAGGGATGATTGATCTTAGAGAGAAGAACTTGCAGATGGGTCAAAACGCGATGTATTCGGCAATGTCTAGAGACGCAATGGAAGACAAACCGGATATCATGCGAATTGGAGAACTTACCAGAAGCCGAATTGGGACTAGAATGGCTTTTACTTCACATGGATACCAGATGGTTGGCTCGAATTACGTTCCTTGAGGTTAAACATGAAAAGCATTGAACTGGATGATAAACGCTCCGAAGAAGAAACCATAGAGGCCGAAGAAAAAGAACGCCCAAAATGGCCTTACGGCACTTGTATCACGATTAACCACGAGCTTTTGGATATTCTAGGTATCAAGGAACTTCCAGAAGTCGGAGCAAAGTTTAAAATTGAGGCCGAATGCCACGTTGCTGGTGTGAGCCAGTATGAAAACAAAGATATGTCTGAACGTCAATTTACGTTACAGATTGAAGAGATGGATTTGTCAAAAACTAAAGAAGACTACTTCAAGAAGGTTGCGAAGAAGGTTTATGGGAGCAAGTAAATGTTTACTAACCTTCAAAAAGGATTCGGAGGAGGGGAAATAGCCCCTGAGTTGTGGGGAAAAACCGATCATCCAAAATACCCCATTGCTTTAAAAAAGTGTGAGAATTTCAAAGTTACTCGTGCCGGTAACTTGACGAAGTGTCCCGGAACTGAGATGGTCGCAAGAACTCCAAACGATCTTCCGGTCAGACTGTTTAAATTTGTCATTGACGATGAAGAAGGATATTTACTTGAGTTTTCGGATAGCCTAGTTAGGTTCTACCAAGACGGCAAAATAGTTGCTCCAAGCGGTTCCGAGTGGAATATTCTAGAAGACGAAACATATTCTCCAGGAAGTGTGGTTACTTATTCTGGCAACACATACATTGCGATATACAATCAAAACAATGATAACTCAAACAAAGAACCGGATACGCATACCGATTATTGGTATCAAATAACCGGAACCACTTACGAACTTCAAACGAATTACGCCCAAGATGATTTAAGTGCATTGAAGTTTAGGCAAGTAAACGGAGTTCTTTATATCGTTCATCCGTCTTATGCTCCAATGGAACTCGTGTTTGACAAAGACGTTCCTGGATTTTACTTTAAAAAAGTAATGACGATACCTACTATTTTGTCAAAAGCTTTTAAAATGACCGGGAATAGGGGAGACGATGGGCCGCAAGAGAACGATTATAAAGTTACGGTCGAAAGACTTTCTGATGGAGAAGAATCATTTCCTATTCCGATAAGTACTGGGAATTCAAATGTAAGCGAAATACAAACGATTGTTAGACCCTCTGATTGGAAAGACAATTATCAAATGTTTTTAGTGTCAGGAGCCTATAGGTTTATTTTGGGTAATATCATGACAGAACCAATAGACTACACAAAAAATTTGTCAGAATGGCAAACTATATTTGACGATACTTTCGGTACAGGAAACATTGTTGTTTCTATGGTTGGAGGAGATAATGGAGAAGCTTTGTGGAAAAGATTTCTTCAAAAAAACGTAAGTATCGTGTTTACATTTGCAAATGATTACGCATATAAGCCATTTCAATTGATTTCAATAAATATACAATATTCAATGATCGCTAATTATTCAGAAGGTGAAAGTGTAAATCTTACAAAACCTATAGTAACGGAACTTCAGCATGGATCATATAATTATTTTGAAATTTCCAGCATAACTAATTCTTCTGAAAATCTATATATAGAGATTACTTCAGAAATTGATCATGGTCTTAAAGATGGAGACGAAGTGCTTTTGTTTGATACAGGAGTAAATCTTTTAGATGATAGAGTTTTTAATGCTTTGGTTAGCGGATTTTCTTCAAATGTTTTTAGAATTTATTTAGATGCAAGCAGTTATGGAGATTTAACAATCGCTTCAGTTAATGGTAAATTTGGAAATACAATATTAAGTATTATAAATTCTGCATCTCCTACAGCAGACAAACCTAACATAATATATTGGTCCGCCGGAAATGATGGAATACCTTCAAATTATTATCCGTTTCAGGTTGAATACAACATTTATAAATCCGTTGGAGGAGTTTATGGATTTATTGGTTCAACTCAGGGTTATACTTTTAAAGATACTGGAATGACAGCGGACACAACCTACTGCCCCCCCACTTATAATCCGGTATTTGTTACTAAAGATGATTATCCTTCGTGCGTTGAAAGTTACCAACAACGGCTTTGCTTGTGCGCAACGAATAAAAAACTTTTGGGTTTTAACGCATCAAGAACCGGATATTTAGAAAACTTTACCACCAGAACTAACTTGCAGTCGGATGATGCCATTATTCATCAAGACCTTGAAGCTGATGCTGGGGCAAAGATCAAGCACTTAGTAAACTTTGGGTTTTTGATTGTGTTTACGGATCAAGGTGAAATTGTACTCAAGGGGGATTCTACAGGAACGCTGACTACAACAAACATTAATTGCACTCCTCAAACGTATAACGGTTGTTCAGACTTAAGACCGTTAAAGATAAACAAGTCAGTTCTATACTCCCAAGCCCAGACTTCGCTTGTTAGAGATATGCAGGTGCAAATAACGCCTTACGGTTATACATACATTGCATCGTCCGAAGAAATAACTTTATTCTCGAAACATTTGGTGGAAGGATATTCGATCAAGGATTGGGACTACCAACGCATTTATGACGGTACAGTTTGGTGCGCTCGTAATGATGGAGTAGCGTTGGGATTGACTTATTGTCCAGAGCAACAGCTTGCGGCTTGGTGGAGAAGGACCACTCAAGGTACTTTTGAGAACTTCTGCGCTGTTATTGAGGGAATCGAAGACGCCGTTTACGCTGTTGTAAAACGAACCATTGGTGGAACGGATTACAGGTTCATCGAACGCATGTCTTCGGACCAATGGTTTGACGTTAAAGACTCAAACTTTTTGGATTGCTCGGTTTCGTATGACGGAAGAAACACGAGTGATAAAACCATGACATTTATTCCTCCAACAAACGGAGAACTTTGGACGTTGACTTGTTCTGAAAATTACTTCCCTTCCGACACTTCGGATGGGTTATATCAACACATAAAGTGGTTTATTCGTGGAACCGATGGATACTTGGTTAAGTGTACTCCCGTTTCATATATTGATCCAAAAAATATGATCGTTGAAGTTGACCGTTTTGTTCCAGATGGTACAAACGGCGGGTCAACGGATAACGCAATATATGCAAACATGAGGAATCTAGCAACAACAGATTGGAGCTTAGCACAAGATATTGTTCAATGCTCGACTCCTATTTATGGAGCAACGGGACTTGCGGCCACCATTGACGCCAACGTTGCTTGCAATCCAATGAATCTAAACATTTCGGACACGGTGTCGTTCATAACCTTGGACTCAAACACATACGCAAAGTTGCCTGATTTCGGAGAAGTGCTTCGTGTTGGATTTCCTTACATGTCAAGCATTGAAACACTTGATTATGATGAACCCAAAGACTCGTACATAAACAAAAAGACAATACTCAAGCAATGCTCTTTAATGCTAAAATCATCTCAAAGCTTCTGGGTTGGATCACAAGACCCCGGAGATAACTTGAGTTCTCCTCAGAACATGCCAGGGTCGAACCATGCAACGGACAATGTTTTTGGTTTAACTGAGGCGAAGATCAGGGATCAGGCCGGATACGACAGTTCGGTAGATTTGGTTACTGGGCGTGTTTTGGTTAACTTTGCAGGTACATTTACTTACGGAGCCGCAGGGTTTGTGCGTAGTTTAGACCCGCTTCCGTTAACAATTTCCGCGCTAGGATTTACCATCGACGCGAAGGAAATGGGGAAATAACATGTCGGACGAAAACATTGCATCCGAAACCGGAGATACAGGATCAAGTATTGATGATTTGTGTAACACGATTAATGCTTCGTCTTCAACCGGAAGCGACGATACATCTTCAATTGAACCCACCGCCGCGGCCAAGACTTCAAAACAAGACGAAACAACCCAATCGGGTCTCAACATACTCAAAGGTTTGGATTCCGGGATTAGTTCGTTTATTGAAGGAAACGCCAATGCTATAACCGCCAAGTTTCGTTCTGGCGAATACATGCGTAACGCCCAGTTGCAATCCATCAGAACCAAAGAACTTTGGAACCAAGAGTCGTTTGATGAACAGCGCATGAGCGAACGGAACGCCCAACAAATAGGCGGAGAAATATCCGCTCAAGCAGGCCAAGGCATAAATGTTCGTAGCGAAGGCGCCCAATCCGTAACAAACGCCACATCCGAAATAGGAGCCAGGGACATTTTAACGATCAGAAACAACGCCTATGCTAAGGCGTTTGGATACAACATGGAAGCCATACAGGATCAGGGAGAAGCCAAACTCCAAGACATTAAGGCCGAATCCGAGAAGAGTTCCGGGTTCTATGGAGCGTTGTCTGGGTTTGCTTCGGCTGGAATGAAAGTCGCGGGAGCCGCATCATGAGTACACGAGTTCCAACGGTAGAAAGTCCGTTCAAGGCCCCCGAAGTTAGACCTGAAATAACTACCGATGTTCGGGAACATATTGATATTCCGAGCAACGAAGACGTTAATCAGAGGTACGCTCAAGGTGCAGAAGAAGTAAAGAAGTCTGCCGAAGATTACATGAAGCAAGCTCAAGAACACGCGGATTTTGCGATTCAGAATAATTATGAAACAAAGATGGGGCTACTCAAAGACAACTTAGTTGGGAAAGCTGAAGACTACAAAGGTACAAACGCATTTGAAGCTGTGTCTCCTGCCGCAAAAGCATTTGATGAAAGCGCGAAATCTTTAAGGTCTGGAATCACAGACCAAAGACAACAGCAAGCGTTTGACAACTTAACTGCCAAATACAAAGACCGTCTTTCTTCTGAAATAGGCGCTCATGTTGCGTCTCAAATACCAATTATAGACGCCAAGGCAATTGTGACGCGAAAAGCTCAGATGATGCACACGATTTCAAATAATTATGATAATCCGTCAATTGTTAATCAGACGTTAAACGATCTTCACGACATGAATGAAAAGGCGGCCAAGGTTAACCATTGGACTCCAGAAGCAATTCAAAAAGAAAACGAAGAAGACCATGCAATGGTTAGGGTTAATATTTCTGATCAGAAAAAAGATCATAACCTGGGATATCAGATACCCGATGATCTTAAAAAAGACAAAGACGCAAAGTTAATATCCGAAGATCAATACCAAAAGTTATCCGAGCATTACAAGCCAGACGTTAACTTTTCTGAGGCATACCAAGAGTTTTATGGAGACAAGAACGAAGGCATTAAAGGAATTTACGACGACGAGAGTAAAAAGTTTTTTGATAAACAAGGAAACGTTAAGCCTCAACAACTTTGGGACTACGTAAGAAACCATGAACGGTTTAAAGGAGATGAAAATCACGCCCAAGCCGTTTATAATGACATGTGGAGGTTTGCGAAGATTCAAGAGGGAAAAATAATTGGAGAAAAAGCAGATGAATTTAGGGCTTGGGAGAATTTTGTAATTACTCAGAAAGAAAAATACGATCAAACTAAAGACCCTCGATATAGTTATGATTCAACCGTTAAACAGTGGGCGAAATATTCAAAAGAGGGCGATCCAGTAAGTAGAAACGATTTGACAAAAATTGCGGCCGGGGCTTATGCTCCTCCAGACATTCGTACAAACCCAGAATACAAAGTTAATTTTAAAATCGGTATAAAACCCGGAGACGATAGCGTTTACCAAAAAATGGATCAGTTAAAAAAAGATAAAGATTTGGGTAAAATAAGCGTTCAAGATTATTCGGATTGTTTGGAACATGTAGACTCAGTGTTAAGCAAAGGAAGCGGAACCGGATTAGATAAAGGAAAGGTGCTTGCGGTTGATAACGTGGACGAAATGCTGAAAAATAAATTTGGGGAAAGCTCAGAACAATATTACAAAAACAGAGATGCTTTTGATAGTTATTTAAAAGGTAAAGATTTAAAACCTGACGAAATAAGAAAGTGGGCTAATGAAAATTTGCTGGAAACTCCTGGTTCTGAAAAAAAAGTAAACGCTGAATTTTTCAAGAATTTGTCCGGCGCTTGGAATACTTTTAACGTTCCTACGCAACAACCGTTGTATAGAAACTTAACCACTCCAGAAGAACAGGTCAGAACGGCAAAATATGTTGAAAATCTTAAAACAAAAATAGGCCCGTCTGCCCAAGATATAGTTAAAGACATGAAACATTCCGGTGGGTACAAAGATATTGATTCTGTAAACAATGCGCTTGACGCGTATCTATCAAAACCAGAAGGCGTTGAAACCGTAAAAAAGGCCATTGATTATTTGAAATCAATACCTCCGGATGAAAACGGGAATATTGTTCCAATAACTGTCGAACACATAGAAAAAGCCATTGAAGGCGGGTATACTGTTGGAAACGATCAGCAAGAATACTCTAAATCAATCACAACCCCAGGAAGCAGACACCTGAAGGTAAACAAAACAAAGGTCGAATAAAATGCCAGATAATGAGCCGTGGACAAGAGTGGCTCCTAGCTCTGATTTAAAAGCTGTTGACCAAAATCAACCTATGGTTCAACCAACGGAAGAACCTTGGGCAAGGGTGGCTCCTACGGAGGGGAATACATATCCAGAAAAACCTGTTCCAAACTATCGAGACAAGTCTACGGTTGAAGGCGAAATGCAGATGGGCATTGCAACGTCGGAAGACAAAAAGTCGTATCTTCAGTCGCTTTACAGCAAAGTTTCAGATTCCAATGCCAATGACAATGCGGATGCTTTAGCCATTTCTCAAAAAACTGGAATTGACCCAGACAAGGTTTTAAACAATTTAAAAGAAGCCAAGTCTGTAATGACCGGCCCAGATAAAGAATATTGGGACAATTTGCAAGATAGAAGTCCAGGATTGGCAAGATTTCTTGAAGACCCCAAGAACATGGCGGCTTGCCACAATTCTTTGCAAGGTCTTTCGGACGTCGAAGGAAAGATAAAAGATTTATACAAGGGAACGTTGAAGACGGGTTCTTTTGCATTAAACGCATTGGACGCTCCTAATCAGGTTTTAAAATCCATTGCACATGACGATTATTCAGACCCAAGTGTTTTTGAATCTGCAAGAACAAAACTTGATGAATACATAAAAACTATTTCAACTCCTGTTGCCGATGATGCGTCTTGGCAAAAAGCTTATAAAGACCACGACTACAATGCTCTTGCGGCAAAATTAACTACTGAAATTCCAAATATAGCGTCTTTGATTTTGTCTACTGTTGCAACTGGAGGTTTTGGAACGGCGGCGTACTTGGGGGCTGGGACTTTATCCGAAAGTTATGAAGAATCCAAAAAGAACGGTCTTTCTGACGAAATGGCTTTGGCTTCTGCAACCGCCAAAGGAGGGATTACGGCGGCGACAATGCTTCCGGTTTTAAATGTTTTTTCAAAAACATTTCCCGCTGTGGCTTCATTTCTTGGAAATGAAGGAGCTAAAACAACATACAGAATAGCGTTCACTAATTTCGCTAAAAGTACGTTAGGAATGTCCGCACAAAACGATGCTCAGCTTTTTGGTGATTCTGCTG
>Ga0224535_1000439_pt1 | contig 11961 bp, 11 predicted proteins | sample 714E13034metaG_FD_179898 | JGI IMG/M metagenome (GOLD analysis project Ga0224535, IMG submission 179898) | Peat soil microbial communities from Stordalen Mire, Sweden - 717 E1 30-34 | ecosystem: Environmental > Terrestrial > Soil > Wetlands > Peat | place: Sweden: Norrbotten County, Stordalen... | reverse complement strand
AACCTCTGCTTTCCATTTTGCACTTTCTGGCCTAATGGATGGAAACGGCGGGCCTCTCATTGAATCGCCGGAATTTTGTTCAGAACAACTTCTGGGTGAATGTGAGAAAGAAAATTGCTTCGCTCTGAATGTCAGAATGACAGAAAGAATCGGGCATGGAGCGCTCCGGCGCTGTGGATTCAGGCGGCGCGAGGAATGAGCTTGATGTCCAGAGCCTTCATTACGCCGAGAAAGGTCGAGAGCCTGGGATCGCCAGTGGACGAAAGAGCCTTATAGAGCGCCTCGCGCGTGACGCCGGCGCGGCTGGCAATCTGGGTCATTCCCATGGCGCGCGCAATATCGCCCAGCGCGGCCGCAATCAGGGCCGGATCACCGTCCTCGAAGGCCGCTTCGAGATAGGCTGCAATAGACTCCGGGCTATCGAGATACTCGGAGGCGTCCCACAGGGTTGTTTTAAGAGCCATATTGCCACTCCTTTGCCAGCTTCTTTGCCTTGGCGATGTCTGCCTGTTGTGTCTTCTTGCTGCCTCCGGCGAGCAGGAGAACCAGTAAGTTTCCTTGCTGTTGGAGATAGACCCGGTAACCCGGTCCATAATCGACGCGCAACTCACTGACGCCCTCGCCGACAGGCTTTACGTCTCCGAAGTTGCCCAGCGAGAGGCGGCGGATACGGATCTGAATGCGAGCCCGAGCCTGGTGGTCACGCAGTTTGCGAAGCCAATTCGAGAAGACCTCGGTCTGGCGAACTTCGACCATATGTCAACTATAATTCACAGATGCATTTTGTTCAAAGGGGCCGTCGCGCTTTCCGGCTCTTTCGTCAGAAAAAGGCGAAAGGAAGAAAGACGCGGCCACCCTCCCAAACGCCGATCAACTTAGCGATTCCTACTGGGATGAGCTGGCTTTCCGATTCTTGACCACCTCGATTGCGTTCACCACCTGCCGCACGTTCGGCACCCCGGTTGCCGCCTTTTCAGCGGTCGTCCGGATGTCTTCAGAGGCCACTTCTCCCGTCAGGGTGACTACGCCGTTCTTTACCGAGAAGTTCACTAAACCTTTTATCTTGTTCTGGATCAGCGCAGCGTCCAGATTCTTCTCGATGCCCTGGTCCAGATCGGAATTTATGGCAAGTGCATCTTTTTCTCCCCCGGCCGGAATTACGGCAATCTGGTCTGCAACGACCTCTGCGCCCGCGAGGGACTTTGCCAGGGATTCCGCTTGTGCCTTCTGGTTGTCGCTGGCGACTTGTCCGCCGAGGGTCACGATGCCCTTATCAGTATCCTGAGTGACGGTGACGCTCTTGAGACCTGCTTGATCGAGAGATTTACGGATGCTGTCCGAAACATCCGGCGACTTCGTGGAGGGCTTGCAGCCCACCATCGACCCAATTGCAACCAGCATTAGCAAGGTGACGAACAGTTTAGTCGTTTTCATATTTGTCCTTTGATCGGCGCTACGCCCGAGTCCGGGAAAATGAGCAACTCCTGCCCCGCGGAACCGGCCTATAGATTCACTCTCCTGCTCCGGCGGTGCTGTGCAGAATCGCTCACTCTGTGAGGAACTGCGTTCTACCAGGTCTTCGGGATGCTCTCTGCACACGTCCCGCTCTCGTCTTGGGAGATCGGTTCGCTGATTGGTCTTGTCCCAAATGGAGCGTCCCTGGCCAGTGGATTCATAACGCGGCGTGTGCACGATGCTGCAACGGTCAGTATGCGGGCGGATCCCCGTGGAAATGCCGCCAGATGGTTTCGGCGGTTTTGCGCTGGACTACAGCGGCGAGGGATTCGGCGGTCGCTTGCTGCACGTCGCGCAGGCTGCCGAAGTGGGTGAGCAGGCGCTGTCTTGTTTGCTGGCCTACGCCGGGGATGTTCAGCAGCTCTGAATCGCGGTCGCGCATGGCGCGGCGCTGGCGATGATAGCCGACGGCGAAGCGGTGGCTCTCGTCGCGGATGATCTGAACCAGATGCAGCACCGGCGAACGGCGGTCGAGCACCACAGGCTCGTCCTCGTTGCCGTAGAGGTAAATAATCTCTTCTTTTTTGGCGATGGACGCCAGCGGCTGCGTGGTCAGCCCGAGGGATTCCAGCGCCTCGGCGGCGGCGTGCAACTGTCCGAGTCCGCCGTCGACCAGCACCAGCGAGGGCATCGGCTGGCTTTCGTCCTGAAGGCGGCGATAGCGGCGCGTGATCACCTCGCGCATCGAGGCGAAATCGTCCACGCCGGTCACGCTCTTGATCTTGAACTTGCGATAGGCCTGCTTGTTCATCGTGCCGTCTTCCCAGACGACCAGCGACGCCACGGTCTCAGCGCCCTGGATGTGGGAGATGTCGAAGCACTCGATACGGCGAGGCAGCTCGGGCAGCATGAGCACGTCGGCTAGTGCCTCCTGAATGGCCTTGCGCGAGGGCTCCAGAACGCGAAAGCGCTGGATGTACGACTGTTTGGCGTTCTGGGCCGCCAAGTCAACCAGCGACCGTTTTTCGCCGCGCAGCGGAACCGCGATCTCGATGCGATGGCCGGTGTGCTCGGTGAGCAGGGCTGCCAGTGTCTCGCGGTCGTCAAAGTCCGCGGGGACGAGGATCGTGCGCGGAACGTAATGCTGGTCGATGTAGAGCTGCTTGAGCAGGGCGCTGAAGACCTGGCCTGCATGGAAGGGTGCTTCCGTGGTCTCCCAGGTCTCAGAATCGAGACCTGGGGCGCCCAGTTCTTCAGGCTGGCCGGCATTGCCTTCTGCGGCGGCTTCGAGTAATTCCGGCAAATCTTCCCAGAAAAACTCGCGGCGATCGACGATCTTGCCTGCGCGGATGTGGAAGAGGTTCACAGCCAGCGAGCCGGCCTCGAAGTGATAGCCGAAGACGTCGGTGTCGTCGCTCTGCTCGGCTGTGGCGGCGCGCTGCTTTTCCTGCAACTGGTGGACAGTGGAGAGTTGGTCGCGGAAGCGCGCGGCGGCCTCAAACTGTTCGGCCTCGGCCGCTGCCGCCATGCGCGCGGTGAGGGCGTGTTCGAGTTCAGCGTGGCGGCCTTCGAGCAGCAGGCGTGCGTCGGCCACGGCGCTTTTGTAGATCTCCGGCGTTGTGAGTTCCTCGACGCAGGGCCCCAGACAGCGATGAATGTAGTACTGGAGGCAGGCGCGGGGATGGTAGCGAGAGAGGTCCACCTTGCAACTGGGAATCAGAAAGCTGCGATGAATCAGTTCGACTACGCGGTAAGCCAGGCTGCCGGGGAAGTAAGGACCAAAGTAGGCCGCGCCGTCCTTGCGCAGGCGGCGAGTGACAAAGACCTTGGGAAAGCGGTCGGCCATGGTGAGCTTGACGTAGGGGTAGCTCTTGTCGTCCTTCAACAGGATGTTGAAGCGCGGCTTGCGTTCTTTGATGAGGTTGGTTTCCAGCGCCAGAGCTTCGGACTCGTTGCCTACCAGGATGTAATCCAGATCGACCGCCTCACGCATCAGCGAGCCGGTCTTGGCGTCGGCCTGCGAGGCTTCTAGCAGATAGGACCGGACACGCTGGCGAAGGTTCTTGGCCTTGCCTACATAGATGACCACGCCCTCGGCGTTCTTGTAGAGGTATACGCCGGGGTCAGTAGGCAGAGTGCGGATTTTCTCGTAAAGGTCCATGGGTGCGGCGGCCAGCGTTTGCACTTAGGATAGCGGGTTTGCGGGAGAAACAGGGAACAGGGAATAGGGATTAGGGATTAGAGGGCGGCGGATCTGGGCGTCTTCGGCGATTAGCGGGTGCGGACTCGATGCTTTTTGGGCCGCATCAGACTCGGTTGTAGGAGTTTTTCTTTTCCCTATTCCCTATTCCCTGCATTTCTCACATCTTATCCAAATGCTGAAATCCACCGGTGCTGACGAGCATCAGGAAGAAGATCATGAAGTTGTAGCAGGCATGAACCAGCGTGCTGGCAGCCAATGACCGTGTAACCAGGCGCACCGCGCACAGGATCAGGCTGACCGTGACCAGCAGGAGAAATGGGCCCAGAGAATGGCCTTGCTGATCGGCGTGCATCAGAGCGAAAGGAAGGCTGGTGGCGATGGAGGCGGCCACCATGGCGAAGATCGACCACTGGGGATGGCCGTTGGCGTCGAGGGGGGGGGCGGGCTTGCCGGTACTCTTTTCAATTGCCCAATCCCAGGCTGTCGCCAGGGACGGCAGCAGGAAGCCGCGGAAGGCGATCTCCTCAAAAAAAGGCGCAAAAGTGACGCCGAAGGCGAACATCAGCCACGCGGCGCCCGGAGAGCGAAAGACATCTTCGATGGGAGCGTGGTTTGGTCCGGGAAGAAATGCTTCGTCGAGCGCGGCGAGCACAAAGCAGCCGACGGCCGTTGCGGGCAACCGCCAATCGAGAGCCGCCGCGCCGTGCCACTGGATGCCGGCAAAGAAGCTCTTGTTCCATAACAGCGGAAATAGAAGAAGGCAGCCGGTCAGTGTGATGAGATAGATGATTGTCTCGCTGCCCAGGATGTAATGAACGTCGGTGGCGGCCTTGGTCATGGATGTGGCGCCGAAGAGATGGAAGTGTACGGCAGCCATCATTGCCAAGGTTGCGCACACGAATCCTACCAGGGCGAACGCCGCCAACAGGCAGAGATGGCCGAGATGCGGAATGCGCGCAGGCGGAGCGATCTCGAGCTGTGACCAGGCCTGAAATAATTCCAGCGAATCATCGGGGATTTGCGCTGCTGGCGGCAGGGCCTGGTCTGGAGCGGAAAATGAATCCTGCTCCGGTTCGTGCGGCGTGTATTCCATGTCGCTCATGGCAGCACCGTCTTCTTTCTGCGGGGTGCGGATTTCTTTTGGGCGGTCTTCTTTGCGGCTGGCCGTTTGCGGCTGGCTGGTTTCTTCGGCTTTGCTTGCAGATCGCCGGTGGAAGATGCTGTATCCCCGGTCCCAGATGCAGGTTCAAGAGCGCTCATTGTGGCGGCTGCATCGGCGGTGGCTGTGTCATCGTCCAGGTCGGCAGGTGCGAGGCGGCCGCTGCTGGAGGTGTAATAGCGCTTGAGAAACTGGCCGGTGTAGGAGCCGGGAGTGGTGGCAATCTTGGCGGGGCGGCCTTCGCCGACGATGCGGCCGCCGTCTTCGCCGCCTTCGGGACCGAGGTCAAGAATCCAGTCCGCGTTGCGGATCACGTCCAGGTTGTGTTCGATGATGATTACCGAGTTGCCCAGATCGGCGAGCCGGTGGAGAACTTCAAGCAGCTTGCGCACGTCGTCGAAGTGCAGGCCGGTGGTGGGCTCATCCAGCAAATAAAGTGTCCGTCCTGTCTGGCGCTTGCTCAGCTCACGCGCCAGCTTCATGCGCTGTGCCTCGCCTCCGGAGAGGGTGGTTGCGCTCTGGCCCAGGTGGACGTAGCCCAGGCCCACATCGACCAGGGTTTGCAGCTTCTGGCGCACCTGCGGCACGTCGGCCAGCACGGTGAGCGCGTCTTCTATCGTCAGATCGAGAATGTCGGCGATGGAATGCGAGTGAAATTTAACGGCAAGCGTCTCTTGGTTGTAGCGGCGGCCGTTGCAGACTTCGCACTGCACGTAGACGTCGGGCATGAAGTTCATCTCGATGCGGCGCTGCCCGTCGCCCTGGCAGGCCTCGCAGCGGCCTCCGCTGACGTTGAAGCTGAAGCGGCCCGCCTTGTAGCCACGTTCGCGGGCCTCGGGAAGCATGGAGAAGAGATCGCGAATAGGCGCGAATACCTGCGTGTACGTCGCCGGGTTGGAGCGCGGGGTGCGGCCAATAGGGGACTGGTCGATGCGCACCACCTTGTCAATCTGCTCGGCGCCGATGAGCGTGTCATGCGCGCCGGGCTCCTCGCGCGAGCCGTAGATACTCTTTGCTAATGACCGATAGAGAATGTCGTTGATCAGAGTGCTTTTGCCGCTGCCGCTGACGCCGGTGACCACGGTCATCACGCCCAGCGGAATGCGGATGGTCACATCTTGCAAATTGTGCTCGCGCGCGCCGGTGACGGTGAGCCACTTGCCGGTGAGAGGGCGCGGATGCTCGCGTTGCAGCATGGTAGAAGCGCCGGAGAGATAGCGTCCGGTAAGCGATTCCGGGCAGGCCATGATCTCCGCCGGAGTTCCCTGGGCGACAACCTGCCCGCCCAGTCGGCCCGCGCCCGGACCCAGATCAAGGACATAGTCGGCGTGGCGGATGGTCTCCTCGTCGTGTTCGACGACCAGTACGGTATTGCCCAGGTCGCGCAGCCTTTCCAGGGCCTGAATGAGCCGGTTATTGTCGCGCTGGTGAAGGCCGATCGAGGGTTCATCCAGAACATAGAGAACGCCGCGCAGTTTGGAGCCGATCTGCGTGGCCAGGCGGATGCGCTGGCCTTCGCCGCCGGAGAGCGTGGCGGCGTTGCGGTCCAGCGAGAGGTACGTGAGGCCGACGGCGCAAAGGAATTCAAGCCGCTCGGCGATCTCATGACGGAGGCGCTCGGCCACCAACGCTTCGCGCGCCGTGAAGTTGAAGTTGATGACCGCTGAGAGTGCGCGATTGAGCGGAAGGGCGGTGAAGTCGGCGATTGACAGGCCGCCAATCTTGACCGCCAGCGACTCCGGGCGCAGGCGCTTGCCGCGGCAAACCGGGCAGGGAGTCGCCGACATATAGCTCATCATCGATTCGCGGTAGGAATCGCTGCGAGCCTCTTCGATGCTGTCGCGCAAATAGGACAGGACGCCGTGAAAGCCGGTGCGTGGAGCCTCGCCTTTGGGCGGGCCGTAGACCAGTAGATGCTGCTGGCGCGGGGGCAGTTCCTCGAATGGAGTCTTCAGGTCGATCTTGTAGCGGTCAGCGGCCAGATGGATGAGCCTGAGCAGATATTGCGACGTGGAGCCGGGGCCGAGGCCGTCCAGCAGCGGCTTTGACCAGTCGGTGATGACCTTGGCGGGATCCAAATCATAGAGCGATCCCAGGCCGTGGCACTCGGGACAAGCGCCGAAGGCGGAGTTGAAGCTGAAGCTGCGCGGCTCCAGTTTGGGCACGTCGAGGCCGCAGTCGGGGCAGGCCATCGATGAGGAAAATAACTGCTCCTCGCAGCCAGTAACGGCGACCAACGCCAGGCCATTGGCCAGTTGCAAAGCTTTTGCCACGGCGCTATCGAGGCGTTTTTCCACCGAGGGCTTGCCAGGAGGAAGCGGAGGCGCATCAGCCGGCGGATTCTTCAGCAGGATGCGATCCACAACCGCCTCGATGGTGTGGTTCTTGCGGCGGTCCAGGTTGACCGGCTCCGAGAGGTCCATCAGCTCGCCGTCCACGCGGGCGCGGAAGCCCTGCCGGTCAAGCTGGTCAAGCAGTTCCTTGAATTCGCCCTTGCGCCCGCGGACGATGGGCGCCATCACGGTAACGCGCTCGCCAAAGCCGAGTTCGAGAATGCGCTGGACAATCTGGTCCGCGCTCTGGTGGGCAATGGGCCTTCCGCAGTTGGGGCAATGAGGAGTTCCAATGGAGGCGTAGAGCAGGCGCAGGTAATCGTAGATCTCGGTGATAGTGCCCACGGTGGAGCGAGGGCTGCGGTTGGTGGTCTTCTGCTCGATGGAAATGGCCGGGCTGAGGCCCTCAATCGAGTCCACATCGGGCCGCTCGATCTGGTCGAGAAACTGCCGCGCATAGGCTGAGAGGGTCTCCACGTAGCGCCGCTGGCCCTCGGCATAGATTGTGTCGAAGGCCAGCGAACTCTTGCCCGAGCCGCTGAGGCCCGTGACCACCGTGAACGTGTTGCGGGGGATGCGCACACTGATGTTGCGCAGGTTGTGCTGGCGCGCCCCGTGCACCGAAATGTGAGTGATGGGCATGATTCAAATCAAAGTAGGCGCCACACCCTTCTTATTGCAAAGAGTGGGATCGTGCGATGGCTGCAGACGGCAACCGTGAAAAGGCGTTAGAGCTTGTTGTGGGTGCCGTCGCAGAGAACTGGATTGGCACTGTGCTTGCAACCGCAGAAGTAGACGGTTTTGGATTCGGTCGCATCGAATTTTACGGGCGTGAAATCGCTTCCCTTGTGGCTGCCGTCGCAGAAGGGCTGGCTGGCGCTCCTGCCGCAGGCACACCAGTAGTAGCTCTTGCCGGCTTCGACTTGGACGGGATAGGGACTCTTTTGGGCAATCGTAGGTTCTGACATGAAAAATCCTCCTTGAAACGCAATCGAGCAATTTCACAGAGAGGGCAAGGTCATGAATCTCCCGCCTCGCCGCATCTCGAGTTCTTGCGGCTGGCCTGGATCGCACGATGCCCGCATTACGGGAAAAGTGAAAAATGCTCTAGGAAGATTATCGCCGATACGGGAGAACCGCCGCATGATTCCACAAGAAACTGCTCGGCGGTCAAGTTCTGGATGCCTCGGAATCCGCTGGGTTAAACCCGATGGAAGCATGAGGCAATCCGTTGTCGTTGGGCGGTTCCGGGCCGTGCGGCAGGCCGTTCACGGAATTGCAACACCTCAACAGGTATTCTATTGGTCAATAGGATCAGGGCCAACTCAGCCGTTTCTTCTGCGACAATCGCAGACAGCGGTTTCTCGGCTGTTCGGCGAATCTTGGGCGGCCTGAGAGCGGGAACGCGGTGCGTTCCAGACCAAAAGGGAAGTGCGCGAGGGCAAGAGCGATGGCGGACATATTGAATCTGGTGATGTTGATCTGCGCGTCGGTTGGCTCGCTGGCGTTTGGCATTCTGGCGGCGTATGGAATCCTTCGCGCGGCATTTGCACTGATGCGTCCGCAGCAGCGGCAAGTCGTGGTGAAGGCCCAGCAGGAAGCTGCGCGGGCGCTGTAGTGAAGAGATTCTGGACCAGGAGTTGATGGATAGAATCCCATCTTCATCAATAATCATGGCCGATCCCACTCTGCCGCCGCACAGCATCAAGGAACTAATCCCTAATCCCTAACCCCTAATTCTGCGGATTGTTGGGTGGTTGCGTCTGCTGCGGCTGCTGACGCTGCATCTGCTGGAATGCGCGCGGCGGTCCGCCGGGTGCGAAGCCGGGGCGGGTGGGTGGCGTAGCTTGCGGCTGCTGCGCCGGCTCCTCATCCGTGTCGGCGTCCTCGTCGCTGTCCGGGGCGGCATTAGCGGCTTGCACTGTAGTCCCGGCGTGGCGGGAACTGAGTACGATCACACGCGGGGTTCCCTGGCCCTGGTCGCCAACCATCATGACGTTGTAACCGGAGCCTAGCAGAAGCTGGCTGAGTACGTCGCGCGCCTGGCCGGGCCCGTAGACGCCAAAGATTCGCTGGTCGGCGTCGAATCCCTCTACTTTTGCGCCGGTGGCGGTGGCCACATCTTCCAGGATTTGTGCAAGGCTGGAGTTGGCGGCGTCGATGCGCAGGCCCTGCTTGTCCCATGTGACCGAGGCTGGGAAAGGCTTTTCGTTGGATGGCCACTTGGGAACTTCGGGCAAGAAAGGCGTCGCCGTCGCCGACTGAGGCGCTGGAGACTTTGCATGGGCCGTAACCGGATGCTTGCGCGAGTGAGCAGACCTGTGCGCCGAGGTGGTTGGTTTGGCTGGTACAGCGGTTGCCGGCGTCTGCGCGGCCAGCATCTGCGTCCCGCACAGAGTTACGGCTAGAACCGCCAGCGAGGCGAAAATGCTCCCGCGAAAGATCCCAGGCGAAACCGGCGAGTTGAGCGAGGTGGATGTGCGCATGGAAATCGGCCTCTTGGCTCCGTTGAAGCGGTCCCGGCCGAGGCGCCAGAGCCTGGCAAGCCGTTTCCGCTCACTGTGTACTAGACTAACAGTGGCCTGCGGACGCTCATACAAGGGATTTCGCGGACAGAGAGGATTCAGGAGATGCGCTTCTGCTGGAACGGTTTTGCCGCGCCTGCGGTCTTGTTGCTGTTGCTGGCGGCTCCGGCGCCGGTGAGCGCCACAAGTTGCACCACGGCGGCTGAGCTGTTGCCGCAGGACCGCGATGCGCTCACGGCGGCCGGGGGACGGCTGGCCATGGCCGTGGCCGATCAGGATTTTGCTACGTTGAAGGCCGCATTGCTGCCCGCAGTAGCCCAGGACTGGGATGGGATTCGCCAGGGGGCGGAGGCTTCAGAGCCGCTGATGAAGGGCGGGCAGATTCAACTGCGCAGCATCTACCTGCTGGACGCCAGCAGCTTGAAGGCGCCTGCCGACACGCAATTCTTCTGCACGGACGCCAGCGGCGCGCTGACCGTGACCCTGACCATGCGGGCGCTGCCGCCGGGCCGTTATGCCGTGGTGTTGGCCGATGCAGCCGGAGCGCCCTACGCTGGCCAATTGAGCTTCATCCTGGCCTGGGAGGGCCCCGCCGCCGGATGGATGCTGGGCGGCCTGACCGTTCGTCCGGGAGCTCTCGATGGCCATGACGGTGTCTGGTACTGGTCGCGCGCCCGCGAACTGGCCAAGGCAGACCAGCCGTGGCCGGCGTGGTACGCCTACGAAACTGCGCGGCTGCTGCTGCTGCCGGTTGATTTTCTCTCCTCGCCGAACCTTGAAAAACTCGGGGGCGAGCAGGCGGCAATCAGGAATTCTCCGCAAAACGCCTTTCCCTTGATGCTTCCGGACGGCCCGCGCACGTGGAAGATCGATGCCCTGAGCATGGACGTGACGCTGGGCCACGCCGACCTGGGCGTAGTCTACGAATCGACCGGAGTCACCGATCCTGCTGCCCAGCGCACCGAGGCCGTTGCCGTGCTGAGCGCGTTTCTGAAGGCGCAACCGGGACTGCGGGAGAGCTTTCATGGGCTGTGGGCTTACGCTGTAAAGGACGGCAAGCGGACTCCGGTGATCGAGCTGCCCATGGCGCAGATTCCGTAAAGGCAGGGGTTAGGGATTAGGAACTAGGGAATAGGATAATTTGGAAGGAGAACGAGGGAATGCCGATTTCTTATGCGCTTCTGCTTTGTATCCCGATCGGGTTCGTTTTCTTTTTGATAGCCCGCTTTTGCTTGCGCTACGTGATGAGCCATTATGAGAGACCTGAGCGCCGGGCTGCGTTGATCTTTGGCCTCTTCGGTGCTCTGCTTATTCCCACTATTTGGGTTAGTGGTTGTCTTGAAGAGGAGTTCCCAACTCTACCGGAAATGGGGATTTACTTCTTAATGTTTCTGGTCGAGGGACTCATATCGGTTGAGCTTGTTCGACGCTCTTATGTGAGGAGCAGGGATGAGGAGCGTGAGCTGAAGGAACGGGCGGAGTCCTAGGTTGACACGGGAAAATGGAGCTACAACGGTCGGATCTAGGCCCCGATTTCAGAAGCCTCTACCGAATCGTTTTCCGTCTTTTGATCCATCGGAAAGGAAGAACATTGTCTGTCATCATCGATTTGCGTTCGGACACGGTTACGCGGCCCACGCTGGAGATGCGCGCGGCGATGGCCGCAGCTGAAGTGGGCGACGACGTTTATGGCGAGGACCCCACCGTGAATCTTTTAGAGCGGCGCGCGGCGGAAAGATTCGGCCGCGAGGCGGCGCTTTTTGTGCCCTCCGGCACCATGGGCAACCAGATTGGCATTCGTCTGCATACCCAGCCGGGACAGGAGGTGATTGCCGAGTCGCGGGCGCACATCCTGGACTGGGAAATGGCCACCACGGCGGTCTTCTCCGGCTGCCTGGTGCGGGCCGTCGTCGCCGAGCGCGGCATTCTGACCTGGAAGCAGATCGAGCCGGTTATCTATGGCCGCGGAGCATTTCGTGCCGCCACGGGCCTTATCGAGATTGAGAACACGGCCAACCTGGCAGGCGGGCGTTGCACCCCTCTGCCGGTACTGGAAGAAATCTGGGCCAACGCGAAAGAGCGCAAGCTCCCCACGCATCTGGATGGGGCGCGCATCTTCAATGCGGCCACGGCGCTGGGTGTGGACGTGAAGAAGCTGACCAGCGGCTTCGACACGGTGATGTTCTGCCTGTCGAAGGGGCTGGGCGCGCCGGTCGGCTCCATGCTGGTTGGCTCGGCGGAGCTGATAGCGCGGGCACGTCTCTTCCGCAAGGCCCTGGGCGGCGG
>Ga0224535_1000438_pt1 | contig 11978 bp, 12 predicted proteins | sample 714E13034metaG_FD_179898 | JGI IMG/M metagenome (GOLD analysis project Ga0224535, IMG submission 179898) | Peat soil microbial communities from Stordalen Mire, Sweden - 717 E1 30-34 | ecosystem: Environmental > Terrestrial > Soil > Wetlands > Peat | place: Sweden: Norrbotten County, Stordalen... | reverse complement strand
GCTCGGCGCTTATGGCTTGATCATGATGCCGCTGGAGAATGCCATCTCGCGCTGGCGCGAGCGCATGGCGGATGAATATTCATTGCAAGCCACGGGCAGAAGCGAGGCGTTTGCCTCAGCGATGATTCGTTTAGCGAATCAAAATTTGGGTGAGGTGGATCCGGAGAAGTGGGTGGTATTCTTGTTTTATTCGCATCCGCCGCTGGGCGAACGAATTGACATGGCCAAGAATTGGAAGTGAAAAGAGTAACGATAAGTTATTTCGTCCATGTCGAACGCCGGAATAATACCGGCAGTACAACGATCAATACAATGATGACTCCCATCAACGTGATCCAATCTGTTGAGCCGGCCTGTGAAGCCGACTTTGCTGAAAACGTTGGAGTAGGAGTTAAATTTGCAATTGCGGCGCTGCCCAATCTTTGAACAGGAAAAGATGCAAACGAAGAGGCGGTCAGTGCCAACAATATTCCAATCCCAACAATGATAACTGGAAGCAGAATCTGCAAGTGCTTTTTTGTCATAGACAATAATTTTAAAGTATATCATAGAGACAATTTTTGAAATCGTACATTTTGTATGTACTTGACCATATTTTTGCAGTATAATCGCCCGCATGTTCTTCGAGTTAGGATCAACCTTGGAGATAAGAGTGAGTCTCCATGGCCCCAAGGTAATTTCTCTTCTAATTTTGCAGGGAAGCACCTTTGCTCCTGCTCAATCTATGGTTGGCATGTTGCTTTAAAATTATTCTGAGTTTCATAAAACAAACCTTGCGAATGATTCCATCTTCGCAAGGTTTGTTTGTAAGTTATCTTCGATCTTAGGAGCGTCTATGATCAAAAGTTTCTTCAATGCGCTAAACCAGCCGCTCGGGCGAGTGGGAGTTTTGATTGTGTTCCTTGCCCTCTTAAGCGGCGCGGTATGGGGCATTGCTCAGACGCAAAAGACCCCGCAACAGCCGATTGATTTTCCGCATAATATCCATGTTGGGGTTTTGAAAATTCCATGTCTTTATTGCCATCCGGGTGCGTTGCGCGGACCTTCGCCGGGTTTGCCGACGATTACGAAATGCTGGGGATGCCATCAACAGTTGGACATAACCAAAACAAGTCCTAAATTAGTTCCACTCGTTCAGGCCGTTCAGAATAACACGCCTCTGCAATGGGTACCAGTGATGTGGATTCCGGATTTCGTTCACTTTGTGCATCGCCCGCATATTGCCGCGGGATTGAATTGCGAGACTTGTCACGGCGATGTAAGCAAGATGACCGTTTATCAAACCCCGCAGGTAATCAACATGGGCTGGTGTTTGAACTGCCATCGGTCGAAGACGGAAGATAATGCTCAAAACAATCCGACCAATGATCCGGCGGTGGCGGCCAGTCTCGCTGAAGAGCGCATCAAGCTCACGGATTGCAGTACGTGTCATTATTGAACCGGGTGAAAGGAACATATTATTATGAGCGATAAGATTTCCCGGCGCGATTTTCTTAAACTGGCTGGTGTCGGCGCGGCAACCACTGCAGTATTGACCGGCTGTGGCCCAGCTGCGCGCCTTGTGCAGCGTGAGCCATATACCAAAATGCCGGAGTATACATATAACGGACTGAGCACGTATTATGCAACCACATGTCGGGAATGTTCTGCGGGATGCGGTTTGATCGCGCGTACTTATCAAGGGCGTGCGATTAAAGTGGAAGGCAACCCGAACAATCCGGTCAATCTTGGAAAGACGTGTGCGCGCGGTCAGGCGACTTTGGAAGGACTCTACAATCCCCAGCGTGTGCGCGGCCCGATCAAACATTCGCGCGGACAAAGTTTATATGGCTCCGATAATCAGAACGTAGAATCAAATATGAGTTGGGATGATGCAATACAGGTTGTCGCTGATGCGTTGAGCAAGAACCAGCCCAATGAAATTGCTTTTCTCATGGGCATGGCTCCCGATCATCTCTTTGATCTGATAACGGATCTGACCAAAGCGATCAATGCCCCGGCTCCGATTCGATTCGGTGCGCTGGGCATGTTCGAAGCGCGTACCACATTGATGCAGGCTGCGAACGATTTGCTTGGTCAATCGGGCTTACCATTCTTTGATATTGGCAATGCAGATTTGGTTTTTTCGTTCGGCGCGAATTTTCTTGAGACCTGGCTCTCTCCGGTCGCGCAGACGCGTGGATATTCCAGCCTGCGGCGCAGAAATCCAAATCAGCGCGGGTACTTCGTTCAATTCGAAGCGCGCATGTCACAGACCGGTGCAAAAGCCGATGAATGGATTCCGATTACCCCGGGTACCGAAGGATTGGTCGCGTTGGCGCTTGGCAGTCTCATGGTTACAGCGAGCGGCGCTTCTCTACCAGCCGCTTATTCCAATGTGGATGTGAACAGCATCGCCAATGTCTCCGGTGTTACGCTGGATACATTGAAGCGATTGGCAAATATGTTTGCTGGTTCGGCTCATCCGTTGGCGATTTCCGGCGGCGCGGCATTGGGACAAAGCAACGGATTGCAAACTGCCGAGGCCGTGCTGACGTTAAATGCGCTTGTAAATAATATTGGCAAAGATGGCGGCGTGTTCCTGTCACCGCTTGCGCCGCTTGCCGATGAATATCATCGTCCAGCAAGCATCAGGGAAATGGATGACTTTGTTGCCAAGCTTCAATCGGGCAGTATCAAGGTTTTATTCGTGCATGGCGTCAATCCATTATTTGAACTTCCCAAGTCAATTGCATTGAGAGACGCATTCAAGAATGTGCCGCAGATTGTTTCATTCGCAACCTTCCCGGATGAAACTGCGGTTCAAGCCGATTATATTTTCCCCGATAAGCATGGACTTGAATCGTGGGGTTATCAAAAAGTCGCGGCGGGCGCAGGTTCATCTACGCTTTCCGGCGCGCAGCCGGTTGTCTCCGGCGTTTACACCGCAGATGGCGCAGTGCCTCAGATATTTTATGATGCACGCGCTACCGCTGATGTTTTATTAGCCGCCGCGCAAAAAGCCGGAGGCACATTGGCTTCTGCTTTGAAGTTTAAGGATGAACTGGAATATATCCAAAGTCAACTAAAAGGTTTGCTTGGTAATACCGATGGATTTTTCTCTGCCGCGGAGATCAATACGTTTACTGCTTATTTCCAACAAAATGGAGGCTGGTGGAAAACAAGCGATGATCGTGTGGCTCCGTCTGCATCCAACGCGCTGAATAAAACATTCAATGCAACTCCCGCGCAATTCGTTGGCGATGGCGAACTTTATTTTGTTCCGTTCGTTGAACCTGTGATGGCGGAAGTGGGCGCGAATAAACCATGGCTTCAGGAAATCCCTGATCCAACCACAACCGTAGTGTGGAATTCATGGGTCGAGATCAATCCTGATACTGCCGCTCAATTGGGCGTTGATAACGATGATGTCGTCTTGATTTCGAGCGATGCGGGTTCAGTGGAGGCTTCCGTTTATAAGTATCCGGCCATTCGTCCCGATACGATTGCCATGCCCTTTGGTCAGGGGCATACCGCTTATGGACAATTTGCACAAGGACGTGGCGTCAATCCGTTTGACCTGTTGAGCAATGCAACCAATGAGGCGGGCGATCTTGCTTTCGCGTCCATGAAGGTCAGTATCAAGAAAACCGGAAAGAAGCGTCAGCTGTCGCGATTAGAGGGTGTCATTGGCGTTTATGAAAATTTTGGACAACAACCATAGGAGAGATAATTTATGGCGAATGATTTAAATTCTCCCGTTAAGATGAACATGAGTCAGGATGCGCAAGGCAAATGGGGCATGGTCATTGACCAGGATTTATGCACCGGTTGCCAGGCTTGCGTGGCGGCTTGCTCCATGGAAAATAATGTTCCCTTTGTGGGTGAAGTGGATGCAGGCTATGGCAGAAATATGCAATGGATCCGCATCGAACGTTTTTGGAGCGGAAGCTTTCCAGATATCAAGATGACATCGTATCAGCCGGTGATGTGCCAGCAATGTCACAAAGCGCCGTGCGAACCGGTCTGCCCAGTCTATGCTTCTGTGCATAGCGAGTCGGAAGATTTGAATTTGCAGGTTTATAACCGTTGCATTGGCACGCGTTATTGTGCGAATAACTGTCCGTATCAAGCGCGGACTTTCAACTGGCGCGATTATCAGGATGCTCGTCAACGCCCTGAGTTGGTGACTCTTCAGAATCATCTCAATCCGGATGTGACCGTGCGTCGACGCGGCGTGATGGAAAAATGCACGTTCTGCATTCAGCGCATTCGTCACACAGAAGATACAGCGGAGTCGGAGAATCGCGAGATCCGCGATGGGGAGGTGGTTCCCGCTTGCGCGCAAGCCTGCCCGGCGAGCGCCATCACCTTTGGACGAATTGATGATCCGACCACCCAGGTTAGCCAAGCCGCTGTCACTAGCCGCGCCGGTCATTTATTGGAGGACCTTGGCACCATACCTCACGTAACTTATCTGGCTGGAGGAGCTTAATGAGCGCAATCGCAAAGGCATTACCTCGTCTTCGTCCGGAGGAAATGGAAGATCCAAAAGAACATTTAATGCATGACCCCATGCCTCGCGGTGACATGAACACCATGGTGCTGGATTCGATGCATACTGCCACATGGAAATATTGGACAGTTGTGACTATCTTGGCGTTCATCGTTGTGACCTGCCTGGGATATGCATGGTATTACCTGATCATGCAAGGCTTGGGCGTATCTGGCGACGACCGTCCTGTCTACTGGGGAGTCTTTCTGGTTAATTTTGTTTACTGGATTGGAATCAGCCACTCTGGCACACTTACTTCGGCGATCCTGCGTGTTTTGAAGATTGAGAGCAGACGCCCGTTCACACGCGTGGCGGAATTGATGACCGCCTTCGCCATAGTTAATGCTGGTCTCAGTGTCTTCATGCACATGGGACGCGTCTGGCTTGCTTATTGGATGATTCCGTACCCGAATGAACGCACCATCTGGCCCGATTTTCACTCGCCGTTGATGTGGGATTTTATGGCGATCACCACGTATCTGATTTGCAGCTCGCTATATCTCTTCCTGCCGCTCATCCCGGACCTGGCGATGGTACGTGACCGTTCCAAAGGCTGGGTCAAAACTTTTTACAAGATCCTCGCGATTGGTTTCCGCGGCACAGAAGGCGAGTGGAAGAATCTGCATTTGGCAATGAACATCTTTGCCTTTGCGATCATCCCGGTGGCGTTCTCAGTGCACACGATCGTGGCATGGGATTTCGCGATGGCAATCCGACCTGGTTGGTCTTCTTCCGTCTTTGGGCCGTACTTTGTCTCCGGGGCTTTGCTGTCGGGTGTGGCGGCAGTGCCGATAGTACTTTTTTTAGTCCGCTCCACCATGAAGAACATGAAATACTTTCTTCGCCCGGAGCATTTTGATACGGTTGGCAAAATGCTGTTGATCATATCCATGATATGGGCTTATTTTTACTTCAACGATTATATCGTTTCGTGGTATGGCGGCGATAAATGGGAAAAGATCTTGAATCTTTTTGTTCAGACTGGTCCGCAATGGTGGCTGTGGTACCTTATGTTGTTCTGTAACATCGTCGTGCCATGGTCAATTTTGTGGAGAAAGAAATGGAGGCAGACTCCCTGGCTGATGGCACTGGTTGGCATTCTGATCAATGTCGGCATGTACACCGAGCGCTACATTATCGTTCCCGAGATGCTGACAATTAACCGCATGCCCTTCACTTGGCACAGCTATATTCCAAGAGTCGAAATCATACTTACCATCGGAACCTTTGCCTTGTTCCTTCTGCTTTACTTTGCGGCTTCGAGAATCCTTCCATTGATCCCGGCCTGGGAAGTGCAGGAGGGTCAGGAAGGTCATATCCTGCGCAAGATCGGTAAAGCCAGGATTCCGACCATAAGTGAAATTGATTAAGGCGGAAGGAGTTTACGAATGTCTGTTTCCAATACACTTTTGGCAGTGTTCGAAGATATTGAACCTGCGGCTGACGGTATTCACAAGCTACATGAACTGGGCGTCGCAGATGAAAATATGAATGTTATTTCGGGCATCCCGATCAGGCCAGCCATTTTGGAACGTCCATCAGCCGTTACCCGCGTTGGGCAGATCGCATTGGCAGGCGCGTTCCTTGGATTGCTATTGGCTGTCTTCTTCGTTTGGGGAATACCATATTTATTTCCCCTAGATGCTGGCGGACAGCCGGTTTATCCTTGGCCACAGCTATTGATCATTATTTTTGAGATGACCATGCTTGGCTTAATGGGCTTCGCCTTCCTTGGCATGTTGGTGGATAGTGGCTTTCCCTCTTACACTCCGAAAGAATATGTTCCTGACATCAGTGATGGCAGAATCGCTGTATTGTTCAGTTGCCCAAAAGATGAGCAAAAGAAGTTTGTGGATGCACTGACAAAATTGGGTGCTAAATCTGTGGAGCCGGCGGAGGCGCGTCAACTATGAGCACCAGTTGGAATGTAATCCTTAAACGCCTGGGGGTGGTCTTTGCAGTTGTTCTGGTTCTATTTGGAATCACGATGCTCTTTACCTATGATGTTATTAAGATTCAGTGGGTCAGTTTCATGGGACTTTCCCCGGCGATGCAGCAGATGGAGCATCCGCTTCCGGTCGCAACCGAATCGATTCCGATCGAGGGGCCGGCCTTCATCCCGAACGAGGGCGCGCCGAAGAATCCCGTTCTGGCGGATCAGGCATCGCTGGCGCGTGGAGCGGAACTTTTCCAAGTCAACTGCTCAGTTTGTCATGGGTTGGGAGGAAAAGGCGATGGGACAGTCGCCTCGTTCTTGCACAATAAGCCTGCTGATCTGACCAGTCCCGCTGTTCAGTTCTTGAGCGACGGGGCTATTTTCTTGACGATCACAAATGGAATCCCTGGCTTCATGCCTGCGCTCAATGAGAACCTGACCGTGCGTGAGCGTTGGGATGTGGTCAACTTTGTCCGCACTTTGAAATAGGGAGGGAGCATGGATGATTTTCGAAAAGTATTCTACGGTGTAATCATTGCGTTTATTGTTGTCATTGTGGGCTGGGTTTCCTTTGTTACATTATCTGGATGCGGCTTTTCCTTGAATAACTGTAACGCATCTGTGCCAATTGTTTCGCGGACTTCAATCCCATCGTTGGTGCCTGCCACATTGCCTATCTCGACTCATCCAGTTGCGCCAACTGCGACTCATTTCATGAGCCTCGCTCCAACGCAGATTGCGCTCGCATCATCCACGCCGATAAATCTTGTTTCATCTTCATTAACGGGAACGCCTCCCTCGGGAGTATCCGGAAACACGGCATCGGTGACTTCTACATTGGTAATAACGATGGCCGCCGCTACTCCTACGACAGCGAGCGTAGCATCATCCGGCGTGCCGCGTCCATCCAACCTCGGTGGGCCGGGCGATGCAATCAACTTGACCGGCGATCCAAATTCGGGCGCGCAAATATTCGCCGCTAATTGTGTTACGTGCCATAATGCTGAAGGTAAAGGCGGTATTCCAAATCCCGGTTCTGATGCTGGATCGTGCCCAGCGCTCAATCCAATCAACCCAGCGCTCAAAAATTCGGATCACCTGACCTTTGTTACAAATCTTGACCTGTTCATCCAACATGGTTCGACACCCGCCGGGCCTGGCCCAATTAATACAATGCCACCATGGGGAGATAGAAATGCGCTGACGCAGCAACAGATCGCAGATGTGATCGCTTACCTCATTAGTTTGAATCCATAACGTACAAGAGAGGTGATATTCTCAAAATAAAAAACGTTCCCATTTTGTCAGGAACGTTTTTTTATCCAGCGGAGAGGGCGGGATTTGAACCCGCGTTCCCTTGCGGGAAACACGCTCTCCAGGCGTGCGCGCTAAACCAAGCTACGCGACCTCTCCATTGCCAACGCACCCTTTGGGCGTCAGAGCGGGCGGAATTATACCGTACTTTTTTCAGCAGGTCACGCTTATTGACCCTGAACTTGCACGGTAAAGTGATCGAAGCCTGGCCAATATTCGGTGGAGGCTGAGAAAGGCGCATACCCTCCGGCGGGAATAGCGCTTGGATTCGTATACGTGGAAATCGCGCCGATGATCGTTCCGTCCTGGTTGTACAACGTGACGATCACTTTTACAAACTTTGCATCTGTCTTTCCAGTGTTTAGTATTTCGCCTCGGACATATAACCAACTGCCGGCGGAATAGGAGTTGGAGCCTTCCTGTACAACGAGGTCCTGCCTGGGAAGTGTTCCGGCCTGGCCGGTTTCATGTAAATCGTACCAGGTAACCGGGCCGGCCTTGTTCGTCGTCATCTGGAAAGGACCGACGACGAAAGGCGCCTTGCCGTAGGCAGGAATCACAGCCAACATGGTGCTTCCATTCTCTGTCCCGACCACTGTGGGTTTGCCGACGAGCTGATAATAATACGTTGCCAGGATGTTTATATTGCCCATCGGCGTAGCGGTATTGTTTAGCAGTTCGCCCACAATGTAAAACCCATCGTTCAGAGCATAGCCTTGGCTGCTTAAGACATCCAAATCAGCAGGCTGGGAAGGATCTGCTGTAGAAGTCGGCGTAACAGTCACATCAGACGAGGATGTAGGTGTTGCCGTCAAAGCAGGTATGGATGTTGAAGTGTCAGCAACGGGCGGCTGCACGGTAGCAGAAGGTTGAGATTGGCTTGGCTGAATTGGAATTTGAGCAACAGGCGTTCGTCGGCTGTTACTCGTATTACTGGATGCAGTTGAGGAACAGGCGGTCAGCAAAAAAATAGAAACGATCATCACCAAGAGAAAATTTTTCATTTGATATTCCTTTTTTTAATATAAGTGCAATTTGGAGAGTTTTATCCTTCAGTTTACAAATTGCCGTTAGATTTTTTGATTGCAGGTAATATAAAGACGATGGCTGTCCCATCGCCTGCTGCGCTTTCAGCCCAAATCCGGCCGCCATGCGCTTCGATAATCGACTTCGAAATGGCGAGTCCCAACCCTGAGCCTCCATCCTGCCGATTGCGCGACTTGTCGCCTCGATAGAAACGGTCGAAGATGTGCGGCAGATCGACTTCAGAGATGCCCGGCCCACTGTCTTGTACGCGAAACTTAATTCCTTCCAACACAGGTTGAGCCGATAACTTGAGTCGTCCACCAGAGGGTGTATATCGCAAAGCGTTATCCAGCAGGTTTGTAAGCACTTGGGTGATGCGATAGAAGTCAGCGTCGATATCGGGGAGATTCGCATCCGCATCGGCTTCCAAAGAAATATTGAGGGCGCGCGCTTTTGGCAAATAGGCTCCGCTGGCTCGATCTATCAGATCGGACGGCGACACCGGCTGCAACGTCAGGGTCAGTTCACCTGCCTCGGAAAGCGTGAGCGTTCGCAGGTCTTCGACAAGAAGCGAGAGCCGCTTGGCTTCATCGTAAACAATATCGAATGTTTCGGGTGACGGATTCAACTTGCCTTCGCTTAGAGCTTCCGCATGCCCCAGAATGATGCTCAAAGGAGTCCGAAGTTCGTGAGCGATATCGGCGGTCATGTTGCGGCGAAGGTCGCGGCTTTGTTTCAATTGCGCGCTCATTTTGTTGAATGATTTGGTCAGCTCACCCAATTCATCCTTGGAGCGAACGGGCACTTCTCTTTCGAGATTGCCCTGGGCGACATCACGCGTGGCATTGATTAATTCTTTCAATGGCCGGGTCAAGGTTGAAGAGAAGAACAGGCCCAGCAGGAGGGAAAGAGCCACTGCCCCTAAAGCACCCACCAGCAAATCCTGGTTAATGCGCCCAATGTAATCATTGGCAGGAGGGCGTGGAGCCGCACCGCGTGGTGGAAAGGTGGGGATGAGCAAACCGACTATTTGACCATTTGCCCAAATCGGAACACCGAAAGCAACTTGCTCTGCGGAAGGCTTTACATTTTGGAATTGAATATCTGTTGAAAATACGACGTTGCCATGATTGTCTACCAGCACAAGCGGTCGGATCGGATCAGTTGTGGAGGTTGAATTGTTATTTTGGATAATCGTTTCGACACCGGTCCATCCATTGTGAGCCGCATAATAACTTGTCAGACTAGCCGCCAGTGTGGTTGGACGTTCGGTATTAACAAACCTGCCAAATTCATGAGCCGATGCGTTGGATGCCAGCACGCCGATCAAAGCAATTCCAGCCAGACTAACCGCTAAAAAAGCCAGCACTAACTTAATCGCCAGCGAACGGTTGGGAAATAGGCTTTGAATTCCTAATTTGACCTTCGAGAAGAAAGACATGCAGGCTCATTTCCTGTGGTTTGAATTTTCAGGCTTGAAGCGATAGCCAATGCCATACACAGTTTCGATATAGCTCGGATCGCGCGGATCATCTTCGATCTTGGCCCGCAGGTTTTTCACATGAGCGTCAATTGTGCGTTCATAGCCTTCGTAAGATGAACCTTGCAGATAATCCAGCAGATCGAGCCGGGTGTAGGTGCGGCCCGGGGATGACATCAACGCGGCTAACAGGTCGAATTCCGAACGGGTTAAATCCACCGCGTTTTCATTGACGGTTACTACATGGTTGGAGCGGTCGAGAACGATGCCTCCTGAACGCAATACATCCGCTTTAGGCATTTCCTGACCGGCGCGGCGCAGTACGGCTCGGACGCGCGCGGTCAGTTCGCGCGGGCTGAATGGTTTGGTGACGTAATCATCAGCGCCCAATTCCAATCCGGCCACTTTATCGCTTTCTTCAATTTTGGCCGTCAATAGAATGATCGGCGTCTCGCGTTCTTTGCGATACAGGCGGATGAATTCATAGCCGTCCATCTCCGGCATCATGATATCCAGAAGGATCAGGTCAGGTTTCTCGTTTCGAGATTGAAAGAGCGCATCCCGTCCGTTTTTTGCGGTCACGATTCTGAATCCTTCGTTGGAAAGATACGCTTTCAGAAGAGACAAGAGCCGCTCTTCATCATCAACGACCAAAATTGTTTTTGCCATAACGTATTATTCTCCTCTTCAATCTAATCGCATGGATTCGATCATTTCATTAGATTGAGCAAGCAAGATTTTTCCTTCGCCTCGTCTGATTTAGGGCGTGGATGTTTCGGGTGGCACTGGAGTCGTAGCGGCCGCAGGCGTCGCGGACGGTGCTAGGGCAGGATTCTTTTGTTGCAGGAATCTGATCACGAGTCTTACCAGGCCTGCGTTGGCAGCGCCGGTAGAGGCTCTTGCACGATAAGTAGCCATCGCTTGAGGGTTAGGAGTCGCACCACCACCTCCGCCGAATCCACCGCCGCCGCCAAACCCACCACCGCCACGGCCTCCACCAGTAACGCCCGGAATTCCACCACCACCGAATCCACCGCCGCCTCCACCCGCGCGGGGCGTGCCTGTTCCTCTTGCGCCAAATGTTGCTCCTTGTTGCTGTAAAATGGTTGCCATATCCTGGCGCGTGAGTTTCATGTTTACAATTGCCTGAACCTGATCGGGCGTCATGGCTTGTTCAACACCTACCAAACTGGCTTGTAATTCCAGCGGAGAGGCCGTATTACTCGTATTCAGAGTCTGATACGCTTCCCAATATGGGAGGAGTTGAGTAGCTTCATCCGGGCTGACTTCCAAATTACCCTGTAGATTCATCGTGCCAAGGATCAACTGTTGGGCAGGCGAAATGGCATTGGAATAATTTGAGTTGATCGGCCCAACGGGTGTGCTGGGCGGCGTGGAAGAATTCCCGCTTCCCGGAATCAGGCCGCAACCCGCGGTAAATGCCAACACAAATATTAAACTGGATATTGCAACGATTTTTGCTTTCATAAAAAACTCCTTTTGTTGGTTTGATTTATTCGTAATGCAGTGCATCAATAGGGTCGAGTTGAGCTGCAGTGTTGGCGGGGTAATATCCGAAGAAGATACCAACTGCCGCCGCGGAGGCAAACGCTAACAGGATGGAACTCGGTACGATCACAGTCTCTGAGATACCAGTCGCATTGAAGATGATGGAACCTCCCACGCCG
>Ga0224535_1000437_pt1 | contig 12001 bp, 5 predicted proteins | sample 714E13034metaG_FD_179898 | JGI IMG/M metagenome (GOLD analysis project Ga0224535, IMG submission 179898) | Peat soil microbial communities from Stordalen Mire, Sweden - 717 E1 30-34 | ecosystem: Environmental > Terrestrial > Soil > Wetlands > Peat | place: Sweden: Norrbotten County, Stordalen... | reverse complement strand
CCCTACTCAAGCGATCCTATCGCTATGGGCTTCAACTCCGGCTACATTCTCGACTTCCTGAAAGCTCTCAGCAATGAAGGGGAAGTACGATTGGAGTTCAAAGACTCGCAGTCCGCCGGGCAGATGCGGCCGGAAGATCCAGATGCGGAGTATAAGTACCGGTATGTGCTGATGCCGATGCGGATATGACGAGGCCGCGGAGTTAGCAGCGCTACGCGCGAGTTAGCAAGAACACGACGGCCCGGCATAACTGCCGGGCTATCGTGTTTATAAGTAAAGGTAACTCGTGAGGATTGCTAACCTGTAGAGCCTGGACTGGTACATTTGAGTTATAACAACCGCAGCAAAAGTCATCGGCAGGTGGCGTACTCATCGCGATAAAGCCGCGATGAATGGGGCACAGATTTACATTTCCATGGAGAGGCAGATGGATGGTAAAGTCGGTGTGTGGGCCACCTGCCTATGAGTATCTACAATAATTGTTTTTGACCAAAGGAGTAGAAGATGAAAGTACAAAGAATTGGGAGGGCAGGATCGCTTCTCGGGTTGATAATCCTAGCGGCGGTCATATGGTACGGACCTTCGGCTCGCATGTTGGTCGCAGGGGGCTTGTACCTTATGATCGCGAGTTGTCTATGCCTTGCATCCGTATTGCTGGCTGCAACCGTGAAAGTTAAGCAGAGGCGGGGTATTGCAGATTCGTTGAATTGGGCCCAAGGCGCGAGGGCTTATGCATTTCTACTTTCTGCATGGCAGTTAGCGATCGTAGGCCTGCTAAATATCTGGGCCGTAGACTATTCACGCAATCCGGTAGTTTTCGCACTGAGCTACGTGTTGGCAGTCCTGTTCATAGCGTGCTGTTCGTTGATGGTCCGAGTTACAGATAAGTCAAATCAAGCGGGGGGGGCTAAACTGTTAAACTACTTTGGTCGCCCAAGATCAAGAAGTCTTTTTTTTTATGGGTTCTGCTATATAATCAGTCCATTCTTGTTTGTTGGCATTAGAGTATTTTTCCTTTCAAGGCCGTCCCCCGCTCCATTCCAGCCCCCTCAACTATGCCTTTTGTTCGCAACCCTGTCGAACTTCATCTCAACGGGCATGGTAATTCAACGATATCGGCAAGCATTGCCAGATAAGGCGCTGGCATCAAGGGCTATTGTCCTAACAGTATGTGCTTTGATATCTCAGGGAGTCATCCAGATGATTTTTAGGTATAGCACCTACATGTACGTGCTTTCCTCGATCACATTCGCATGCACGGCATCGTCTCTGTATTGGCTCTTACTGGCAAGATATAGGGCTTTTCCCTTGACGACAGAACAAGGCTCAAGTGGGACGTCGGTGCTCGACTCTCTCGGGTCTGGCCGTGCCTCGGACTCTCCTGCTACCGGGCCAGATACTACAACCCGCACACGGAACGGTTCCTCAGCGAAGACCCAATGAGATTTGCTGACGCGAAGAATACCTATGCCTACACGAGATATATAACCTTCTATAGTCCTTTACGACACTGCGGGAGCCTGCAAAAACTGGAGTGCGCGAATGAGGTAGGGCTTCAGTGCGCGGCGATGGACAACCGCGTCTAGGAAGCCTTTTTCCAGGAGAAACTCGGAGCGCTGAAAACCCTCGGGGAGTTTTTGGCGGATGGTCTGCTCGATGACGCGCGGGCCGGCAAAGCCGATCAGAGCGCCGGGCTCGGCTATGTTCAGATCGCCGAGCATGGCGAAACTGGCGGTGACGCCGCCGGTGGTGGGGTCGGTGAGGATGCAGATGTATGGCACCTTGGCGTCGTCCAACTGCGCGAGAGCGGTGGAGATCTTCGCTAGTTGCATGAGGCTCACCACGCCCTCCATCATGCGCGCTCCGCCGGAAGCGGCAATGATGATGAGCGGCTTGCGGGTGAGGCGCGCACGGTCAACGGCACGGGCAATGGTCTCGCCCACCACGGCGCCCATGGAGCCGCCGATGAAGCTGTATTCCATGGCGCTGAGCACGACCTGGTGCGGTCCGAGCTGACCAACCGCGTTAAGGATGGCGTCGTCGAGGCCGGTTGCCTCCTGCGCGGCGCGCAGACGAGCTTTATATGGCTTAATGTCAGTGAAGTTAAGCGGATCATTGGAGCGCAGGCCGCCATCGACTAACTCATAGCCCGGATCGAGCAGCAGATCGATGCGCTGGCGTGCGCCCATTTTGAAGTGGTGCTGGCATTTGGGGCAGACGTTCAGGTTGGCCAGCAGATTCGCCTTCCAGATGATCTCGCGGCAGCCAACGCACTTGATCCACAGGCCCTCGGTGCGCACACGCTTCTCGCCAACACTCGCCACGCTCCGCGAATGGGGGCCGGACTCGTACTCTCCGCTTTCACGCTTGAACCAGGACATTCGACCTCTCTTGCAATAGTGGATAGTGGTCAGTGGTTAGTGAACAGTGAAAAGCCGCGGGTCTTCAACATTCCTTCACTAGTTGCACAAATGCCATTCAGCCGGTGAGGGAATGTCCCTCAGGGGCTAAAGCCCTTTGTTTTCGAGCACTTTTCGGCACGACTAAAGTCGTGCCCTGACACAAAGCTGCTTTTTTGAAACACATTCAGTGAGCTTTTCCGCAGCGCGTAAAGTCGCGCCCTAAAAAAAACAAAAATGCAAGTTCAACAAAACAAGAAGCAATTGCAAAGTCTGTGCGATCCCATCCTAGCCACAAAAACAAGTACGTGGCGAGGGTGGGGCACCCACGTGAGATGGATGTCCATTCCCAGGTGCCCAAAAGCGAGGCACCTGGGGCACCCGGCACCCGGCGATCCCACCCTAGCCACAAAAACAAGTACGTTGCGAGGGTGGGGCACCCGAAGTTTCATTCCCCGCAGGTCAGCGAAGCTGGTTGACGACTGACACTAAGCCGATGAATGCAATCCGTTCCAGTGATCCTCGGGCTGAGAACGGACAACGAATCACTGACCACTAACCACTAACCACTAACTACTGTCAGTATTCTATGCCGCGCTGGGCCAGAATACCCTTCTGGTAGGCGTGCTTCATCTCGCGCATTTCGGTGACCGTGTCGGCGAGTTCGACCAGCAGGGGATGGGCGTTGCGGCCGGTGAGAATGACATGGACCATCTCCGGCCGCTGGCGCAGAGCTTCAGCCACAATGGCCGGGTCCAACATGCCGTAGCCGATGGCGTAGTTGATTTCGTCGAGCACCACCATATCCCAATCGCCGGAGTAGATGGCGTCGCGCGCTTCAGCCCATGCGGCCTCGACCAGGCGCACATCCTCGGGATCGGTCTCAGCGCCGCCAACCTTCACAAAGCCGCGGCCCATCTGCTTGAGGACGAAGTTATCGCCGAAGGCCTTCACCGCGTCCAGTTCGCCATAATGCCATGAGCCTTTGAGGAACTGAATCATGAGCACGCGCATTCCGTTGCCCACGGCGCGCAGGGCCGTGCCCATGGCAGCGGTCGTCTTGCCTTTGCCGGGGCCGGTGTTGATTAGAAGTAATCCTCGTCGCGAATCAGTCATAGTCAGTGGTTAGTGGTCAGTGAATAGTCGCCGACCTCCAGCGTCCATTGTCAACGCTGAGCCAGGAACTGACAACTACCCACCAGCTACTGTTTAGTGTCCGGAGTGATAGGGATGGCCGGCGAGAATCGTAAATGCGCGATAGAGCTGCTCGGCCATGACGAGGCGCGCGAGAGCGTGGGCCATGGTCATGGGTCCCAGCGAGAGCAGTAGTTGAGCGCGCAGACGCGCGGCTTCGGACCATCCGCTGGCAGGGCCAATGGCGAAGACAATCTGTTGCGCGCCCTGGTCGCGGCGTTCGCCGAGCCATGCGGCAAAACTTTCAGAAGTCATCTGGCGGCCACGGCTATCGAGCAATACAGCGATGGCGGGCGTGCGGCCCTCGAGGCGTTGCAGCCAATCGAGCAGCGCCTGCTCGGTGCGGAAAGCTTCGGCCTTGCAATGCGCGAATGCGGAACAGCGGCCCAGATAAGCTGCGGTGAGCGCTTCGAATTCATCCCTCGCGGCGGGGCGCGCGCCGATGTGCGCCAATGTGAGGTTCATGGGGGCAGAATATCTCACCGGGGAGGAGAATGCACTGGATTTGATGCATGGGGTCGATTGCGCCCGGGAGTTGGGGTTTGCCTATTGAAAGCGTTGGAGTTGTGGGACTGAAGGAATCCCAAAAGCGGAGGTAGTGTCCACTATTTGGAATTGCAGTGAAAAACTCTACATTTTTCCATATATTGTGACTTCGATCACAATTGCTCATATGCGGCTAACCTGTTTATTTTCAATAGTAAATAATTACTTTGGTTCGGCTTTCCAGTATGGCACTAAACCTGCATCTCCACTCGACAAGTGGTGCCTCGCCTTCCTGGGATCAAGTCTATATATGCCCAAAGAAACGCTGAAGCACTAGATGTGAATTGGGAAGCCACCCGATTGGGCTTCTGTTTATAACCGAGGTTTCTGGAGGAGATCAATGCGCAGCAATTTTCTGAGATTTGTGGTATGCGCCATGGTCGCGCTCTTCCTGGGCGGCGCAGTCGCGTTGGCGCAGTTAGAGAGCGGACAAATTGCCGGAACGGTCTTGGATCCAACCGGCGCCGTCGTCACCAATGCGGCTGTAGCGGTCAGGAATGTTGACACGAATGCCGAGCGCAACACCGTTTCATCCTCAACCGGCGCGTTCCTTTTGCCCGGCTTGACGCCAGGCCACTATGTGGTGACGGTGACCTCCGGGAGCTTCAAGCCATACACCGCGAAAGTGGAAGTGGCTGTAGGCGCGCACGTAACGATTGACGTGAAACTCTCTCTTAGCTCCAGCGTTATACAAGTGCAGGTGGTTGCCGAGGGCGGCGTGGAAGTGAATACGCAGACCCAGGAACTGTCTCAGGTTATCGACGGGCAGCAACTGCAGCAACTGCCCAGCCTGACGCGTGATCCTTATGACTTTGTCGGTCTTTCCGGAAACGTGAGCAGTGGAGACAGCACAGGCAACACTGCCGGCGGCGGCGGCCAGAATCTTACGAACCGCGGCGTGGGATTTGCGATCAACGGCCAGCGCGAGACGGGCACTGAGATTCTGCTGGACGGCGTGGAAAACATCGCCGTCTTCAGCGACGGCGTCGGCGAGGACGTTCCTGTTGATGCAGTGCAGGAATACAGCGTTATTACCAATAACTATTCAGCCCAATTTGGACGCGCCTCGGGCGGCGTGGTGAACGTGACCACAAAGGCCGGCACCAACAAATTCCATGGCGGCGTTTGGGAGTTCAATCGCCTCTCAGCTTACACGGCCAACACATATGGAAACGATGCGGCAAACTGGGCCGCCGCGCAGCAGGGTGACCCAACATCGCCCAAAGGCACGTACACGCGCAACCAGTTCGGCTTCCAGGTTGACGGTCCGGTTTTGAAGAACAAGCTCTTCTTTGAGGTGACGACTGAATGGACAAAGATCCGCAGCGCGGCCGTAGAGAATGAGGAGATCTTCGATCCGAGCTTTATAAAACTGCTCCCCGCCAATGCGCAGAACTACTTCGGCACCTATGGCACCGGCGCGGTAGCATCTACCGGCGTGGCTGCTACAGCAGGCCAGGTCGCCGGAGCGGGCAGTTTCGTCTCCACCGACAAAAACAGCTGCTTCTTTGGGGTCAACTCGTCCAAAACCGATTGCCTCCCGTTCCCTGGCATCGGCGGCGTTGCCACGCCGCTCAACCCTTCGCAGCCGATCTTTGACAATGTCACCTTCCACGTGCCTTTCAATGCCGGCGGAGGCTTGCCAGGAAATCAATATGTTCTGGTTGGACGCGCCGACTACAACCCTACAGATAAAACGTCGATGTTCTTCCGCATGGGCCGCGAGAGCATTGTGCAGGAGAATGGTACCGCGACGTACGGCGCATACCCGCAGTATGACGTAGGCACAACGAGCCTGAACCAGAGCTATCTCTACTCGCTGAATCACACGTACAGCAGCAGCCTCTTTGCCAGCTTCAAGGCCAGCTTTACGCGTTACAACACAGCGAACTCGTTTGACACGACGCAGACTTATACTCCCAACCTGATGTTTGTCACGCCCAATGACCCGGCTACCGGCGGCCTCATTTCCATGCCAGGACTGCAAAACCTCTCAGAACCCGGCGAAGGCGGCCTGCCTTACGGCGGCCCGCAGAACACCATCCAGATTGTGCCGGATATCTCCTGGACCAAGGGCAAGCACTCGCTGCGCTTCGGCGGCGTGTATACCTACATTCAGGAGAACGCCGCGTACGGCGCTTACGTACAGGCCGTGGAACAGTTGGGTGCAAACACGCTGGACAGCATGAACGATTTGATCAATGCCGACGGCAATCCTATTGGCAGCCAGCTCACTGCCTTTGATGCCAGGGTTGATCCTCAGGGGAAATATCCCTGCGTCGCCAACCCAAGCTTCTGGACGACGAATGATACCGTCCACGACCTGAACCAGACCTCAGGTTGCACGGTGACCCCGCCGTTAAGCTCGGCCAACGCCGCGCGCAGCTATCGCTACAACGACTTTGCAGTTTACGCGGAAGACAGCTATCGGTACACGCCGAAGCTGACCCTCAACTACGGATTGCGCTGGGAGCACTACGGCGTGCAGCACAACAACAAGTCGAATCTGGACTCCAACTTCTACTTTGGCACAGGCCAGGGCCTCGAAGCGCAGACTAGAAGCGGCCAGATGTTCATTGCAGACCAGAGCCCGGCGCATGGATTCTGGAAGGCGCGTTGGGGCACGTTTGCTCCTCGTGTGGGCTTTGCCTATGATGTGAACGGCAACGGCAAGACCAGCGTACGCGGCGGCTTCGGCATGAGCTACGAACGCAACTTTGGCAACGTGACCTTTAACGCCAGCTTCAATCCTCCGGCCAGCGCCGTGCTGAGCCCGGTTTGCACAGCCCAGACCCTCACTTGCACGGTCGGGATTACCAATAACGATCTTGGGCCGCTGGGCCTCAAAGGCGGCGCATCCGCTCCGCTGCCTCCGGCCGAGTTGCGCATGCCCGATCCGAATATCCAAGTCGCGCAGACCCAGTTCTGGAGCCTTTCTCTACAGCACCAGATCACCCCAAGCACAGTGGCGCAGGCGACCTACAGCGGCGCGCACAGCGTTCACCTCTATGACATCGAGAACATCAACCAATTGGGCGCAGGCCAGGTTTATCTGGGAGACCCGATCACCTTTTCGGGGGATCCTGATTGCCCAGCTGCCAACACAATCGGTTCGAGCTGGATCGCAAATGGCGGCAACTACAATCCTCCATATGGGGATGGCAACCCCAACGACCCAATCAACAACCCCATCAACGCACCTTGCTTCAACCGGCCGAACGATCAGTACTCGAACATCAATATGCGCGGCAGCATGGGAACCGGCAGCTATCAGTCTCTGCTGCTCGGCCTCCAGGCACAGAACATTCACAGCACCGGCCTCGACCTGGTTGCAAACTACACATGGTCGCACTCCCTGGACGATCTGAGCTCAACCTTCGGCGACAGCCTGCAGGGCGGTTCCGGATACATCGGCTCCCTGGGTTACACCAACCTGCTTCAACCCAAGCTGGATTGGGGCAGTTCCGATTACGACATTCGGCAGCGCCTGACGATTTCGCCTATCTGGGCGACTCCGTGGTTCAAGACGGGCTCGGCAATAGAGAAGGAAACATTGGGCGGCTGGACGATTTCGGGCATCGCCACCATCCGCACCGGCACTCCGTTCTCCGTCTTCGACTACACAAACGATTTCACCTACTACACGGTTCCTCGTTTGACGCCTGCCTCGCCGATTACCAATTACAAGGTTGGCTCGGCGCAGGCAATCGACCCGATCAACCACCCGAATCAATTCAACTCGCTGACAATTCCAGCGCCGGCAAGCACCTTGCCGCTGAACTCAACCCTGGGCGTTTCGGACTTCGGACCGTTCCCCGCCAACATGACCCACCGCAATGATTTCCGCGGTCCTGGGGCATGGAATGTGGACGTGGCCGTGGACAAGAAGTTCCCGATCACCTCGACCGTCAACCTTGAGTTCCGCGCTGAGGGATTCAACATCCTCAACCATCACAACTACTACGTGAACACGACCACGTTGGCATACAGCGCAGCGGTGGATAACAGCTCGACCACAACGCCTTGGAGCTACACCACGCCCTCTCCTTTGGGAGTGACGGAAGAGAAGGGTGGTCTTGGTTCTCTGGCTACAGGCGGCAACAACGACGAGCGCCGCTTTGGACAGTTCTCTCTGAGACTGAGCTTCTAACGCTCCACAACGAACAACAAAAAAGGGCGCCCTTCGGGGTGCCCCTTTTTGTCGCCAGACAGATGCACCGAATGTTTTATCCATGTTGCGGATATTGATGCGGATGGGGAGTTTGGCGGGACGTTGGGCTTTGGACGAAAGGGGCCTTACGAACCCGCCACGGAAGTGGCCCAAAAAGCAGTGTATGTGTCCATTTTTGGTATTCCCGCTTGGAACTCTACATATTTTCATATATTGTGATTTGGAGCACAATTGTACACGCTCGATTAACTCGTTTATTTTCAGCATGAAATAACTAATTTGGTACGGTTTTCCTGTATGGCACTTAACCTGCAACACCACTCGACAAGTGGTGCCTCGCCTTCCTGGGGAAGACTCTATAAAACCCACCGAAAAGCTGATGCACGAGGAATAAATTGGGATGTCCCTGAGTGGGCTTCCGGTTACAACTAAGCTCTTGGAGGAATCAATGAGATTTGTCCGGTTGCAAAGTTCGGCCTCTGTGCTGACGCAAGCTTGGTCTTTCTGGCGCAGCGTCGTCATCGTATCAACCATCGTAGCCGCGTGCCTTTGCGCCTCAGCCGCAAATGTCAACGGCCGCATCCGGGGCACTGTCACCGACCCGCAAAATGCGGCGATCGCCGGCGCACATATCACAGCCACGAACACCGAAACCGGCGTCAAGTACGAAACGGTTTCAGGGGCCGATGGCGGTTATCTATTCCCCCAACTCCCAATTGGAAAATACACCGTTTCCGCTACCCAAACGGGCTTTGAGCGCTTCTCCGCGTCAGGCATAGTGCTGAACATCGACCAGGAGTACGTGCAGCCGATTCGGCTGACGCTTGGTTCCGTATCCACGGTGGTGGAGGTTGCGTCATCGTCTGTCCAGGTGGATACAACCGATATGCAGTTCAGCAATATCGTGGACTCCGCACAGATGGTGGATCTGCCGCTGATTGGCCGCAACTTTACCGGCCTGGAGTTGACTCTTCCCGGCGTACAGGCATCGAGCGGCAGCGAGCGCATCGGCGGTAACGGCAGCTACTCTGTCAGCGGCTCTCAGCAGCAGCAGTTGGAGTTCCTGATCAACGGCGCCGACGCCAATGACATCGCTCTGAACACCATAACCTTTCAACCCATTCTGGATGCGATTGGGGAGTTCAACCTGATCACCGGTCCGCTGAATGCGGAATATGACCGCAACTCCGGCGGCATCATCAGCGCGTCGATCAAGTCAGGAACCAAAGCGTACCATGGCGATGCATTTGAGTTTTATCGCGATACCTTCCTGAACACTAATAACTTCTTCCAGAAGAGCGTCAGTGGCGCACCTACTGCAGTCAGCCCCTACCACCAGCACATCGTGGGTGGCACGGTGGGCGGCCCAGTTGCTCCCTTCCTCCCGATCTTAAAGAACAAGTTGTTCGTCTTCGGAGCGTTCCAGGCATCTCCCCAGCGCGCACCGCAGGGCTCCGGTTCTGTCACGTTGTATACGACCGCCAATATGGCCGGTAACTTCTCAGGGGATGTTTCCGCGAGTTCCCCGACTACGTTCAGCAGCAACCCCATTCCCAGCACGATCCATATTCCGGGCTGCGCGACCGCCGGAGAGACATGGGTTCAATGCCTCGGCGCGACGGGGACGAACGGTACTCTGCCGACCACCGCATTCAATACCGTCGCAACAGCGCTGGTGAATAAATATATACCACCATCCCTAATCAACAATGGCAGCAACGGCTACCTATTCAATGAAACCATCACCCAAACGCTCTACCAGGAAGACGGGCGCGTAGATTTTAACCCGAATTCCATGAACCAGTTTAGCTTTGTTGGAATTTATCAGTTCCAGAACGTATCCAACACGCTCCCATTCTCGGGCGCGACCGTGCCGGGCTTCGGAGATGGCACCGTCGCGCACACGCAGCAGTACAGCTTCGACTACGTCCGCCAATTCGGCTCAACAGCAGTGAACGACTTCGGTGTTCACTGGACGCGATTCAACGACAAGTCTTCGTACCCACAGCAGACCGTACAGCCTTCCAGCGCGGGCTTCAGCATTACGCCGCAGGATGCAACGGCTTCAACCGTTCCTCAACTCAGTGTGACCGGCTTCTTTACCCTGGGCGGCACCAGCAACGGACCTCAGCCGCGCATCGACCAGAACTACCAGATCGAAGACAATTTCTCGAAGACGATGGGCGGCCACGCACTGAAGTTCGGCTTTGACGGCCGCCGCTTTAACGTTAGCAATATCTTCGACGCCAACAACAGCGGCACCTACTCGTTCAACAATACCAGCAGCACCTACGGCAGCGGCGATCCGTCCCTCGATTTCTTGTTGGGCATACCGGCGTCTTATTCTCAGGGCACGGGCGCTATCATTCAAGCGGATGCCATGCTGACCTACTTCTATGGGCAGGACACCTGGAAGGCCACCAAAGATTTAACGATCAACGTTGGTATCGGATACACCACCGATACCCCGATACGCAATCACCAGTTTGGCGGCCTGGGCATAGGCTGCTTCATCATTGGCCAGCAGTCTAAAACCTTCCCAGGATCGCCCTTGAACCTCTCGTTCCCCGGCGACCCTGGTTGCACGAACAGCGGCCAGGCTACTACACACCATGACGAAATAGGGCCACGCATAGGCTTCTCGTGGGCGCCCAATCTAGGCAAGATCTCCGGCGGCGAGGGCAAGTTCTCCGTCCGCGGCGGTTTCGGCATCTACTATAATCGCGCCGAGGAAGAGGAAGCGCTGCAGACTCTGGGAACGCCACCCTTCGGCTTTTCCAGCCTAGGCGCAGCCGACTTCGGCGGCTCACCCTCATTGGTCAATCCGTTCGTGGACATCAACGGCGGTCTTACCACAGGAGCGCACGGCACTCCCGGAACAGCATCAGAGAACAACCGTTTCCCGTATGCCGAACCGAAAGCAGGTTCCGCAGTTAGCTTTGCCGCGTCTGAGCCGATCTTAAACATTGCCGGGTTCGGGCCCAGACTGCGCTCGCCTTATGCGGAGAACTTCCAGCTCTCGGTGGAGCGTGAGTTGCCATCCAAGATCGTCGCCCGTATCAGCTATGTTGGCTCGCTGTCGCGGCAGAACCAGGTTATCGTTGAAGCAAACCCCGAGACTGCGGCAGGACACGCAGAATGCGTGTCAGACCCGGTCTGCATCGCTGATCGCAATAATCAGGCAATCAATTTCCCAGCAAACAAGCTGGCGGATAGCACCTCAGGGATCGTCGAGTTTGGTGATATTAGTTCCGGAACTTCTTCGAGCTACAACTCGCTTCAGGCCAGCGTAGCCAAGGGCGAGACCCATGGTCTCCTCTTCCAGTTGAGCTATACCTGGTCGCACGCCATCGATACCGGCTCCAGCCTGGAAAACACCGGCTTTGGCTACAACGGCGCGCGGGGCTTCAACCAGTATCAAAAGTCGCTTAACAAAGGTGACTCGACCTTTGATGCCCGTCAACGCCTGGTCTTCAGCCCGGTTTATACTGTGCCCTTCAAGCACGGCAGTAGCGTATTCTCACCGTACAACTTGGCTCTTTCGGGCTGGCAGATCAGCGGGATTATGACGCTGGCGACCGGCTTCCCGTATGACATCGCCTATGGGGGCACAACATCGCGGTCCCTGTATTGCGATGCCAATTTGAGCTTCCCAGCTTGCCCGGACGTTCCCAATCAGATTGCTCCCCTG
>Ga0224535_1000435_pt1 | contig 12014 bp, 13 predicted proteins | sample 714E13034metaG_FD_179898 | JGI IMG/M metagenome (GOLD analysis project Ga0224535, IMG submission 179898) | Peat soil microbial communities from Stordalen Mire, Sweden - 717 E1 30-34 | ecosystem: Environmental > Terrestrial > Soil > Wetlands > Peat | place: Sweden: Norrbotten County, Stordalen... | reverse complement strand
TGAGCGATCTCAGCGACCAACTCCTTGTAGGAGTTGGGTTCTCCGCCCGAAGATGTGATGCGCGCCGGAATTCCCAACAATACGTTCAGGGTCTGCTCAGGTGGTGGACCCCGCTATCCAAGTACCCCCACGCCTGCGCGGCGTAGAACGTGCCGCCAGCGGTGACCGCCCTCGGGCTGGCCACTGCGGAAGGCAGCGTTACCAGCATCAACGAAAGCCCGGCGCCGGCCATAACCGCCCCGAGCCACTTTTCTCTCCTGTGCAGTTTCATCTTGTCGCTGTCCCTCCATTTCAGCCGTCTTGCCGCAAAACGACACCCGCGACGGCATCGAAGTCACCCTTCTCTCGCACTTTACCTTTTGTCGCGAGAAAAGTACAGGCTGAGGGAAGGTAGCGCCTGGACCCCTGGTCGTTGGCCTGATCCAGGCCGTGATTGCATACCAGACCCTTCAGTTGCTCCAAGAGCAAGCTTGCGCAAGGCACAGCCGAGATGTGAAGACATCTCCGACCGCGAACGCCCTCACCGTGTTCTTCCACCATTCCTTGTAGATGCTGGGCCCGTCCACCGGCTGGATGAGCTCGACGTCGACCGGTCCCACGTGCGCCTCTGCGCCGATCATCGTGGCGCGACTGAGTCCTCGTCGGGGCCGTGACGGTCTCTCACGACGCGCGCGGCCCAGGTCGCAGCCTTCCCCGCGCTGAGCGCCAAGAGGCATTACGATCGCCCGGGGGCCGAGCCGTCGAGTGCCCGGGCCGAGCCGTCGAATGCCCAGGAGATGCAGTGTCCCTTCTTACTGAAACCGTCAGTTTGCCGGTGTCCTCGTTTCCCCCCTTAGCCCTCGGGTTCATGGGACTAGGCACCGGGTACCTCATCTACGGGACGCAAGAGCTTTTTGGCTACCCGACGCGAAGCTCAAGTGTCGACCTTGCGAGTGGCGTTTGGGGAGTCTGGATGCCAGGGTTCTTGCAATTCCTGGCCGGAACGTACCTGTTCGCTGGGCTGACCTTGTTCGGAACCTTCAAAGCGAGGCCTCTTTACATGGCCGCGCTGGCCTTCACCGCCTTTGGCGTCCACTGGTTCGCGCTCGGTTGGAACCGCCTCAAGGGGGGCGACTCACGGGTGAGCCTCGGAATGACGGTGGCGTTCTGCCTGATATCGGTGCTCGGTGTCATTGTCTTCTTCGGCTCCCATGACGACCCCGTGGGCGGAGTATTCATCGGACTGGTGTGCGTTTATGTGGCGGAATTCGTTGCCAGCTTGAGACCCGACTTCACAAAGGTGGGCGTCGCGGCTGAGCGCGTTCTGGGGTTCTTCCGACTTGGCACCGGTTTCTGGCTCATCTACCTGATGTTCGCGGTGACACTGAACTTTGTGCTGAGGTACAACCTGCCCGCTTGATCGTCCGCCAGCGCGCTTCAATGGCGGACGTGAATCCACTGTCGCGCGCCCCCAATTGGCGCTCCGCCAGGCCGTCACCACGGTATTGGCGCTTCTGGAGCAACTCGCGGGTGAACCCGACGATCGACTCGGAGGTGGCTACGAGGCGCGGACGGCGGCCCAGTCGCGCAGCCCCTGCTCGCTCAGCACGACGTCGAGCGCCGCAGCCGCAGCGCCGACGAGGGCTCCCTCCTCGCCGAGCGCGGCGGGCACGAGCGGCGTCGGCTGGCGTCGGCGAAAGCCCATAAGCCCGGCCATGTAGGCGGCGTCGAACTCGGGACGCGCGACGGCTCGAATCTCGCCCGCTAGCGCGCCCAGGGTGACTACGTCCGGGTCGTGGGCGTTCACTAGCCCGGCGATGCCGCTCGCAAGAGCGACAGCGACGGTCCGCACCGCACGGCGAGCCTGCCCGTCCCCCTCCTCGGCCGCCCCGGCGAGTACGAGCCGGGCGTAGCGGCGGGGGTCGGCGGGTGGCGGCTCGCCGAGATGCCGTGCGAGGGCTCGCCCGTCGACCTCGAGGTCCCAGCAACCTCGCGCCCCGCACGGGCAGCGGAGGCGAAGGTCGCCGAAGGGCAAATGACCGTACTCGCCACCGGCGCCGCTCGAGCCAGCGACCGGCGCCTGATCGACCACGAGCACCCCACCGATGCCCACCTCGACGGTCAGGTGCAGCACCGTGCGCGAGCCGACACCTGCGCCGTGGCGAGCCTCGGCGAGGCCGGCGAGCGTGGCGTCGTTGCCGATCAAGAGTGGGATGTCTAGGCCGCCGAGGATGGTCTCGAGATCGACGGCCCCCCAGCCGAGCGTCGCCACCTGCACGAGGCGGCCGCGCTCGACCGTGCCGGCGACGGCGACCGAGACCGCCCGCAGCCGGCGTCCGTGCCGCCGTCGCAACCGGGCGAGCACGGCGGCAATGTCCTGCATCAGGGCGGAGGCGTCACTCGAACCGTGCGGCCTCGCGATCACCATCTGAGGCCGACCGTCGAGCGGGACGATCGCGCAGCGCCAGTCCTCGTGACGCACGTCGACTGCGACGACCAGCGGGCCACGCGGATGGGGCTGCAACGTGGTGGTCGGGCGTCCGCGCCCGGTGATGGGGGCGGGGACCTCGCTCACAAGATCAATAGCGCGCAAGCGCGTCGTGATCTCGGTCGCCGAACCGCTGCTGAGACCGGCCCGCCGAGCCGCCTCGACGCGAGTGAGACCAGGCGCCCGCCGGAGCTCGGACAGCAGCTCGAGCGCGCCTCGCCAGCGCGCGTCTCGCGTTCCGTTCCGTGGTGCGCGCACAGTCGTCACCTCCGGGTCTGCCTTCTCGTCGGGACCACCGTCTCCTTTTCGTCGGGCCTACTCGGGCCACTCCACTGCAGGAGCGAGTCTTGCCGGGGAGTGGTGCCCATTTTATACTCGATGATCGAGGATAATACGAGTGCAGGAGATGACCGTGGAACTCGCCCGCGTGGTCGCCGTGCTGTTCGACATGGATGGCACGCTCGTCGACTCGGACGCCGCCGTCGCGCGGGCGTGGCGCACCTGGACCGACGAATACGCTGTCGAGCCGCTCGCTTGGGTCTCCATCGCCAACGGGCGCCTGGCGGCTGACACCGTGCGACGCCTCCAGCCCGACCTCGGCGTCGAGGCCGTCGCAGTTGCAGCTGCCCGGCAGCTCTCGCTGCGGCACCAAGACCTGTCCGACGCCGCGGCGGCGCCCGGGGCGCTTGCCGTGCTCTCCCTGCTTTACCGGTTCGGACTGCCCTGGGCGGTCGTCACGAGCGCCGATCACCGTCTGGCTGCCGCGCGGTTAGATGCCGCCGGCGTCTCACCGCCCATCCTCATCACCGAGGAGGACGTGACGAACCGCAAGCCGGTACCCGAGAGCTCTCGGCTCGCCGCCCGGCGGCTCGGGGTCGAGCCGGAGCACTGCCTCGTAGTCGAGGACGCCGAGCCTGGCGCCGCCGCGGGCGCGCCGCCGGCGCCATGGTGGCGGCACTGAAGACGGTGCCGGCGGACCTGCAGGTGGACGACCTGCCCGAGCTGGCGCAGCTCCTCGCCGAGACCTTCACAGCCACGTGACGGCGCTGCTGGCGCTCGTCATTGTGCTGTCGTGGGGCAGCTGGATCCCGCTCGCTCAGGCGGCCCCGGATGTTCCGCAGCGCACGCGCACCCTCTACGCGACCGTCGGCAACCTCGCCTTCGCCACCGTCGCCCTCCTCGCCGGCAGCGGCCATCTCTTGTTCGGATGGCGCGAGTTCTGGCTACCGCTCGCTGGCGGCCTCGTTTGGACCGCCGGCAACTTCTCGGCCTTCCGGGCCTCCGACAAGATCGGTCTCGCCCGCGCCGCGGGCTCCTGGACTCCCCTCAACGTCATCATCGCCTTTGTCTGGGGCGCGCTCCTCTTTGGCGAGCTCGACCACTTCGGCGACCGCCGTCTCACGCTTCTCGTCGCTGCGCTCGTGCTGATCCTGGTCGGGGTGCTCTTGATCGTGCGGTCGCAGAACGCCGAACGCACCGGGACAGTGGTGGGGACCTCATTCCGGAGCGGGCTCTTGTGGGCGGGAATCGCCGGGGTGCTGTGGGGGAGCTACTTCGTACCCGCCCAGTGGGCGCGAGTGCCCTCTCAGGTCGGCAACTTCCCGCTCGCAATCGGTATCTTCCTCGCTGGAGCCGCGCTCGCTCTGCCGGCGCGGGAGCGGATAAGACTGCCGGCACGAGTGACGGCGCTCCAGCTCGGGGCGGGCGTGCTGTTTGGGGTCGGCAACCTCGCCCTGCTCGGTCTCGTTTCCCGGGTCGGTACCGGAGTCGGCTTCACCATCGGCCAGCTCAGCCTGCTCGTGAACGCCAGCATCGGGATCTGGGTCTTCAAGGTGCCCCCTCCCGGCTCGCGGGCGGCGAGGGTGGCGCTCGTCGGGATCCTCTTGGCTGGCGTGGGGGGAGGTGTCATCGGGGTGCTGCGGTAGCGGGCGTCGTGTCAGCACGATCTCGACGGGCCGACCAGGCTGCTATTGAACTCCCAGGCGTGATAACCGTTTCGCGAGTTCGACCGGTCGGGGGAGACCTCGCCGTATTCGGCTCCGCAGAGCACCTGGGCTTCGGCAGACATCACCGCCTCAGCGAAAGTCTTCACGAGCGCACGCAGGACGTCCGGGCTCTGTTCTTCGAGGTGCGCGCGAACGAGCGCGACAAGGTCCATGCTGTTGATTGCAGCCACCGTTGTGTCTCCTTCTTTCAAGTTGTGGAACCTGTTTGAAGGATCACGCGGCGGCTGCACCGCGTGGTGGATGCTCGAGAAGAGCTCGGTGCGCGAGCTGCTCAGCGAGCGTTACTCGTTACACCACGACCGTGGACGTCAACGTGGAGGATGACGGCCGACCGCTGTGCTGGACGGGTGGCCCAGCCCGCGTGCCGCGAGCCTGCTCACGCTTACGGCCAGTTCGGCAATCGAGCTCGCATCAAGGTCGACTCTTCCCAGAGCACAGAATCAACGCGAGTCCCAAAACCTTGGCGCACTTCCGCGTGCACGACGTTGACACCGTCGCGGCCGAGTTAGGCACCGAGGTCAGCCGTGGGTCACGACCGGAAGGAGCTGTCGATCCGGGCACTTGGACTTCTAACTTGCGAGGTACTGCTCGAGGGCGCGGCGAATGATCTCACTGGCTGTCGTGTTGTCTTGGGTGGCGCGATCGTCGAGAGCCCTGCGGATGTCGGAAGGGAGCCGGACAGCAGTCAATCCCGCTGGCTCGTCTCCGAGTGAGGGTCGTCCGACGCGCCGACGCAGTCGGGACGGATCGAGTCCGGCTTCGGCCTTGCCCTCCGCGTGTCGCCAGAACTCGTCGGACATAGGTTGGCCGTTCGAGGCCTTGCGGGGTTCGGTCATGGAAGGAGGCTTCTGTATTTCCGGCATATGGGCATGGCGTGGAACGCGATCTCCTCGCCTTGATCGTCCACAGCAGTCAGCACCTCCAACATGGCACCAGTCAGGTCCGGTCCGAGATAGAGCACTTAGGGGTCGTCTGGGTCGTCGTAAGGCAACGAGGACGTACGTGATCGCATGGCGGACGTCTTCTGGACTGCAGCCGTGTTTAAGAGCCGAGTCCCGAACCTCCACTCCAGTATTGAATAACGAAACGTTCGGTCGCGGAGTCGCTGTGAAGTCAATCGGCTTGGCTGCCAGCTTGGCTGCCGGAGGGCGCCCATGGCAGGTGGAGAGGCCGGATAAAGGGTCATCTACCAGAACTTCGGGTGGAGGCGAAGGGGCTCGAACCCTCGTACCTCCTGACTGCCAGGTAGCTCAATACCGTCGCAGCTCGTGTCGGATCGTCCCGCGCCGTCGCGTTCTGGCTCGTCCGGGTCGTCTGTAACGGCGTGCAACTGCGTGCGACGCTCTGAGACGGATTTGTTGGCTCGAATGTTGGCTTTCTGTCGGCTGTTGCGGTGGACGGGGCAGGCTCGGGGTGGTCAACTGAAAAATTGGCGAGACCGGTGTTGACGATCGCGCAACTCGACCGGCCGTAGCGGAGCGCCGTTATCGCCGGTTCAACTTGGACTAGAATACTAGTCTATGACTATTCTCCCGCTGTCTGAGGTCAAGGCACGCCTGTCCGAGATCGCCGAAGAGGTGGCAGCCACTCACGAGCGCGTTCAGATCACCAAGAACGGCAGAGACTACGTCGTCCTGATGGCCGCAGAGGACCTCGAATCGATCGAGGCGACGTTGGAGTTGTTGAGTGATGCCGACGCGCAAGCGCGCATAGCACTTGCCGAGCAGGACATTGCCCTGGGGGACGTGTTAGGCGAGTCGGAAGTTCGCGCCTTGGTTGCCGAACGTAAACCGGAGACGCCTGAATGAGCTTCCGGGTGGTCGTGACTCGGACAGCCGCCCGTCAGCTTGCCGAACATCTCCCGGAAGCCGCCGCGGCAGCATGCATCGAGTTCATCTTCGGCCCGTTGGCCGAGAACCCAGAACGAGTAGGAACTCCGCTGCGCATGCCTTTCGAAGGCCAATGGAGAGCCCGACGCGGTGAATACCGGGTGCGCTATCGCATCGAGCAGTCCGATGAGCTCGTCTACGTACTCGATGTCGACCATCGCCGGGACGCCTACCGGAGCTGACGACAACCCCAGCCGATCCTGAACCCAAGAACCGTCGCGGCAAGAGGCCAGTATTCGATAGCAAGCACACCGGGCCATCAAGGTCGGCGTGTCCATCGCCAAGGCAAGGTCAACGCCGACGGACGAGTTGCTCTGGTTGGGGCAGTAAGGACCGCAAGCAACACGTCGACCAGGACTTTCGGGGCTACTGCGTCAGTACATGCCGAAGGGGACCGATCTCTCCGTGCACAGCGCGGAGGACCTCGCCCGGTTCGCCGCGAGCCTCAACAACCCTCCGCGCGAGTCGCTCGGATTCATGAAACCATCAGAGAAGCTCGTCGAGCTCGTTGCGATGACTGGTTGAGCCCGCCCTATCAACTTGGCTACATTTTCTGACATGCCATCTGACATAACAAATGCCCCTCCGAAGCAGAGGGCTCGGGCTGGGAGGGCGTTCTCGCTGGGCTAGCGCCCTGGTATCACCAGAGGCTTCATCGGGATCGGCCACGGTTTGCGCCGAATACACGGCTCGTAGCGATCTCGCCGGCAGTCCTTCATCGCTAAGCCTTGGACATGGCGTCTGCGACCTGCCTGTTCGTCTCCGGCGACACATGGCCATAGATGTCGGCGGTGATGCGGATGGACGCATGACCGAACGCGCGCGACACGACCTCCCACCCTTACACCGCTTGCCTTGCTTAGCTCGACCGGCACGCCGTCGTGAGGTAAGCCAAGCCAGCGACGGACCCTGGCGTGGTCCTTTTCGCAGCCCTTCTTCGTTGTCCCCTTGAGACACCGGGCAACAGGTCTTCCGGTAAATGCCGTATCACCCGAGACTTCACACCCAACATCAGCAGGCGTAGTCGGGGTCGAAGGGATAGTTGTTCGGGCCGGGGGTTTCCTGTAAGAGCCACGTGTCGCCGCCGGCGAACGCGTACTTCGCGCTGCAGTACGGTGCGAGCGCTGAGGGAGGGTAGTAGCCGTAGCTCGGCGGATAGGGCGGTGAGGTCCAGTAGGCGCCGGCGACCCAGATGGGGACTTGCGGGCCCGACGGCACGTAGCCGCCGGTGATCCCCTGATACTGGAGCGACGTCGAGTAGATCCCGGCTGTGAGTCTCCGCGCGTGGAGGAGGTCGATCGCACCCTGGATCGTGGCAGAGTTCAACGCCTGGTTGCACGACCAGTACTGGCCGCAGATGTCGTTCTCGACGTCGAGCCACCACACCGGGGAAGTCGCACTTTGGGAGTTCGCGTACTCCACCGCGGCCTGAGCCGCGTTGTAGCCGTAGTTGTAGGCGAGGCAGCCCGGCTGAGCGGCGGCGGAGAGCTGTGAGCAGGTCCCCGCGGGTCCTTGTTGGTCGATCGTGTCGTACGACGACGGCGAGTTGAGGAACATGTAGAGGTCGTACGGTGCGCCGCGGGTCCCTTGGGCCTTTGCGGCCCATCTGACCTCAGCCTGCAGGCACGGGTTGTACTTGCCGACGGCCCATCCATCGACGCCGACGACGGCGACGGTGTAGTCGATGGTCCCCGAAGGATAAGACGGCGGTCCGGGGAGAGCTGCGGTCTGAGACGACCCTGATGCGGCGCATTGGGGCCAGTTGATGTCGTATCCGAAGCTGCCGTGCGGGTACTGGAGCGACGGGGGGGGCGCGACTGGCATGGCGGCGATTGAGGTGATTGGCGAGCTCGCCGCTCGACCCTTGAGTGAGCCGTGGACCTTGGCGGTGCCGAAGCTGAGAACGGTACCGTTCTGTTCGGCCATCCAGTCTCCCGTGCCGTCGGGGGTGACCGCGAAACCCACGACGCGCGACGTGACTGTCGCCGGATAGAACGTCGCCAGGTGCATCGCGTCGCCAAAGCGGAGCACGTTCCCGTTTGCCTCGGCGAGCCAGTACCCGCCCCCGTCGGGCATCGCCGCCATGGCGACTATCAGCTGTCGGACGTTGCCAGGCCTCGCCGAGCCGTAGTTCCTGGCGTCGCCGAAGTTGAAGACCCGCCCGGCCCTAAAGGCGATCCAATAGCCCTTGCCGTCGGTGGTGGCCACGATCGCGACTACGTGGCCCGTGATCGGTGATCTGATCGAGCCGTAGTTCCTGGCGTCGCCGAAGGCCATGACGCCGCCGGTAACGGTGACGAGCCAGTACCCGGCGCCGTCCGGAGTCGTTGCGGCGGCCACGACCGGGTCCCGGCGCATCTTGCCGCCGGCGCCGCCCTCGTTCTCCGCATCCCCGAACGGGTACACACTGGCATCGGCTCCGATCAGCCAGTAACCCTTGCGATCAGGAGTGGACACCAGGTCGATGATGGGCGCGACCAGGTGCTTGCCGAAGGCGGAGCCGTAGTAGGCGGCCTTACCGACTGCCACGACCCTGCCGTTGGCCTCGGCTAGGTCATAGGCGAGAGCCTTGGGCGCCGGCATGAGCACCGCGGCGATGGAGACGACATATGAGGTGGTCGGCACGCCCGTGAGTGAGCCGCGGTCGGTCGCCGTGCCGAGCCTCAGTACGGTGCCGTTCCGCTCGGCCATCCAGGCTCCTAATCCGTCGGGGGTGACCGCGAAACCCACGACGCGCGACCTGGCCTTCTCCCGCAGTGCCAGGTGCAGCGCGTCACCGAAGCGGAAAACGCTCCCGTCTGCATCAACGAGCCAGTAGCCGCCGCCGTCGGGAGTCGCTGCCATGGCGACGATGGGCAGACCGGGGGTGCCGGCCTTCGCCAGGCCGTAGAAGAGGGCGTCGCCGAAGTTGAAGACTCCTCCGGTGCTGGAGGCGATCCAGTATCCCTTGCCGTCGGCGGTGGCCACTATCGCGACGACATGGGCTCTCATCGGTTTGGTGATCGAGCCGTAGTTCTCGGCGTCACCGAAGGCCATCACATGGCCGCGCGAAGTGACAAGCCAGTACCCGCGACCGTCGGGCGTCGCCGCTGCGCCGACGACCGAGTCCTGTCGCAGCCTGCCGCCGACACCGCCCTCGTTGCGGGCGTCCCCGAAGGGGTACACGCTGGCGTCGGCGCCGATCAACCAGTAACCCTTGCGATCAGGGGTGGAGACGATGGAGACGATGGGTGCTACCAGATGCCTGCCGAACCTGGAGCCGTAGTAGGCGGCTCCGCCGATTGCTGCCACCTTGCCGTTGGTCTCGGCGAGGTCGTAGGCGAGAGTGCTCGGAGGTGGCACCCATATTGCAGCGATGGAGGTGACGTGTGAGCCGGTCAGCAAGCCGGTGATCGGGGCGTGAGCGCTCGCGGTGCCGAAGTTGAGGACAGTGCCGTTCCGCTCGGCGATCCAGGCTCCTGTTCCGCCGGGGGTGACGGCGATTCCTACGACGGGCGACGTGGCTCTCACCGGCGAGAACCTCGGCAGTAGCAGAGCGTCGCCGAAGCTGAACACGGTCCCGTTTGAGTCGACGAGCCAGTAGCCGCCGCTGTCGGTCGTCGCCGCAGCGGCGACGACCGGGAGACTGGGGGTGCCGGCTTTTGCCGAGCCGTAGAACCTGGCATCGCCGAAGCTGAAGACGCCTCCGGTGCTGCAAGCGATCCAATATCCCCTACCGTCGTTGGTGGCCACTATCGCGACGACATGGGCCCTCATCGGTTTTGTGATCGAGCCGTAGCTCTCGGCGTCGCCGAAGGCCAGTACCTGGCCGCGCGAAGTGACAAGCCAGTACCCGCGACCGTCGGGCGTCGCGGCGGCGGCCACGACCGGGTCCCGCCGCAGCTTGCCCCCGGCACCACCTTCGTTGCGGGCATCCCCGAACGGGTGCACGCTGGCGTCGGCGCCGATCAACCAGTAACCCTTGTGATCAGGGGTGGAGACGAGGGCGACGACAGGAGCGACCAGGTGCTTGCCGAACGCAGAGCCGTAGTAGGCGGCCTTGCCAACTGCGACGACCTTGCCGTTGGCCTCGGCGAGGTCGTAGGCGAGATCGTCCGTCACAGCGGCTCTCGTTGAGCTCGCCTTCGAGCCGGTGAGCCTCGTGGGTCGGGCAGTCTTGGCGAATTGACCGGTCGCGACGGTGCTGAGGCGCGAAGTGGCGCCCGCATCGGTTGCACCGAAGAACGAACCAGTGCCGAGCCCGATCGCCAACGCAATCGTTACGACCGGGAGCATTGCAAAGCGGCCCGGTCGGTGCCGGCCTCTCATGATCGATGTCACTGCCAATGGCACCTCATGAGTCGGGGCATCCCCGTTGCTTCTGGGCAAGCCGTGAACCGCCGGCCACTGGCAAACTGATCCGGAGCGCGGTGTGGAGTCCTCTATCAAACCTTGGGAAGGCCAGGAGCGGATCTTAGGTCGGGTCCATCGAACTTGGTTGTCGGAGCGCTGCACATGCCGGCTCTCCCGGATCGACGTTCACGATCAGACCCGGATCAGCCCCCGCTGAAAAATCAGCTCGTCGGATCGAGAAACACCGACCATTCGAGGCCTCAGCACGAGACCGCTGCGTACCGTGGGCTGACGAGTCGGATCTGTCGATCGGTTATCGCATCGAGACCGGGAAGCGTCTCATCCGAAGCGATGCAGATCGAGCGATCTGGCACGGATCGCCCGACCAGGGTCGCCGGTGAGGCGGGAGGCGTACGCGATCTAACAAACCAACAAAAAGGACTGGGTACCTCAGTCTTATGGACCGTGCCGGGTCATCCCCACCCCAAGCCTTCCTCACTTCTCAGATATTCACGCTCCCGTGTGGACGTGCCAGCCCACATTCCGTGAAGCGACGGGTCTTCAAGCGCAGCAACGAGACACTCTGCTGCGACAGAGCACCGTGCGCAGACACGCTCCCCACGAGCAAGCGCGACGCTGCTTGCAGGAAAGAAGAAACCGGGTCCCATGCCCTGACATTCGGCATTCGCTGGCCGCCCTGGACGAGCAATCGAGTCGCAACTCTCAAACGGTGCAAGGGCTTGCGGCGAAGGGACCTCGACGTCGTTGAGCGGTGGACCGAGCGCGTTGACGTCCGGCGCAGAGCCCGGGAAGTTGGCTCGCCTGGCACTCATAGGAACTGGCATCGTTCCTCCCTCGCCTGGTGCGCCCGCCGGGCCAGGTCTAACCTGCCCGATCGTTTCCGACATCAGGCGGATGACATCAGGTTTTGCAAACCTGGCCGTGGGGGCGCACTGTCAAGTTAAGGCGTAGACCTGTGATGAGCCTTGGAGACTGATTGCAGTCAGGTTTCAGCTCGTCGGAGTCGCGCGGTTGCTCCTTGGTCGCTCGGCGCGTGAAGGTGACCTCGTACGGACCGGGGACGATGTTCGTCGCGCGGAGGAGCCCGTACCTCTCCTCGCGGACAAGATCACAAGCCAATCAAGGTGGTCGAGGCACGCTGCATCAGTCGAGAACCAGGCCTGGAACTTGGCAACGTATTTCGGGTAGTGCGTCTCGGCCCGAGGGTGATCACCCTTCGCAGACCACTCCGGCTAAATGGAGAGCCCGTAGTAACACGCGTTACTACCGGTAGGTAGGCAGGACGACACGCCACGCCAT
>Ga0224535_1000432_pt1 | contig 12092 bp, 13 predicted proteins | sample 714E13034metaG_FD_179898 | JGI IMG/M metagenome (GOLD analysis project Ga0224535, IMG submission 179898) | Peat soil microbial communities from Stordalen Mire, Sweden - 717 E1 30-34 | ecosystem: Environmental > Terrestrial > Soil > Wetlands > Peat | place: Sweden: Norrbotten County, Stordalen... | reverse complement strand
AATCGATCCGGCCATTTGGAATGTGCCAAGGTCAATGCGCGCTTCAACCCGTGCAGCAAATGTACGTTGCTTTTGATTGTCGACGCCGGAGGGGACACTCCACCGTTGGTTCCTGCGCTATTTGTGTTACTTATGATGTTGTGATTTCAGGATTTCTTCCACTTCTCCAGATCCCTTGGCATAGAGAGCCTTCTCACCGGGAGCGAGCTCGAACAACAGCTTCAGAAACTCTCCCGCGTGCACAAGTTCCTCGTCAGCTATGTCCTTGAGCACTGCCTTGGCGAATGTGTTATCAGTTGACTCGCCAAGCTGCATATACATCTGAGTCGCTTCGTACTCCGCGGCTACCATGAACCGAATTGCTCTGACGAGTTCCTCGCCCGTGAGCTTCCTGCTGTTTGCTAACTCTGAAAAAGGTGACCCGAACTGTGGCATTTCATTTTCCTCGGCTTTCTGCACATTGACACATCAAGGCTTGGATTGCGGCTTTGAGGGCTATCACGTTTTTAGTTCCGTAGCTTCCTGAGGTCTGAGCGGAATTGAACATAGCGACAATTTCCGTTCGATATACTCATCTGGCCGCATCGCAAACTGTGAATGATGGATCGGATAGAGCAACAGGCGCCAGAAACAGGCTGCTACCGGCGCCGTCGTATAACGCGCAGTCTGTACTCTCTGTGATGGAGTCCTATATGTGATTTGCCGGTATCTGCGAAATGCTCTGGACCTTCTCCGCTGCGACTTTCATTCGTAGGGGTCTCAGGGCCAGCAACTCCTCCACTACAAATGCGTCTTGAGTCCCGTCTGAGAATGTCACAATCAGGCCGTCTGGTCCATCCAACTCGACACTCAGTATCCGTATTTCGTTGTCCATGTCGGTCAGTCTATTACTCGGCTAATCTGCCGGCTGCCTAATATTGCTCAGCCCAGAGGAAAAGTGTTTTCTACCGGCGTGGACGGCGTTGCGACATATCAGAAACGCGCCATGAGCCTCCGAACTTGTATCACACTCCACTCCCCGTTCTATGCGGTAAAGATCTTGCGCTCATTTCTTGCAGATGCAATCTGGCGAAGTGACATTGAGCCAAAGAAAATCCCAACAGCACTGGAACGGCCACGGCGAGAAAATAGTCGCTCGTCGAAAGCGGCACTGAATCAGATAAATTTTTTGCTTTGTTGGTGCCGGGAGGGGGGGTCGAACCCCCATGACCTTGCGGTCGGCGGATTTTGAGTCCGCTGCGTCTGCCAGTTCCGCCATCCCGGCGTTTCGAACAACGCTCTAAGTATTTGAGTCTAAAGTGGTGGCCAGAGACGGGATTGAACCGCCGACGCCGGCCTTTTCAGGGCCGCGCTCTACCACTGAGCTATCTGGCCTCAGTGCAAACTACGCGTTGCAATTTACTGCGCGGATACCGGCATTGCCGGTGCAGGTAGGCGAATCCAGAGACAGTTGGCTGCAACAACTTGAGACAGTATACCAACTCCCCGGTTCAAGCGCCAGAAAACCGGTATGATAAGCCTCTCCCCGGGGCGGCCATGGCTGTTCTACACTGGAAGGCATTATGCGACGACTCGTCTGCCTTCTCGCTTGCTTTGTTCTCGTTAACGCCACAACCCTCCTCGCCCAAGCCCCCGCCCAAACTCCGGCCGGGGAAGCTCGGGCTGCCCGCGCCTGCCAGGCTGCTACGCATGACGGCCCGCTGGCATTGCGCGCGTTTCTAGACCAGTTTCCCAAGGGAGCGGACCTGCACGTTCATCTTTCCGGAGCGGTCTATGCGGAAACTTTCATTCGCGATGCGGGCGAGGACGGGTTGTGCGTAGACCCGGTGACATTGAGCTTTGCCAAGCCTCCATGCACGCCGCCACTGGTGGAGGCCGCGCAGGTTCCGGCCAACCAGAAGCTCTATGACAAGCTGGTGGACGCCTTCTCTATCCGCAGCTTTATGCCCAGTTCTGGATTCAGCGCTCACGACCATTTTTTTGCAGCCTTCGACCGCTTTGGCGGGCTGAACAAGAGGCACATCAGTGAGTGGGTGGACGAGGTGGCCAGCCGCGCTGCCGCGCAAAACCAGCAATATATAGAACTGATGGAGACGCCGATCTTTTCGCACGCCGCACAGATAGCACGCGAGAATCCGTTGAACCAGGATTTTGCGCAGTATCGACAGACGTTGCTTGCCCTCGGCCTGCGCGACGAGATTTTTGTTGACCGCGAGGACGTGCGCGCTGCCGAAGCGCTGCGAAGCAATATTGAGCACTGCGGAACGCCGCAGGCTGCTGCTGCCTGCCAGGTGGAGGTTCGCTACATCTATCAGGTTCTAAGAGGCTTTTCGCCAGAGCAGGTGTTTGCGCAAACATTGCTGGGCTTTGAGACCGTCCAGGCGAGCATGGACGCACACGAGCACGGCTTCGTGGGCATCAACTTTGTGATGCCCGAGGACGGATTCATCTCCATGCGCGATTACACCTTGCAGATGAAGATGCTTGACTACCTGCACTCCGTTTATCCGAAGGTGCACATCAGCCTTCATGCCGGTGAGCTGGCTCCGGGCCTTGTGCCGCCTGAGGGGGTGCGCTTTCACATTCGCCAGGCCGTTGAACTGGGACACGCAGAGCGCATAGGCCACGGCGTGGACGTGATGTATGAGGAGGACGCCGCAAGCCTGCTCAAAGAGATGGCGCGGAAACACTTGATGGTGGAAATCAATCTCAGCTCGAACGAGGCGATTCTTAGCGTCAGAGGTGTGGAGCACCCCTTTCCGCTTTATCGCGCGGCTCATGTGCCGGTGGCGCTCTCGACCGACGATGAAGGTGTGAGCCGTATTGAGATCACAGGTGAATACGTTCGCGCAGCACTGGACTACCACCTGAGCTACGCAGACCTCAAGCAGTTGGCTCGCACCGGGATGGAGCATAACTTTTTGCCAGGGGAGAGCCTATGGGCCGCGCCGGATATCTTTACTGCATCTGTTGCTGCCTGCAAAGGCCAGGTTGCCGGTGCTGACAAACCGGTAGCAGAGTGCAGAAAGTTCCTTGACGGCAGCGAAAAGGCAGCTGCACAGTGGGAGTTGGAGCGGAGGTTCAGGGTGTTTGAGGCGAAGTTTTGATTCGCCCGGAGGTCAGGCAGTCGAAGGACACTATCGACGGCTGGACATAGTTGAATCGAAGGAAGTTGACCATGATTTCAGCAAGGATTTGTTTGAAGGCGCTCAAATTAGCGAAAGTGGCGGCCGTGTTGGCCCTGGGTTCTCAGTTGCTCTGCGCCCAGGTTGAGCCCGCAAAAACAGCTTGTGCGTTGAGGTATTATCGACATTCTGTCACTGTTAGCGGCTATGTCTTCAAAACATATCAACAAGATAGCCCTACAACGGAATCAGCATGCCTGGAAGTTGTACGCGCCGCGAAGGTAGTCTTTCGCAAGGTGGAAGAGGGCGGAGAGTTTACGCTCGGCCAGAAAGCCCAACCAGATTATGGCGTTCCAGAGATAGCGCCGGGAACTGATGTGGCTGGACGCGGCCAGCCGGAGATGATCGTTTCGTATTACAGTGGAGGCGCGCACTGCTGCACGTCCATTCTGCTATTTGAACTGGAACCCGCGCTTAAACTGCTTGCAACTATAGAGTCCGGCGACAGCGACATTGCGCACTTTGAAAAATATCCGCCAGATGGAAAGTACGTTTTTATTCGCTGGGATGAGACCTTTGCATATTGGCACGCCTCCTTTGCAGAGTCACCGATGCCCAAGGTGATTCTCAAGCCTGTATCTGATGAAAAAGGGAAGTTGACTTTTCAGCTCGACCTGCAAAAGATGCACGGCCGTGCGCCGACCGATCAGGAGTGGACGAGAGTTTATCTTCCGCTGGCTCGCCAGGCCTTTGCGCCGGGTGCCGCTTTTGAGGATTACAATGCCGGATCGGCATTGTGGAGGCAGATGCTGGATTGGATTTATCAGGGAGAGGCCGATTGGGCATGGAAGCTCGTCGAAGGCGTTTGGCCCGCCGAGACGCCGGGCAAGAATGAATTTATGAAGGATTTCTGCGGGCAGCTTACACAGAGCGAATATTGGCTGGATATGCAGCCACAGATAGGCAGTCCTCCACCGGCTTGTGTGGAAGGCATTGCGGAAGCGGTAAAAAAGCCAAAGTAAGCCGGCGCGGAGCATTTCCTCAATTACGATTTTGCCTTACACTCACCGCATGGATAACGAACGCATTCGCGAGATTTGCCTGGCGCTGCCGCACACGGCGGAGACTCTGAACTGGGAGCAGGTCCTTGTTTACTGGGTGGGCGAGCGCGAAATTGGCGGCAAGATGTTTGCCCTGACCAACGTTGATGGCATGGGGGATGTCGTTCTGGCCTTCCACTGCGGGGCTGAGCGATTCGACGAGCTATGCGAGAACGAGGGAGTGTTTCCGGCGCCGCACTTTGACAAGGTGCGCTGGGTGGCGCTGGAGCGGTGGGACGCGCTGCGTCCGCGGCAGATTGAGGAAGAGCTGGCTCGCGCCCATGCAATCATCTACGAGAAACTCCCCAAGAAGACGAAGGCGATTTTGGCTCTGCCTGAGAAAGAGCGCGCCCGGTTGATTCGAGAACGCAAGAAGTTGCTGGCAGCGCAGGGCAACGCTAAACGGGAGTAAGATGCGGGAACTGCACAAAGCGGGCTTTCGTATTAGTATTACTGGATCATTACGCGGTGAGAGCCCGCGCGCAAAGAGGCGCTGAAGCCATGACTAAGTTCTTGCTGTGGTGCATTCTGCTGGTGCTGTGCTGGCCGCTGGCGCTGGTGGCGCTGGTCTTGTACCCCATTGTGTGGCTGCTGCTGCTGCCGTTTCGCGTGCTTGGAATCGCGGTGGGCGGAGTGCTGGAACTGGTGAGCGCTGTCATCTTTCTGCCGGTGAGGCTTATTCGCGCCATCTGACATGCCGCGTCCTTGCTTTTTCACCAAGACTCCTGCTTACGCGTTTGCGCTCCGCTCGACATCCATTCAGAAAATGCGTTAGCGTGAGCGCAGGGCGATTTCATTGGCTGTCGGTACATGCCCATTCGTTTCAGGAGAAGACCATGCACAGAGTAGGGCTTGCGGCGCTGGCGCTGATGCTGCTGACCGCGCCGCTTGCCGCACAGACGGCCGAGGATGCTAGCCAAAAGAATGGACACCAGGCGCGCGCGACGCTGGACGCGATGGTGCAGGCTTTAGGCGGCGAGTCCTGGCTTGCGATGAAAAACCAGATGCGGCAGGGAAATGTGGCCGCGTTCTTTCATGGCAAGCTCGCAGGCGGCGCCACCGAATACTGGGAGTACCATGCATGGCCCGGCCACGACCGGATCGAGTTCACGCGGCATCGCGACGTGGTGCAATTTTACTTGGGGCGCACGGGCACAGAGGTGACCTACAAAGGCAAGGCGCCGCTGCCCCAGGAACAGGTGGACGACTATCTGCGCCGCCGCGACCACTCGATTGAGGCCGTCATCAAGATGTGGCTCAACGATCCAAAGACGATTTTGATTTATGAGGGCAGGCATCTGGTTGAACGCCACCTTGCCGACCAGGTGACACTGATTTCCGCGGGGAATGAAGCGGTCACGATTCTAATGGACATTGAGACCCACTTGCCGCTGCGGCGAAGTTTTGAGTGGCGCGACCCGGTTTACAAAGATAAAAACGTGGACGCGGAGGAGTACGACGACTACCACACAGTGGACGGATTCCCCACGCCGTTCTGCATCACGCGCTACAAGAACGACGATATGACGCGACAATATTTCCTGGTTCATGTGAGCTACAACCAGGATTTGCCGGCTGATTTGTGGAGCGTGGACGCGGCTGTGAGGCGCATCGGGAAATAGTCACAATCTCGCTTCCGTATCCTGTAAAGACAGTTCCAGAGAACATCCCAACTGCGAGCCAATGCCCCTGGTGCGGAAGGGGAGTGTGGCATTAGCGCCTGCCCTTCGCCAGAAAATCGCGAAGAACGGGGTTTGGGCAGCGCTGCAGAGAGGTACAATTCGAGCGAAACACTTCTCAGGAGATGATTTGTATGAAAAGGCGCTGGGTTATAGCCGTTGTTGCGGCCGTTGCTGTGGTTATCGTCCTTGTCGGAGTGATTCCTCTCTTTATCAACGCCGATATTTTCCGGCCCAAAGTGGAGGACGAACTTTCCAGTTCGCTGGGACGAAAAATTGCGCTCGGACACCTGAGCTTCTCTCTGATCTCCGGCAGCCTGGTTGCGAAAAATATCTCTATAGCCGACGATCCGGCCTTTGCCGCGACGCCATTTCTTGAGGCCAAAAAGCTGCATATCGGCATTGAACTACGGCAATTTGTCTTTCATCATCAGGTGCAGATCACGAGTTTCACCGTGGACTCTCCGGCGATTCATCTCATCCACGCCCAGAACGGCACGTGGAACTTCTCCAGTTTGGGGAGCGCCGGCGGCAACCCTGCGCCCCGGCAGGAGAGCATCTTCCCTGCCCTGACTGTTGGCAAAATCAAGATCAAGAACGGAAGCGCCACGGTTTCTTCCACCCCCGCTGCAAGCAAACCGTTCACATGCACAGACATTAACCTCTCCATCCAGCAGTTTTCGTTCACTACGCAATTTCCCTTCCAGCTTTCGCTCAAGCTGCCGGGCGAGGGATCGTTCCAACTCAGCGGTATGGCGGGGCCGGTTGACGAGAAAGACACCTCCAAAACTCCTTTTCAGGCGGCGTTGCTGCTCAAGCATTTCGACCCAGTGGCGGCCGGCGCTATTGAATCAGGGCAGGGAATCTCCATGGTTGCCGACTTCAACGCGCAGCTTGTCTCGGATGGAACCAACCTCATGAGCACAGGAAAGATAGCGGCTTCAAAACTTCAATTATCGCACAGCGGTTCTCCTGCCCCCAAGCCGGTCGATCTTGACTACTCTATCTCTGGCAATATGGACACGCTTGCTGGAAAGGTATCCAATATTTCGATCCACACCGGCACTGTAGCGGCGCATGTGAGTGGTAGCTTCCGGTCTACCGAGAAGGATACCGTGCTGGATCTGCGCCTCTCCGCACTGAATCAACCCATCGACCAACTGGAGCAGTTGTTGCCGGCAGTCGGAGTCAACCTGCCGACCGGTTCCCAACTCCACGGTGGAACCCTGACCGCCAATCTTGCTATAACCGGCACCATCAGCGCAACCGAGATTGCCGGATCTGCGGAGATCGACAACACCGAGCTGGCCGGCTTTGACCTGGGCTCCAAGATTCAGGGCATCAATCCCTTTAAATCCAAGAACGGCGGCACGGAAATCGAGAAGCTGAGCACAGAGTTGAAATCCACACCTCAGTCCATCCAACTCAGCAATATTTACGGTTCGGTTCCCAAGGTCGGGACCGCGACCGGCAGCGGCAGCGTTTCTCCTTCCGGGGCGCTGGACTTCACTATGGTTGCCAAGCTCAAGGATTCGTCGGTGGTCGGCGCGCTCGCCAACGGAGGCACGAGGGTGATGCGCTTTATCGGCAGTGGCGCCCAGAGTGTTGCGAACAACGGCATTCCGCTCACCATCAGCGGAACCACGTCTAATCCATCCATCCGGGTCAACGCAGGCGCCATGCTGAAAGGACAAGCAAGCGGGCAGCCGGGGGACTCCTCCGGTCAGCAGAAAACCAGCCTGATCAGCACGCTGAAAGGGCTATTCCACAAATAGCAAGAGAAGGGTGGGGCATGGGGAGAGGTGAGGTTTCGTGCGTCTCTCGGGGACTGGTAAGCCTGGCGTCGATTTATAATCCAGAAGGGCGCAAAGCAGTTATACCTGCCGCTCCATGGAGAGATGCATGACATTTGATATCCAGGAAATCCTGGGTTTACTTCCCCACCGCTACCCATTTCTATTGATAGACAGAGTGGTTGAGTTCGAGCGCGGCAAGCGCTTGGTTGCCATCAAGAATGTAACCATGAACGAGCCCTTTTTCCAGGGGCACTTTCCCGGCTATCCCATTATGCCCGGCGTACTGGTGATTGAAGCGATGGCGCAGGCCGGGGCGATCATCATGATGAACGAGATTCCGGACCGCGAAAAGAAGCTGGCGGTGTTCACGGGGATTGAACGGGCCAAGTTCCGCCGCCCGGTAGCGCCAGGAGATCAATTGCGCATCGAGGTGGACGTGCTGGCGTTCAAGAGCCGGCTGGGAAGGATGGAGGCCAAAGCCTTTGTGGACGGCAAGCTGGCCTGCCAGGCGGTGCTGACCTGCTCCATTGTGCCGCGGACACGCGAGGCTGAAGCAGTGACTGGCGAGGGAACGACCGAGGCTGCGCAGTGAATATTCATCCCAGCGCCGTAATTGCTGCCGGAGCAGTGGTTCCAGACTCGTGTATGGTGGGGCCGTTCTGTACGATCGGGCCGGAGGTGATGCTGGGAGAAGAGTGCAGGCTGATCTCCCACGTGGTGCTCGACGGACGCGCCCGCATTGGCGCGCGCAATGTGTTTCATCCGTTCTGCGCGGTGGGCATTGCGCCGCAGGATTTGAAATACGGCGGCGAGCCGACGGCAGTGGAGATCGGCGACGGCAACACGATTCGCGAGAATGTGACGATCAGCCGCGGGACGATAGGCGGCGGCGGAGTGACGCGCCTCGGATCGAATTGCCTGCTGATGGCCGGCGCGCACATCGGCCACGACAGCCAGGTGGGCAGCCAATGCATTCTGGCCAACTGCGCCACGCTGGCCGGGCACGTAATCATCGAGGACTACGCGACGGTGGGCGCCTTCTGCCCGGTGCATCAGCACTGCGTTGTCGGCAAGTATGCCTTCATCGGCGGCGGGACCATCGTAACTCAAGATGTCCTGCCATTTTCGCTGACCTCGTCCAAGCGGGAGAACAAGGCCTTTGGCATAAATAAAATCGGTCTGTCGCGGCGCGGATTTTCTCCGGAGCGGTTGCAGGTGCTGCAAAAGGCATTCCGGCTGCTGCTGGCGGCCAAGCTGAATACCTCGCAGGCTCTGGAGAAGATCAAGGAGCTGGAAGGCGAAGATGCAGCGCTGGTGGCAGCGTTCATCGAACGCAGCGAGCGCGGGGTGATTAAGTAGAGCGCCAGTTAGGAGACCTTATGCGCTTTCGCGGATTTTTACTTTTAGTATTTGCGCTTCTGGCAATCTCACGTATGGCTTCGGCTCAGGATGTTCTTTCTGTGGACAAGCTAACGCTTAATCAGCACGTAGACCATCGCGTTACACCAATCTATCCGCCGATTGCTAAAGCTGTTCAAGTTCAAGGAACTGTTGATTTCGAGGTCCGAATCGGCGCGACCGGTAAGATTGAGTCGATGAAGGTAGTCGGTGGACCTCCAATGCTCCAGCAGGCAGCGATGGATTCCCTAAAGCAGTGGACCTATCGTCCGTTTGAAAAGGACGGCAAACCGGTGGAGGCTAGCGGGCCGGTCTCAATTGATTTCAGCCTAGGGAAAGATGGGCCGACCCCTAAAGAAGAGGAGATCGCCAGAAGGTATTTCCCGCTTTCGGACCAGTGTAGAAAAGCCGTATCGGCTAAGACTGATTATCCGGCGGCGGCGGTTGTCTGCAAACAGGCAGCGGAGACCGCTAATGAGTTTGCGCCTAATGTTCGATTCGTTGAGAAAAGGTCCGCGTTTGTCTGGGCAGCTTGGTCCTTGATGTATAGTGGCGATCTAAAGACTGCGCTAGTCTATGCCGAAAAAGCCGTTGATGTTGCGAAGTTGGGGAATGCTGACAACTCCGGCATGAACGCTGCATATGGCGTCAAAGGAATAGTTGAAGGAAACTTGGGCGATCTGAATGACGCAGACCAAGATTTAGCCATAGCGGAAGATTATGGGCGAAAAGGAATCGTCTGGGCTGATCAAGTCAAGTTTGAACACGGCGATAGTTACAAAAATGCTCTCATTATGGACTTGCGATTTCACGCTCAGGTGCTTCAAGGACTGAAGCGCTCCGAGGAAGCGCAAAAGAAGCTGGACGAAGCGGCGAAGTTGAACTGAGTAGCCGTTGAGCTTGTTTCAAAGTGGTTTCTGTGTCACGATTGCTATTCCTCAGGGGTTAATACCCCTTGTTGATAATGACCATTTTCGGCACGACTGAAGTCGTGCCCTGATACAAAACGGATTGATGAAATACGCTCTAAGGGAAGAATGAATCAGTCAACGAATTCGGCGGGCATGACGAAGCTGGGCCTCATTGCCGGCAACGGGCGTTTCCCGTTTTTGCTTCTGGATGCGGCGCGGGCGCAGGGGCTGGCTGTCGTTGTGGCGGCTATCCGCGAGGAGACCGACGCAGAGATTGACCGGCGCGCGGCTGAGGGCAGCGGCATCACCGTCCATTGGCTTTCGCTGGGAGAGTTGTCGCGGCTGATCGAAACCTTCCACAAGGAAGGCGTCGAGAAGGCCGTGATGGCCGGCCAGGTAAAGCACAAGCAGATTTTTTCCAGCATACGGCCTGACTGGCGGCTGGCCAAGCTGTTACTGAATCTGCCTATCCGCTCGACAGACAAGCTGCTGGGTGCGGTGGCCAAGGTGCTGGGCGACGAAGGCATTGAGCTGATCAGCTCGACTGTGTTTCTGGAGCCGCTGCTGGTGAAGGAAGGCGTGCTAACGGCACGCGCGCCGGACGAGGACGAGCGCAAGAACATTGAATACGGGCTGAGCGTGGCGCGCGCGGTGGCGGGCTTCGACATTGGGCAGACGGTGGTGGTGGCCGCGCAGGCCTGCGTGGCGGTGGAGGCGATGGAAGGCACGGACGCAGCCATCGAGCGAGCCGGGCGGCTTATGCAGTCGCTGGAAGAAGACGCCTCGACGCTTGAACGCCGGCTGACGGTGGTCAAGGTTGCGAAGCCCAATCAGGATATGCGCTTCGATGTGCCGGTCATCGGCATTGCGACGATTGAGGCGATGAAGCGCGCCGGGGCAAGCTGCCTTTCGGTCGAGGCAGAGCACACGCTGCTCTTCGATCGCGAGAAGGTTCTGGAACGCGCTGCTGAAGCCGGCATTGCCATTGAGGGCAGATTGCGATAGGACAGAGTTCAGAGGGCCGATCTGAGGCTATACTGATGCAAGCAGGATTTCCCCGAAGATTTTCCTGCTGTTCCTAATTTCCCGATCTCTATGTTCCGGAGGTTTCTCTTGAGAACTACGCTTCTCTTTGTCCTTGCCGCGGTCGTTGCAGTTGCGGCTTCGCTGGTTAACCTTAAGGCGGCCGCTCAAACTGTGCCCAGCGTGGGGCAGGCAGCGCCCACCTTCACCCTCCCTTCACAGGACGGCTCGCAGATTTCGCTGGCGAGCTTTCGCGGCAAGTGGGTGGTGCTTTATTTCTATCCCAAGGACATGACCTCGGGTTGCACCATTGAGGCGCACAACTTTCAGCGCGATCTGGCCCAGTATGAGGCGAAGAACGCGGTGATTCTGGGCGTGAGCATGGATACGCCCGATAGCCACAAGCAGTTCTGCACCAAGGAGGGGTTGACCTTCCGGCTACTGGCCGACCCGCAGCACCAAGTGGTTGATGCCTACGGATCACTAGGCAGTTTCATGGGCATCAAGATTGCCAACCGCAACACCTTCCTCATCGATCCCAAGGGCAACATTGCGCAGGTGTGGACCAAGGTGGATCCCTCAACGCACTCCGCGCAGGTTCTGACAGCGCTTTCCAACTCGGTCAAACCGCCGACCGCAACGGTGAACTCAGTCAAGCCGCCCGTTCCATCAACAGGGAATTCCGTCAAGCCACCGCAATAGAGAGACCTCCGGAATATGATCAAGCCAGCCAAATCGACAACAACTAAGGAGCATCCATGACTAATCCCATCAACTCCAATCAGGACTCGGCCAATTCATTTGGCGCCCAGACGGATTTTGCCGCGACCCACTCGGATGAGAATTCCGTCAAGCCTCCACAGCCGCTAGTCGAATCCGTCAAGCCCCCACAAGAGTCTGGCGAGCCTCAGCAAAACCAGTAGTAGAGTTCGAAAGGTATTTCGGACGCAAAAAAGCCCGGCATGAGCCGGGCCTTTTTGCTTGCCTTGTACTTCAGGTTGCCGCTGCTACTTGGTTGCCTTCTTCGCAGGGGCCTTTTTCTTCGCAGGAGCCTTCTTGG
>Ga0224535_1000431_pt1 | contig 12108 bp, 10 predicted proteins | sample 714E13034metaG_FD_179898 | JGI IMG/M metagenome (GOLD analysis project Ga0224535, IMG submission 179898) | Peat soil microbial communities from Stordalen Mire, Sweden - 717 E1 30-34 | ecosystem: Environmental > Terrestrial > Soil > Wetlands > Peat | place: Sweden: Norrbotten County, Stordalen... | reverse complement strand
CCAAAAACAAAACAAAAACAATTCAAATAATCAACAAAACACATAAAAACCAAAAAAATACTAATAAAAAAAATAAAAATTTATGAGACTGCCTCTAATTAATAAATTTGTTTATTAAAAAAAATATATTTTATTTTATGAATCTATTTATTCTATAGTGAATAAGTATAACTAACAAATCTGAGGGATTACCATGGCATTTGATGAATCTGGAAAAATATGGTTTAATGGAAAAATTGTTGATTGGAAGGATGCAAATATACACGTTCTATCTCACGTAGTTCATTATGGATCAAGCGTTTTTGAGGGCATAAGATGTTATAGTACCAAAAAGGGTCCTGCTATCTTCCGATTGCGAGAACATGTAAAACGGCTTATAAATTCAGGAAAGATTTATAGAATGGATATACCATATTCCATTGATGAGATTTGTCAAGCCACAATAGATACAATAAAGATCAACGGATTAAAAAAATGCTACATAAGACCCGTTGCATTTAGAGGATATGGCGAACTAGGAGTATATCCTAAGAATTGTCCTGTTGAAACTGTAATTGCTGTTTGGCCATGGGGAAAATATTTAGGTGAAGAAGCTATTGAAAAAGGTGTTGATGTTGGAGTATCTAGCTGGCGTAGAATGGCACCTGGTACAATGCCGAATATGGCAAAAGCCGGTTCAAATTATATGAATTCACAACTGGCAAAAATGGAATCTATTACTAATGGATATGATGAAGGCATAATGTTGGATTACCAAGGAATGGTCAGTGAAGGTAGTGGAGAGAATATTTTCGTTGTATTAGATGGGGTAATATATACACCTCCTATTTCATCATCATTGTTATCTGGTTTAACTCGTGATTCTGTTATTACTCTTGCTGGTGAAATGGATTTAGAAGTTCGACAGGAACAAATACCAAGGGAAATGCTATACATATCAGACGAAGTTTTCTTAACGGGAACTGCGGCTGAAGTTACACCTGTACGTTCTGTTGATAAGATTATGGTGGGAGAAGGTATCAGAGGTAGAATAACTAAAGATATTCAAGATGCTTTTTTTGAAGTGGTCAACGGTTCAAATGAAGATAAATACAAGTGGCTGACATTTGTTGATTAATGAGTTATAAGTTATAAGTCAAAACTTTTAACATATAAGTTATAACTTATAACTATTCAAGTACTTTGAGAACACTATAGATAAATAATTCCCAATCCATTAATAAAAAGATAATAATGTTATTAATTCTTAAATATTTCTTTGCATAACCATTCAGTTTTAATACGAATCTCTTCAACAGATATACCCTTTAATACTGCCGCTAACATTGCACCTCCAGCCCCTACGCCTTCCTTTACAGATCCTTTAGTGTAGTTTACTAGTCCTTCTGTATCTGATTTGCCAAAGTCAGGATCAACCGCAATTATTGTTATATCAGAGATCTGATTGATAATAAAGTTAATATCCGATGTTTCATCTTCTGAAACAAAAATAGTTGTAGCTATTGATAAAGAATTAAAATCAAAATCTGGAGATATAGACTTTATAACTGCACAGACTGCAGTCATTTGTGTACCGCCCGCAAGTGTAACAGGCACACGACTACCCATTGCAATTCCTGCTACAGCGGGGATCATAGGATCTCCAATAGCGTTTATTGCTAAGAAGGGATCAGACTTAAGTTCTTCTGCAGTATATCTTGAACATTCCAATCCATTTTTTACTACACTATGTTTTAGCTCGTGAGGGTTTTCTGGTGTACTGCCACTCATTTTATGATCTACTTCATAACCCAAAGCTGTTAGAATACCTAGAGCAGTTGTTGTACCCGCTGGGATACTCTCACCAATCACCAGATGATCTGTGAGTTTTGAAAGTACCCTACCCAATAGAAATCCATTGTTAAAAATCTTCTCTGAATCTTGAACCGCATTACCCGTTCTTATATCCCCTCCAGGTGTTTCATTAATGGAAATATAAGGCATATTTGGTTTAATAGCTGCTCCTGCATCGGCTACTAACAATGGAATATCCGCCAAATCGAGGGCCGCTTTAGTAATTATTGCAGGTGTAGGTGTCGAACTACCTCCCACTACTGTTTTTGGTATTTCTGGAAGACAGAGTGTTTTTCCCAACATTATAAGTTCAACATCGGCAGCGGGCGTATAATCTGTTAATTCTGGAGTAGCTCCGGCACCTGTTATTCCATTTATTCTAGATGTTAATGTATTTGCTATAACACATAAGAATAAAGAATCTGTATTTTTTAGTTTCTGAATCATTTCTGATGACCCATAACATTTTATTGCTTCATTCATTTGTCTCACCCTCGATTGTTAGATATTGATATAAAATAAGATATAAATAATGTACAATTCATGCAATAGAATAGTGTACAATATAAAGATTTTAGGTTTAAAATGTTATAGTTCGTAATATTTAAATTTACAGATAATTTTTAAATTCATAGACTAAAGGAAAAGTGGTTTTATTGATATGTATAGGAATTGAAGGTACCGCTGAAAAAACAGGTGTGGGAATTGTTGATTCTGATGGCGAGATTTTAGCATCTGTGGGTAAGGCCCTTATCCCAGAAAGTGGAGGAATACACCCTAGAGAAGCTGCTGAACATCATGCTGCTAATATTGTTCCATTAATAAAGAATTCATTAGAAGAATCTGGCTTATTTTTAAAGGATATTGATCTGGTTGCCTTCTCAAAGGGTCCTGGTTTGGGACCGGCCCTCAGAACAGTTGCGACTGCATCAAGAAGCCTTGCACTCCTGCTGAATAAACCAATAGTTGGAGTGAACCACTGTATTGGTCACGTAGAAATTGGAAAATTAACCACTGGGGCTCTTGATCCCGTTACACTATATGTTAGTGGTGGAAATACCCAGATTATTGCTTATGATTCGGGAAAGTATAGAGTTTTTGGTGAAACCTTAGATATAGCCCTGGGAAATTGTCTTGATCAGTTCAGCAGATCGGTTGGATTGGGCCATCCAGGAGGTCCTAAAGTAGAAGAAATGGGAAAAAAATCAGATAAATATATTAAATTACCATATACTGTTAAAGGAATGGATTTATCATTTTCTGGACTTTTAACAGCAGCTATTAGGAAATATGAATCTGGTGAATCCATAGAGGATGTCTGTTATAGTCTACAGGAAACAGCTTTTTCAATGTTAGTTGAAGTTACAGAGAGAGCTATTTCACATGCCAAAAAAAGAGAAGTTTTATTATGCGGTGGAGTTGCTGCTAATAACCGATTGAGAGAAATGTTGGCTGTAATGTCAGAAGAACATTATGTAGATTTTTTTATGCCACCAATGAAGTATTGTGGTGATAATGGGGCTATGATCGCCTGGATGGGTCAATTAATGCATAAAAATGGGTTAGTTGCCGAATTATCCGACACCAGAGTTATACAAAAGTACCGAACAGATGATGTTAATGTACCATGGATGAAAAGCTCAAAAATCTCTTTAAAATTGCCCCTCTCAATGTTTGAGAAGGGGGCGGAAGCAAATATCTACGCGGGTCATTGGATGGATCAGGAAGTTCTGATTAAAAAAAGAATTCCAAAAAGTTACAGAATTGAAGTGCTTGACAATCTTTTAAGGAAAAAAAGAACCAAAAAAGAAGTCAAATTATTAGGGGAAGCTAAACGGTGTGGTGTCAAAACTCCATTAGTATACGACATAGATAAACAAGAAAACGCTATTGTTATGGAAAATGTGGATGGAATAATTCTTAAAAAAATCTTTGAGAATTTAAATGATTCCTTGAATCCAAATATATCTGTTAAAAATTTATGTGAAAACATTGGAACAAATATAGCAAAACTTCACAATTGTAATATAATACACGGCGATTTAACTAGTTCAAATATGATCCTCAAAGACAACCAGGTTTATTTTATAGACTTCGGATTGGGTATGATTTCAGATCTAGTTGAGGATAAAGGTGTTGATTTGTTAGTTTTTAAAAAAGCAATCTCGGGAATCCATCATACCATAGCTGATGTCTGTTTTAAATCTATCCTCAAAGGATATTCTTCTGCTCAAGATTATGAAAAGATAATTAATAAGATTAATGAGATTGAAGGTAGAGGACGCTACAAAAGTAATTAGAGTCGTAAAGTATCAAATTCATAGTTTACTTTAATAAAGACGGAAATTTATGACTTTTAAATTTTATATATTATTATAATATTTAGTGAGATGAACTAAATGAAGATAACATTTATAACTAGTAACCAACACAAAGTAAAAGAAGCCAAAGGTATCTTCGATAACTTTGGAATTGAACTGGAACATGTTGACCTCGGTTACCCAGAGATCCAAGGAGATCTGGTAGATGTAGCCAAGTACGGTGCAAAGCATGTAGCCAAGCGTTTTGGTGAGCCAGTAATAGTTGAAGACGCTGGAATTTTTATAAAAGCCCTTAAATGGTTTCCAGGAACTTATTCATCCTACATTCAGGATACACTGGAAAATAAGGGAATATTAAAATTAATGAGTGATGTTGAAGACAGATATGCCGAATTCAGGTCGGCCGTTGGGTTCTGCACCCCCAAAACCGAGCCCGAGATTTTTTTAGGCACTGTCCGTGGAAGTATAGGTTACTCTGAAAAAGGGAATGATGGTTTTGCATATGATCCCTTATTCAAACCCGAAGGATATGAAAAAACCTTTGGAGAGTTATCTATAAATGAGAAGAATGAATTCTCTCACCGCAGAAAATCACTTGAAAAGTTTGCAATTTGGTACAATAGATTATAGAGGTGATTAAATGGCAATAAAGCCGGAATGGACAGAATATTCAAACGAAGAAATTGAAGAACTAATATTAAAATTCAGGAAAGAAGGTAAATCCACTAGTGTTATCGGAGTCATACTACGAGATCAGTATGGAATACCTGATGTTAAAACAGTGACTGGAAATAAAATAACAGCTGTATTGGTAAAACACGGTCAGGGCGAAGAATATCCTGAAGAGCTTATTAATCTCATAAAAAAGGCAGTCAATATAAGGGATCATTTAGTAGAGAACCAAAAGGACCTTCACACCAAAAGGGGACTTAGGATCATTGAATCCAAAATTAGAAGACTCGTAAGATATTATGTAAGGGAAGGTGTGCTCCCTGAAGGATGGAGATATGATCCAAAAACAGCAGCACTCCTTGTTAAATAAGGCAGAAGAAGCTTGCGATCTATTGCGCGGGCATTTAAAACAGGATCATGTTGTGAGAATTATTTCTCACAACGATGCCGATGGGATATCAGCTGCGGGTGTAATGTGTAATGCAATTGCCAAAGAAGATGGTAAGTTCCATGTAACAATTGTTCCTAGATTAAAGGATGAAATAATTTCTAAATTTTTTAAAGAGAAATATAAACTGTTCATTTTTTGTGATATGGGAAGTGCAAATTTAAAGAGCATTAGCAGAATCAAGGGCGATGTAATAATAGCAGATCATCACCAGACAGATCTCAATGCAAAGCCCGGAGATAATATTGTTCATGTCAATCCTCATTTATATGGGCTTGACGGTACAAAGGATGTTAGTGCATCAGGTGTCTCTTATCTTACTGTGAGACCTATGGGATATACAAACCTATCAGGGCTGGCAATTGTAGGCGCATTTGGAGATATGCAATATAGAAATGGTTTTACTGGTGTTAATCAGATGATCCTCAAAGATGGGGTGGAATCTAATAATATTGAAGTTAGAGATGATCTCAAAATAGCATACAAATCTAAAGAACCTCTTTATAAGGCATTATCCTACACAATCAATCCTGTTATTAAAAATATTTCAGGAGATGAAGAAGGCTCAGTAAACTTCCTCGAGAAAATTGGTATTTCATATGGGATTAAATTTGATGAATTGAGTAACGAAGAGAAGGATATACTCAAGAATGAACTTGTTAAGATAAATCCTGAAATATTTAGCAGTGTTTACAGTGTTCCATCAGAAATACCAGAACTAAGAAATCTTGAAGATTACTCAAACATATTGGATGCATGTGGTAAGAATAAAAAACATGGCATCGGGCTCAGCATATGCATAGGAGATAGAAAGGATTCAATAAAAGAAGCTCAGGATCTAGTAAAAACCTATAGAGACGATATTGTCTATGGCATAGACTGGATTAAAAAAGAAGGTTCTGTAGTTCAAGACAATATCCAATACATATATGCCGAAGAAAAAAGAAAAAAACGTATTATGGGTACGCTTTCAAGTATAGGTCTTGATCTGGAAATTTTAGATCCTGAAAAACCAGTATTAGCCATGTCAAGAATGGACAACATAATAAAAGTATCTGGACGAACCACTTCCAAAATTACTGAAAAAGGAGTTAATCTAGGATATGCTCTTGAAAATGCGTCCAAAAGTTTTAATGGATCTGGTGGGGGACATAATATTGCAGCAGGAGCAGTTATTCCATATAGAGAAATGGATAATTTCCTTAATCTGGTTGATGAAATTGTAAGAACACAATTGAAAGCCAAATAATCCATATTAAACAGAATTACTCAACAATCTAAATTATTGTGATAAAAATGCACCTAACACGAGAAGAAGAAAAGATGTATAATGGTGAGGAAGGACTAGCCGTTGAAAAGTGTATGGAAATCCTTGTGGCATTGGGTGACATATATGGTGCGGAAAAATTTGTTCCAATTACATCTGCCCAGATATCTGGTGTTTCATATAAAACTATAGGTGATGCAGGACTTGAATTTATTGAAGAGCTTTCAAATGATGCGCAAGTAAGAGTTCCATCTACTTTAAATCCTGCAGGTGTTGATCTTCAAATATGGAAAGAATTAGGATTTTCAGAAGAATTCACAAAAAAACAACTGGCAATAGTAGATGCATACCAAAAGATGGGTGTGTCAACTACATGCACATGCACACCGTATTTGGTTGGTAATGTTCCAACTTTCGGTTCACATATTGCATGGTCAGAATCATCCGCTGTATGTTATGCAAATTCTGTTTTAGGGGCCAGAACCAATCGAGAAGGAGGTCCTGGAGCATTAAGCGCTGCCATATGTGGAAGAACTGCCAATTATGGATACCATCTTGATGAAGGTAGACAACCCAACTTATTTGTTGAGGTAGAAACTCCTGTAGAAGGATCTGATTTTGGAGCTGTTGGTTACATGGTTGGTAACAATATAGGAGGGGGAATTCCATACTTTAAATTTGAAAGTACACCCGGCACAGATCAGCTTAAATGGCTAGGAGCAGCCCTTGCCTCTTCAGGTTCTGTTGCATTGTATCATGTAGAAAATATCACACCTGAAAGTAAGTGGGCAGCCAAAATCGTTTCTGATGATAAAATAGAAAAATTATCTATTAATAGGGCAGATATAGATGAAACAAGGATAAAATTATCTACAACAGAAGATAAGCCAGATCTAATTTGTGTTGGATGCCCACATGCGTCTCTTGAAGAGATTAAACGAGTTGCAGAAACTGTTCGTGGACTTAAACTTGAAAATATGCTTTGGGTTTGCACATCTATCTCTGTAAAAGCCGCTGCTGATAGGATGGGTTATACAGAAATAATAGAAAATGCTGGTGGAAAAATGGTCTGTGACACATGCATGGTGGTAGCCCCTATTGAAGAGTTAGATTACAAGGTAGTTGGTGTGGATTCTGCAAAAGCAGCGAATTATGTACCTAATATGTGCGGATTAGAAGTTGTTTACAACGATCTAAAAAACTTGATTATTGAAAAGAAATAATTCTTAACTTTTTTTAATGAAAATTTTTGATATTAAAAATCAAACAATAAACTTCTTTATTTTATAAGAAAAATCTTTATTAACCTTAATTCTAATTAAAAATATCAAAATCACCATATTTTATATGTTCTTTTTTAGATATAGATCAACATGGGAAAATGGATACAACACCCCTTGATTAAAGCCGAAAAAATAGAGTCACGACTCTACCAGCAAGTATTAGCAGCTGATGTGCTTAAAAAGGGTAATTCAATGATAGTGGCACCAACAGCTCTTGGAAAAACCATAGTAGCTGCGTTAGTAGCCGCAGAAAGATTAATGACTTTTGAAAACTCTAAAGTTTTGATCCTAGCACCGAGTAAACCTCTCGTTATACAACACGAAGAAAGCTTCAGAGAATTTTTAAAAACAAGTGTAACATCTATTACCGGCGCTATAAAACCTGAAGAAAGGATAAAAAGATGGAATGACTCGCAAATTATCTGTGCAACTCCACAAACAGTTGAATCAGACTTAATATCTGGCAGATATGATCTTAAGAATGTTTCTGTATTAGTATTTGATGAATGTCATAGAGGGGTAGGATCCTATTCATATGTTTATCTTGCATCGAAATATATGAAAGAAGCGAAAAATCCCCTAGTATTAGGACTTACAGCCTCTCCTGGTTGGGATGAAGAAAAAATTCATGGTGTATGTGAAAATCTATTTATAAAAGAGGTCGTTATTAAAAATGAAGAAGACTCTGATGTTGAACCATATTTCAATCCTGTTGAAGTAAAATGGGTAAAAATAGAGCTTAATCCGGAACTCAAAGATATAAAATCCCATTTGGAAAAGGCTTTGAAGGTTCGGCTTAAAACTCTTAAAAAAATGGGAGTTATCAGCTCAATATCTAATGTTAGTAAAAAAGATGTTTTGGCTGCCAAGGGAAAGGCTCAAAATCGAATAGGACACAGCTTACACCCACCTCAAAAATGTTTCATTGCAGTTTCAATTTTAACGGCAGTCATAAATATTTTACATTCATTAGAATTATTGGAAACCCAAGGCACAACTACTTTAAATAAATACTTTGAACGCCTCAGGAAAAAAAAGACAAAAGCAGCTAAAGGACTAATTAATGACAGTACATTTCAAATGGCAATGGGGCTTACTGAAAATGCATATAAGAAAGGAATTGACCATCCCAAACTTAAGAAATTAATGAGTATATTAAAAAAAGAGCTTAAAAAATCGGATTCAAAAATAATTATATTTACACAATTTCGAGACTCTGTTGAAAATATATTCCAACATTGTCTAGCTAACGACATCAACGCAGTAAAATTTTACGGCCAAGCTCCAAGAGAAAATGAAAAGGGATTAACTCAGAAAAAGCAAAAAGAAATTATTAAAGCATTCAAAAGCGGACAATATGATGTTTTAATATCTACAAGTGTTGCTGAAGAAGGGATAGATATACCCTCCGTTGATCTTGTCATATTATACGAACCTGTTCCATCCGAAATAAGAATGATTCAACGAAGGGGTAGAACTGGACGTAAAAATTTAGGAAAAATGTACATACTTATTACTAAGGGTACTCGAGACGAGTCATACTATTGGTCAAGCATCAATAAAGAAAAACAAATGAAAAAACAGCTTTCAAAGAATTATAGAAATGATTTTAAAGTATTAGAAGTTAAGAAACTCGAAAAAACCGAAGTAGTAGAAGAAGAAGATTCTAGACCAGTTATTTATGCAGATTCAAGAGAAGGTAGTTCAAGGGTATTAAGGGAACTTGAAAGATTAAATGTAGATATCAAAGTAAAAAGTCTTGCTGTCGCTGATTATCAGGTAAGTGATGATGTTGCAATAGAACGAAAGTCAAATAATGATTTTATAAGTTCTATAATGGATAAAAGACTGCATAAACAGGCAAAAGAACTTGTAGACAATTTTAAAAAGCCACTGATGATTATTGAAGGTGCGGAACTTTATTCTGGTTTCATACATCCAAACGCTGTACGTGGAGCTATGGCATCGATAGCTGTAGATTTTGGAATATCAATAATACCTACACGATCTCCAGAAGATACTGCAGCCATGATTTATAGGATAGCAGTAAGAGAACAGACACATGAAAAGTCCGATATTCAAATTAGGACCGAAAAAAAACCTTTAACTACTTGGGAACAGCAGCTTTACATAATTGAATCTCTACCGAATATAGGTCCCGTAACCGCAAGAAAACTTCTTGAAGAGTTCAAAAGTGTTAAAAATGTTATCAATGCTTCAGAAGATGATTTGAAAAAAGTTGAAGGTATTGGAGATAAGATAGCTAAAAGAATTTTAAGAGTTGTTGACTCTGGTTTTAAAACTATTAAAAATGAAAGATATTTAAAGTTAAAAATGGATGATGAAATGGTTCAACAAATGGGTGAAAAGGATAGATAATCTAAATCATTATCCAATATGGATTTATCCATTATTTAAGTTTACAATTTTAATAAAAAATAATTAAATGTAGGAGTGGTATATTTGCATATTTTAATGGATGACCGTGGTAAAAAGTACATGGTAGCCGATAAAGAGTTCCATACAGACTATGGATTTATAACAGAGGAAGATATTGTAGGATCAGGTCCTGGTGATGTACTTAAAACCCATTTAGGAAGGGAATTTAAAGTTATAAAACCAAATGTTAACGATTATATAGAACTTATGGAAAGGAAATGTAATATAATCCTTCCAAAGGATATTGGAATATTTACAGCTAAAACTGGGCTTGGTTCGGGATTTAAGGTTTTAGATGCAGGAACCGGTGCTGGTGCAACGGCGTTGCATTTTGGTAATATTGTTGGAAATGAGGGTAAAGTCTATTCCTATGAAATCCGTGAAGACTTTGCAAAAATTGCTGAACGGAACATTAGAGGATTTGAGCTGGATAATGTAGAAGTTAAGTGTAAAGATGTAACAGAAGGTATAGATGAAGATAATTTAGACTTAGTATTTTTAGACCTTCCAAAACCTTGGGATGTTGGAGAATTTGCCAAAGAATCTCTTAAAGTTGGTGGTTATATAGCAACTTATACACCATTCATTGAACAGATTCAGATACTTCAGAAGGTGCTTAAAAAAATAGGATTTTCAGAAGTTGAAAGTTTTGAATGTACATTAAGAGGAATTGAAGTAACAAATAAAGGTACAAGACCAAAAACACGAATGGCCGGGCATACAGGATACCTTACATTCGGAAGGAAACTTTGAATAGATTAATATGAAAGATGTTAGAAAGGATAAAATTAGTTATTATATGTTATGAAATTTAAAATAATTATAAAATGTACAGAATTTAATTTAAAGGTGTTTAAATGGTCTTTGATCAAAAAAATATTATTTCTATAAGTGATTTTAGTAAAGAGGATATAGAGTACATTTTAAGACTTTCCGAAAAGATGGAACCAATAGCAAGGTCTAAAAAGCAGTCAGATGCTCTTTCAGGGAAGATTCTGGGAATGTTATTTTATGAACCATCTACACGAACAAGATTATCCTTCGAAGCTGCTATGAAGCGATTAGGAGGTAATACTATTGGGTTTGCTGAGGCTAATGTAAGTTCAGCTACTAAAGGGGAAAATTTAACCGATACTGTAAAAATAGTGGCAGAATATTCTGATGCAATTGTAATAAGACATAATATGGAAGGAACTGCACGTTTTGCAAGTAGTGTTGTTGACGTACCAGTTATAAATGCAGGTGATGGTGCTGGTCAACATCCAACCCAAACATTATTGGATTTATATTCCATGAAAAGATTGCTTGGTAGAATCGATGATCTACATGTAGCCCTTATTGGAGACCTTAAGTATGGCAGAACCGTTCATTCACTAGCATATGCTTTGGCAATGTTTGATGTTAAAATGAGTTTTGTTTCTCCACCGGAATTAAAAATGCCCAGAGGAATTGTGCATGATTTAAATAAAGTAGGTGTATCTGTAAATGAAACTAATGATATTCACAGTGTATTAGAAGATACTGATGTTTTATATGTTACTAGGATACAGAAAGAAAGGTTTCCTGATCCTGAAGAATATGCAAAAATAAAGGGTGCATATATGATTGATAAAGCCTTGCTTGAAGACAGTGATCTTATTGTGATGCATCCTCTTCCAAGGGTAGATGAAATATCATACGATGTTGATAACACTAAATATGGAAAATATTTTGAACAAGCATTCTATGGGGTTCCAGTGCGTATGGCTCTTTTAAAATCAATGATTGATAGCTATGAAAAGTGATTAAAAAAAATATTTCAATTACATAATAAAATTATATTTTTAATATTTATTGAGGTAGTCT
>Ga0224535_1000429_pt1 | contig 12113 bp, 15 predicted proteins | sample 714E13034metaG_FD_179898 | JGI IMG/M metagenome (GOLD analysis project Ga0224535, IMG submission 179898) | Peat soil microbial communities from Stordalen Mire, Sweden - 717 E1 30-34 | ecosystem: Environmental > Terrestrial > Soil > Wetlands > Peat | place: Sweden: Norrbotten County, Stordalen... | reverse complement strand
CCTTGGGTACGCCTTGGATCTCGGCGATGCCGTTCTCGTCGACCGGCGTCCATGAAACCCCAAGCGAGGCGGTGAGCTCGGCCCGAAGCGCCGCGCGATAGAGCATGCCGGCGGCCTTCTGGTGCTCGTAGAGCTCGCGACCATCCAGGCTGAGCCACCTGCCGTCCTCGGCGCGCACCTTGTTGGCAACAAGGACGTGGCTATGCAGCTGCGGTTCCGCGGCGCGCGAAGTGCGGTGGAGGAAGCTCGCGGCGACAAAGCCCTCGGTGTCGACCTGGAAGACCCCGCCCGCGCCGCGTCGCGTGAAGGCGGCGTGGTCCTGCAGGAAATCGAGCGTGCTCGCAACCGCGCGTTCGTGCGCGGCGACGACGGCTGTGCGGAGCTCTTCGTCGCCGGTTCCCCACAGCACCGAGACACTTTTTGGTGGTTATGCCGAATAGCGGATTATGCCGAGTACGAGCGGTGATCCCGTTTCGAATGCGGAGGGTGGCGGGGTCTGTTCGGCATAATCACAGAGACGACAGGAACGCGAGGAGCGGGTCCGACGGTCGGTAGCGACCGGGGACACCCCCAGGTGGTGCAGCCAGCGCGAGTGCCTTCTCCTTGATCGCAAGATCAGCGTGCAAGTAGATCTGCACCGTCGTGATCTGCTCATGGCCGAGCCAGAGAGCGATTGTCGAGATGTCGACGCCAGCCTCGCGGAGGAACATCGCGCAGGTTATCTGTAGTGAGTTGAGGGAAGCCCAGGTCGTGAGGTGCTTCTGACATGAGGCACGTGAGGCACGTGGGCTGAACAGAGGCACTGTGAGCCTCTTCGAGTCAGCGACTGTTCTCCGAGCGGATCATGCGGCGCAGGCTCTCCCGGGCGGCAGCAAGCTCGTCCTCAAGTTCTCGCACGCGGAGCTCAGCACCCCGTCCATCGGAATTGCGAGCCTCCCGTTCGGCTACAAGGCGGCGGTTGACGGCTTCGAGCTCGGAGACGCGGGCGATGAGCTCAGCGCGTTGTGGGCCCTCGATTTCGGCACCGAGTTGAAGCCGCAGCCGCTGCTGCAGCTTGTCGCGGTCGGCTCGGAGCCGCATGATCTCCTCGCGTGCAAGTGCGAGATCGGTTCGCGTGGCGAGCGGCGTGGTGCTGCTCGTATCGATTCCGGGAACGGTTTGACGACGCCGAGCAGCCTCGACGTGTTCGCGGACGCCCGGGGCGTACACGAGCCAGGTCGACACTCGCGCCGATCGGGCCACGGCTGGGAACGTGACCGGCTCGCCTGCTGCCTCAAGGTTCTGAACGGCATCGAGCGCACGTCGCCGCTTGTCACGGCTGTCGGCAGCTCTGGCGGCCACGAGGGCCGCGGCGCGTCCGGGTGCCACCGTCAGCTTCCGACTGCGACGACAGGGATATGACGGGCAGCGCGGACGCGGCGCAGCAGCCGGCTGGCCTCCTCCACCTCGGCACGTTCGTCGCTGGCGAGAGAGGCAAGGTGCAGCCTCATTGTCTCGGCCACCTGGGCGCAGGCGTCGATCTGGGCGACGAGATTGGCCTTCACGTAGTCGGCGACACCGATGGCGCGGGCTGTCTCAAGATCCGCTCGCAGGCTGGCCACATGCTCTTCGATGGCGGGCAGGTATGAGGGATCCGGTCGGTAGAAGCCACATCCGGCGCACTGGAACCGGAGCGGGCACGAGCTGCCGCCGACTTTGATGTTCGAAGGCTCGGTGCAGCTCCCGAAGGGCACAGACACGGAACCCCGCTCCCAGGCGAGCGGGTTCGTGAAAGGGGCAGGTCTGCCGCAGGCGTCGAGGGTGAGCGAGCCCACCGCCCGGATCGCCTGCTGCTTCCTCTTCAGGCTGATCCGGTAGTAGCCCATAGTGGTTTGGACGCAAAGGTGGTCCATCAACTCCCTCAGCACGTCGACGGGAACTCCGGCATCGGCGTGGCGTTGGGCGTAGGAATGCCTTAAGGCGTAAGGGAATATGAGGCTCCGGTCGAATGGAACAGGCTCCCCGCCGGGGCCGAGCACCTCGCTGTCAATGGTCCCGATCTTCGCCACCCAGATCCCGAACGCCCGGGCGACGCAACTCGGGGTGATGTGGCCGAGTGACTGGCGGGCCCTGAGCAGCGGAGTCGGGAACAACCAACGTTGGGTGACCGGTGGCCCACCCAGTTCGGCCCGGTGGCGCTCCCAGGCGAGAACGTCCTCGGCGGTCTCGCCCGTGATCGGCAACCGGCGGCGCATGCGCCCTGCCTTGTGGTTGTCGTAGACGAGATTCGGCTGGCCGTCGATCACCTCGACACAGCCGACCTTCAAGCTCACGATCTCGCCCGGGCGACGGCCGGTGTCGCGGAGCAGTCCGTAGATCACCTGCTGCATGGCTTGCAGATCCGCCGCAGCCATCGAACCGCTCCGGCCTTCCGGCCCGAGCAGCCCCAAGTTGGCATCGAGTTGACGGATCACCGACGCCGGGAGGGCCTTGCCGATCTCGTCTTCATTGGCGTCGCGGACGACGCGCTGGGGCCTGCCCCGGCCGAAGGGATCGGGTACTTCTGCCATGAGCCCGCTCGTGCGGCCGTGTTCCATCACCTCATGGATCCTGTAGAGGAGCAGGTTCCGGTGGCCGGGCGAGTACAAGTCGCCGTCAGCGCGGCGCTGGCCGGATATCGCCTGCACGACGAGGGTAAAGTCCCCGGCGCCCAAGCACGCAGGGTCGGTGCGACCGGCGGCTACCAACACCTGCGAAGTGGCGCGGCACGCTCTCAGTGCCTCCCGCAAGATCTGGAGGTAGGGACGGGTAGAGCGGGCCCAGTCCTTTAACACCTCACGAAGCCAAGGGACTTCGATATCGGCGAAGTCGACGATTCCCTGTCGGGCGGGCCAGCGGCGTGCCGCGTTGATCTGAAGATCCAGCAGCCGAACCTCCCAGAGGTCGCCGGCATAGGGGTCAACACCGCTGTGTAGCGCGAAAGCGCGATCGAGATGGCGGCGAAGGTCGCCGAGGAGACCTCGTATCGCCGAGTTGTATTGACAACCGCCGGTCTCGCAGATCGAGTCGGGATCGGCCCGGCGCATGCAGCTGGCCCCTTCCAGGCGGGTGATGAGGATCCACACCTGTACTGGGTCGAGCGGAGGCGGCATCTCGTCCCGACGCTGCAGGGCATAGAGCAGCTCGAAGCGCACGACTTCGGTGAGCCTCGCCATAGAGAACTGGTGCAGCATTGTCCGGGGCCGCTCGCCTGCCACCCATGTAGCCAGATCATCGACGGTGATCGACTTGAGATCGGGGCGGTGGTGCCGGAGACGGTTGTCGTGAAAGGCGCAGAGCCGGCGAGGGCAGACGCTCTGGCGGCCGCATCCCGCCACCGCGCACGGCTCGTGGCGGCCTAACGGCCGTGCCCGCACGATGAACTCGTCCACCGACAGCGTCGTCCGTCTCCAGGAGCGCTCGTGGCTAAAGCACAGACTCCGGCAGGAAACCTCACCCTCGCAGCCGGGCACCGAGCACGCAGTTTTGGCCGTTGGGCGAGAACGCCTGCGCCGCGGCTGTGAGTCGAAGGCCTCTTCGCTCAGGCCACTTTCTATCCAGTCCCTCCGGCAGGAGTCGCAGCGGCCGTGGTGGCGACGCGTCGGCGTAGGACATCCCGGCGAGCGGCACGGCCAGGCGGCGGTCCTGGGGTTGTCGAGATCGCCGGTGAACAACCAGAGCACGGGATCCCACTCACTGGTCCGCCACTCAGGATCGACATGGGCTTTCAGCCACTCCAGCCAACTGGTGTCGGGCCCGACATGCTCGTGTTGTGCCGCGACGAGCCGTAGGGCCGGCGAGCTCATCGCCAGGTCCTCCCCGCAGCCACGGTCTCGACCGCCCGGCGGCAGTCCTCGTCTGAAGCATGGAGGTAGACGGTCGTCGACGCCAGTGACACGTGGCCCAACAGCGCCCGCACGACGTCGAGGTCGACTCCGGCCCTTATCCAGTTGGTAGCAGCCGTATGCCTCATCATGTGCGGGCGAACCGGGAAGCCGCAGCTGCGGGCCAACCGGTCGAAGAAGTCCTTCGCCGCCCGGTAGGTCATCGGCGCCCCCAACGGCTCGTGGTAGAGGTTGACGAGCACCATGTCACTCGAGCTCATGCCGACGACTTCGGACCGCTCGGCCTGGTAGTCGCCATAGGCAGCGAGCACGTCGTCGCTCGCCGGAACGACGCGGGGAAAGCGGGACTTGGCCAATGACCGATTCGGGTTCACCCGGCGCCGCACGTGCACGTGTGCCCCGACGACGGCGCACCCGAGGCTGCGCGAGTCAGGCAGCAAGTGCATGTCCTCGCGGCGTAGCCCGAGCGCCTCACCGATCCGTAAACCTGTGTCGTGCAGCAAGACGACCACGAAGCGCTCACGGGGACGCCAGCAGCGCGAAAACACAGCCTTTGACTGCTCGGGGGTCAAGGCGTCGGGGAACGGCGTCTCGGCCCTCGCCTTCAGCAGTCTCGCCCGCACGGCGCGGAACTGGCCCGACTCTCCCGCGTCGAATCCGGGCGGTGTGAACTTGAGCCAACGCCGTTCGGACAACTGCTCGGCCACAACCGACTGGACAAGCCCTGTCCTCGCGCAAAAGCGAAGGAATTCGCAGACCGCCGTGAGGATGGCGTTCACCGTCGCGCCGGAGCGGTAGCGGCCTTGTTCGATCGGGCTCATCTCCAAGAAGTGCTTGAAGCGAGCGAGATCCGGCAGGCCGATCGTGTGCCAGGCGACGCCTTCAAAGTCGCACCAGCCGAGGAATGCCGCCACCCGGCCGGCGTACACCCGCACCGTGTGCGGAGAGAGCGAAGCGCCGTCAAGGCAGCGGAGGAAGTCGGTCGCCTCCTTGTGGACCATGAGCCCGGCGTCGATCACCACCCACCAATGAGCGCCATCGACCGGTGATAGCGCCCGTTCTGCCCGGAACGAGCGCTCCTTTGGCACTCCGCGGTGATCCAGTGCATCAGTCATGAGAGCCGAGGTTTCCTCTCTGGTGCGCATAACCGGAAAAGCGACGGTGCGCCGTTCTCACCGAGCATGCGAGCCGGGCGGCGATCTCGCGCCAGGTGTAACCCTGGTCGCGAGCATCCGCCACCGCGTCGAACAACAGGTCTTCTGACTGAGCGGCGATGCTGACGAGCACCGAGATCGCAGGACCGGCGTCGCCGAGGAGCATCGGCGCGCGCCATAGGACGAGCATGGTGACGGCCTCGTCGACGACGGCCGCGGTGTCGAGCCCGACATGAGGGACCATGGCGCCGTCACGACGGGGGTCGCTGAGCTCTGGCGCCAGCTCGGTCCCGGCGGGGATCGCCGGCGCCCGAGGTTCCCGGCGAGCAGCTCGCCCGCCGTGGCTCATCATGGGCCTGAAGTCTAAAGACTTCAGGTTAGGCAAATGGTGGATCCCGCGACGCGATAGGCAACGACCATGCCAAGAAGACAACCCGGACGCGGCCGACGCGAGATCATGGCCGACATCGCCAAGATCGGCCACTGCCTGCCCGGCAGCCTCGTCACGCGAACAACTCGTTGCGGCAACTTGAGCTGCGCCTGTCACACCGATCCGGCTCGCCTCCACGGCCCATACCTGTCATGGACCCGGAAGGTCGATGCCAAGACTGTCACCCGCAATCTCGACGCCGCCCAAGCCGAGCGCTACCGGCCCTGGTTCGACAACGCCAGGCGTCTTCGCGAGTTGGTCGCCGAGCTCGAGGCGGTCTCTGTGCAGTTGGCCATCGAAGCCGAGCACTGGGGTGAGAACAGCTGAGCCCAAGGAGCCCGACCAGTAACCTCACGTGCCTCACGTTCCTCAACAACTGTCAGATACTTGTGAGGCACCGGCCGAATATCAGGCGGCCCTCACGTGCCTGATGCTGAGAGACCCACCGTAGATAACGCAGGTGTGCCTTAGGACATGAGGCGTGACCTGTTTGGCAGCAATGGACGGGCACCGGCTCGCCGCTTCGGCCGCGTACTTGGCGACGAGGAACTGCACGGCGTCCTCGCTGAGCATTGGTCCACGGCGACTGGGAAACAGTGGGTCGGCCGGTCCGCCGCTTCGCTCAGAGAGCCAGACGCGCAGTGTCGCGACGCCATGAGCCGTGAGCGGCGTGACGCGTTCTTTGCGGCCTTTGCCGTGACAGCGGACATGCGGCCCGTTCGAGAGGACCACATCCGAGCACTGCAGCCCGACGAGCTCTCCCACCCGCAGCCCGGTCTGGATGGCGAGTGTCAAGAGCGCGTGGTCGCGCCGGCCGATCCAGGTGGCGCGGTCGGGGCTCTCGAGCAGCGCGACGGCCTCCTCTCGTGTGAGGAACGAGATGAGCGCCCGCTCGAAGCGCTTCTGGGGGATGGCGAGCACGCGTTGGATCGATCCGGCGTGCTCAGGGTGCAAGAGGGCCGCGAATCTGAACATCGAGTGGATGGCGGCGAGGCGGGCGTTCCTCGTGCGGGCGCTGTTGTGGCGCTCGGCTTCGAGGTGGTCCAAGAACGCACCGATGAGCGGGGCGTCGAGATCACAGAAGTCCAGCTTCGAGGGTTCGCACGAAGTCTTGGCGGTGGCAAAGCCGATCAGGAGGCGGAACGTGTCGCGATAGGCCGCCACCGTCTTCGGACTTGCCTGGCGCTCACATATGAGCCGCGAGGTGAAATAGGCCTGAAGAGTCGGGGCGAGAAGGCTCATGGCATCTCCCCGAAGACGGGCTCGACTTGCCGGGCGACGAGTGCCAATAGCTCCGGTGCTGCCTGCAGATACCAATAGGTGCTTGCCGGATTGGCATGGCCGAGCACCTTGGAGAGCAGCGGCATGCGGGCATCGACGTCCAGGCCGTCTCGATGCCAGTCGATGAGGGTCTTGACGGCAAACGAATGCCTGAGGTCGTGAATCCTGGGTCGGCATCGTCGGCCACGACCCTCGAGCCCTGCCAGCGCGACAAGATCACGATGCGTCTTGTTCACGTTGACGGGATACAACCGGGTGCCGATCGTCGAGACAAAGAAGCTCTCAGACGTCCTTTCCGGGTAGTGACGGTCACGGAGGTTCGCGTAGGTGTCCAGCGCCTCGAGCGTCGTCTCGTGCAGGGGCACCTCGCGTGCCTTTTCGCGCTTTGAGTTGCGCACGACGAGCAACGACCGGCCGTAGTCGACGTCGTCACGGTCGAGCCGGATCGCCTCGCCGACCCTCATCCCGCTCACCGCCAGCAGACCGATGAGGGTGCTGTAGGTGAGACCCCTGAGTGCCGGCGACAACAACCGCGCGGCTGCCATGAGCCGCTCGATCTCCTCGTCGGAGTACAGGTAAGGGGTCACGCGCGAATAGGAGGCGGGGAGCAGGTCTGCCGGCGGCACCTCGGTCGTGTCGTCGAAGGTCTTCAGGTACATGGCAAATCCTCGAGCCACACCGAGGCGTTGCTTTCGCGTGATCGGGAGGATGCCACTCGGCGAGGCCGCCCAGGCGACGGCGAGCTCGGTGGTGACCTGTCGAGCACCGCGATCTTCGAGGTAGGCGACAAAGCTCGGGAGGAGCCAGTCGGCTTCTCTCGTCACATAGCCGAGTGAACGGCGAAGTGAGACGTAGTCGCCAAGTTGGCGCTGGAGATCGCTCATCTCAGGCCCCCGGCCATACTCGGGCGAGCCCGCTGAGGGCGCTCCCATCGACATCGACATAGACCGTGGTGACTTTCGTGTCGTGATGGCGGAGCACCTCTGCGACCGCGCTGAGGGAAGCGCCGCTTCGATGCATCTGGGTCGCGGCGTGGCGACGCAGGTGGCGGGGCCCGATTTCTTCCAGTCCGGCGCGCTGCGAGGCGTTCTGCACAACTGCCTGCACTGCCGCAAAGGTGATCGAGGTCCACGGTGCCCGTGCGCGAAGGAACACTTTCCGGCAGCCGTCTGTCGGAGCCGGACGTCCCTCTTGCAGATAGGCGGCCACGGCTGAGCCGACCTCAGACAGCAGCGGCAGGCGTTCGTGGCGGTTCCCCTTCCCCCGGACGAGGATCTCGCCGTGGTGCCAGTCGATGTCGTCCAACATGAGCGCCACGACTTCGCAGGGCCGAAGCCCGAGACGGGCGAGCAGCATCAAGATGGCGTAGTCGCGCAGCCCGACGCCGCTGTGGGGGTCGCAGCTCTCGAGCAGGCGGGCCACTTGCGAGGGCGACAGCTCGGGCGGTTGATGGCATCTTCGTGGTCCCGCCACCTTCGGAACCGCGGGGATGAGCGAGACCGGGATGATCGCTGTGACGTGCAGGTAGGCCAGCAACGACTTAACCGCGACAACCGTCCTCCTCGCCGAGGGCGAGCTCTGTCGTCTGCAGGTCGTCAACAGGTACGAGGTCACGTCCGAACCGCGCAGGCCAGCGAGGTCTGCCGGCGCCTTTGCGACGCCGAGACAGAAGTGGCGGGCGGCATCGAGATGTGCCGCGACGGTCTTGTCGGCGAGCCCCCTCTCGTTGAACAGGAAGCAGCGATAGGACCCGAGAAACTCCTCGAAGGGTCCCTCAGCCTCGGCCCTTTCAGCTACCACGCTGATGCTGCGCAGGAAGGCGAGCAGGGGCCGCACGCTTGCGGGCGATGTCAAGGTCACCCGGCCCCTAGCGCGTCGAAAAGCTGCAAAGCGCTGTGCTTGGACCTCGTTCAACTGGGCCGCCAAAAGCCCTTCGGAGTCGAGCCAGCGGCTCACTTCGCCGAATTGTGTGAGCAGATGCTGAAGGCTGCCGAAGGCATAACCGACAGCAACCAGATGGGTCCGATAGTCGTCCGCGAAGGGACCCAACGGTCCACCTGGACGGACGAAGTGGTGCTCTTTCACTGCTGTCTCCTCTCGGGATCACCGATCAATGAGGGACAGCTTCGACGTGGCGCCGCGATTATGCCGAGCTACTCCGCTGTCACAACCCTCTGACCTGGTTCGATGGCAGCAGAGTGCCTTCTGTTCGGCATAATCACGCACTCGGCATAACCACCATTATCCCGAATTCGGCATAACGGTGGCGAGAAGGTCAACCCGAAGCCGGCCACGACGTTGTCGTTGTCGGGCGAGTAACTCCGCCCGAGCCCATGTCCGTCGCGGGGATCGGTGCCGTGACCGATGAGGCGCTCGAGGCCGGGCGCGTCGACCTCCGCGCCGGCGAGCCCCATTGCCTCTACTCCGCGGCCGAGATAGCGGCCGGGGTGCTCCGCGGAGCGGGCGAAGTAGTCCTCGCGGCCGGTCGCGATCTCCTCGGCGAAGTAGCGCCAGCCGGAGGGACCGAGCTTCGTCAGGCTCATCACGGCCGCGACGCTCCCAAAAGCGGCGCCCGTGCCGAGCGCACTTCGAGTGCAGCAGTGTCTGGCGATTGGGGCACGAGGGACAGTTATGACAGGCGAGAAAAGCCTTGTAAATGATGGAATCTGAAACAGTAAACAGTGGTCAATGGGGGTCAATTGTGAAGTTGCAACCGGGAGGGTGTCTGTAGGTGGGAAGAGCGAACCGAGAGGATGCGCGCCGGTCCTGGAGGTTCGCAAGAGGAGACCGGGGCACCTGCGTCGGATCGGAGATCGGCCATCCCAATCTGTATCACGAGTGAGTACAGATGTGATACAATGCGGATATGCGAAGCCTTCGGCTTGATTCCGAACTTGATGAGAAGGTCCGGCGAGCGGCCGCTGTCAAGGGCGAGTCGGTGTCGGAGTTCCTCCGCCATGCCGCCGCAGAGCGGGCCGAAGAGACGCTGTCCGCGCGTCCAAGCGAGCGTTTCGCCGATGTCGCCGGGGTGGTCCATGGCGGCGGCGGTCGAGCTCGACGAACCGGGGACGCCTTCGCCGCGTCACTGGCGGAGGACCGCGAGAGGCAGTGACGCTCACCGACGCCGGTCCGCTCATCGCGATCATCGACGCCGACGAGGAAGACCACGTCGCGTGCATGGAGGCCCTCGACCAGATCGTCATCCCGCTCGTGACCACATGGCCGGCGTTCACCGAAGCGATGCACCTGCTCGCCAGGGCAGGCGGCATTAGAGCTCAACAGGCTCTCTGGCGCCTGGTGCAGACGGACCGACTCGTCATCGCCGATCTCTCGCCGTCCGCTGTGGATCGCAGCGCTCGGCTGATGGACCAGTACGCGGACCGGCCTATGGACCTGGCGGACGCCACCATCGTCGCGCTCGCCGAAGAGCAGGGCGACCGACGGATCTTCACCCTCGACGCCGACTTTCAGATCTATCGGTTCCGGGGACGACAGCGCTTTGAGACGATCCCAGCTCGATGACCCACGAGCACTCCGGTCCGCCCAGCACCTGGCATCTCTCCTGCCACCCAGTCGCTACGCCCCACGTGGGCGAACGTGGCGTGCGTTGACGGCATCGCGGCAGCAGCTCCCGTCGGCCTGCACTTTCCCGACCGGACGTACCGCACTCCGGACGGGAGACCTTGAGAACGCCGACTGCTCGTGCATCTCCCTCGCCTCGACGCCGGTGAGGTGGAGGTGACGCTCGCTTCGGAAGTCCGCGTCCGCTCGGGCTTCGTGGAGACCGCGGAGTTGTCAGTACGCAACGTGAGAGTTCGTGAGTTGTCGATCAGGAGCACGGCCATTTGACCGCCCGTGTCGTCGTCTTCCGGGCGACACGGCGTCGGTGCGACTCCTGAGCGTCACGGCCTCCTTCGCCTCGGAGCTCGGCTACGTGATTCCGCCGGGCCAGTGGGTGTTCGATGCAGTTATCGACCTCGGCGACGAGGGCCGGTACGTGACGCCGCACCTCCCGATCACGGTGCTGCCGTAGGCGGAAGGGGTCTCGCGCAAAAGAATTCCGACCGCAAAACATGGCCATTTACCTGGATCTGTGAGTGTTGCTGTGAGTGTTGCTGTGAGTGTTGCTGTGAGTGTTGCTGTGAGGTCGACTCCGCATAATCCGCGACATGACGGACATTCAGCACGCCGATCGGTCACGGAGACCGCCGCGCGGAGGCTTGAGGGCACGAGCTTGCCCGGTGATCAGTAAGTGATGGGAAGCGGTGACGAGCATCACCGTGCGGTGAGCGGTCCTGTGAGTGATTCGGGAGTGCTCAGCGAGCGTGGGGCGACCGGACACGAAGGAGCAATCGAAATGTCACAACGACGATGGTTGTCAGAACGGTCCGGACGGCAGCGGACGGGCCAACACTCACCGATACGCCAGCGGAGAAAGCAGACGATTTCTCGTCGTAACAAAGGCACTTGTGGCCGATTGGATCCTCTGAATACCCAGTAATACTCATCGGAACTCGAACCAACAAGCGAAAGAAGGGAACAGTGGAGCAGTTGCAATTTCCGGAACTTGTCGACATCGAGACGGTCGCAAAGCTCCTTGGCGTCGGGGTGCGGTACGTGAGGAGGATGGTGGCGGAGCGACGGGTACCGACGGTCAAGGTCGGTCACTACGTCCGCTTCGACCTCGCCGACATCCGCAAGTGGGTGGAGGAACAGCGGCGTCCCGACGCGTCGTGACTGAGGTGGGCGACGGCACAGCGCGATGAGAAGATGCGGCCAAGGCCTTTATCGCCCCAGAGGAGGGTGACATGAGCAAGCGTCACTTCGGTTCAGTCAGGCGGTTGCCATCCGGGCGGTATCAGGCGAGCTACTGGCACGAGGGGGTCAGGCATCTCGCCGAGCAGACATTCCCGACGAAGGGCGACGCGCTGGCTCACCTCGCATCGATCGAAACGGACTTGCACCGCGGCGCGTGGATTGACCCGAGCGCTGGCAAGGTGACGTTCGGCGAATGGGCGCAGAGCTGGCTGGATGCCCGCGCCGATCTTCGGCCAGTCACCAAAGCGAAGTACCAACACATGCTCGACCGGCACGTCGATCCCGTTCTCGGTCCGGTCCGTTTGAGCAGCGTCACTCCGTCTGCCGTGCGCGCTTGGTACATGGATATGCGCGAGCGGTACGTGACGACGGGCGACGACGCCTACCGGATGCTTCGGGCCATCCTCAACACTGCCGTTACGGATGGCTTGATCGCACGGAACCGTTCCTAAACACTGAGCAGAACTGATTCCTGCCCGGCGGGCGACCACGAACGGTCCTCAGTCGCCTCGTCGCCGGAGGGTGCCCGTTCGCCAGGAAGGGTCCTCTGCCGCGATCGCGGCTGCC
>Ga0224535_1000423_pt1 | contig 12234 bp, 8 predicted proteins | sample 714E13034metaG_FD_179898 | JGI IMG/M metagenome (GOLD analysis project Ga0224535, IMG submission 179898) | Peat soil microbial communities from Stordalen Mire, Sweden - 717 E1 30-34 | ecosystem: Environmental > Terrestrial > Soil > Wetlands > Peat | place: Sweden: Norrbotten County, Stordalen... | reverse complement strand
CGGAGACGCTGGCCCAGGACGCCGCAATCAAGCGAAAGACCGCCCAGGGAAAGATCCCCAAGGCACAGTTTCTGCGCTTCACCTCGCCGGAGCGCACGCCCTACCCTGAAAACGACCTGGTGAACGCGCGCTGGTATCCGGCGCCGGCGCACAAGGATCCGAACCGCCCCAAGCAGGCCATCGTGGTCATACCGCAGTGGAATGCTGATGGTTTCAGCCACAATTCGCTTTGCGCCATCTTCAACAAGATGGGCATCTCGGCGCTCAGGCTCTCCCAGCCCTACCACGACATTCGCCGTCCCGCTGAGCTGGAGCGCTCCGACTACGCCGTCAGCGCCAACATCGGCCGCACCCTCTCCGCCTGCCGTCAGGCGGTGGTCGACATTCGCTGCTGCCTTGACTGGCTGGAGGAGCAGGGCTACGAGCACTTTGGCGTGCAGGGAACCAGCCTGGGCTCCTGCTATGCCTTCCTGGCCAGCGCGCATGACCCGCGTCTGCGCGTGAATGCCTTCAACCATGCGTCAACAGCCTTCGGAGACGTGGTCTGGGCAGGCCAAAGCACTCGCCATATCCAGCAAGCGCTGGCTGAGGCAGGTCTTTCGCAGGAACGCATCCGAGACCTGTGGGCAGCCGTCAGCCCGTGTAGTTACTACGACAAGATCGTCAGCCCTGAAGCTGCCGGTGCGCTCAAAAAGGTGTTGGTCGTCTATGCCAACTACGACCTGACCTTCCCCCTCAAGTACTCGTTGCAGGTGCTGGAGGCATTCAAGCGCATTGGCCTCAACTTCGAGCCGCGCCTGCTCCCTTGCGGCCACTACACCACCGGCGAAACACCCTACCAATACATCGACGGCTGGTATATGGGTTCCTTTGTCTATCGGGCCTTCAAGGCCCTGCGCGAAGAAACGGCCGCCCGCGGAAACGCGGCCACCGTCGATTCGGATGCCGCCCATTTAGCCGAAGCGCAACAGGAATTAGCTGAAGCCCAGGAAGAAGTGCTGACCCGCTAGAAAATCTTTGATAGGTCAGAGTTTTGAAAGGGCACGGCATAACATACGGAGAAAAACGCATTCCGAAGGAATACGTGGGTTTCAACCCTCACATAAAGCTCTTCCCCTCCTCCTGTTAAAACAGCGGGTAAAGGGTCTAAAATTCCCTGTATGACTGACCGCATGTCTTTGTCTCTCGCCCAAGCCGACCCCGATGTTGCTGCTGCTCTTGAAAAGGAAACCCTCCGCCAGCACGAGGGGTTGGAGATGATTGCCAGTGAAAACTTTGTCTCTGAAGCGGTCCTGGAAGCAGCCGGCTCCGTCTTCACCAACAAATACGCCGAGGGTTATCCTGGGCGGCGCTACTACGGTGGATGCGAATTCACGGATGTAGTGGAAAACCTCGCCCGCGACCGTGCTACACAGCTCTTCGGCGCCGAGCACGCGAATGTGCAGCCGCACTCCGGCTCGCAGGCGAACGCCGCGGCCTACATGGCGGTTCTGCAGCCCGGCGACACCATTCTGGGCCTGTCTCTTGCCCACGGCGGCCACCTCAGCCACGGGCATAAGCTGAGTTTTAGCGGCAAGCTCTACCGGCCCACGTTTTATAGCGTCCGCCGCGACACCGAACTGATCGACTACGACGAAATGGAGGCCATCGCCGAGCGCGAGAAGCCCAAGGTCATCATCGGAGGCGCCAGCGCCTATCCGCGCCTCTGGGACTTTGCCCGGATGCGCCAGATCGCCGACAAGGTGGGCGCGGTCTATGTCTTCGACATGGCCCACATCGCTGGCCTGGTGGCGGGCGGCGTACATCCCTCGCCCGTGCCCTATGCGCACATCACCACCACCACCACCCACAAGACGCTGCGCGGACCCCGCGCCGGGCTGATTCTCTGCACTCAGGCGCTGGCTGCGGCCGTTGACAAGGCGGTCTTTCCTGGCCAGCAAGGCGGTCCGCTGGTGCATATCGTGGCTGCCAAGGCGGTAGCCCTGGGCGAAGCGCTGCGGCCGGAGTTCAAGACCTATGCCGCGCAGATTGTTGCCAATGCCAAGGTGTTGGCCGCGGCTCTCAAAGAGGCCGGCTTCCGTCTCGTTTCCGGCGGTACTGACAACCATTTGATCTTGGTGGACGTCTTCCAGAAAGGTATCCTGGGCTCTGAGGCTGAGTTGGCTCTGGGCAAGGCCGGCATCACGGTCAACAAGAACGCCATTCCCTACGACACCAATCCGCCCCTCAAGCCATCCGGCATTCGTATCGGCACGCCCGCGCTCACCACACGCGGCATGAAGGAGCCGGAGATGCGGCAGATTGCTCTTTGGATCGCCAAGGCCCTGGAGCAGCGCAACGACGATGCGGCTCTTGAGCGGATTCGCGGTGAAGTGGCCGAGTTGGCCAACCATTTCCCGCTCTATGCATGGCGGCGCGCGAAGTAGCGCAGCGGGCATGACTCTATGCGCGCGGAGTTCTCGCGCCGTAGCTTGCAGGAGCGTCTTTCAAAAACCAGCTTCGTTGTTTGGGTCTCTAACCGCATGAAGTTGTACCAAGGCTGGGTTTCCCAGGTCTCGATTTTGAGACCTGGGAAACCACGGATTCAAAGGTACGAAATCACGCGGTCAGAGACCTGGCTAGGGACTTCCTTGTGTCAGGGCACGGCTTCAGTCGCGCCGAATAGGTTAGTAACACAAAGGGCTTTACAGGCTGCGGAAAAACTCGTGGAATGTGTTTTATAAAGATGATTTATGTCAGGGCACGACTTCAGTTGTGCCGTAAGTGCCGCAAAATCAACGCGGCCTTTAGGCCCTGAGGGCTGTTTTTCGGAAGTTCGGATCAAATCCATGCCTTTTTCCGCAGCCTGTTTAGCACCAGGGGAAAGGCATTCTGTACTCATTCCGTCATTCTTAAAACGCGCTCTTGAATGTGCCGGAATGTAATGAAGAGGGGACAGGCCGCGTTGCCTGTCCCCTTCTTGTCTTTGTGCCGGAATCGCGCGTGCTCGATTCTTCGCGGCTGATTACTGCGGCGCTGCCAAGGCTGGTCTGAATGGCGGCGTGAATGATCGCGGGACCGAAGAATATCATGCCAATATCTACCGCCATCAACTCGAAATGTTGAACCGGATTCCACAACTTAGGGGAATGAGCCCGTGGATTCTGATGGATTTTCGTTCCCCCAACAGACCGCTGACGGGCATACAGGATAAGGTACTTATCTCCGATCAAGACGAGAAAAAGCAGGCGTTCTTCGTTTTGCGGAAGGCCTGCAAGGAGAAAACCATAGGCAAGCCGGAATGAAATGGCGCGGGCATAAGATGGTCAACCCATCCTCCGGGTTGTGCAAAACTAGATTTCTGATTATCCTTGACTTATGGCTATTGATTCCATTCTTGCACTTATCGACGCCGAAATCGCGAGCCTCACTCAGGCCCGCGCTCTGCTGGGTAGCACCAGCAAAGTCGCCGTCAAGGTAACTGAGCCCACAACCAAGAAGGTCACGAAGTCTGCTCCTGCCGCAAAGGCAAAGAAGCGTCGCGTGTTGAGCCCTGAGGCGCGCAAGCGGATTGCCGATGCGCAGCGCAAGCGTTGGGCCGCACAGAAGGCCAAGAAGGCCTAGCTCTCTGACCGTTTGTTGATGTACCATCTTTCGTGCCCCTATCCTTTCGCCTTTTTCTGGCGAAAGGATAGGACAGCACGAACCAGAAGATACGAAATCATCCTGTTAGAGTTCCTATATACAATCGTACCCAGGGCATATCTTGCCCCCGCTGCATATCATCCATTCCAGCGTGTCTCTGGCTATAGCTGTTCTCCAATTGCTGTACACCGAAGCCACTGAGGCCGAGTGGCTTTTTCCCTAAGAAAAAAGCCACCTTGCACGGTCTCAAAAGGGCTACATCTATTGGAGAACAGCTCTAAAGTCCTGTGAGCACCAGCATGCGCGGTTCGGTCATCTCTTCGATGGCTGAGCGGATGCCTTCGCGTCCCAGCCCGGAATCCTTGACGCCGCCGAAAGGCATGGACTCCACGCGCCAGCTTGGCGTGTCCCCCACGATCAAAGCGCCCACTTCGAGTTCACGATAGGCAGTCAGGATGCGGCCGGCATCGCGGGTGAGCAGGCCGGCTTGCAAGCCGTACTTCGAGTGGTTGGCATCTGCCAGCGCATCTTCGAAATCGTCGTAGGGTTCGATGGCCACGACCGGCCCGATGGCCTCTTCGTCGCGCACCATCATGCCCGGCTTGGTTCCCGTCAGGATCGCCGGCGTCACCATCGAGCCATGGCGCTCGCCGCCGGTCAGCAGCTTGGCGCCCCCGGCGACAGCCTCCTTGATCCAGGCCTCCACGCGCTCTGCATCGCTGAGCCGGATCAGCGGGCCCACTACCGTGGCCTCGTCGGAGGGGTCGCCAACTGCCAGTTTCGCAGTCTCCTCCACCACCTTCAATAAAAAGCTCTGAAAAATTCCGCGCTCCACAAACACTCTCTGCACGCTCACACACGATTGGCCCGCGTAACCGAAAGCCGCATGTGCCGTGCGGACGGCCGCCTCGTCCAGATCGGGCCAGTCGCCGCAGACGATCAGCGCGGCATTGCCGCCTAATTCCAGCAGCACGCGCTTGCGTCCGGAGTGGGCCTTCAGCTCCCAACCCACTTTGGCTGAGCCGGTAAAGCTGACCAGCTTGATGCGGTCTTCCTTTTCGGCCAGCCAAGCGGTGTCCGCATTGTTCAGCGGCAGAACGGCCAGCGCCTCCTTGGGCCATCCGGCCTTCAAAATCACCTCGCCCAGGGCCAGCGCGGTAAACGGTGTTTCGGGCGCGGGTTTCAGAATCACCGGGCAGCCGGCGGCCAGCGCGGGCGCTAACTTGTGCGCCACCAGGTTCAGCGGAAAGTTGAACGGCGTAATGGCCAGTACCGGCCCCACGGGAAAGCGTTGTATCAGCCCCCAGCGGCCCTCGTTTCCCTCCGTCAGGTCCAACGGAATGCTTTCGCCGCCCAGCCGCGCGGCCTCTTCGGCAGCCGTTTTGAAGGTCAGCACCGCGCGATCCACCTCATTCCGCGCCAGGCGAACCGGCTTGCCGGCTTCGGCAACGATGAGCTGCGCAAAACGCTCTTTTTGTTCAATCAGCGCCGCTGCCACATCCTCCAGAATCTCGCGGCGCTTCCAGCGCGGTAGAGCGCGGGCGCGGCGCAGACTGGCTACGGCGTGGTTCAAAGCCTGGCGCGCGTCGGCGCGGGTGGCCACGGTCACTCGGCCCACCAGCCCCTGGTCCCACGGCGAGCGTACCTCCAGCGCTTCGCCCTCAATCCATTCCTTGCCGCACAGCAGAAATCCAGTTTGTGTTCCCGGCCGCATCTTCATGGTGTTGGCGCTCCTCGTCCGTCTCTGCCCTGGATTCTACAAGCACTGGGCAATCGAGCGCAGCTTCTAAGGTGGTTTCTGCCCCACCCCCGCCGCAATACAACTCCCGCACGGTACACTATTCCCTTATGATTCATGACGGCCGCAGTCCAAAGCTCCCCTTCGATTCCGCTGAGGCGTTGGTGCATCTGCATGCGGCTGACACCAAGCTGGGCGCACTCATTGATCGCGCTGGCGCCTTCACGCTGCGGCTCGATCCATCGCAATCGCCCTTCGAGTCGCTGCTGGAGTCCATCCTCTACCAGCAGTTGCATGGCAAAGCCGCGGCCACCATCCATCGCCGCGTCCGCGAGTACTACGGCGGCGATCCGGCTCCGCAGCTCCTGCTGGACACGCCCGATGAAGTTCTGCGGGCGGCGGGGGTTTCGGGCAACAAGGTGCGCGCCCTGAAAGACCTGGCCGCTCGAACGCTTGACGGTACGGTTCCCACCCACGCGGCCATCAAAAAAATGGCCGACGCCGAGATCGTCGAGCGGCTTACCCTGGTTCGCGGCATCGGTCCCTGGACGGTGGATATGCTCTTGATCTTTCGCCTCGGGCGGCCCGATGTGCTGCCGGTGACCGACTACGGTGTGCGCAAGGGTTTCGCGCTGACCTTCCAGCGCGTGCCAAAAACTCGTCCCTTGGCAGCCGAAGATCTGCCCAAACCGGAAATCATGCTAAAAAGAGGAAAACGCTGGGCCCCATTTCGTTCCGTGGCCAGTTGGTACCTGTGGCGGGCTTGCGATCTGGCCAAGAACACAGCGCCAGCCGGGCAGTCCAGCCTACAATAATCAAGTGCCGTAAGGTAGTTATGAGCAGTCGGCGCAAGATCGAGAAACTTCATGGCGCCTAGTAAGCGATTTGTCTGCATTCATGGCCATTTTTACCAGCCTCCCCGCGAGAATCCCTGGCTGGAGACGGTCGAAACACAAGACACTGCCTCGCCCTACCACGACTGGAACGAGCGCATTTGTGCCGAGTGCTACGCTACCAACGGCGCGGCGCGCATCGTGAACAGCAAGAATCAGATCACGCGCATCGTCAATAACTACGCGCGCATCAGCTTCGATTTCGGCCCCACGCTCCTGAGTTGGCTGAAAGAGAATGCGCCCCGCGCTTACCGCATGATCCTCGACGGCGAGCGCCGCAGTCGCAAGAGCTTCAAGGGTCACAGCTCGGCCATGGCGCAGGTTTACAACCACATCATCCTGCCCTTGGCCAACCGCCGCGACCGCATCACCCAGATCCGCTGGGGCATTGCTGACTACAAGTTTCACTACGGCGCGCCGCCCGAGGGGATGTGGCTGGCCGAGACCGCGGCAGACGCCGAATCGCTGGAGTTGCTGGCCCGGCACGGCATAAAGTTTACAATCTTGGCGCCGCACCAGTGCCGGCACATTCGCCCGTTGAAAGATGGCGCAACCTGGACGGAGACTCCCGGCGCCACCGTGGATTCCACCCATCCCTACCTGGTCCGCTTCGGCTCTGGCCTCTCGATTGCCGTCTTTTTCTACGATGGCGCCGCCTCGCGCGCCATCGCCTTCGATGGGCTGCTGAACTCCGGCGAGAACCTTGCCGCGCGGCTCAAGGACGGCTTCAAAGACAACGCCCAGCCCCAACTGGTCCATGTGGCCACGGACGGCGAATCCTACGGCCACCACCACAAATACGGCGAAATGGCGCTCGCTTACGCGCTGCGCCTCCTTGAAGAGGACCGAACCGTCAAGCTGACCAACTACGCCAGCTATCTGGCCCAGTTCCCCCCCGAGTACGAAGCTGAAATCGTCGATAACACCTCGTGGAGCTGCCAGCACGGCGTTGAGCGCTGGCGTTCCAACTGCGGCTGCAACGGCGGCAAGCCCGGCTTCAACCAGGCTTGGCGTGGGCCGTTGCGCCGCGCGTTGGACGAGCTGCGCGACGCCGTAGCCCCGCTGACTGAGCAGGAGGGCGGTAAGCTCTTCACGGATGTCTGGGCAGCCCGTGACAGCTACATCCAGGTCATTCTCGACCGCGGCCCGGAAACCTTGGAGCGCTTCTTCGCTGAGCGCCAGAGCCATCCGCTCACTGAGGCGGAGCGCGTGCGCGCCCTCGAATTGATGGAGATGCAGCGCCATACGCAGCTCATGTACACCAGTTGCGGCTGGTTCTTTGACGACATCTCGGGCATCGAGACCGTGCAGGTCATCGCCTATGCCGCGCGTGTGCTGCAACTGGCGCGCACTCTCTTTGGCGAGCGGGCCGCGCTGCTGGAGCCGGCCTTTCTCGCGCGGATGGCTGAAGCCCGCTCCAATGTTCCATCAGCCGGTGACGGCGCCAAAATCTACAAGGAGCAGGTCGCCTCCAAGCAACTCGGCCTGGAGCAGGTGGCAGCCCACTACGCCATCAGCAGTGTCTTCTCCTCGTATGCTGAGGAGACTGAGCTTTTCTGCTATCACGTCCACCGCATCTCCTATGACATCTACACCTCCGGCCGCGGGCGGCTGGCGCTGGGCCGTGCATCCTTTGCCAGCGCCATCACCGGCCAGCGGCAGAGCTTCTCCTTCGCGGTTTTGCACTTCGGCGACCAGAACATTACCGCCGCCGTTAAGCCCTATCAGGAGGAGGATGCGGCCGCCTTCGAGGCCTTCGCCAGCCAGGCCTCCGAGCAGGTGCAGCGCGCCAAATTCCCTGAGGTGATTCGCCTCCTTGACCGCTTCTACGGTCGCGTAGACTACTCGCTCACCTCGCTGTTTACTGACGAGCAGCGGCGCATTGTGCAGTTGATCCTCAACACCACCCTCTCTGACATCGAGAACTCGCTCACCACCATCTACGAGGACCACGCCAGTCTGCTCCACTATCTCTCTCAGGCCGGCCTGCCCAAGCCGCCGGCGCTCACCCTGGCTGCGGGCTTTGCCATTAATGCCGGCCTGCGCCGGGCGCTGGAGGCTGACTCCATTGACCAGGCCCTGCTGCGCTCCTTGCTTACGCTGGCCAACGACGACCAGGTTCCGCTGGAGAAGGCTACGCTCTCCTTCATCGTCGACCAGCGCATGAAGCGCGCCATGGTTGAGCTGCAAATTTCCTCTGGGTCGCTGGAGAGCTTGGACCGGGCGTTGGCCTTGGCCCACTCGCTGATCGAGCTGCCCTTCGAGCTGAACCTCTGGCAAGCACAGAATATCTGGTACGAGATCCTGCGTACCTCCAGCTACGCGCTCACAGCGCTGGCCTCCGGCGACCGACCGCGCTGGGACCAGGACTTCAACGACCTGGGGGCCTGCCTCTCGTTCGATTGTGCCGCCATCAGAGCCCAGAAACCCGAGTCAGCCTCCACGGGAGATTAATGCATCTGGAGTCTGGTTGCTCCATCCTTGCCTATCATTCTGAGTAGCCCAACTCGCCCCGGTGAGTGACGGCTGAAGGAACTCGGGCCGGAAGCCATCGCCAACCACACAAATTCGCTAACTCGCTAACCTGCTATCACCGCGAAGCGGTGGCTAACTTGCTAATTTTCAACCCCAGGAAATCCCTGAATAGATCAGAGTTTTGAAAGGCACGACTTCAGTCGCGCCATAAAAGCTTTTATGGGGATCGTTAACTATGAGGCTGACTTGCCGCCCCGCTGGCTCGCTGGTTCGCCTGCCTTGTGCAGCTTCCCGTCCTTCAAAGCAAACCGTTCCCCACGCCACACAATTGTGTTGCCCGCAAAGCCCGCCACCCACACGCCCATCGCCACCAGGTCACGCAGCGGCACCAGCCACAGCCTCGGAAGCACCTGGCGGTCGCCCAGCACTTCGGCGCCCACCGTCATGGCCAGCGTCAGCCGCAGGAAGAAGCTCAGCCCCAGCAGCCACAGGCTCAACGGGCTCGCTCCGCTGGCCAGCACGTTGAGCAGCGCCCACCCCAGCCCGTGGGTGAAGATGAGTCCGGCGTAGCCCCAGGGACGCGAGTCGCGAACAGCCCGCTCCCAGCGCAGTTGGTGATCCACAAAGCCGCGCCAGCCGTAGGCCGCAATATTTGTCTCCACCACTTCTGCGCTCAACACCACGCCGTAGCCGGCCCCGGCCACGCGCGCGCCCAGCTCGTAGTCATCGGCCAGATGGTCCACCAGGACTTGCAGCCCGCCAATTTTGTCCAGTGCTTCACGCCGCACAGCCAGCGTCGAGCCCAGGCCGTAATGCAATCCGCCCTCAATCCACTTCGAAAGCAGCACGCCAGCCTGGAAGTCTGTCGCGATGCCCAGAGCCTCAAGCCTTGAGGGCAAAGTTCCGTGAGCGCGCCCGCGATAAAGCGTCGTCACCAGCCCGACTTCTTGCGCGGGGATAGATGAAGAACTCCCTCCGTTGAAAGGTACAAACTGGCAGGTCGGGGTTTTAACCCCGACAACAGACCCCGCAAGATCATCGGGGGCATTACTGTTTGCGGAAAAACGTTGGTTTGTGTCAGGGCACGACTTCAGTCGTGCCGTAAGTGCCGCAAAATCAGCGCGGGCTTTAGCCCCTGCGGGAGTTGCCGCCGGGCCGAAGCAACCCATCACCCGCTCCAGGTAGCGCGGAGAAACGGTAATGTCCGAGTCGTTGATGAGCAGAAAATCGTACTTGGCATGGCTGGCAAGTTGAATCAGCGTACTGACCTTGCCGTTGGTTCCCAGCCGCTCGGGGCACTCGATCAGGCGGATGGACCGCCCCGGAAACTCGGCTTGCAACTGCCTCACAGCCTCCATGGCCGGATCGTCCAGTGAAGCGACTCCGAAGAGCAACTCAAACTCGCCCGCGTAACTCTGGCGGCAATGGCTGCGGAAGGCATCCATCATGCCGGGGTCAAGCCCCTTGAGGGACTTGAGCACGCTCACGCCGGGCGCAAACTCTGCCAGCGGCCCGCTCCGCTCCGTCAGAAAGACCCGCGCCGCAACCACGGCGGCCAGAAAATAGCCCATCCCGGCCACGGCCAGAATCGTAGTCAGAATCTCCACGGATTGAGCGAAAATGTGCGCCATCCCAGCGCTAAGTGTAACGGAAAAGCAGGCATCAGGGATCAGGGAACAGCGAGGCAACTCCTAATCCCTAACCCCTAACCCCGGCCTCACTCGTACCGCAGCGCCTCAATCGGGTCCAGGTTGGCTGCCTTCCAGGCTGGATAGATGCCGAAGAGCAAGCCGATGGCGCAGGAGACCCCGAAGCCGATCAGCACCCACACAGTAGAGAGTGTGGCTGGCAGGCCGATGGGCAGGAAGTAGACAATCCAGGTAACCACTGCGCCCAAAATCACGCCAATCACCCCGCCCAGCGCGCACAAGGTCACGGCCTCCGTGGCGAACTGGGTCAGGATCGTGTGTTTCGTGGCGCCCAGAGCCTTGCGAATGCCGATCTCCCGGGTGCGCTCGGTGACCGAGACCAGCATGATGTTCATCACCCCCACGCCGCCCACCATCAGGCCGACGCTGGAGACGGCGATCATGAAGGCCATCAACCCGCCGGTCAACTGCCCCCAGAGCTTGGTCAGCGAGTCCGGCCCAAAGATCTCGAAGTTATCCGGGGCCTCCACCTTCACCTTGCGGCGAATGCGCAGCATCTCGCGAATCTCGTCCTCCACCAGCGCTTTATTCCTGGGATCGTCATATTTCACGGTGACCCACATATCCTTGTCTTCGGGGTGCAGGCTGTGAAAAGTGCCCAGCGGGAAATAGACCTGGTTGTCGTCCGGATTCTTGCCGCTGCCGAAGACCTGCTTCCGCTTGTCGAGCACGCCAATCACCGTGTACAGGCCGGTCTCGACGTTGACCTCCTTGCCTACCGCTGGCTCGTCGCCGAAGAGTTCTTTCCACGTGTCGTAGCCCAGCACACAGACGTCCGAGTGACGCTGGTCCTCGTCGTCGGTAAACAGGCGGCCCTCCAGAAAGGTCAGATCCATCACGTCGCCCGCTTGGGCCGTTGACCCGTCCAGAATGGTCCCGGCGACTTTTCTCCCGTTGTATTTCACGGCCACATCGCCCACGCGAAACTCGGATTTCGTGTGTTGGTAGCTGCCGTCGGCCGCCACCACGTGCGGCATCGTGCGCAGGGCCATCACGTCGCCCAGGTTCAGCTTCTTGCGCGTGAGTTGTTCGGTGGTGGGCTGCACGCCGATGACCGGCATATGAAAAACCCAGAAGGAGTTTGTTCCCATCGAGTTGGCAAAGTCGGAGACGCGATGGTTGAGGCCACTGATGATCGAGGAGATGGCGATGACTGTGGTGACGCCGATGACGATGCCCAGGATAGTCAGCCCCGAGCGCAGCTTGTTTGTCCTCAGCGTATCGAGGGCCATCTTGACCGATTCTGAAGTTTGTCCTTGCGCCATGAAGCACCTAGCTAACAATTTACAGTTGACAGCGAACAGTCTTCAGTTCTTTGGAGCCGGTCTTTGATCGACTGAAGAAAGGCACAAATTATCTTTCCCACTTCATGCGACGACTGATCTGCCTCATCGATCAGAGCGGAATTCCCAAACTCTAGTGCGCGAGCAATTTCCAACTGAGTCTGCAACTCGCACAAGGAACCGCTAGCAATACCAAGAAACTGCCGAAACTCTCCTGGATTTAGCCTTCCCTGTCCTTCTGCGATGTTGCTCGGCGCCGAAACCGCTGCGCGTCTGATCTGACTGCTCAAACCGAACAATTCTTCACGTGGAAAGTCATGGGTCAGACGATAGATAGCAACAGACAACTGAATAGCTCTCTGCCAGGCTTGCAAGTCCCGAAACGATTGCACCATCACACAGCTCCTAACCCCTAATCCCTCATCCCTAACCCCTGCTTCTCTCACATCTCCGCCCTCAGCGCCACCACCGGGTCCAGCTTGGCGGCTTTGCTGGCCGGATAGACGCCAAAG
>Ga0224535_1000422_pt1 | contig 12261 bp, 12 predicted proteins | sample 714E13034metaG_FD_179898 | JGI IMG/M metagenome (GOLD analysis project Ga0224535, IMG submission 179898) | Peat soil microbial communities from Stordalen Mire, Sweden - 717 E1 30-34 | ecosystem: Environmental > Terrestrial > Soil > Wetlands > Peat | place: Sweden: Norrbotten County, Stordalen... | reverse complement strand
GTGCTCACGGATCCGCAATCCACAATAAGAATCGTCACCAATAAAATGAATCCGACTCGATGTTTACGTTTAATGATCATGTTCGCTTCTTTTGAACCAATTATACTCGCGCCTGTTCGATGGAGTAAAATGAACGAATGCAATATTTGATTGATGGCCATAACCTGATTCCCAAACTTGGCCTGCGGCTGGATTCGCCCGATGATGAAATGGAACTTGTCGGCATCTTGCAGGAATTCTGCCGCCTGCAGCGGCGCGAGGTCGAAGTCTATTTCGACGGCGCGCCAGTGGGTCAGGCATCTATAAAAAAATTTGGAATCGTGACTGCACATTTCGTTCGTCTTGGAACGACAGCGGATTCCGCCATCAAAATCAGGCTGGAGAAATTGGGCCGCGCCGCGCGCAATTGGATTGTGGTCAGTTCCGATCGTGAGGTTCAGTCTTCAGCGCGCACGGTTCAAGCCGATGTGATCTCATCCGATAAATTTGCAGAATTGCTCAAGAAGTCGCGTCCACATAAATCAAAATCAAACACGGAAAATACATTATCTTCGGAAGAAGTGGAGGAGTGGTTGAAAGTCTTTGGCGGAAAATCGTGAAAAATTGGACAATTAAAATCCAAATTCTAATCCCCATTTAATGTCGAATGAGTGATTCAGTTGTATATTAGCTTTACGACACCTGCCCTCCCTCTTATTGGTATAAATAAGGTGTCAACCACCGATAATCTTTTAGCATGTCCCCCCCATGCTGATTGACCGGTGGTCCCCCTCAAGATTGTCAGGCGCATCATTGATGCGCCTGACAATCGTTTAAGCATATAATCCATTGCGATGACAACTGCTTATTCATTTGTTCCATCTCCTTCGCACTTTTATCCCGATCACCCCGAACATCCCAGCCGCTTTGATTTATTGACGCCGCGGCTTGATTCCTTTGGCGCACAAAAACTGGATGCGAAGCCAGCCACGCGTGATGAAGTTGTGTGCGTGCATCATCCTGCTTTGATTCATTCATTGGAAGATATTTGCAAGCAAGCTCCTGCCATCATTGATTTTGCCCCGACGTTTGTGACTCAAACTTCCTTCGATGACGCCCTTCTCGCCTCGGGCGGGATGTTGAGTTGCATGCGCGCGGTCTTGAGCGGATCGGCCCGAAATGCTTTTGCCATTATCCGGCCGCCGGGACATCATGCCGAACCGGATCGTTCAATGGGATTTTGCATCCTCAATAATATTGCGATTGCGGCGCGTGACGCGCTGGCAAATGGAATTAAGCGCGTTGCCATCGTGGATTACGATGCCCATCATGGCAACGGGACTCAAGCCGCGTTCGTGGACGATGAGCGCGTGGCGTATTGTTCGACACATCAATGGGGGATTTATCCCGGCACGGGCTGGTATGAAGACGCGCCGCACGCCGGGAAGAGAATCGTCAATGTGCCGCTGCCTGCCGGTTCGGGCGATCAAACCTACGAACGAATTGCCGATGAAATCTTTGTGCCATTCATCCAGTCCTTTAAGCCGGAAATGATTTTCGTTTCTGCCGGTTTCGACGCGCATTGGAATGATCCCATCACTTCGCTTGGATTATCAACAGCAGGCTTTTATATGCTCTCGAAGAAATTGGTTGGCTTGGCCGAAGAACATTGCAACGGCAAAATTGTCTTTGTACTCGAAGGCGGATATGATCCAGTGAATGTTGTCAACGGCGCGGCGGCAGTCTTTACCGCGTTAATGAATAAATCTTTTATTGATCCCGGCGACGCTTCGCCGCGTAAAGAAACGGACGCGGGCGAGATGATCGAGAAGGTTCACGGGTGGCATAGGTTTTAAGACGATTTGGTTACTGCAAGAACTCGTGAGGCGTTTTGTTTGTGACGTATAATTTAGAAAATTCATCTCGCGGAAAATCTGGTTACGTCATTATTATTAGATCAAGGAGGAAGATATGACTTTACCATCTATACTTGCAATAGCGGGTTGCATTGCGCTTGTTATAAGTTTATTGGGCGGAGGTATTGAAGCCATAAAAGTTATAATCCCCAAAATTTCGTTTTGGTCCAGAGTCTCTTTGGGCTTGCTCGGTTGTGTTCTTGTTGGGATATCTATTTGGTTGTATGCTGTGACTTCAATGCCATCACTCATCATACCGAGTTCGCCGACATCGCCAGCTATGACTGCTACAAGCGTAGCGATCATACAAGCAACTGCCGCCTCTTCCCCATCAAAGATCCCTATACCACCTGCGATTGTCACAAGTGCAATACCACCTTCGCCACTAGGTATCGGCAGCACTTGGATTTCGCCCAAAGATGGCATGATCATGGTTTATGTACCGGCTGGACAATTTACGATGGGAAGTAATGACGGTCCTTCAGATGAACAACCAGTTCATACGGTTTACCTTGATTCCTTCTGGATTGACCAGACCGATGTGACCAACGCCATGTATGCCCAATGTGTAAGGTCGGGCACCTGCCAGCCACCGACAAAAATCTATTCTTACAGCCGTTCTATTTATTATGGCAATTCTGAATTTGATAATTATCCGGTGATTTACGTGGATTGGAATATGGCAGACACGTATTGTAAATGGGCTGGCCGCCAATTGCCGACCGAGGCGCAATGGGAAAAGGCCGCACGTGGCACGGATGGACGTATCTATCCATGGGGCAATGACCCCCCAAGCAGCAGTCTATTAAATTACAGTTGGAATAATAGCGATTTCGGTGACACAACAGAAGTCGGTACCTATCCCAAGGGAGTAAGTCCTTATGGCGCGTTGGATATGGCGGGCAACGTCTCGCAATGGGTAGCGGATTGGTATAGCGATACTTATTATCTGAGTTCTCCAAGCTCTAAACCTTTGGGGCCGGATTCTGGTCAATATCGCGTGCTGCGGGGCGGCTCGTGGGGCAGCAGCGACAGCAGTGTTCGCTCTACTGGCCGCTTCGGGAACGATCCGGCGCTCACCGACATCAATGTTGGTTTTCGTTGTGCTCGTTCGCAATGATTCGAACTTTATACTTCCGCACTCTTTGAAAGTCTGATACAATATCTTTCGCACGCCGACACTTCGAAACATAATGGAACCGGCGGCTTCCCCGTCGGGGGTTTTTGTGTGTAATTTGTGGGTGCATACCATGCGCCCCTACAGGAAATAATAATGCTTATCGAACGAACTGACCTCCGCAACATCGCTATCATCGCCCACGTGGATCACGGCAAGACCACGCTGGTTGATTTTCTATTGCGCCAGGCGCACACCTTCCGCGAGAATCAACAAGTCGCAGAGCGCGTCATGGATTCCAACGATCTCGAACGCGAGCGCGGCATCACCATCCTCTCCAAGAACACCGCCATCAACATCGTTGATCCAATAACAGAAGAACCCGTCAAAATAAATATTGTCGATACGCCCGGCCACGCCGATTTCGGCGGCGAGGTCGAGCGCGTGATGAACATGGTGGATGGCGTTCTGCTTCTTGTGGATGCCGCCGAAGGTCCCATGCCGCAAACGCGCTTCGTGCTGAAGAAGGCGCTCGAGATGGGACATAAAGCCATCGTTGTCATCAACAAAGTCGATCGCAAAGACGCAGAGCCTTCACGTGTGCTCAACGAAACGTTTGATTTATTTATCGAACTCGGCGCGACAGATCGTCAAGCCGAATTCCCTGTCATTTATGCTCAAGCGACGGCTGGCAAAGCGGGTCTCACACCGGACCTCGGGCCGGATCTGCAGCCTTTATTCGATTGCATCCTCCGACAAATTCCCGCGCCGAAAGTTGACCCCGATGCGCCTCTGCAAATGCTGGTCACGACTCTCGGCTACGATGATTATCGTGGCGTTACCGCAGTGGGACGCGTCTTCGCGGGCAAGATCAAAGCCGGGCAAAACCTTGCGCGACTAAAGATGGATGGCGAAAACCTGCCTGAGACCGCGCGTTATCTTTACACGTTCCAGGGCTTGAATAAAGTCGAAGTCGAAGAAGTCAGCGCGGGCGATATTGTTTCATTGGCTGGTTTGGAAGGAATCGCCATCGGTGAGACATTAGCTGATCCATTGAATCCGGTTGCGTTGCCAACGATCAGAGTCGAAGAACCGACCGTCCGCATGACGTTTGGAGTCAACACGGCGCCGTTCTCCGGCAAAGAGGGCAAGTGGGGTACATCGCGTAAATTGCGTGAGCGTTTGTTCGATGAACTGCGTACCAATGTTTCGTTGCGAGTCGAAGAAACAGAAACTGCTGAAAACTTTCTCGTCAGCGGACGCGGCGAATTGCATTTGGGAATCTTGATCGAAACAATGCGGCGCGAAGGTTATGAGTTCCAGGTCTCGCGGCCGGAAGTGATTTTCCACAAAGCCGATGACGGCTCATTGCTCGAACCTTACGAAGAAGTCCACATCGAGACCAGCAATGAAACGGTCGGCGCGGTGGTTGAAATGCTCGGGTCGAGACGCGCTACGATGACGGAGATGCACGATACGGGTCAAGGGACGACACGCATGGTTTACATCGCGCCGACGCGCGGCTTGCTCGGATTCCGTTATCAGTTTTTAACATCCACGCGCGGCGCGGGCGTGATGCACACCATCTTTCACGGTTATGATGAAATGGCCGGGCCGATGTCGACGCGCACCACCGGCTCCATCGTCGCGATGGAAGCGGGTGATACAACGGCGTACGCGTTGAAGTCTGCGGAAGAACGCGGCACATTGTTTGTAAATCCCGGCGTTGCCGTGTATGAAGGCATGGTCGTCGGCGAAAGCAGCCGCGGGCAGGATATCCCGATCAACGTCTGCCGCAAGAAACATTTGACCAACGTGCGTTCATCGCATGGCGATATGGAAATTCGATTGACACCGCCGCGCCAAATGAGTTTGGATGAAGCCATCGAATATCTATTAGATGATGAACTCTTGGAAGTGACTCCGCTTTCGTATCGCATCCGCAAGCGCATCCTCAAAACCGATGAACGCGGCAAGCAAACAAAGAAAGCCAAGGAACAATTTGAAGAATAAAGAAGAACCGGATTTCAATTTGAAATCCGGTTCTCTTTGAATTTATCAACAACTGCCGGTCACGATGCTGGAAACCTCGGAACTATTGGCTGCTTGTACACCGTACGTTAAGTCCCAATTGTGCCATCCCCATCCCCAACCGTCCCAGTCCCAGTCGTCGGTGTAGGAAGTTACACCTCCGCCCAAGGTGGCAATTCGATACCCACCTCTGTAAACGCGCACTTGGGTCTGGTCCGGATCGGTATTCCTCCAACGGATATTTACTGTCCCCGGCCCAGACGAGGACTTATTGCAAGAGACGCGCACGTTGGTTGGTTCACTCAAAGTATAGATAGATGCTTCTGGCGTGGCTGGTGCAGGGAGATCGGTTGTATCGCCGCTCACGCTGGCGTATTGACCTGAAAGCCAACAGATCGTGCCGGGATAACCTGGAGCGTCAATGATCCAATATTTGTCTGCCGTATCCTTTCCACTCACCGTGACAATGGTCCCGGGATGGATCGTGATCACGAAGCCATAGTTGGTACTGGGACCGGCATAACAGTTTGTGGCTACGCTAACACTCAATGTAGGTGGAATGGGTGTATTGATTGGAGTTGGTGTAACCATCGCGGTGGGGGTGTCGGCGGGAGTAGCTGCGAGTGCCGTCTGAGTCAAGGCCTGCAAAGTTTGTGCCACCAGCGTTGAAACCTGATCCAGGTTGGTGGACTGATTCGTCGGCGTGCTGGAAGATGATGGTGATGTGCCTAGATCAACATTAATACCGCACGCCAGTGTCGCCAGCGCAAGAATAAAGAATGAAACGAGAAGTTTTTTTACAGCCATCATTTTTTCCTTCTTCCTTCATACGTACCACATTTCTCCCTCTTATGTTTAATATAACTCCAATTGTCAAAGCAGATATGTATTTTGTGTGTAGATTTTCTTAAATATTTTATCAGCAAAAGAGCAGTCTGAGGAACAAGCAAGAGACAGTTGCATAAGCGCGACTGTCTCTTGCTTCTATGTTACTGGCACCTGTCCGAGTGACTGTGTTGATGTGCGGGATCAACTGATTTTGGATTAAGGAGGTTCGGATTAGCAATAAGCAACTTCAGGGTCGAAGTTGGACCGGATTTTGATTCGGAACTTGAATCGGAATTAGGGACACCCATACCGCCACCATCCGCCTCCTCTGCCTCCCCCATGCCACTGCGGCCAGTGTGTGCCACTGGATGGTGTCGGCCATGGCGTTCCGCTTCCCCCATGCCACGACCAATGTCCACTTCCTCCATGCCATGGCCAATGTGCCGGTCTATAGCATGAACCACTTGTGTTCAAAGTATATGATGGAGGCTGTGGCGTAGCTGGTGCGGGGAGGTCGCTGGTGTCGCCGCTCACGCTGGCATATTGACCTGAAAGCCAACATGTTGTTCCGGGGTAACCGGGAACATCAATAATCCAGTAATTATCTATCGTATCCTTTCCAATTATCGTGACAATAGTTCCGGGCCGGATTATGCTCACGAAGCCATAGTTTGTACTGGGACCAGCATAACAATCTGTGGCAAGACTGACGCTCAAAGTGGGTGGATCGGGTGTATTGTTTGGAGTTGCTGTGGCATCGAGCGTGGGTGTGGGCGTATTGGTGGGAGCGTCCTGAGTGAGGGCCTGCAGAGTTTGCGCCACCATCGTTGAAACCGGATCCATGCTGGCGGGCTGATTCTTCGGCGTGCTGGAAGGCGATAATGAGCCTAGATCAACATTGAAGCCGCATGCCACTGTTACCAGAGCAAGAGTACAGAATAGAACGAGAAGTTTTTTTACAGCTGTCATTTTTCTTCCTTCTTTATGCCGTGCTCTCCTTCTACACCTAACATACTCCAATTTTAGAAATAAGTGTGTATTTTATATGTAGATTTTCTTAAATCGCAATAAAGGGTATAAGAGGCTTTATCATCTAGTGCCAGCAGATTCATCTATTTGCATAAAAAACCAATCGCGCTCGTCGCGAGGTTCCCGGTGTCATTAAACGCTGCAACGCTGTAGACAATGCCAGTACCGGGCGTGACTTTCGCGGTATCGGTATATGTGGTTGCGTTGGCTGGAAGTGTGGCAATCAATGTGCCATTGCGGTAAACATGATAACCGGTTCCGTTATCAGTGACAGCCTTCCATGTCAGGGTCGCTGTCAGATTGCCAGACAGACATTGGTTTGAAACGGAAATACTACTCGGTTCAGTTGGGGCTCCTGACGTTGTGGGTGACGACGGAGTCGCTGCTGCAGAAGGCGAAACCGTTATTAACGCTGGTGTGTTTAAAGCTGTTGGCGCACCCGGCGAAACGTTTTTGGCTGCTTGCATCGTCACTGCGACGATGGTGTCTATGGCTATTTGGGACAATGGCATAGAGGTCAACTGCTTGTTGGTAGTACAGGCCGCCAGCGCGGCGAGTGTCAATATACAAATTCCTGCTAAAAGCTTTTTCATCTTTTTATTCCTCTTTATCTGCAAATGGATTGAATAGTTGTCGTTCTTCTCGGAGATAATCCGGCGTTATTGAACGCCGTAACGCTGTAGGCGGTTGTTAGCATTAAGAATTTGCACAACCAGTAACGCGAAAACTCCCGGTCGTGCGCTGGCCGGATGCGCCGATGCTATTATAAGCCTCAACGCTATACGAGAAAACACTGCCGGGGCTCCTTGAAGTGTTATCTGTATATGTAGTCGAATTGGCCGGAAGGTCCGCGATGAGGTTGTCATCGCGATATACATGATAACCGCTTTCATCGTTCGCTGCATCTTTCCATGTGAGCGTTATCGTCGCTTCAGTAAGCGATGGGCATGAGTAGCTGTATGTCAAACTACTCGGCGCCGCAGGCACGCCTGTCGCGGTGGATGGCGGCGGGGTCACTGTCGGAATATTCTGCGTATTGCCTGAAATTGCGACATCTTGCGCGGCGACCCAGCATTCTGCGGATGCAATTTCAATCAGCCAATAATCCCCTGCCGAATCTTTTCCTAACACCGCCGCAATTTGATTTGGATTCACATTCGTGACGCTTTTATAAGTTTCAGCCGGTCCGCTTCGACAATAGGCAATGGCTTTAACGACAGCCATCGGTGTTGCAGAAGGCGAAGGAGTCATTAAAGGCGGTGTGTCGAAAACTGTGGGTGCGGTCGGTGAAGCGCTTTCGGCCGCCTGCATCGTCTGTGCAACGGCGGTAGCAATGGCGGGTCGCGACGGCGATGAAGGCGTCAACTCTTTATCGACGAGGTTGCAGGCCAACACGGCGAGTGTCAATATACAAATTCCTGCCAGGAGCTTTTTCATCGCGATTCCTTAGTTATGGAGTACTTGTTGCGGGAGCTTTGCAAATAGATTGAATAGTTATCGTTCGCCGCGGAGATAATCCGGCATCATTATACGCTTCCACGCCGTAGGTCAAATTAGTGCCAATTACCACATCGGTGGTATCGGTAAATGAAGTCTTCGTTACTGGCAGATCTGCAATCAGCGTGCCCTGCCGGTAGACATGAAAGCCGTTTGCATCGTGCGCCACATCAATCCATGAAATATCTACTGTGGCCTTATAAATCACACCATTGGAATATGTGCAAAACCAAGGCCAGCCTGCAAATACTGGAACGCTCGGCGGTTTCTGCGTACTTGGCTGGGGCGTGACTTCCGGCAGGCTTTCATAATCTCCGCTTGGAGAACCATCTCCCGCCAGAATCCAACATGTACTTCCACTGTTTGGCGCTTTGATCAGCCAGGCACTTTGTGCCGTATCTTTCCCAATCAATTCCACAGTGATACCAGTGCTCAAAGTAGCTACAACTTGGAAGTTGGGACTCGTGCCCGTCCGGCATTGGGCATTATCGTTGATGTATAAAAGCGGCTTGGCAAATGTCGGTGTGGCGGCGATAGACAAAGGCGTCGGCGTGTTGAGGCTGGCAGATTGCGTGGCCGCTTGATCGGTCAGTGCGACGAGCGTGGACGCCGCCTCATTTACGGTCAACGGTTCGGGAGTTTTCGCGGTCGTCCTACAAGCGGACGTCAGCAGAATCAGTGCGCTTGCGGAAATCAAAATGGCTTTGTACGATTTCATATGATTGATAGCAACGAGATTGATATCTGTATAATAGACATTATCGGAAATAATCCGCAAAGTGCAGCGGACTTTCCACAGATTTCGCAGATTACACAGATTAGAATTTTTCAAGAGAAAAACCTGCGAAAATCCGTGTAATCTGTGGATAAACAAAACACCAAATCTTATTACCGATAAAGTCTAATATAAAAATTGCTGTGTTTTAAGTTAATCGTCCTTAATGTTTGCGCGCCACGTTCTTAAAGAAAAGATCAAGCAGAGTTGGATCGAAAAATTGCGCATCACGCTCCATGATCTCCAATGATTTTTTATGCGAATAGGCAGCCCGGTAACCGCGGTTGCTGGTCAGCGCATCGTATGTATCCGCAATGCGGATGATGCGCGCGCCGAGCGGAATTTCATCTCCTTTTTCTCCGTGTGGATAGCCGGTTCCATCGAAGTTCTCGTGATGGTTCAAGATAATTGAATGGATGGATGGATCAATATCCAATGTTTTCACGAGACTCGCGCCGATTTGGGCATGTTGTTGAACCATGATATATTCGGCTTCAGTAAAATGCCCCGGTTTGTTGATGACAAATTCATTGATGGCCATCTTGCCGATATCATGAATGGACGCCGCCACGTGCAACAACTCCAATTCATCCGTCTTCAAGCCCAATACTTTGCCAAGCTTGAGCGCTAATTCAGCGACATGGTCAGCATGGCGTTCGGCATGTGGATCACGCAAACCCATCAGTTGGATAAGGAATGGCAGCAAGGTAGTCATAGTTTATTTCCTATTCTCTGGCAGCTTGCCATTATGGTAAAAAGCATTCCAAGTCCTTTTGTTTAACAGGAAACAGGCTTCTAAGGATTAATAGTAATGGATTGAACCAGCGCGTCCAGTGAGGTGAGGGATGGAGAAAATTGACTGGGCGGAGTCGTGTTGAGTTGTTGCGCAATCGCGTTGAAGTAGGATTGATCTCCGTGGAAAGGAATGCCGTTCCGAGGAAGAGGCGAATTGGGATTTTCATCCGGGGCGAGGAACGGCGCTTGCACAGGCAGGATCACCTGCACGTAATAGGTTCCATTATTTGTGATGCCGTGAAAATAATAAAACAGTTCGCGGTTATTGACGGGAAGCGGACTCTGATCGAATTGTGTGAGGTAGCGAATCCCATTACCGTTTACAAAGTTTACCGATTGCACGGCGGCGCTGAACGGACCGGCAGGTAAGCCTTGCGGAAGCGGTTGTCCATGTTGATAGCGCATGCCTCGAAGACCTGAAATAATGTGCTGGGTTAAATCGGTATAACGAGCATACTGTCCAGCATTGAATACGATGATTTGAGGTTGCCAGCTTGCGCCTTGAATGGGATATCCGTTAAGGATGATCTTTGCGTGTTGCGGCATCTGTCCCGCAGAAGGATTGATGTAGGGCGATTCAATATCTGTTGTGGTCACGTTGGTGGTTCCACTTGCCAAATTTGAAGGAATGGCCAATTGGACATTTCCATAACTCACAGCCAGGGCTTGTGGAGTGGGGCTGGCCGTTGCGGTGGGAGTTATGGTGGGCGTTGAGGTGATTTGCGCCGCGCTTGTTCCGGCGGCGTCTGTAGCCGCTTGAAGTGAGTTTGCTACGATTGTGGCAATGTTAGGCTCACTTGTCGGCGTGATGGCGGCCGAAGGAAAGTTGCAGGCCAGGATTAAAAGCATCGTTCCAAAAATCAAAATAGCTTTCTGGGATTTGTTCATTTTTATCCTATTGCATTTTTCTTTTGACTGTGTTTCTTCGGATTCTCATTTTCTCAATTTCCAATTCAGACACGTTGCTTTGATTTGACCGTGCACCTTGTGCTTTGATCAACTTCAGTATAGGTTTCGAGCGAGCGCGGAAATTCTACACTGTTCTCCTCCAACTGCAAATGAAAAAATCATGAGCCGATAGTCCTATGCGGGCTTATGACAATATCTTATGGCTTCGGATGTGCCGCGAAGAAATCCCACATGAGTTTCGTCGCGGAAATCGTTTGCGTTGGTGGATCGCCTCCGGGCCAGGCCGGACCATTTCCTCCGGGCCAGGCATGTCCGCCGCCGACAATGGTATAAAGTTCAACCGCAGTCCCGTCCGCGCAATTGGAATAGGTATCATGTTGAATATCGGCGAATGTATTGGTTTGCGGAGGGGTCGGACACTGGTCGAATTTCAACCAGGCATCAATCGTATCTTTGACGGAAACAAACGACACATCCGTAAGTGATTTGTCACCAACGCCGCCATCATAGGGAAGATGTTGATCGGCTGTGCCGTGAAATTCGATAACAGACACCGGCTCTTTTGGCTGACATTCGGGATCATTCAACGTTCCCGAAACGGGACCGATAGCGGCGAAAACATCCGACGCGTCACAGGCCAGACGTTGAGACATGATGCCGCCGTTGGAGAGTCCGGTTGCGAAAATGCGTTTGGCGTCAATCTTATAAGAAGATTCAAGATCAGCAATGATAGCGCGCACAAAACCGACGTCATTAATATTATTCTTTACCGCGTAACCGCAACAAGTACCGCCGTTCCAAGTTAAAAGCTTATCTCCAAGCAACCCGGTGCCATTGGGATAAACAACAATGAAATCTTTTTCGTCCGCCAGCGGCTCGAAGTTGCTCGTACGCATTTGAGTGGATGCGTTTCCCAATCCGCCATGAAAATCAAAGACCAAAGGCGCAGGTTGATTGGCATTGTACGATGACGGGATATGCAAAACGTATGTGCGTTGAAGCCCGCCGAAAGTCAGCGTGTGCGTCGTATCGGCGGAAGAATTTGAAGTTGAGTTAAAAGTTCGGGCGCAAGCCAGCAGGCTGAGGGTCAGGATAACAAGCGCAAATCCGATTCGTTTCATGGTTTCGATACATTATCCTCGATGAATTTTTTCCAGACTGGATATTCATCCGGATTCCAAATTTGACGCAAAACCTTGAACGCTTCTTCCCATTTCCATCCAAGACGCTGAACGCGATATAACATGATGAAGCTCGAGGCGCGGAAGTTGGCGCGGCAATGAACGAGCATCTTGCCATTATTGTTTTCATCCATCGTTTTCATGAACGCTTCGAGATTTTGGCGCGTGGGCGATTCCCAGTCGACTGGAATGTTGATGTATTTC
>Ga0224535_1000421_pt1 | contig 12263 bp, 9 predicted proteins | sample 714E13034metaG_FD_179898 | JGI IMG/M metagenome (GOLD analysis project Ga0224535, IMG submission 179898) | Peat soil microbial communities from Stordalen Mire, Sweden - 717 E1 30-34 | ecosystem: Environmental > Terrestrial > Soil > Wetlands > Peat | place: Sweden: Norrbotten County, Stordalen... | reverse complement strand
CGAGCCACTGTATTATCACAACGCGGTCATCTTCGAGCGGTATGGATTTGCATACCAGCAGGGACGAAAGTTGATGGAACGAATCCATCAGGGATTCTCGGAGAATGGCGACTTGATAAAAAAACTAGACGGCTCGCCATTTCATTCACTAAATGCAGTCAATAGCATTCGTCTGCGTTCGTGGGCTATCCATGACGGCATCTTGGACGAACCGTTTACAAACGTGACGATGTACAAACGCATCGGCAAGTTGGCAGGCGTCAGCACAACGGCAAATACAAATTGGTAGGCATTTGCACTACCAAGTGATAAAACAAAAAAGACTGCTGATGCAGTCTTTTTTATATCAGATAGCGGGGGCAGGACTCGAACCTGCGACCTCCGGGTTATGAGCCCGACGAGCTGCCACTGCTCTACCCCGCAACGAAGCCCGCAGAATATACCACCTTTACGAATCAGAGTCAAGCAAATCCATCTTGAACGCGAAAAAAAGCGGAATGTCTCCGTACTTCATTCTACGTCAAGCGCTTCCATATAAAACTCTTCACCAGCGATAATCTTTGCGCCCACTCCGCCGCAATTGGGGCAGACGATTTCGCCGCCGTTGGGATGATATTTGGTAAAACAGCTCATGCACTGAGCTTCGGTTTGGACAGGACGGAAATGCAGGACTGCGCCTTCCGCCAGTGTTCCTTTGCTGAGATCGTCCCAATAGAATTGCACCGAGTCATGGGTGTATGTTGATATCTCGCCCACCACGAGATATAAATTGGTGATGCGTTTGGCTTTGGCCTCGTTCGCTTTTTGAATCGTCTTTTCAAGAATAGCTTGTGTTGCATAAAGTTCGTGCATGATAAACAACCTCGATGATTTTAGAATGTTACATCAGGTCGATCTATAAGCCGCACATCGTCCCTTCAATAGGGATTTGTAAAACGATTTCGGAAACAATACCTCAGGTCGATCTATAAGCCGCATTTTGTAAAACGAGCCGCACAGGTTTACACTCTTGCGAGTTTCATCCCTGCCCGTTTGTTTTGGCGATCATCTATCTATGCAGTCTACCCGAGACTCAAAGGAACGGGCCGCTCCATTGTCTCTGCTTGACCTTGCTCCCGACGGGGGTTGCCTGGCCGCTCACATTACTGCGAACGCCGGTGGTCTCTTACACCGCCTTTTCACTTTGACCGCTTGCGCGGCTACTTGTTTCTGTGGCCCGATACGACAGATCACTCCATCCCGGGATTTCCCCGGCGTCGTGCCCTATTGAGTACGGACTTTCCTCGACTCAGCGCTTTCACGCGGAACCGCGACCGCCCAACCGGCCTGAGGCTTGTTCATCATACACGCGAGAGGAGGATGAGTCAACTCTATTCGCAGGGTTTTTTTAATGTAAAATAGAAGTGTTATTATCCTTTTCTCGAGGAATCGCTTTGAGCAGTGTACCCGGAAAATATATCATTGGACTAACCGGCAACATCGCCACCGGCAAAAGCGTGGTACGCAGAATGCTGGAGCATCTCGGCGCTTATACCATTGATGCAGATGCTTTGTCCCACCGCGCGATCGCAAAAGGCGCGCCGGGCTATCAGCCCATTATCAATGAATTCGGTAAATGGATCCTGGATAAAGACGGCGAAATTGACCGGAGCAAACTGGCAAGCGTTGTATTTCACGACCTGGGCGCGCTGGCCGAACTGGAAGGTATCATTCATCCGCTGGTTGGACAGGCTATCAATGTATTGGTAAAACGTGCCAGCCAGCCCATCGTGGTGATCGAAGCGATCAAACTGTTGGAAAGTGAATTGCAAAAAGCGTGTGACAGCATCTGGGTGACGTACGCGCCGGAAGAGGTCCAGATCGAACGATTGATTCGCAAGCGCAATTTGACGCGCGACGACGCCCAGAATCGAATCAGTTTGCAGGCCGCCCAGGGAGAAAAGATCGCGGCGGCCAATGTCGTGATTCGCAATACCGGTTCGTATGATGACCTATGGAAACAGGTTGCCGCGATCTGGAAACAAATTTCACCCGCGACCACCGAAATCACACAACCTGCGACCGTGAATCAAGGCGCCGGGGATTTCGTCGTGGTGCGGGGCAAGCCCAGAAATTCCGAATCGATCGCCAAGTTGATCAATCACTTAAGCAAAGGCGGGAAAAATTTATCCGGCGATGACGTGATGGCAAGCTTCGGCGATAAAGCGTATATGCTTCTCCAACTTCAAGATCGGCTGGTAGGCATTGCGGGCTGGCAGGTGGAAAACCTCGTGGCGCGCACCACCGAGCTTTATGTGGAAAATGAAATTGACGCTCAAACCGGTCTCGAGATGTTGATCGCTGAAGTGGAACGCGCCTCCGGCGATTTACAATGTGAAGCGTCATTGATCTTCCCGGCGGCTGAACTTGCCAGTCTGGATTCGGTTTGGAGAAAATTAGGTTACGAACAACGCGTGCCCACTGCACTTGGAGTACAAGCCTGGCAGGACGCGGCCACTGAGTCGATGCCAAAAGGCGATACCATTATTTTATTCAAACAACTACGGCAGGATCGCATTCTGAGACCGATTTAATTTCTTTGCTTTCTTACGGCGCTGGAACATCCAGCATTGAATAACCATACGATCTAGTCAGCGGAATATATCTACAATCTCCCACAATCCGATAAGTCGTCGCAAAAAACGTGGCCGAATTTCTAAACAACATCCTTTTCATTTTCCAACGAATCAGCTGGCTCAACGCATTTGACATTCTGCTGGTCACGCTGATTTTCTATAGCTTGCTGTATTGGCTGCGCGGCACGCAGGCGATGATTTTATTGCGCGGCGTCATTCTGATTGTGGTCGCACTCGTACTGATAACGAGTCTGGTAAATCTTCCGGCGTTCTCATGGCTGGTCCAAAATTCCCTGCCGGCGTTATTATTGTCCGTGCCGGTGATCTTCGCGCCGGAAATCCGCCGCGCCCTCGAACGGATTGGACGCGCGGGGACGCTGCCATTTGCATTCAATAAAAAAACAAACCATTCTGAATTTCAACAAACTGTCCGCGCCATTGTGGCGGCCGCAGCGCGTCTATCGGCCCGTCAACACGGCGCGTTGATCATCCTGCAAAGATTGGATAATCTCGATGAATACATCCGAAGCGGCGTGAGGATGGACGCGGCGGTCACGCCCGAATTGCTTTTGCAAATCTTTTATCCGAACACGCCGCTGCATGACGGCGCGGTGATTCTTTCCGGGCCGAAAGTGGTCGCGGCCGCCTGCGTCATGCCGCTCTCCTCAAACGGAATCCTGAACCGCTCCCCCGAACGCCAAATGGGACTTCGCCATCGCGCTGCGCTCGGCATTTCAGAAGAAAGCGATGCCATCGCATTGGTTGTCTCCGAAGAAACCGGCGCAATTGCCATTGCGCACGCCGGGCGCATGATCCGCAGAATTGACTCCGAACGGTTGGAGAACATGCTCGTGGCTTTCTTTCGCCCAACCGCCAGCGAGCGCACTCCTGCCTGGTTGAGGCGTTTCATGTCATCCAATTCCGCGCACAAAGACGAGAAGCAATAATATGTTGAACCGCATCGTCGAAAATGTTCGATTGTTTCTATGGGCGTTTGTGCTGGCCCTGGCAGTATGGGTTGCGGCTGTGACATCCTCGGACCCGAATGAAGTTCGCATTTATCCGACGCCGGTCAACATTCAAATCGTCGGCCAGGATTCCAGCATGATTATCACGGGGGATGTTCCTCATCAAGTCCAAATCACCATGCGCGCACCACGCTCGGTATGGGATCAGTTAATTGCGAGGCCCGATAGCGTGCGCGCCATCCTTGATCTTTCGGGATTAAGTCAGGGTAAACACCAACTGAACCTTCAAATCCAGGTGGATGAACGTCCGGTTCAAATTACAAAGGTCAATCCCGCTTCGATCACGTTGACATTGGAATCGCTGGTCACACAAACTTTTCCGCTGAATGTAGATATCACTGGGCAGCCCGCTGTAGGCTATCAGGCCGGGGATCCAACTGTGGATGTGGAACAAGTTACTGTTAACGGTGCCCAATCCCTCGTCTCGCGGGTGAAGCGGGTGGGCATTTCAGTCAACCTGGGTGGAACGCGTGAAGGAATTTCTTCGTCTGCTTCCATCGCCGCATACGATGCGACCAATCAAGTTGTGAATGGCATTAACATCCAGCCGCAAACCGCGCACATCACTCTGCCCGTCAGCCAAGAGAGCGGCTTTCGTGACCTGGCCGTTAAAGTGGTGGTGCGCGGACAAGTCGCAAATGGGTATCGCTTGGACAACATCTCGGTTTTTCCGCCGGTGGTGACTGTTTATTCATCGGACCCTGAATTGGTAAGTTCATTGCCCGGCGCGGTCGAAACAAAACCGCTCGATTTGCAAAACGCAAACAATAATATCAATACGAGTCTCGGACTGAATTTGCCTTCGGGTGTTTCAGTGATTGGCGATCCAAGCGTTTCGATTCAAGCAGGCATATCAGCCATTGAAAGCAGTCTCACTTTGTCCGGAGAAAATGTGGAAGTCACCGGTCTGCCCTCCGACATGAGCGCGCAAATCTCACCGGCCGCCGTGGACGTAATCGTTTCGGGACCGCTTCCATTACTTAACACCCTGACGCATCAGGATGTTCGCATCATCGTTGATGTAACTGGATTGAACGAAGGCACACACCAATTAACGCCGAATGTCCAAATATTGATTTCGGACCTGCAAGTCGAATCGATTCTTCCCGGAACCGTGGAAGTGACCCTCGCTCCAAACCTGAATCCAACGCCTACGCCTTGATCCGCAAAACGCGTTGCGCACAAAAACAGCGCATGAAAGTGTTGTATACTTGGCCTCTTTCATGATAAAAAGGAATTATGCCTAAACCTCTTGTCGCTCTCGTTGGTCGTCCCAACGTGGGCAAAAGCGCTCTCTTCAACCGCCTCGTCGGCGAACGCCTCGCCATTGTGGATGACACGCCCGGCACAACGCGTGATCGCCTTTACGCGGAGTCCGAGTGGAATGGCCGCGCGTTTGGTGTGATAGATACCGGCGGCATAGATCCAACCCACGGCGGAAAGACTCCGCTCTCGATTGGATCTTCAGATTTCATTGACGAGATCAAAGCACAGGCATTGATCGCCGCGCAGGATGCGGATGCCATTTTATTTGTCACGGATGGCGAGGCGGGCGTCACGCCACCGGATCGCGAGGTCGCTGAAATCTTACGCCGCCATCAGAAAAAGAATCCCGATGGAAGTTTTCATCCGCCGATCTTTGTCGTGGTCAACAAATGTGAGTCGCTCGAACGGCGCGATGCGGCTGGTGAATTTTACGAACTGGGACTCGGCGAACCATATCCCATCTCCGCAATACACGGTACGGATACCGGCGAATTGCTGGATAAGCTCGTTGCCAGTTTTCCTGAAGCGGAACACGAAGAAGACGAGACCATCAAGATTGCCATCGTTGGAAAACCCAACGCCGGGAAGTCGAGCCTGCTCAATAAATTGGTTGGCAAAGAACGCACCATCGTCAGCCCGATTGCGGGGACAACGCGCGATGCGGTGGATACCCGGTTCGAATACGCAGGCTTGCCGCTCACGCTGATTGATACGGCCGGCATCCGCCGCCGAGGCAAGATCGAACACGGCGTGGAACAATACAGCGTTCTGCGTTCCTTCAAAGCCATCGAACGCGCGGACGTCGTGTTATTGATGATCGATGCGACGACCGGCATCACCGCACAGGACGCGCACATCGCCGGTTTTATTCTCGACGAATGGAAATCGTGCATTGTGCTGGTCAATAAATGGGATGTGATCGAAAAAGACAATGAGACGATGGATCAATTCACGCGCCAGATCCGCGCCGATTTGAACTTCGTAGATTATGTGCCTTTATTATTTATCTCCGCCAAATCGGGCCAGCGCGTGGATCAAGTCTTGCCGCTGGCTCTACGCGTTCAGGAAGAGCGGTTGGCACGATTGACCACATCCAAGATCAACAAGATTTTGGTCGAGGCGCAGGACGCGCAAGCCGCCCCGTCGCATGCGGGACGACAACTTAAAATATTCTACGGCACCCAAGTCCGTTCCGATCCGCCGACGTTCATGATCTACGTCAACGAGCCGAAGCTGATGCACTTTAGTTACATGCGTTTTCTTGAAAACCGATTGAGAGCGGAATATGGTTTCGTTGGAACGCCGATTCGAATCGTGGCGAAGGGAAGAAGAGAAAAATAAAACAAATGACCGTCATCCAAAAGATGACGGTCATTTTTGTTTCACCAAAGCTATTGCGTAAACGCAAACGTCGAGACGATATTCGAAAAGACAGCCGACTCGGCGCTCATGTTGAATGTCGGCGGCGGCGTTGTATAGTTTCCAGGGTTGGTCGAATGCAGAGTGAAGCTGAGACTGATGCAATTCGTGCCTTTGAGAGTCGAATATGCGACCCAATCGTAAGTGTTGCCCGCGCCAGAATTCGTTCCGCTTTCCTTGACGAAGTTGATTCCGTTGATGCTCACTTGCTGAGATTGGAACGAGCCCGGAGTATATCCCTGAGTCAATGGACTGGAACAGGTCGTGGCATTGGTCGCCACATTCACATCTAAATATTTTTCAACCAGGTTTGTCCCAGGCGTGAAGGGCAATGTGATGTGCGCGCCGGTTGTCGTCTGGTTGCTGATCTGTCCCTGGCCGGGGTAAGTGAATTGGAAGCTATACGTTTGATTGGTATATGTATTAGAGTTGGCTTGAGGCGTGCCCGTCGCAAGTGTTGGTGTTGCGGTTAAAGTTGGAGCCGGGGTGCTAGCGCTGGTCGGTGTCGCAGAAACGGGCGAAGCGCTGGTCGGCGTTGCGGAAACGGCTGAAGCGTTGTAAATCATCGGCGCAACCCACAACGCGCGGTCGCCGATTGGAGACCCGGCAGAAAGAACCGTGAGAATGAACTTCACGTTCTGACCGACCAGCCGACTCAGGTCAATATCGGCCTGGCCATACAATCCATCATATTTCTCCGCCCACGCCCAGAGGGTTTGAATTGGATTGCTTCCGATTTGATAATCCAAGCGGAAGACCACATAACAGGACGGGTCGTTATAGGAACAATTGACAATGGAGCGGAAACGATCGCCAGGCTGAACGGTATAGCCTGGATAAAACCCCTGGATGTAACCGTTGTAAATATTTTGCGGGAACGTGATCATACCCAAGCCTGAATAGACTGTGCCATTTTCCAACGTGGGATTAGTCACCTGCAATACGAAACCTTTCGGATCGCCATCGGCTCCGGGACAAGGAAGCGTGCCTGCGCCTGAAAACCAAGTTCCGGAACAGGCATTCGCCGCGAAGTCATAGACCATGCCGGCAGTCGATACAGGTGTTCCGGTTGTAGTTGTATTCGGTGTTGGAGTGGCAAGCGCGGTGCCGGAAACAACAATATCGACCCACCAGGATTTCGTTCCACTCCAGCCCAAGCCAAATGGAATGCCGTTATTGTCTTCAAACTTCCAATAACCGCGATACTCGCCCGCAGCGCTCGGCGCAGTTAATGTGATGGTCAAATCGGTGGTTTGGCCGACCGCGACCGATTGTGGGAGATTGACGGAATTGGGCCCGCCCATTTGATCACCGGTATCGAAGGCCAACAAATATGCAGTTGTCCACGTGCATGTGCCAACATTCTTGAGCCGCCAGGTCTTTGTAAAGGTTGTACCAGCGTTGATCAATGTGCCATCTGGAACCGTCACATCCGCAATAAATTGAGCGCGGTCGCAATCGGGAGGCGGAGGAGGTACGGTTGTCGGTGTGCCGGGACCAATTGTGGGTGTCACAAGAGGCGCGCTGCCATTCCGCATGATGACCGGATTCGACCACAGGGCGCGGTCGCCGCTCGCAGGTCCTAAGGCAAGAACCGTAAGGATGAATTTGACATTTTGACCAGCCAGCGGACTTAAATCAATATTGGCCTGGGTATACAAACCATCATACCTTTCACGGGTTGCCCAATATGTATAAATTGGGCCATTGCCAATTTGATAATCGAGTCTGAAAGCTACATAGCAATTCGTCGCGCCGTATGCGCAGTTGACCACGCTTTGGAAATGGTCCCCACTTTGAACCAGGAACGCGGGATAAACGCCTTGAATTTCGCCGTTATAGATATTTTGCGGAGCGGTAATCAATCCCGGGCCGCTGCTGGTCGAGCCATTTTCCAATTGAGGATTATTAACCTGTAAAACGAATCCGTTCGGAGAGCCGTCCGTGCCGGGGCATGGCAAACTTCCATTTGCAGTTGACCACGAGGCTTGGCAGGCATTGCCGGCAAAATCATAAGCCACATTATTCGAGGTGGAAGAAACATTGATCTCGACCCAGAACGATTTATTCGCATTCCAGCCGATGCCAAAAATATTTCCCGAACCGTCCCGCAGCTGCCAGTAACCGATATATTGTCCCGGCGTAGTCGGCGCTGTTAACTGAACTGAAAGATCAACGGTTTGACCTGGCGCGACATTGTTCGGAAAATTCACAGCCGTTTGAGAAGTCATGGCCGTGCCGGAATTGAACACAAGCGCATAGGAGGTTGTCCATATGCAATTGCCGATGTTTCTCAGCCGCCATGTTTTGGTAAACGTCGCGCCCGGCGCGATGGTCGTGCCATCGGGTACGGTTACATCGGCGACAAACTGGGCCCGGCTACAGATTGAAGGCTGAGCGAGACGGTCAATAGTCAGAGCCGAGGCGGGGATAAAAGAAATGATCAGCGCCAGGATCAAAATCGTCGATGTTAAAGTCAAGCGATGTTTCATAAGAGCCTCCTGATTGGTCAAGGGAAATGGCGGTGCACATTAACAAAGTTCCCATTGACAGCCCGCTCTAAGTATAACTTTACTTAAGCGATTGTTCAATACATATCTTGACCATTTTGAGCGGTTGATTTCTCTTATCAGTATAAAACCATTTGGACAATTTTCTTTATAATTGACCATATGCCCCATACAATTCTGCACCTCGATCTGGACGCTTTCTTTTGCGCGGTCGAGGAAACGCGCAATCCGTCCCTGCGCGGCAAAGCCTTCGCAGTTGGCGGCAGGCCGGAGGAACGCGGCGTGGTGGCTTCCTGTTCCTACGCGGCTCGTCAATTTGGCGTGAGGTCAGCCATGCCGATGGCGCACGCATTAAGGCTTTGCCCGCAACTGATCGTCGTTTCATCGCGGCGCCGAATCTATGGCGAGGCTTCAAAGCAAGTGATGGCGCGGCTTCATAAATTGACTCCGCTCGTCGAACAAATTTCAATTGATGAAGCCTTTCTCGATATTTCAGATATGACCGACTCTCCAGAACGCCTCGCGCGCCGACTTCAAGCGGGTATCCGCGACGAATTGAATTTACCCTGCTCGATTGGAATCGCAGCGAACAAACTCGTCGCGAAGATCGCCACTGAGGTTGGAAAGAAAGCGGCCCAAAGCGGCACGCCTCCCTTCGCTTTGACGATTGTTCCTGCGGGCGAAGAAGCCGCGTTTCTTGCTCCCCTGCCCTCCGAGATGTTATGGGGTGTGGGGCCGAAGACCGCGGCGCGATTGAACGAGCTGGGCATCCACACCATTGGCGATATCGCGAAATGGCCTGAAAGCGAATTGATCCGTTTATTTGGCGAGAACGGACGCGAGTTATCGCGTCATGCAAAAGGAATCGATGATCGTCCAATCGTCACGGAACGCGAAATAAAATCCATCAGTCAGGAAGAAACTTTTGTGCGCGATGTGCGGGATGATAAATCGCTGGAAAAGACATTGAGAGAACAATCTACGGAAGTTGCGCGGCAATTGAGAAAAAACAACCTGGCAGGGACAACCATCAAATTGAAAATTCGCTGGCCCGATTTCACTACATTGACGCGGCAGGTCACTTTATCACAGCCGACCGATCAGGATGAAAACATCAGCAAGGCCGCGCTCGATTTAATGAGAACCGTTCGAAAGTCCGGCCAGGCAGTGCGCTTAATAGGTGTGGGCGTGAGCGGACTCGGTCCGCCGATCCGCCAATTATCTTTGTGGGATTCTGGATCGGAGAAGTCGCGCCGTTTGCAAGAAGCCGTGGACGCGCTCAAAGCAAAATATGGAGAGAAGGCAATTCATCACGGAAAATTTTAGTGGTGTTCCCCTCTTGAATTTATAGGAACGTATGTACTAAAATGCAATCATAATAAATAAATGAGGAGAATGCTATGAAAACGCTTGATCTAAAAAAAGAATTGAAATATCTGTACGCGCCATCCGCCAAAAAGGTGGAGATTGTAAAAGTGCCGCGTTTGCAGTTCGCCATGATAGACGGCGAAATCGAAAAGGGATCGGAACCGGGCAAGTCGCCCGCATTTGCCGAGGCAACTCAGGCACTTTATGGAATCTCGTACACGCTCAAGTTCTTGTTCAAGAAACGCAAAACAAGTGCTGTAGATTATCCCGTCATGGCGCTTGAAGGATTGTGGTGGGTTGAAGACGGAATGTTCGATATTACAATAAAAGACAACTGGTTTTATACTTTGATGATCCTGCAGCCGGATATCGTCACACAAGATATCTTTGAGGAGGGATTAGTTCAAGTGCGCCGCAAGCACGGGGACAGCCCCGCTCTATCCCGCCTGCGGCTGGAGACTTTTGAAGAAGGCTTGTGTGCGCAGGTTATGCATATCGGTCCATACGCCACCGAACCGGCGACGATGCAACGAATGAGAGAATTCTTGCAAGAGAATAGTTGCCGCGACAACGTCGGGCCGAACGGCAAGCATCATGAAATCTATATGGGCGACCCGCGCCGCGCCCAGCCCGAGAAACTCAAAACCATTTTGAGACATCCGATTGAAAAAGAGAAGTAACTATTACCATAAAAACCATCAGCGTTCATCTCAGCACACGCGGCAACGCCGACATCCATAACTGCATAAGGTGAGATAATAATTTATAATTGGTCCGAGCAAAGAAGTAAGCCGAAACAATGCCTTTACCCCAACCCCTCTTCCAGCGGAGAGAGACAAAGGGTGAGGAAATTCAAGGAGAAACGAATCCATGCATGAGGAACTTTTCAAGAAAATGGTGCAGAGCATCGTTGACGGCGACTCGGATGCCTCCACTGAATTAGCAAAAGAATCCATCACAATAGGCATTCCGCCACTGCAAGCCATCACCGATGGTTTTGTGATAGGCGTCAACACCGTAGGCGACGCGTTTGGGCGCGGCGAAGCCTTTCTCCCTGAGTTGGTCATGGCAGGTGAAGCGATGAAAGCCGCCATTGCTGTGCTAAATCCGGAACTAAAGAAGCAGGGTACGGAACGTCGAATGCTTGGCAAGGTGGTGCTGGCTACTGTCGAGGGCGATATTCACGAGATCGGCAAAACGCTGGTCGGGACGATGTTGAATTCATCGGGCTTCGAGGTTTTTGATTTGGGCGTGGATGCTTCGCCGGATAAAATCATCGGCAAAGCAATTGAAGTGAATGCAGACATCATCGGCATGAGTGCGTTATTGACCACGACGATGGTCAAGCAAAAAGAAGTAATTGAAACGCTTGAAAAAGAAGGCTTGCGCGGCCGCTTCAAAGTCATGATCGGAGGCGCACCAATCACGCGCGATTGGTTTAAATCCATCAAGGCCGATGGATATTCGGAAGACGCCATCGGTGCGGTGAAGATCGCGAAACAACTCGTCGGCGCTGAATGATTTTATTGACCACAAAGAACACCAGGGTTTAAAAAACTTTCTTTGCGAGCTTTGCAGTTCAAATCTTTGATAGAATGATCCGTTGCTCCTGCTGAGGGCAGGAGAATCGGGAGGGCAAATGAGCAAAACCATAAAATCCATCACCAATCCAAAACTGAAGCTGGAGATTTTGACTCCAGCCGAAGTCAAAAAGATTCACGACGCCACATTGTGGATCATCGAAAAAGTCGGCATAAAATTTCCGTCGAAACGCGCGCTGGATATTTGGGCGGCGCACGGAGCCGAGGTTGATCGCGAACGAAAAATCGTCAAGGCAAAAGGCGAATTGATCGAAGCCGCGTTGAAGAAATGTCCGCCGGTTTATCCGTTGGCAGCGCGCGATCCGATTCAGGACTTGCCGCTGGATGGCAATCACGTTTTTGTCGGCACGGATGGCTGCGGCGTGGAAGTGCTCGATATTCAAACCGGTCAGCGGCGCATGTCGAAACTTCAAGACGTGATCGATATTGCGCGCATCGCCGACGCGACCGAAGAAG
>Ga0224535_1000420_pt1 | contig 12269 bp, 9 predicted proteins | sample 714E13034metaG_FD_179898 | JGI IMG/M metagenome (GOLD analysis project Ga0224535, IMG submission 179898) | Peat soil microbial communities from Stordalen Mire, Sweden - 717 E1 30-34 | ecosystem: Environmental > Terrestrial > Soil > Wetlands > Peat | place: Sweden: Norrbotten County, Stordalen... | reverse complement strand
ATCTGTGCGGCAACTTCGTACAGTTGCCATCTTACCCAGAACCCAGCCAGAGGGGGAAGTCCGAGCATAGCCAGCGCTCCGACCAGGAACCCGATCCCGGACCAGGGATATCGGGTCATCAGACCGCGGGCATTCAGCGTGAGCGGTATGCCATCCGCCTCTACAAATGCCAGGCTGGAGAAGAGCAGGGCCTTAGCCAGGGCATGGACGGTCAAGCCGAGGCAGGCTCCTCCTAACCCAAGTTGCCCACCTGCTGTTACCCCGAAAAGGATGTATCCCATATCCTCAATAGTCGAGAAGGCCAACATACGTTTCAAATCCCGCTGGGCCAGCATGAGAATAGCGCCCCCCAGGGCTGAAAGTAGGGCAACCGCCAGCCAAACCTGCATGGGGTCAAAGAGCCACGGAGAAGATTGCCTGAGGATCAGCAACTCGCTGAAAGCAGCTACATCAACCACGGCCACTACCAAGCCAATCAAAGGGGCAGGTATTGCTTCTGCAACCATCGGCAGCCACAAAGATAAAGGAACAAGGGCCAGCTTGAGGGAAAAACCGGTAACCAATAAGGCTATAACCAGATTTTTCTGAACACTTCCCATCCCCAGCATTCCACCAACTGTCATCGCAGCAGAGAGAATTACCGTCAACAGGTAGACTCGGCTTGCAGTTCGGTCCGCACTCGCCTGCCACACGAGGGTAAGCGCGGTAAACGCCGCTCCTTCCAGGAGTAACAATCGGATAAAGTTATTTTCTACTCCCAAGCCTAGAACGCATAGCAAACCTGCGCCGGCCCAAAGAAACAGCATTCTTTTTTCCTTAAGGATCGCATAGCCAATAAAGAGGAGAGCCAAACACGCAAGGCCAACACCCAATTGAATGGGCCAGACCGATAATTGAATGGAAGGAGAAACGGCATTTCCTCCGGCCGTGGAGAAGAACACGGACAATCCTCCAAGAATCAGCGTTAGAACAACTATGGCCACGATGGCGTGCCTCTCCATAAGGGAAGCGCCTCTTTGTAAAATATTGCTGCCTCGCAACAGAACCCGCCAAAAAGCTAAATAGTAGCGGTCCGGATCCACCCATGTATAAAATGGAGCCAGGCTATTTTTTATAATCAGGGAGAAATCACTGGATGGAAGACGGGCAGGTCCGTCAAGAGGCTCTCCGCCGCTGAAGACTCCGGAAGTTCCGGATGCCGGTCCCTTAGCTGCTAACAAGATTCGCCGCACAGGCATGGCCATACAGTAAATGAGAAGCCCCACCCCCAAGGCCAAAAGAACCATAACCAGGCCGGCAGTGGAAAACCAGCTTCCGCTGCCAACGGTTAATCCCATCCAGGAAACATGGATAACCGGGGCTAATCCCAGGGAAAGGAGCAGAGGATTGATGAGATAGTTTACAGCCACTTGGGGCGCCAGGCCGAAGAGAATACTACCCGCCGCAAGGACTGATCCCCCGGCGATCATGGTCCACGGGACTTCCCGGCCTTTGGCCGAATCCGGTCCGTCATCGGAGAGGAACACGGTACTGGTAGCTTTGAGGAAAGAGAAAACGGTTAGTAAGCTCACAAACCAGGCGACAATCGCCGGTATAACCTGCCCGGCTTCCAGGGCAGCATTATAGACCAACCATTTGCTCACAAAGCCGCTAAAGAGCGGAACACCGGAAATGGAAGCCGCTCCTATCAGCCAAAGGATCATGGTCATGGGCATCCTTTTGCCTAATCCGCCAAGACGGTCCATATCACGGGTTCCGGTGACTTTATCGACGGACCCGGCGCACAGGAACAACCCGCCTTTGAACAGCCCGTGGTTCAGACAATGAAGCAACCCGGCGGCAATCCCCAGAGAAGTACTGAGCCCCAGGCCCAGCATCATGTAACCAATCTGGCTCACCGTATGGAAGGCCAGGAGCCGCTTCAGGTCATGCTGGACCATGGCGTAGAGTACGCCCACCAACATGGTAATGGTTCCGATCCAGATCAACAGAAGCTGCCACGAGATGGGCCAGGGCCCAAAGCTGTGCATCCGCGCAACAAGATAAACGCCGGCTTTGACGTAACAGGCTGCGTGAAGCAGGGCGCTCACCGGCGTCGGCGCCGCCATAGCATCCGGGATCCAGGTATAAAGGGGAAACTGCACGGACTTGGCCAACGCAGCGAACAGCATAAGGAGAAAAAGGCCGGAGGTGAAAGATGTGGCTACCTTGGGATCAGTCCATAAAGTGGTTCCTGTTCGAGCATAAATGATGAGGATAGCCGCCAGAAGGCCATATCCGGCAAGGTGCGTCATGACAAGCACTTTGCGGGCACCGTAAGCGGCCTCCTTCTTTTGATACCAGAAGCCCACCAGCAAGAAGGAGCAGAGGCCTATAATTTCCCAACTGAAATACAGGAGAAAAAGATCGGCTGCATAGACCAGGTTCACGAGTCCGGCGATGAAGACCAACATTAAAATGTAGAACCGGCTGGCGGCGTGATCTTCGGCCATGTAGGCCACAGAATAGAGAAGTACTGCCGCGCCAATAACCAGGGCCATGAAGGCAAAGAGTTGGCTTAAGCCGTCTACGTGATAAGAAAGACTAATCGGACCGGTCCAGGGTATAAGGCGAAAATCCAGGGCCTGTCCTTGTTGAGTCTGGGGCAAAAGGATGAACGCTCCTGCCAGGGCAACTAGACTGCAGGCGAAAGCCAGCCAGCCCTTCCCCTTAGCGGAAAGGATCCTTGCCAGCAGTACCTGAAGGACAACCCCAGCCAGTAGAACTACAATAGGGAATATGCTTAACGCAGCAGGCAACTTGGCCCATCCTTTGCTGTCTTACAATCTGCTGAGGGATAACTCCTTCAGTTTTTCATCCAGAGGGATACCGTTTTTATCCCAGCCCCGCAGTTTGTAGTATTCTGGTAACATCTTGAGCACCTTGCTCAACTTGCCTTTTGAAGGTCCGGTCTTGATGGGATCTTTCAGCATCCGCTCCGGGAGGGTATCGTCTTTGGCAGTGAATCCCGCCTTCAGGTTCCAGATTCGTTCCAGGTTCCAGATCCGATCTCCAATCCTCATAAACTCTTCAGTGGTATAACTCACCCCGGTAAGAGCGGTGAGCATCTCTGCAAGTTCATCCGCCCCGATGCCGAAAGTTGCGAAGATGCACGCGCCGGAAGAGTCGAGGGCCGCGGTCAGGTTCTGGAAGGTGATGTCCAGTTCAGCCTTTCCTTCCGTGATGTACGGATCCATTTTAGATGGATTCCCAAGCACTTCCACGGCAATGGTATAGCCCCGCACATGGTCCCCGCCCCGATTGTTCGTGGCATAGTTCAGGCCGATGCCCTGAACCCCTCTGGGATCATAGGCGGGCGTTTCCTGCTTCTTGACGGTCATGGAGTACTCGGGATGACCGAAGCTTTCAGCAAACCGATAGGAACCTGCCGCGAGCTTGTCCCCGAACCCTTCCCGCAAGCATGTCTTGCGCACCAACTCAAGCATTGCTTCGGTATTTCCGAAGTTCAGAGAAAGCCCATCGGTATCCTTGAGAGTAAGTATCCCGTTTTCAAACATGTCCATGGCGCAGGCAATGGTGCTGCCCATGGTAATTGTGTCAAGGCCCATTTCATTACAGATATAGTTCGCCTTGGTGACGGCGTCGAGATTATCTATGCCGCAGTCGGGCCCGAAAGCCCAGGCCGTCTCATACTCCGGCCCTTCCCCGTAACCCTCGAGACCTTTGGCCGTTACCCGGCTTACCCGGCCGCAACTGATGATGCAGGAAAAACAACCTTTGGGACGAATCAGATTCTGGGCTGCTAAAGACTCTCCCCCAACCTTGTTCGCTGTCGGAAAATAGCCGTCCCGATAGTTTCTTGTTGGCAGTGCTCCGATTTCATTTAGAATATTCACCAGAACGTCGGTCCCATAGGCCTTCAACCCCTTCCCACCGATCGGATTAGCTTGAATCTTCTGACGTGCCTTTAAGACCGCTTCTCTAAAGGCTTTCGGATCGGCCACTTTAACCGCTCCGCTACCGCTTACGACCACGGCCTTGAGGTTTTTGGAGCCCATGACTGCCCCCACGCCAGTCCGTCCGGCAGCCCGATGCATTTCGTTCATGACACAGGCGAAGAGCACCAGTTTCTCCCCGGCGGGGCCGATGCAGGATACCTTGGCTTCCTCGTCGGTTTCGGCGCGAAGCATGTCAGTGGTATCTGGTACGGTTTTCCCCCAGAGGTGACTGGCATCGCGGATCTCGACCTGATCATCGTTAATCCAGAGATACACCGGCTTGGCGGATTTGCCCTCGAGAATGACGAGGTCATATCCGGCGTATTTCAGCTCGGCACCGAAAGTTCCCCCGGAGTTGGAGGCGGCAATGGTCCCGGTGAGCGGACCTTTGGTGACTACATCGAAACGTCCGGCCGAAGGGGCGTAAGTTCCGGTAAAAGGCCCGGGGGCAAAGATGATTTTATTATCCGGACTCAGCGGGTCCACCCGGGGGTCGACTTCCATAGACATGATTTTTGTGGCCAGTCCGCGAGCCCCGATGAATTGTTTGGCCATCTGAGGATCCGTAGCCCCCCTGGTCACTGCTCCACTAGAAAGATTTATCCTTAAAGTTGTTCCTGTCCAGCCAAACATGTTATTTCACCTCCTTAAAAGCTTCCCTAAACTTGGCGGCAAAGGCTTTCTCTCGAGACCGTACCGCAATCGTGTCATCCAAATAGGTTAACGCCTCATTCGGGCAGAAGCGGACACATTCGGGATCCCCGTTGCACTGGTCACACTTTAGTATATTTTTGCTGCCCGAATCATAGACTGCGTTTCCAAACGGACAGGCGATGGTACACATGCGGCAGCGGATGCAGAGGTTGCTATTCCAACTCACTAGGCCAGTGGCCTGGATTTGAGACATGGCGCCAGAGGGGCAGACGGAAACGCACGGTGCGTTGTCACATTGCTGGCACATCATAGGTACAGAAATACCCTCTTTTTCCCAAGAATACGCATGGACACGGGAAACCCTTGGACGGAATTCGCCCTCGTGGAATACCGAGCAGGCCAGTTCGCAATTGCGGCACCCCGTACATTTGTCCGGGTGAATCATTAAAACTTTCATCGTTCTGCCTCCTCCTTTTTAAAATTCAAATAACCGGCAATTTTATCTTTTCCCTCAAAACCAAAGCTGGATATCTATCTATGCTTTTTAAGAGTAAGAGTCGGTCAATGACCGATCTGTTTTTTTCATTGGTGATATTTTAATCCTCATAGTTTTGCGTGTCAAGGAAGTTTTTTCCACAAAACATGTGGTGTCGTGCCAATGTTTGCCGAATTGCCTCAAATTAAATGTTACCAAGACGGGTTTAAAAAAGGATCCTTGACTCATAAATAGGTGTTATCGAAACACCGACTCCAAAAAAGGAGGGTAATCGATGAGTCCACGATCGAAAAAAAGTACACAAAAGCAATCCATTTATGCTATAAAATATTTTCGTTACAAATAAACCAACGGGATGAATCAAAACCGGGTTTCCTTAGAAGCCGATACCGTAGCCCATTGTAGTGAATCATTAGCTAGGAATGTCATTCCCGTTTCCATCGAGTGGCGACACTAAAAGGAGTATGAATATTGTTACCCCCTTTCATGGGAGAAAAAAGAGAAAAGGTAAACAAACCTGACGATGAGCGTTACAACCGTCAAAATCTCATCATCGGCTCAGATGGTCAGGAACTATTGCGACAATCCCGTATTCTGGTGGCTGGTGTCGGGGGATTAGGCAACGTCCTTGCCGCCTATCTCGTAGCAGCAGGTTTTGGTTATCTCCGGCTGGTGGATTATGATCGGATAGAAATATCCAATCTCAATCGTCAGGTTGTTTTTCAGGAAATTGACGTTGGACGCGAGAAAACCACCGTTGCCAAGGAAAGGCTAAGTCTTCTAAATTCAGGAATACGGATCGAAGGGATCAATAGAACGATCACGGATGAAACGGTGGATGAACTCGTACAGGGAATAGATTTGATTGTGGATGCCTTGGATAATTTTTCGGCGCGTTTTATTCTGAATCGAGCATCCTTTACCCATCGTATTCCCTTTATTCACGGGGCTGTACGTGGCTTTTTAGGCCAGGCAACCACCTTTATTCCGGGCCGGACTGCGTGTCTACAATGCCTCTTTGCCAAGAGTCCACCCCCGGAGAAGTTTTCCATCCTTGGTGGAACGTGTGGCGTCATTGCTTCTGTGCAGGCCACGGAGGCGATCAAGGTAATAACGGGCAAGGGTGATCTTCTAGCGGACCGTCTGTTCTTCTGGGACGGCCTTAATGGTGAGGCGACGACCATCATCATGAAACGTAACCCCAACTGTGAGGTATGCGGTGAACATGGGCTAGCGCAAGGGAAGGATTTGCGATGAAAATTACCATCAGGGCCTTTGCCGATTACCGAGAAATCATAGGCAAGGAAGTCGAGCTGGTTCTTTCCGAAGGAAAGACAATCGGAGCATTACTTTCAGATATCTGTGAACGTTATCCGGAATTACGGCGCCAGATGTTTGCTCAAACGGGAGAGTTAAAAGAATTCATCAACATTTTTATCAATGGTCGCAACATCGCATTCCTGGATAATATGGGTACCCTTCTGGTCGACGGTGACGTCATCGCTCTTTTTCCTCCGGTGGCGGGGGGATGATCTTTAGGTGTCATTCAGCGAGTTTTTCGTTCTTCATGCCGCATATTGAGACCAAATGAATCATTTCGTACATCTCCATGGTAGTCAGGAAAACAAGCACCCCAGCGCTGAAGATGAGAAGAATGACAGGGGGTTTGCTCGAAAGGTGCTGGACTACGGCCTGGCTCTGTGGTACACTAATGGTTAGTTGGAGGCTATTGGATGACTGAGGCTATTGTAGAGATTCCCCGGGGCAGCCGGAACAAGTATGAAGTACACCAAGAGACAGGGGCTATTTGGCTTGACCGAGTGCTGTTCTCTTCGGTTCACTACCCCACGGACTATGGATTCATACCAGGCACAAAGTCGGCTGACGGTGATCCACTGGACGTCTTGATCATCATTGAAGAGCCGACCTTCCCTGGCTGCCATATTGAGATCAGGCCAATCGGTGTCTTGCGGATGCGGGACGAGAAGGGTATCGACGAGAAGATTCTGGCCGTTCCCGTCAGTGATAACAAGTTCGACGAAATACAGGACATTAGCGATCTTTCGAAGCACTGGCTCGAGGAGATCGAGAACTTCTTCCAGACCTACAAGATGCTTGAGAGCAAGGAGAGCCGCGTTGAGGGATGGAGGGGCAGTGAGGAGGCGCGGGCCATCATAAAGAAGTATGCTTGCGCCAATGGCAGGTAGACCTCCCAGCTCGTGTGACGAGTCTTGTGCACATGTATTTGTTTGCTAAAAAACGAATGTGAAGATTGTAACTCCTAATATCATTTTCTAGTTGTCATGCAAAAATTAATTGCAACCACACACTTCAATAAATTGGTCATCTCATTATCTATGTTGCATTACAAATAGGATTTATTATAATATCATCAAATATTTAGATTTCATAACAAACCTTCTCTTTATATATCTGCTTAAACGTTAGCAGTATCTGACCTGTCTCAGATACTTGTACCACATTTTTAAGTTAGAGTTCCATAGTATTTAATGATTTCCATTAGAAAGGTTGCATTGTGGAATAAAATTGTAAAAACAACATTACAGTTGATCTGCCCCAAATCCTTGTACCACATGTTAAGTTAGGATTCAGGCATTTTTTATTTCTCAATTCAGGTATGCCTCTGGCGCTGGAGGACAGTTATTCAATCAGCTGTGTGGCATCGCTGTATATTGTTAGATTTGAATTGTATTAATTACGGATTGAAATGTTGAGTGAATTGGGAAAACAAAAAAATATTAAGGAAGAAGTGTTTCTTTCTACTACAGTTATTTATCTTTCATCTTATCCAATCTCAACTGGGCATCCGCGTGTCCTTGCTGGGCCGCCTCACTATACCACACTGCAGCCGAATCAGAATCCTGTTGAACGCCTCTACCTTCTTCTAATATCAAACCAAAATTGAACTGGGCATCTGCAATTCCTTGTTCAGCAGATTTTAAAAACCATCTTGCAGCCTCGGCATAGTCTTGCAGTCCGCTACTATATATCAAACCCATATTATACTGAGCATAAGCATGACCCTGTTCAGCCGCCTTGAGATACCATTTGACGGCCTTAGCATAATCCTGCGGAACACCTATACTGCCATTCTGGTACATAAAACCCAGATTATTCTGGGCATCAGCATGACCCTTTTCAGCCGCCTTGAGATACCATTTGACGGCCTTAGCATCGTCTTGCAAAACTCCTTTACCATTCTGGTATATCCAACCCATATTATTCTGGGCATCAGTATGACCCTTTTCAACCGCCTTTAGATACCATTTGATGGCCTCAGCATAATCCTGCGGAACACCTTTACCATTCTGGTACATCAAACCCAGATTATTCTGGGCATCAGCATGACCCTGCTCAACCGCCTTGAGATACCATTTGACGGCCTCAGCATCGTCTTGCGGAACGCCTCTACCATTTTGGTACATCCAACCCAGATTATTCTGAGCAGCAGCATCACCCTTTTCAGCCGCCTTAAGATACCATTTGACGGCCTCAGCATCATCTTGCGGAACTCCTTCACCATTCTTATACCTCCGACCCAGATTATTCTGGGCATCAGCATGACCCTGCTCAGCCGCCTTGAGATACCATTTGATGGCCTCAGCATCGTCCTGCGGAACGCCTTCACCATTCTGGTATATCAAACCCAGCCGGTTTTGGGCAGAAGCATCACCTGTTTCGGCCAACGTCCTGTATAACTTAATTTCTGCTTCATTACTCATTTTAAAATCACCTACTTATCCCGCACAGCCATAGCCGCACTTAGTTTGCGTACTTCTGACGAAGTTATGGAGATTTGTTGAATGTCTCTTCCATCATGTCATCAGCCTTAAGCAAACGGCCATCATCTTTGGCCTTCTTGATTGCCAATCGTGTTAGACGCCGACCATCCTCTTACAATCTTAACTCTTAATTTACCACGTAGTCTCCTTATGTTTCCTGTCATCATACAATAATTTTCATGTTGCGAGAGAAACCAAAAAAATACTCTCTTTTCAGAAGAGGGTTTTAATAATCAGTCCATGCTTCCCTCATTTAGGTTCAATGGTTCAGAACTATAATCTTTGACATTACATGATTTTTTTATATCACGATTCCTATTTGATATCTACAATGAAAATCAGGGATGTAAGTATGCGCCTTACAAAAAGTTGTCAATAGAAAGTTTATAATATATAATAAAAAGTTGTATTTAGGAAGGTAGGTGGTGTATTCACCGGATGGTTGTTTCGCGACAGTCAGCCGGTTCAAAACGATTTGGCAGCAGGAGTTTGAGCAATGGCAAAAGCGCGGTCTTGAAGGAAAATTTTATGTCTATTTTTGGGTGGATGGGATTTACTGCAACGTATGCATGGATGATAAACAGTGCATCCTGGTCATTATGGGTGCCACTGCTGATGGTGTAAAGGAACTGGTAGCCCTAGAGGGTGGTTCCCGTGAAAGTGAGCTGTCCTGAAGACAACTGCTTTTAGATCTGAAATCCAGAGGTCTGAACACCGCGCCACAGCTGGCGATTGGCAACGAATATAGGAGTTTTGCAAAGGTCTTGGAGGGTTAGTTAGTGATTTATTTCCGCAGTGTCAGCCTGTCTTTTTTAGATAAAAAGCTGTTTGACAATATCAACTGGACAATTCATCCCAAAAGCCGCATAGGCCTTGTTGGCGACAACGGCACCGGCAAAACTACTCTATTTCGGGCAATACTGGAGCAAGTTCATCTCGACTCCGGCATCATTGATATTCCCAACAGAAAACAAAAGACAATCGGCTATCTGCCGCAAGACCTGGTGGAACTTGAATCTATCGCCCTGATCGATTTTCTCAAGAAAAAAAGCGGGATTGCCGCACTGGAAGAATCCATAAAAGATCTGGAACACCAAATCTCTCAGGCCAAACAACATACAGCCGAATACAAGAAGCTTTCTCAAAGCTATTCCGATGCAACGGCTCACTTCAGCGCTCTGGATGGTTACGCTTTTGAAGCCAGAGCAAAACAGGTACTCAAAGGCTTCGGATTTAAAGAAAGTGACTTTACTCAAAGTTGCGCGTTATTTTCCGGTGGCTGGAAAATGCGCATCCTGCTTACATCGATTCTTCTGGCAAAACCGGACATCATGCTTTTGGATGAACCGACTAATCATCTGGACACGGAAAGCATGGAATGGTTGGAATCTTATCTTAAAGGCTATCCGGGAACAATCATCACTGTTTCTCATGATCGTTTCTTTCTCGATAAAATCGCTCTGCAAATTGCCGAGCTTTCCTCCTGTAATATTCATATTTATAAAGGTAACTATTCTTACTATTTAACCGAAAAATATAGACGGCACGCCGCTTTAAAAAAAGAGATGGAACTGCAAAAAGCGCAAATTAAAAAAATCGAAGAATTTGTGGAACGCTTCCGTTACAAGGCAACCAAAGCTTCTCAGGTGCAAAGCCGTATTAAAATGCTGGAGAAATTTTCTGCGGTGACGCTGGAAGCAAAATCCAAAAGCGTAACCATGAAATTTCCCGAAGGCAAAAAAAGCGCCAAAGAAGTTGTCAAGGCAATTGATCTGGGGCATAACTACGGTAGTTTGAGTGTGTTTAACAATCTAAACTTCACTTTATTTCGCGGTGACAAGGTGGCTTTTGTCGGCGTCAACGGCTCCGGCAAATCAACTTTATCCCGACTGCTAAGCCTGTCGGAACAGCCTTCTCACGGATCGGTAAAATATGGCGATGGTGTAAACATGGCTTTCTTTTCTCAGGAAAGCTCGCAAAACTTAATTTACGAAAAGACAATCTGGGAAGAAATAAATTCCGTCCCGACACATGCTTCCGATCAGGAAAAACGCAACCTTCTGGGCACTTTTTTATTTTCGGGAGATGATATTCATAAACCAGTTTCCGTCCTTTCCGGCGGAGAAAAATCGCGTCTCGCTCTTTTAAATATTATGCTTCTCGACACCAACTTTCTCATTCTTGACGAACCGACCAATCATCTTGATCTAAAGACTAAAGATATTTTTCAAAACGCGTTGATCAACTATCACGGCACTATAGCCATCGTCTCGCATGACCGCTATTTTCTGGATAATCTGGTCAATAAAGTTTTTGAACTAAAGGACGGATCAATCAACGACTACTTTGGCAATTATTCATATTTTATCGAAAAACGCGGTCAGACAGATTTACCGCAAAAAGAAAATGTAAAAACAAGTGAACAAAACGCCAGGGAAAATGTTTTCAAAACAAAAGAGCAAAAGAGACAGGAGGCGGAAAAAAGAAATAAACTGGCCAAAATAAAAAATGCCTGTAAAAAAGAATTAACTGCCATGGAACAAAAGATAGAATTACTGGAAGCAAAAAAGACCAAACACGAAACCGCCTTGTGTGATCCGCAAACGCACAGGGATTCAGTTAAAATTAAAGCTATCAATATAGAATTGAAAAATATTACCGCGGAACTGGAACGTTCCTATGAAATCTGGACGGAACTGCACTCAAAACTGGAACAACTGGCCTTAACAAATACGGAAAGCATTATCAGTCAAAACTGACGAGCTATTTATCTTAAGCCCCATCTAACATGGGTTTTTCTACATTCAGATACCAGGTGGCAGGATCAGTCAAGAACACTTCTGTATCACACAGGGAAAGAAAATGCTGCCGCTCAACACTTGCTATTAAATTAAAAAATTCTTTTTCCCTGGGATCGGTGCTTCCCTCTTCCAATTTCGTGTAAAGCGCCATACCCCTTGCTTCAAAATCAATCGCCATACGAACGGCCTTCAAGTCGTCTTCATTACCGTTGAAACGGGCGGACTTTTTACCCGACATCGAAATTAATATACTACCGGCCAAAGATTTTCTAACTTTCAATGGAATTGTCTCCGGCCACTTTTTTTTCTCTTCCCATTTATCATGCAACTTTTTTAAGACTTCGTAATGTTCTTTTTCTTCATCGGCAATTTGCTTGAACATATTTTTACCGGCTAAATTCTTTGTTCTGCGCGCATTAGCCAGATAAAACTCTCGTTCTTTCTGTTCGTTTTCCAAAGCAAATTTCAAAGCGTTCATTCTTTTATTCATCTTGATGCCTCCTAAGACACGGATGTT
>Ga0224535_1000419_pt1 | contig 12274 bp, 10 predicted proteins | sample 714E13034metaG_FD_179898 | JGI IMG/M metagenome (GOLD analysis project Ga0224535, IMG submission 179898) | Peat soil microbial communities from Stordalen Mire, Sweden - 717 E1 30-34 | ecosystem: Environmental > Terrestrial > Soil > Wetlands > Peat | place: Sweden: Norrbotten County, Stordalen... | reverse complement strand
CGGTGGTGTTCCGGCCAAAGCGTTCCTGCTTCAACTCTCACGAGTGCGATCCATTACGGGCGAGCTGCTGAGCCCCTCGGCGGTCGACTTTCATGATGGTCCTGTATCAACATTTCTTGCACCCGCCGCGATAGATGAGTTCATGGAAGTTACACTAGGAGGCAAAAAAGAGACTCTAACCTCCGATTTTGGACTGATCACCTTGCCCTCTGGAACTCAACGGTGGGAACGGCGCGGATTTCGGCATATTGCCACCAATCAGGAATTGAAAGCAATCGCACGTCTCCAGCAGGAACTTGACACACAGCCCACTTCTCAGGCCAACATGGTCGATCGTGTTCGTATGGCAGAAATATGGTACTGCCTGCTCGAACAGGAAGGCGTCAGCTTACATACAGAGGGTGGCACATGGCTCCTAAACCCCGGAGAACTCGATCCCTGGACGGCGCGTCATAAATTCAATGATGCTTTGGCCGCGGGCGATGTGCCCGGAGCCTGCCGAATCCTTGATTCTCTGCTGCAACATTTTAATAGGGTATCGAAGTCCTGGTTTGCGGACGGAACTCCCGGAGATGTGAGAAATGACGCATGGACGTCCATCGATACGATTGAGTCTGCTGCGGTTGCATCCAACGAAATCTTTCTGCATGCACGAACTAGGGGGAAGAACATTGACCTGCAAGTTTCATTCCCTTCCATAGGGGGCGTGCGGTTGCACGGGTCGACTACGGGCTTCTTTTCGCCGGAGGCATTGCTGCCTATGAAGTTGAAGCATACGGAGAGCGAAGTCCGCGCCTCGGCAAACAATCTGACTGTTGTGATTGGCCTGAAGGCCAACTGGCATATTGATATTTTTGCTTCGGACCATGCAAAGCCAATCTGGAGTTTGCGTCAAGGCAATCTCCGGATTCGTAAAGAGGCAAATGGAAGCATCAATGGAGTCGAGATATCGGGCGACCTGGCCTCTTCAGAAGCGATCTTTGGCATGGGCGAGCGCTTCGATTCATTCAATCAACGCGGAAAGACCCTGACTCTTTGGCAACAGGACGCCTATGACAGCCTCTGTCAAGGCGGTCTGCAAAATCTGGCGTATAAGACTATTCCGCTCTGGCACAGTACGTCCGGCTATTCAGTATTCTGGAATAGCACCTATGAGCTGCGCGCGGATTTTGGAAATTCCCAGAAAGACGCTTATCGAATCACGACGCATGGACCGATTCTCGATCTCTATATCTGGGCCGGTGACTATCAGGAGGTCTTGAGAAGCTATACGTCTCTCACGGGGAAGCCTTGGATGCCGCCGGTCTGGGCCTTCGAGGCCTGGATGGGTGGAGGCGGAGATCGATGGGGAAGAACCGTGGGAGAAACCCCAACTCAAGCCATCCTGGATGTGGTGGACAAGTTCCAGAGTCTTGATATTCCACACTCCTCTGTTTATGCGGAAGGGACGGCTAGTGACGATCCGTTGCTCTATAGCAAGCTCGATCCCCTGAATATACATGTGCTGACGTGGGCTCGCAGCGAACCGCTTCACTCGACCGGGCCGTCTGCCGGTTGGAGCATTGACGAAATCAAGCAAGCGCTTCCCGGCGTATCAACAAATCGTCTGCCCATTATGAGAGTAGCGGATGGATTGGAATACAGTTTTCCTCCCGAACACATCTTAGGCGATCAATTCCCTTACTTCGACTTTACCGACCCCAAGAGTATTGATCTTTTGCGTGTATATTGGAGGCCCCGTCTAGATCTGGGCGTCGCGGGCAGCATGCTCGATTTCGGCGATCTCGTGCCGCGCGAAGCGCTTTTCCATGATGGCAGCACCGGAGAGCAGATGCATAACTGGTACGCTCATCTTTATCACCACTATGTCCACCAGATCTTCTCCGAACGCCGGGGCGAGGATCATGTTCTATTCGCACGGGGCGGGGCGCCCGGAAGCCAAGCAGAGGTGGCACAGATGGGCGGTGACCATTCGAGCAACTTCCGCGGCATGGACGAATCAATCGCTGGTGGCCTCAGTGTAAGCGCATCCGCTTTTTCCAATTGGGGCGTGGATGTCGGCGGCTATGATGGAAAGCCAGATGAGGAAGTCTACGTGCGCTGGGTTGAATACGGCACCTTCTCTCCCTTGATGCGCTTTCATGGAAATCAACCCAGAGAGCCGTGGTATTACAGCGACTTTGCCGTCGGGACCTACAAGAAGTATGCGTGGCTAAGGGAAAATCTCGTGCCGTACCTCTACGGATCTGCTCAGGATACGCACGCACAGGGCATCCCGCTGATGCGCCCCCTGCCCTCCGTCGCTACGGACGAATATATGTTCGGCGACGATTTGCTCGTGGCTCCGGTTCATACCCCCGGAGAACATCGAACGATTAATCTCCCGAACGGACAATGGACGAGTCTTTGGACAGGTTTGCTGGTCGCGGACGGAAAGCGGAATATATCGGTTCCGCTCGATGAGATTCCTGTCTACCTTAGAGCTGGCGCTCTGATTCCTGTGGATATTGCACCGGACTTCTGCTTAGGACAATCGATGACTTCGGGCCGCGTCCCTGCCCTGCTACTTACGCCACCAGATAGAGAACGTACATCCCACGCGTGGAAGCTTCCTGGAAAGGATGGCATTACACAACTCAAGGTTTCAAAACAAGAATCAGGTTTTCAACTGGTCGTTGAGAATTGGCAGGAGCTACGTTACCTTATTGTTTCGGGGCTACAGGCAAGAATCAAGAATCTCATCGTTGATGGGCAGTTTCTGCCAGAGTTGGCTTCGCAGCAATCCGAATCGCTCCCGCCAGGATGGAAACAACTTGACCAAGGAAGAATTCTTGTGCGTCTTCCGGCAGCTCGCCTGCATGTCGTCGACTTTTCGACTACCCAGTAAGTATCCACAGGGCAGTGGGGTAGCTTCGCGAACGCCTTGCGCAATCGTCTGTTAATCGCGTCACCAGCCAGTCGCTTTGTCGCTCGGCGTCGATCAAGATCACCCTTCCGCGCTCTATCGTGAGCCGTGCGTGAGGCGGCAATCGTTACTTCCGGGTAGGCACCAAAGAACATCAGCTTCTCTTTACCGTTGAACTCGTAGCGCCAATGCCAGAGCTTCGTTCCGTTCGCCTTCACATACAGGTGGAGTCCGTGACCATCAGTGAGCCGGTAATCCTTCTCTTGCGGCTTGGCGTTGCGAACTTTCGCGTCTGTCAGGATCATGCTCCACCCAGATCGGATATGCCTAAAACCGGGTATTTATCCATTAAAATCTGACCGATACCCGGTCATGAAAGCACAAGAAAGTCGAACAATGCCCGGAAAATACCCGGTCGAGGTTCCGGCTGCAGGCGAGCTATAACGACAGATTTCGAACTGAATCTTCAATGAAATCAATTGTTTGATGAAATTTTGGTGAACGCAAAAAGAACTACAATATTCTCTTTAGAAGGATATTTTGGCTGCCCCCCAGGGATTCGAACCCCGATATGCCGCTCCAGAGGCGGCTGTCCTACCATTGAACGAGGGGGCAACAAGGACGAAGTGGCTTGTCTTGCAGCCGGGTCGGCAGCGGTCACGGCAGGGCGCCAGCAACCAAAACCAACTTGTTCATCATAAGTGGATTCTCCGCCCCGGTCAAACCCGCCAGGCCGGAACTCGTGGCCGCAAAAGGCTTCCATCTTCGATCAAGCGCGTCCTTTGCGCCGGTTTGCTTACATTATTCCTCGCGAAGCACTTCCAGCGGCCGCAGCCCGAGAATCCTGTAGCTGGCGATCCACCCCGTCGCGGTGGCCAGAACCGCCGTCCCGGCAAGCGCAATCAGAGTCGCCGTCCACTCGACGTGGAAGGCCACTTCCAGCTTGAACAGATGAAAGAGCACCCTCGTCAGCAGATTCGCAAAGACCACGCCCACCGATCCGGCCAACAGACCCAGAACGCTGAACTCCACGCTGAAGGTGCGCACAATCCTCATCCGCGTCGCCCCCAACGTCTTCAGCACCACCGCCTCCTGCATCCGCCGGAAGCGTGTGCTGGCAATGCTCGAGGCCAGAATCATCAATCCCGCCAGAATCGAGAAGCCCGCCAGGAAGCGCACCACAAACGTAATCTGATCCACCACGCTCTCGATCCGCAGCAGGACATCAGCCAGGTTGATCACCGTCACCGTGGGATAGGCCGCGAACAACGCCCGCTCCATCGCTCCTACCCGCTTCGGATCAATGTGCGCTCCGCCGTACCAGATAGCCGGTTCGTTTTTAAGCTGCCCAGAAGGCAGCACAAAATCGACCCTCGCTCCCAGATGCTGCCCATCGGCGCGATAGACTGCGGCAACCTTGAGCTTTCGCACCGCGCCGCCCACTTCCAGTTCGACCGTCGAGCCTACACCCAGGTGCAGCCGCTGGGCTGCGCCTTCGCCCACAGCCAACTCCGTCGCGTCTGCTTTGGTCCACCACTTGCCTTGCGTCACCTTGTCGCCAGGCTGAACCGTGTCGGCCCAACTCAGCTCGGCGTTTTCCAGCATTCGCTTCGGGAAATGCTGGTCCTTCAGTTGATCCAACGGCTTGCCGTTGAGCGAAACAAAGCGGCCCGTCACCACAGGAATCAGGTCCAGCGCCTGGCTTACCTCCGGCTGGCGCGCGAAGAATTCTTTCACTCCCGCAACCTCGTCGGTGGTCACATCGATCAGAAAGACATTCGGCAATTTGGGCGAGGCGGTCTCGCGCAGATCGCGCAAGAGCGCCGCCTGCATCAGGTAAACCGTCAGAATCAGCATCACGCCCGTGCCCAACGCAGCCAGCACCGCCGCTGACTGGTTCCCCGGCCGATAGAGATTGGAGAGCCCGTGGCGCAGGAACGAAGGCAGGCGCAGCCGTGCGCGATTGAGCAGAAACCGCAGCGCGCGCAACGCCACAGCCGCCAGCAGCAGCAACACAACCAGCGCGGCAACGAACAGCCCGGCAAACCACGCGCCCACCCTCGCCGAGTCCGAGAGCGCCCAGGCGATTCCACCCAGCGCGGCAATGACCACCACCGACAGACTCAGTTGCAGGCGCCGCGCCCACCAGCGGGCAAACCAGCCGCCGATGCCCTCCGGCCCCTGCTCAACCAGCCTGCGCAATACCATCACAGGCCTTACGCCGCGCACATCCAACAGCGGCGGAAGGCAGAAAAGCAGCGTCGTCAGCAGCCCCGTTCCCAGTCCCGCGGCAACCGACTGCCAGGGGAACTTGAGCGTTGCATGAACCGGGAGCAGATTGCCGAAGACCGCCGGCAGCGCGGCCATCACCCCCACGCCCGCGGCCACGCCCAGCACGCCTCCGGCCAGACCCAGCCCCAGCGTCTGCAACAGGAAAATCCGCAGCAGATCGCCGGAACTCGCGCCCACAGCCTTCAGGATGGCCAGCATATCCATGCGCTGTTCCAGATGCGCGTGCATGGCCATAGCCACGCCAATCGCTCCCAGCACCATGGCCACCAGGCAGATGAGGCTTAAAATCGCGGTTGCATTGTCCAGGCCCTTGTTCAGCCCCGGATTGCCCTCGCGGAAGTCCATCACCTGAGCGTCAGGCAATGCCGTCTCCACCTGCTTGCGCAGCGCGGCGAGGTCCGTGTTGGCGGGCAGTTCAAATAAAAGCCTTTGGCTGGCTCGGCTGCCCGGCGCCAGCAGGCCGGTCCGTTCGAGCGCCGCCTGCGAGATCATGACCCGCGGCCCCAGGCCTGAGCCCGCCATGAGCCGGTCCGGCTCCTGCTTCAGGACCGCTGCAATGCGGAAGACGCTGCCGCCCAGCCGCAGCATCTGGCCGACCCGCGCATTCAGCCGAATGAGAAACTCCTCGGCCACCACTGCCGAGTCGCCGTCCAAAGCCTGCTTCAGGCTCATCGCCGGCTCCAACTCAGCCTTGCCATAGTAGGGATACTCAGCCGGGTCAACGGCTTTCAGCGAAACCAGCAGCGGCACCGGGTCCGACGGAACAGAAGCCATCGAGACGGTTTCCGTCACCCAGGTCGTTCGTATTCCGCCTGGCTGCGTGATGGCGGCAATCTTATGCTTCTCCTCCGCCGTCGGCTCATGAAAAAGCCGCGCGCTCAGGTCACCGGCCATCAGCGACCGCGCTTCCGTGCTCAAAGTCCACCGGAAGCTGTCGCTGAAACCGCGCACACCCACCAGCGCCGCCACGCCCACCGCCACTGACAGCACCACAAAGGCAAACTTGCCCGGCGCGGAGCGCAAATCCCGCCAGCCGATGGATCCGGCCCGTTTCCAACTCAACGCGCGCTTAGCCATTCTGCCCCTGCTCCGCAACCGCAACTTCCGCCTGCGCTGTAAATGGCAGACTATCTTCCACGATCAGTCCATCTCGCAGCACAATTTTGCGGTCGGCGCGGCTAGCCACCTCGGGATCATGCGTCACCAGCACCAGCGTTGTGCCCGCCTTGCGATTGCGTTCCAGCAACAGGTCCAGCACCATCCGCCCGTTGGCGGAGTCCAGATTTCCGGTCGGCTCATCGGCCATCACGATGGGCGGCTCGACAACAAAAGCCCTGGCAAGCGCCACACGCTGCTGTTCGCCGCCGGAGAGCTGAATCGGGTAGTGGTCCACGCGCTCCGCGAGGCCAACCTCACCCAGCAAGCGCCGCGCCTGCCCGATGCCGCTGCCCTCCACATTCAGTTCATAGGGCAGAAGCACGTTTTCGAGAGCCGTCAGCGTTGCAATCAGTTGGTACGACTGGAAGACGAAGCCGATCTTCCGCCCACGCACCGCGGCAAGCTCCGTCTCGGCCAGATTGTGGATCGGAATGCCATCCAGCCAGATCTCGCCGGAGCTGGGCGTGTCGAGGCCCGCCAGCAAACCCAGCAACGTGCTTTTCCCACTGCCGCTGGCGCCCACAATGGCCACAAACTGACCCTCCGGAATGGTGAACGAAAGTCCCTTCAGAATTTCAACCCGTTGCGCGCCATTCTGAATCCACTTCTTCGCGTCCCGAACCTCGATCACTCTGCCCGCCTCCCGAAACTCTCTATTCCATTTCCTAACCCGCCCCGGTTCCCTGCATTTCGTTACACTGTTCTTGTGGACGTTCGCCGCTCGTTAATCGTTTCGCTTGGGTTGATTCTACTGGCCGCCCCGCTGCTGGCCGCCGACCGGCCCGTCGTGGCCTGCTATGGCGACAGCATTACCGCTGGTTATGGCCTCCAGACCGGCCAATCGTTCCCCGATGCTCTGCAGAGAGACCTGGACGCCCGCGGCTACCACTACAAAGTGAGCAACCAGGGCACCAGCGGCGCCACCACCAAAGACGCCGTCGCCGGCCTGCGCTCCATCCTGCTCCTGCATCCTGACGTCGTCATCGTCGAATTCGGCGGCAACGACGGCCTCCGCGGTCAGCCACTCAGCCAGACTCGCCACAACCTCGATGCGGTGCTGACGGCTCTTGAAAACGCCCACATCAAAATCCTGCTGGCTGGCATCACCCTTCCACCCAACTACGGCCATGACTACATCCAGCAATTCGAGCTGGTCTTCCGTGACCTGGCCCAAAAGCACCACATAGCCTTGGTTCCCATGATTTACAAGAACCTGGTCAGCGTTCCCGGCACGATTCAGCCCGATGGCGTTCATCCCACAGCCAAAGGCTCTGAAATCATCGCGCGGACGCTGATGCCCGTGCTTGTGCCGTTGCTGCGGAAGAGTAGGGATTAGGGCCTGCCATAAATGCAGACTTCGCCTCCGTAGACGGTGAAAAGTTTGTGCTATCTCACCCGTTTGCCAGAAGAAAGCAAATGGATGTGGCACGGAGTTGTACTTGCTAATCCCTAGCCCCTAATCCCATCACCACCACCGGCTGAAACAGCGTTCCCGCCACGCGCTTGGCAATCCCCACCAGATCGCGCTGACTGGCAAAGACCTTGACCAGCGGCGCACGGGAAAACTCCGGCAAGTTGGCTTGCGCGCCGTTTCTCAGCCGCCCCAGGGCAATGACATCTCCGGTGACCGAGGGCATTTCCGGCAACAGGTTGCGCGGATGGACGCACATAGCCTCCAGCGCCTCCACGTTCCCGGCCAGCGGCTGCAGTTCTTCCAGCGTGTGCGCCTCGGCCAGCGTGAAGGCTCCGGCCTGGGTGCGCCGCAAGCTGCTCAGGTGCGCCCCGCAGCCCAGATCCTGGCCCAATTCATGAGCCACCGAGCGCACGTAGCCTCCGGCGCTGATGCTCATCGTGAAGCTGGCCTCGGCCCCATCGAGCGACTCAATCTCGAAGCTGGTGATATGGATCGGGACGGCCTTCAGCTCCACGGGCTTGCCCGCGCGCGCCAGCTTGTAGGCGGGCGTTCCCGCAATCTTTTTTGCGGAGTAATCCGGAGGCATCTGCTGCATCTCGCCACGGAATCGGCTGGCCATGGCGCGCACCTGCTCCAGCGTCATGTGCGGGTCCAGCCCAGGCCAAAGGTCTGGCCCAGCAGGCTGGCCCTCGGCGTCGTATGTATCGGTGGCAAAGCCGAGGCGAATCGTTCCTGAATAACTTTTTTCAGCAGAGGAGAAATACTGCGCCAGGCGCGTGAACTTGCCCAGCAGCAAGGGCAAAACGCCGGTGGCCATGGGGTCCAGAGTGCCCAGATGGCCGATGGAGCGTTCGCCGGTAATCTTGCGCAGCCGGCCCACCACATCGTGGCTGGTCATGCCGGCCGGTTTATCGATAACGAGAAGTCCATTCACCTATTCACTTTAGCTGACCGAGCCTGGCCGCTCACAATCCATCCGAACCGGACGGCCGCACCAGCGAGAGAAACTCCTGGCGCGTGTCTTTCTGACGGAAGCAGCCCACCATGGCCGAGGTGACAGTCGAGGAGTGCTGTTTCTCGATGCCGCGCATCATCATGCATAGGTGCCGCGCCTCGATCACCACGCCCACGCCCAGCGGGGAAATCGCGTGTTGAATAGCGTCGGCAATCTGCCGCGTGAGCCGCTCTTGCACCTGCAAGCGCCGCGCAAAGACCTCAATCAGGCGCGGAATCTTGCTGATCCCGATGACTTTGCCCTTGGGAATATAGGCCACATGCACCTTGCCGAAGAAAGGCAGCAGGTGATGTTCGCAGAGCGAGAACATTTCAATGTCCTTGACGATGACCATTTCGTCGTAGTTCTCATCGAAGAGCGCGCCGCGCAGAATCTTCGTCGGGTCCTCGTCGTAGCCCTTGGTGAGGAAGTCCATCGATTTCTCCACGCGCCCTGGCGTGGCCAGCAATCCTTCGCGGCTGGGGTCTTCGCCCAGGCGGCTGAGTATCTCGCGATACATCTCCTGCGTGCTGTATCCGCTCAACCCTTCGTCCATCTCCGCTTCCTTGTGAATCGCCTTGCTCACCGCTATCGGTTGCATCATGCTCCTTATCTTCTCGCCCTGGGGAATAGGGCGTCGTTCATCTCTTCGTAATTTCGTTATCCCAAGCGACCCTGAGCACAGCCGAAGAGGACCTGCGGCTGATTTTCACTCGCCGCAGCACTCAAAGAAATTGTTCTCCGTCTCTTCCACGCGGACTCGCTCCAACTCACCGGCTGGCAGCGCATCCTTCAACAATCCGAAGACCGCTCTACATAGATTCTCGGTCGTCGGCACGCGATTCGCAAACAGCGGGTCCAGATTGAGGTCGGCGTGATCGAATCGCTCAACAATCCGCGCATACACCACGTCATCGAGGTCCGCCATGTCCACCACCATGCCAGTCTCCGGATTCACGGCTCCGCCCACCAGCACTTCCACAACGTAATTGTGCCCGTGGCCGTGGGGATTGTTGCATTTGCCGTAGGTAGCCTGGTTTTCTTCTGCCGAGAGCGCATCCGTATGCAGCCGGTGGCTGGCGCTCACCAAGTAGCGGCGCCCGAAGTAGGCTCGCCTTGATTTGGCACTCATGCCTCGCCTCGATATTCCGCGAAAATCTCCGGCGTCTCGTAGATCCGAACCCGGTTCAATCGCGCCCTGCCGGCAGCCGTCACCGCCGGTTCCAGCCGTTCCCAGGCCGCGATGGCGAGGTTCTCCGTGGTCGGAATCGCCGTGGCAAACTCCGGCGCTTCAAGATTCAGATGGCGATGGTCCCAGGCGTCCAGCACTTCGCGCTCCATGACTTCCCTCAGCCACTTGAGATCGACTACAAAGCCGGTCACCGGATCAGGCTCGCCCGCTACCGTGACCTCCAGCGTGTAGTTGTGGCCGTGCCCGTTGCGATTGGCGCAGCGGCCAAAGACCTGCTGGTTCTTCTCCTCGGACCAGGCCGGATTCCAATAGTAGTGCGAAGCGGAAAATGTAGCCCGACGCGTCAGATAGATCATGGCAACCCCTCATTAAAGAAGATGCTTGAACTCACCGTCCGGCTTCATGCAATTCACGCGCTCCATCTCGCGATAAGGCCATCACGCCTTGTATTCCCTGCCCTTCCAACTGATGCGCTTGAGAATTTTATGCTGGAACCAACTGCGGTAGAGCAACGCCACAAACAGTGGCAGGGCCAGCGGCGAAAGAGCGCAATCGAGAAACGAAAAGTGCGACTTGGCCACGCGGCCATAAAAGCGGAAGATGTTGCGCACCCACAAGAGCGCCAGCACCCAGCCGGCAATCAGCCATTGCGCTGAGTGCACAAAAAGCCTCGCATTCCAGAACTCAACCGCCAGCACAGGCAACAGTACCAGCAGCGCAATGTCAATGACGCGCCAGACGGCCAGCGCCAGGCAATTGTCGAAGAGCAGGGCCAGGTTCTTCGTCCAGCCCTCAAACATGGCCCCGGTCGAGCGATACATCCGCGCCGAGACGGCGTCCTCGGCATAACGAAAGCGCAATCCAACCTTGCGCCGCTTGGCCAGGAAAGCAAATTCCACGTCTTCAAGCACTTTTTCCGCCACGGATGGATGGCCGCCGAGCCGCCGGTACGCCTCCCGCTCAACTAGCAGAAACTGTCCGTTGGCCGCGGCAATTCGCTGGCCGGGGTCGGAGACCTTGGCTGGTGGATAAGCCAACTCCAGTTCGCAAAAAATCAGCGGCATTAAGGACCGCTGCCAAAACCCCTGGACAATCTGCCTGGGCGAGTAGCTCAACATTCCCACTTCGTGCTTGACGGCCTCATGCATCGCCCGATGCAGATTTCCCGGCTCGTGGAGGGTATCAGCGTCCGTAAAAAGCAGCCAGCGTCCACGCGCCCGCCGGGCCGCAGTCCATACGGCGTTGTTCTTGCCAGTCCAGCCATCCTCCAGCTTGTCTGCCTCCATCACCGTGACCCCGGCGAAGCTGTGGGCAATTTCAGCAGTGCGGTCGGTCGAGTGGTCGTCCACCACAATCAACTCCCACTCCCTGCCCAACTTGAAAAGCTCGTCGGATTGGCTCACCAGCGATTCAAGGCAGGCTGCCAGGCAGTCTTCTTCATTGCGCGCCGGAACAATGACGGTCAGCTCCAGCAAATTGTCCGGCTCCGGTTGGTCAAAAACGGTTCCAGGAATCGCTTCCCAACGCACTGGCAGCGTCGCCGACTCTTCTGAAAGCCCAAGCACCGGCTCGAACCCGCCCTCCCCAACTGTTCCGCTCTTCTTCTGCTTCTCGTTCTCCATCCGTGCTCGTCCTTTCGTTGGGGGGTGTTCGCTCGCTATTATAAAGACGTGCGGCTCCCTCGGTTTCTGACTCTCACTTTGCTTGTGTCCTTGGCCCTGGCGTCCGGTTGCGACCGTGGCGCGCATCCGGCTCAGACCGGCCAGGCAGCCCCGGATTTCACCGTCTCCGACGGCGCCACAACCATCCATCTGGCCAGCTACCGGGGCCGTGTGGTGCTGCTCAACTTCTGGGCGACCTGGTGCGCGCCCTGCATCGAGGAAATGCCCGCGCTAATCGCACTGCACCACGAGCGGCCCGATCTGGCCATTCTGGCCGTCAGCATCGACGAAGACCCGGACGCCTATAGCCGCTTCCTCGCCCGCCGTCATGTGGACCTGATCACCGTCCGCGACCCAGCCCAGAAGGCCGCGCAGCTCTACCACACCGAAGGGTGGCCAGAGACCTACATCATCGACCGCCAGGGCGTCATCCGGCGCAAGATCGTCGGAGACCCGGATTGGTCCAATCCCGAAATCCGCGCCTATCTGAAAAGCCTGTAGATTCTTGCTATCATGCCCCTATGACCACAGTGGAGATACTCTTTCGCTATGCCACGCCGCCCACGGATGCGATAACCTCTGCGCTGGCCAATACCCGCGAGGTCTACGGCATTCGCCAGCTCAACTTCGACCGCGCCGCCCGCACGCTGCGTGTGGA
>Ga0224535_1000417_pt1 | contig 12374 bp, 8 predicted proteins | sample 714E13034metaG_FD_179898 | JGI IMG/M metagenome (GOLD analysis project Ga0224535, IMG submission 179898) | Peat soil microbial communities from Stordalen Mire, Sweden - 717 E1 30-34 | ecosystem: Environmental > Terrestrial > Soil > Wetlands > Peat | place: Sweden: Norrbotten County, Stordalen... | reverse complement strand
GACTCATGGCGTCAATTCTGATTTTGTCGGCAGCATGGGTATCGGCGCCAAGTTTCGGCTCAGATATGCCGCCTGACATTGCATAATCCCAACGCCGGTTAACCGGAAGCCCTGTCTGGCGACAGATGGGCGTCCTTGCCAAAAGAGCTTTAGACCTATACGATGGCAGTGGATCAGGCTCGAACCCGCTAGTTGCTTGGATTCGGTAAAGTACGGATGCTGTAGGCCGGGGCTACGCCCCAGTAGCGGAAACATCACGCGTACCCGAGGCAGGCACGAAGTTTACGGGAGTCATACCCGGAATCCTCTGACCTCAGTCAGGGGAGGTTCAATGTCTTGTCGCCCCTTACTGCCCCATCCTTGTTGGTTGTCTGTATATAATTATAACATATTTGGTATTTATTCGGTATATTTTCGGTAATAGTTCGGGATATAGGCCTTGATTGTGAGTTGGACGGGCTTGCGGCCGGACGCTGCATTGACATCATATGTGACATCATATATAATGTTATTAGCAAAAAGAGGTGAAGGGCGTGACGCAAAGGTCTAAACTAATCGACCACATAAAAAATGCCAAAACAGCAGATTTTGATAATATACATCAGCTACTAACCCAGTTAGGGTTCAATTGGAGAGCCAATGGCTCGCATTACACCTACACCAAGGATCCTTATGTGATTGGAATTGTTAGGCATGGCCAGCAAGTTAAAACGGTTTACCTGAGAAACGTTCAGGACTTGTTGGATCAGATGGGGCTTTAAAGTGCCGCCTAGATAGTTCCAAAGTAAATTCTTAATGGAGTTGACAAACAAATTATGAAACGGACATTAGAGTCTTACCTCAATCTTGATTATCCCTTTATCGTGAGACCTGACACCGACGATGGTGGCTATATTGTTGAATTCCAAGATTTACGTTATTGCGTCGGTACCGGAGATACCGTCGAAGAGGCTATCGCCGATGCCAAAATTGCTAAAAGCGAGTGGATTAAAGCTGCTTACGAAGACGGTATTACAATTCCTGAGCCACAAAGCAACGCAGAATATAACGGCCGGATATCTCTAAGAATTCCTAAATCTTTGCACAGAAATATTATTGAGGCATCGAAAATCGATGGAGTTAGCGCCAACCAATTTCTAAACAACTTAATATGCATTGGCATGGGCAAAAGAACAGGGAGCCGGTTTGTTTAGAAGGAGTAACGAAATCAGCGCGGAAATATAGGAAAACGGCAGAAATCGCGTTTCCAGTATTTAACAATACCATATCTTGACTGTAGCCTGGCCACCAGGTATGGCAATACATGGTAGCCGATGAGTGAGTGAAAAGTGCCCCAGTTCGATGCGGACGGACTCTGGCAGCGCCAAGGCGTCTTTTTCTCTCGCCATGGAACCCTCAAAACCACCGTGGGTCATCTGGTTCAGACGGCCGATGCCGGCCGAACACACGCCGAATTGCAGCAACGTCTACAAGTACGGGTGCACAACCCCCTGCTTGACCTGGTGCGCCACAACGAGATCGCCCGGGAAGAGGCGATCGACAAGCTGTTTCTGTACGTCAGTGCCGATCCGGATGCGCGAGCCAACCAGATAGCCAGGCGACGGGAACAAATGGAGCATCGGCCGCCGGTCCCGCCCCTGGGCCCTTACGAAATCATCGAGGTGCTCCTGGATGTGATACGCCTCGGAGAGCGGCAGCCAGAGCGGGTGGTCGGTCACCTGCGGGACAAGGGTGTCGGGGTCACCCCTGAGCAGGTGGCGGCAGTCTTTGACTGTTACGACCTGGGTAAAAAAAACTCTCCATCCGGGCATTAGAGGCGCTACGGGAAGAAGTGCGCCGCCTGGCGGCCTGGGAACATCAAAACGTAGGCAGCATCGCCGGCGTGGTTACCGCCGTCGAGACATCAAAGGATCCCTGCGACCAGTACGGTGGTCCGATGAAGGTACAGAAAACGATAGAGCGTTTGGTGACCACTCTGAAGCACGGATTCTTTCAAGCCAAAGAGACAGTGCTCGTTTGCGCGGGCCGCTGCGTCCATCTCTCGGGAGAACTGGTGACCAGGCGTTCGGAAACCTTGCGGCGCCTGGCGCCTGCCGGGGCTAACTATGGCTACGATTTAGAAGTGTTCGTGGGGCTGGAGCGCTTCGTTAACTATCGCCAGCGGGAAGAGATCCGAAGCGCATTAAAGGCGGAACATGGCATCTCGCTCTCCAGCGGCGAGGTCAGCATTTTGGCTGCACGCTTCTTGTCTCACCTCGAGGAGTTACATCTGGCCGGAACGGGGATGATCAGGAACGTTCTTGCTCGGGACGGAGGATACCCCCTGCACATTGATGCGACAGGGGAGGACGGCCAGGGCACGCTCTTTGTGGCCTATGCCGGATGGCGGGAATGGGTGCTTGGCGCCTGGAAGATACCGACTGAGCGTGCTGATGCGATGGTCCCGCACCTCCAAGACGTGGTGGACGAGTTCGGCAAACCCTGCGCGGTCGTGCGTGATCTCGGCCGCGCCGTAACTGGAGCCGCCGCGGCGCTGGTCAGTCAGATGGATCCCCAGCCGCCGGTCCTGGCCTGTCATCTCCACTTCTTGAGGGATGTGGGGAAAGACCTTCTTAACCGGGACTATGATCAATTGCGGCGGTTGTTCCGCAATTTCGCGGTGCGCAGTAAGCTTGGCTCCTTCGTTCGGGAACTGGGACGCCGGCTGGGGGAGAAAGTCCCTTCTCTACGCAGCAGCGTGGAGACGTGGGCCAAGCAGGCGTGGCGGGAACCGCTCCCTGTCGGCCCGGCCGGTCTGGCCGCGGTGCGGGCTCTGGGCCAATGGGTCCTCGACTACGCCCATGACGGCCAGCACCTGGGATTTCCCTTCGATCGCCCTTACCTGGACCTCTATCACCGCTGCCTGACCGCCTCTCGCGCCGTGGACGCCTTCCGGCATCAAACCCCCAGCGACCGTGATGTCCTCCGGACTCTGGATCGGTTGAGCCAACTGATGGCGCCGGTAACCGCAGAGGTGGCCTTCAGCCGGGTCGCAAGAAAGCTTCAGACCCGGTCGAAACTATTCGACGACCTTCGAGCCGTGTTACGGCTTGACGGCGGCAAATCGCCATCCGCCAGTCCTAATGTTGTCAGTCCCGATGAACAGGTCGAGTCGCTCCGGAAGATGGAACTGTGCTTCACTAACTTTTCCCGCTCTCTGCGAGAACGCCGGGTTGTCCAGGGGCTCAGCAAAGATGAACGGCAGATGCTCGATATCGTGCTCAGCCATCTGGAACGCCACGGCCACTATCTGTGGGGCCATGTGCTTCGAATGCCTGAGGAAGCCGGTGGCGGCATCCGAATCGTGGCCCGGACCAACAACATCCTGGAGGGGTTCTTCCATCAGATGAAGCACGGTGAACGGCGCCGCAGCGGTCGCAAAGTACTCACGCAAGATTTCGAGGGGCTTCCGGCAGCCGCCGCTCTGGCACGCAATCTTACGCGATCCGACTACGTCGAATTGGTCTGTGGATCGCTTGAGGCGTTGCCCGAAAGGTTCAGCGCCCTTGACGTGGCACGGCGGGAAGCGGATTTGGCTACGCCAAAGAGAATCACTGCCACACCTGCCCTGCCGGGGGTCGTTAGCGCCGCCCTGCCCTTGTCTGACCGCCGTCTTGTCCGGAAGGATTCGCTATGTGAAAGGATTCAAGCTGCGGCTGAAGAGCAGGCATTGCCACCACTTCAGTCCCACCAGAACGAGCCTACGTTAGAAGAAGGATCTCAACCTCCTAATGAGGGGGACAAATTTATCGTGTATGTACCTCATCGAAGGACTCCAACTCCCGCCGTCCCGGTGGGAACCCGATCGGATAGCGACATAAACCATCCTGCGTTTGGTAGCGCTACGCCATCTTTACGGATATCTGCTTGTTGAGCAACTCAAGCGCCGCCTGGTACCCAAGAAGCATTACCGATGTCCGGCGGTACATCGAATCCGAGTGGCCGGAAAACTCTTTGCAGAGAAATCCAACCGAATTTTGACGCTATAGCGTAAATTACTTTTTCCTCAGAAATATAAGCTCCATCTGTATCGATCAGATGGATAACTTCGTAGATATCTGATCGTTTATAAATCTTTCCGCAAAAGTGTTTCACAGCATCACCAATTCTAGAAACAATATTGCCGGTATCTGCACCATTCGCAATTGTAATATCTGTCCTAATTAACTCAAACCTGATTTCATAGCTATCTAGCAATCTGCTCAACACAGATCCTAAGCATGTTTGGTCAGTTACTCCCTCTACAATGAACAGAATGATTTTCTTAGAGGGCATTAGCTTCACCGGCCAATCTAAACTCCCGACCGATTGCAAAGCTATTGGTCGGTTCATATATACATTCTTTCTGCCCACCCAACACAATATCGTGATAATAAAAATCACGAAGATTGTTATTAGTTTTGACATTTGTTAGGCGAAAGTATCTGTTTTTGGGGTTGGTTGTTGTAACCACAATTGACGTTTTGCTGATCGCTTCTAAAGGCCTCAGATTATGTGAAGTAAAAATAAGCTGCCCCTTGCCGGATTCCTCGATGATTTTTAGCATCTCGCCTAGTAAGTACTCAAATATCCCTGCATCTAACTCATCTATTGCTAACGTCATAGAAGGATTATTGTACGTGTAGATGAGCATGTGAAGAATAGAGATAATCTTCTTGATGCCATCAGATTCATATTTCACCGCTATTTTCTTGTTATCTCGTATAGAGAACAGCTCCACAATCTCTTCCGTTTTGCCATCCCGCGCAGCTTGCTTTCCCAGATTTCCTAGCTCAATAGAGAGTCCAGGGATTATTTTGCATAGAACAGTATTCATAGTGCTTATTACGCCGTTAATAATGGAGTAAGTACTCTCAGGGATATAGGACGGGTGTTCCAGTGCAATAGGGATAACTCCCATAGCTGTAGTAGACTTGTCTGTATTTATCTTAAAGCTAAAGGGTAGTATTACATTTGCATTTATAAGGCCATTGCTGCGATTGTCAATAATGTGCAGGTTGGTCTGCCCAAAGGCTACAAGAGCAGAAATAACATCCTTAAAAACTTCGTCTGAACAATTTTTTACAAGCTGTGCATAGACTTCTTTTGAGAAGATGAACGACGTGGAAAGTTTGGCGGTATATTTTTTAGCTACGCGCAACTCATCAATAATGTTCTGGTCGTTATGGGTATATCCTATCAATCTAGCCTTTGGCTTGAAGATCGCTTTATCAAAATAATTTTGCTCTATCAAGGTTTGTGGTCTACTCCACACATCATCCTGATAACGGTAATAGCTCAGCTTTTCTGAAGCTACAATTGTAGGATTCTGATCCCGGTCATTTTCATCAGTGGGAGCAGGATCCATCTTCTGCAACGTGAACTCATATATGACTTTATAGAGAGACGTATTGTTGGCTATGCTGAACTCGTACATAAAGCGAGCGCTATCTTCTCCAACCGTAATATAATTCGCAACATCGTTTGGAAGCCGGTTGCCAGTCAGCAGAGTTTTTAAGATGTCCAGGGCCTGGATGAACGCTGTTTTCCCTGAACCGTTCTGCCCATATATACCTAAAATATCGGATCTATGCTCAAAGTAATCCTGATTTTTGTTGCAAGCAAAATCCATGACTCCATGCTCTACGTTTTTGAAGTTATCAAGCACTGCCTTGTGAATACGGACAGTAAATTCTTGCATATGGCACACCCCCTTCTTTCCTATTATAACTCATTATGCGCCGTATATACATATCTAATGTATTTTTAGATACAAAATGTATCATTTTATTGTCATAACTTACGCTACAAGGTCATTATGGCTGCCATAACGTAAAGGCCTGCTATCTTGTAGCCTGGCAATGATTTACATCAGTTTTCACTTAGGGACCCTGTCGATAGACTCCAGCACAATCAGTTTCCCAAGAGCGCTGCCATCCGAGCTACGGGGCTTTGGCTATTACCCCGGCAGGACTAACTCCTGCTGACCTCGCCAGCCTTCGCTGGACATATGTTAACCGAACACCGATGATTCACTGATCAACCCGTCTTTTTTTCGGACATCCAATTTTACATATAACGCATGCCACTGAATCCCTAGTTAAATACTGGTATAATTATACTATGTCTTAATAATTCTGCAATGTTTACAGAATTAGGATACCGTTGCAGGATGACCAGATGTTGCCGTTCAAAAAAGAGGAAGGGCCCTCCCTCTGTAACATATTGGTGTATTGGCAATTCACGCAACAACCACCCGGTCGCGCCCTTCTTTTTTAGCGCGGTAGAGGGCGGTATCGGCACTTTTTAAAATCTCTTCAATAGTCCGGCCGTGCTCAGGGAAGGCGGCGACTCCGAGGGAGAGGGTGATCTTCCACGGTGGTTTATCCAGGTAGTATACCTGAAGGCCTTTCGCAGCCTGACGAAGTTCTTCGGCCCGCTTCCTGGTGATTTCCAGAGTGGCATCAGGGAGCACGACTAGAAACTCCTCCCCTCCATAGCGAGAGACGATGTCTCCCCCACGGATGCTTTTATTCAGCATTCCCCCCAATTCATGGAGCAAAGCATCTCCTCCGGCGTGCCCAAGGATGTCGTTGTATTCCTTGAAGTGGTCGATGTCTAACATGATAACTCCCACCGAACTCTTATTGCGCTCCGCCCGGCACAACTCTCTTTCCAGGGTTTCTTCCATATAGCGCCGGTTGAATACGCCGGTCAGGATGTCGCGGATTGCCTGCTGGCGAAGTTTTTCACGTAGTTTCAGGTCGGCCAGAGCGAGGGCGATCTGATCGGCTATGGCCATGGCCAGTTGGATATTGTGCTCACTGTATAGTCTTTCCGTCAATCTCTGTTGATCCAGCTCAGGCGTAGTGTGGTACAAGTGCAGTGTTCCCAAAGCTTCACCGTGGGCCATCATGGGCACACAGAGATATTGGCCGGCTTGCGAGCCAGTAATATGCCCGCACAGTACTCCCGGGTGGGCGTCGTCAACCAGCTGTGGCCGGCCACGCCTCAGTGCCCAGCAGTCCGTGAGATCGAACACTTTGCTGGTCGGAGCCGGATCTCCCCACATTTCAATCGCTTCGACCAGATCCCTTGACGGGTTAATCATGCATAAGGCGCCTGTATAGTCCGGGAATAACTTCTGGATATACTGAGCGCCGATGGCACAGGCTTCCTCGGTGTTTTGGCAGCTTTGGAACTGTTCGCCCATTTCACTCAACTGGCTCGTCTCCGCGTTTCTCTCTTCAAGTTCTCTGACTAGTCTCACCAGCTGCTCGTTGGCAGCCTGGATCTTTCTCTCTGCCTCTTTGCGATCGGTGACATCCAGAAAAGACGCCACGCTCTTTTTTGTTCCCGGAATCATGGCGACAAGCATGGAGACATCCCTTATGCCTCTGTTCTTCGAAATTAACCTCCACTCATATTCTTTTGGCACAGCGTCCGGATCAATTCTCCGCAGGCGGTGATATTCTGCCATTCTCTCCCGGTCGCCGTCGGGAATAAGTTCTGTCCATTTCATCTTGCCTTCTGTTTCCTCTTTGGAATAGCCGATGAACTTTTCAGTCTCCGCATTGATCAGAGAGATGGTCATATCCTCCTCGGAGATCACCATGGCAGTTTTATTAATGTCAAAGACAGTCCGGTATCTTTCCTCGCTAGCTAGGAGCTCTTCCTCCGTTATCTTGCGTTCGGTGATGTCCGTAAAGTATCCAATGATCGTCGGCCTATCTGACAGTTCTATATTGGCCGTCTCTATCTCAAAGGGAAATTGCGAGCCATCTTTCCTCAACCCGACTGTTTCGAGCTTACTCGGCGCCTCTTTTCCCTGCTCTCCACTCCTTACTATCGCATTTAAATAGACCTCGACCTGACTGTGGCACTGGGGCGCTATATGCTTGAGGAGCGATATCCCCGCAATCTCGGTGTTGCTTGTATATCCAAACATAGCGAGACAGGCCCGGTTGGCCGTCAGCATCCTACCGGTCCTGGACGTTGCCACCCCTATCGGAGCATCCTCGAACAGGGTGCGAAAGTTGGACTCGCTCTGCCTGGTGGCTTCCTCTGCCTGCTTGATCCCGCTTATGTCCAGTATAAAAGCAATGCTCTGGCTCGTTCCAGTGATCATGGAAACGGTGACAATGACCTGCCTGATACCGCCTTTCCTCGTGAGGAACTCTGTTTCATACTGCTTTGGCGCGGAATCCGGATCAGTCCTTCTCAGGTTGTGGTATCCGACCATTTCAGCAAGGCGATCGCCGACAATAAACTCTTTCCAGCTCTTCTTGCCCTCGGTCTCTTCTTTGGAATAGCCACTCATGATTTCGAACTCCCTGTTTATAAGGGATATAGTAGTGTCTGCCTCAATGGCTATGGAAGCCGTTCCGGTAGAATTAAAGATCGTTCGGTATTTTTGCTCTGAAAGTTGCAACTCCTTTTCCATTCGTTTGCGCTCGGTGATGTCTCTAGCCACGCTCATCACCAATTGTCTGCCTCCCACTTCTAGGACCTTGGCGTTGATCTCCACCGGAGTGAGAGCGCCATCCTTACCGAAGACAGCATCAAATATAATGCTCCCCTTGGTTTTCAGTTCGTTGAGCCTGAATTGATTTTCTTCGGTAGATTCCCCGACAGCCAGGTCGAACACTCTCTTCTGCATCAGTTCCTCCCTGGTGTAGCCATAGAGCCTGCAGGCGACATCGTTGGCGTAGTGGATTATGCCCTCGAAGTCGTGCAGGATGATGGAATCGTTGGCGCTGTCCAGGAGTTGCGCCGACATCGAGCGATCCGAAATCACGACGTCCCATGACTGCTGGTTGAGGTTGTCGGCCATCGTTTTAGGCTTCTCCACTATTTCGTAGGCCGGATCAAAGCCACCATGCTGCAATGACTCAATCAACAGGGCCGCATCATCTTCTGAATCCTTCGCGATTAAAACCTTGATGGGCTTTTTTATGCCGTTGCCCTCCATTCTCCTTGAACTTGGGAGACAGGCTAGATATCTTCAACGCATCAGGTCAACGTTCCGTTAAGTTTTTATCGTCGGCGTCCGGCCTCTGGATCTGCCGGGCTCTGCCTATCTGTTTCTTTGCCTGGTTCAAGGGTCGGTTTGCCCGGGTCGCCATGCTTAGTGCATGCTCTCTTGATTAGTGCCAAACTGATCGGCAAAACCTTTTTCCAAGAAGAGCCTCAGACAGGCATCCACCACCTCGGCGTCGTAGAGCAGCCCCTTCTTGCTGCTGATCTCTTCTAACGCTGTTTCCAACGGCAAAGCCGCGCGGTAGGGGCGGTGCGAGGCCATCGCTTCCACCACGTCGGCCACGGCCAGGATCCTGGCCTCCTTGAGAATGCTGTCTCCTGACAATCCCCGCGGGTAGCCGGATCCATCCAGCCGCTCGTGGTGCTGCCGGACAATCTCGGCGATCGGCAGATAAAATTCGATGTTTTTCAAGATCACGTAGCTGGCCTCGGCATGGGTCTTGACAAAAGACCATTCCAAGGCGTTCAGGGTGCCGGGCTTGTTCAAGATTTCCTGTGGCACGAAAATTTTGCCGATATCGTGAAGCATGGCCGCCGTTCTGATGGCACCGATCCGCTCCGCTGGCGTGCCGATCTCGGCAGCGATGGCACACGCCAGGCTGGCTACCTTGACCTGGTGGCTGGACGTATAGGGGTCTCTCATTTCTACTATAGATACCAGGGCTTCCACGGTCTGTTCAAAGGTTTTCACCAGCCTCGCATGGCTTTCCTGCAGCGCATTTTCTGCCTGCTTGAGCTCGGTGATGTCCAAGATAAAGGCGATGATCTGTTTCGTGCCGGGGTCCACGGAAACGGTTATGACGACCTGCCTGGCGGCACCTGTCCTCGTTATGAACTCTGTCTCGTACTGCTTGGGAGCGGAATCAGGATCAATCCTTCTAAGGTGGTGGTAGCTGATCATGTTGGTAAGTTTAGCTCCGGCATAAAACTCTTGCCAGCTCTTCTTGCCCTCGATCTCTTCTTTGGTGTAGCCGCTCAATATTTCAAATTCCCGATTGACCAGGGAGATGGTGGTGTCTTCCTCGATGGTCATGGCAGGCGTTCCGGTCGTATTGAAGATTCTCCGGTACTTTTCCTCTGATGCCCGCAGATCCTCTTCCGCCCGCTTGCGTTCGGTGATGTCACTCATGACTCCTGCCAGGCTAATCTGGTCATTCTTTGCTAGCGCACGGTTAACAGCGCGAACATAAATGAAAGTGCCATCTTTTCTTAATAGCCGAAATTCTGCTGGTTCTACCTGGCCGTTCAGGGCTTGCCTCAAACTCTCCATCAAGACCTGCTGATCCTCCGGGTGAATATAATTTATAAATGGCTTACCGATGACCTCCTCAGCTTTATAGCCGGCAAAAAGCTCTATTACAGGGCTGATGTAGGTAACAACGCCTTCCGCGTTTAAAGTATTTATTACATCGTTAATGTTCACGACCAGAGAGCGATAGTGCTCTTCAGATTGTCGTAACGCCTCTTTTTGAAAGGCCAGCTCTTCATTGGCGACGACCAGTTCTGCTGCCCGGTCTGCCTTCTCTTTGTTTTGAAAGGCCAGCTCTTCATTGGCGACGACCAGTTCTGCTGCCCGGTCTGCCTTCTCTTTGTTTTGAAAGACCAGCTCTTCATTGGCAACTCGGTACCTTTCCTCTGATGCCCGCAGATCCTCTTCCGCACGCTTGCGCTCGGTGATATTGCGCTCCAGCAAGGCAAAACCGACTGGCTGGACAATTGCCTGCTCTGTAGAGATGATGCTGCCAGTTGGTCTTTCCAGCACTTTCGTCACCGTCAGCCAGACATGGAGAATATTGCCGTCCTTGGCGATCCTCTGGGTCTCGAATGAGTCCAATGCTTCGCCCGCGGCCAACTGCTGGAAATATTCTTTCTGCTCTGCCAATTTTACGGTGGGGGTGATATGCTCGATATTCATCCCCAGCGCCTCTGCCTTGCTATAACCGTACATCTTTTCGGCGCCGAGGTTCCAGGTAGTGATCTTGCCGTCCATGTCCTGGGCAATGATCGCATCGCTCGAGTCGTGCAGCACCGCCGCCAAGCGTAGCATCTCCTGCGGCAGCTTGTGTAATGGTACCTGTTTTTCCACGCCCTTAATCGTCATTTTCCTTCACCCTTTCTCTTGCATTACGAGAGATGAAAGGAATCCGCTTGGTCATGGATGCCTGCAATGTTTGGGCACATGGTTGCTTCATGGGATATTGGCCGGTTTGGAGGAGAATCGGTGGTTAGACTAAACAGGGGAATGATTGGATGGATTAGAGGAAGATACTCTCACATTATCTTTATTAAAACACATATTCTGATGTTTTTCTACCATTATTTCCACCTAAAGGTATCCCTGCTATCTTTAGGCGTATCGAAAACGTCAAGAAGGATCAGAGCTTATCAGCAAGGGTGCCCGCAGCGATATCCATAATGAGTCTCATGCAGGTCGAGGTAGGCTGGATAGCTTGCCCACTGCTAGCCCTAAATCTCTCATGTTATCCACTCCTAGTAGTGTACTAGGATAATTATAATCATGCGTGATCGGTTAACGTATGTCCAGCTTATGCTGGACATACTAGGCCTGTCTCTTCATCCTAGCCACCAAGTTTGCCGCGTTGGCGTCCAGGTTCTCCTCGTACTCCTCCTTGGTTACTTTGTCGACGCCGGTCGCTTTCTTTCCATCCGTCCACCAGTGACACGCCTTCAGACTGTCCACGTTGATGAGATGCGCCAGTGACGTGAACCGCTCTTTCGGTCTTGCCTTGGCTATATCGGCTATCCTTTCCAGTGTTGTTGCCATACGTCTCTCCCTCTCTGTGTAAGGCGTACGTCTCCCTGGTCAGGGTGACAAATGTGTCACGGCCTTTCCTCTGCGGGCGTTACCCCGACTCATAGGTACTATGCCGTGATCCGACTCCCTGCCCACCGTTTGGCTTCCTCACTTTGTATTGCTTATAGGCCATACTTCCCTTCTCAGGGAAGAGCGGCAGGGTCTCCCGAGTTACCGCGCTATAACTGTGTCTAGCATGCCAGGCTCTCCGACCCCGGGGTAGCCAGCCGGGTCTTGCCTTGACGACCTGGCTGATATGGCCTTCTGCCCCACTGACGGCATCGGCCTACCCATTTATGGATTTCGGGGCTCAATCACTTCAGCCACGCGGACGGCTTCCGGCCTGTTAGCTCGCCTGCCTACGCATAAACATAGCAGTTACCTGCTACACTCCAAGGCTGGCTACGGGGCGGTTGGCTAGACCTTTCCCGGCGGGATTTGCACCCGCTATATGGCACGACCTATGCTCGGACGATTCTAGTGACTATGATTTTGTTACCGC
>Ga0224535_1000416_pt1 | contig 12378 bp, 9 predicted proteins | sample 714E13034metaG_FD_179898 | JGI IMG/M metagenome (GOLD analysis project Ga0224535, IMG submission 179898) | Peat soil microbial communities from Stordalen Mire, Sweden - 717 E1 30-34 | ecosystem: Environmental > Terrestrial > Soil > Wetlands > Peat | place: Sweden: Norrbotten County, Stordalen... | reverse complement strand
GGCGTGGCTGGCTGCGGGCGCGGCGGCTGTGCTGCTCTTCCTGCTGGTTCCGTGGGCAACGGTGCTGGCCACTCTTCCGGCAATTCATCTTGGCATGGCGGGGCATTAAGAGAATGACAGCGATAAACCAATCGATTCTCACCTTGATCCTGCTGCTTCCGCTGGCCGGAGCGCTGCTGGTGGCTCTGGCGCCCGACCGCGGCAAGCTGCCCAACTGGATTGCGCTCTTCATATCGTTGGCCACCTTCGGCCTGACTCTGCATCTCCCGGCGCACTTCATTTCCGGCCAAGGCGGCTTCCAATTTGAAGTCAATCGCCTGTGGATTGAGAAGCCCGCAATCTTCTACCACGTGGGCGTGGATGGGTTGAGCATGTGGCTGGTGGTGCTCGTCGGCTTGCTGGCCCCCATCGGTGTTGTTGCCAGTTGGAACGCAATCATGGAACGGCGCAAGCTTTTCTTCGCGCTCTTTCTGGTGCAGCAGACGGCCATGTTCGGCGTCTTCCTCTCGCTTGATTTGATGGTCTATTACGGCTTCTGGGAGCTGTCGCTGGTTCCCATGGCCATTCTCATAGCCATGTACGGCCGCAAGGACGGACCCAAAGCCGCGCTCAAGTTCTTCCTCTTTACCTTCATCCCCTCGGCGCCGCTGCTGGTGGCAATTCTGTGGCTTTACGCGCAGACCGGCAGCTTCGACTTCATAACCCTGCAAATCCTCATCGCCCACGGAAATTTCCCCGCTTCTTCGATGTTCTGGGTGGCTCTGGCGTTTCTCTTCGCCTTTGCCGTCAAGGTTCCGGTTTTCCCGCTGCACGGTTGGCTTGCCGACACCTTTAGTGAAGCGCCGGTTGCGCTTGCCATGGTAGTGGCCGGCAAGCTCGGCCTTTACTCGATGCTGCGCTTCCACATCGGCCTTTTCCCCTTACAAGCGCGAGCTGTGGCTCCGGTAATGGTGGGGCTGGCGGTCGTTGGCATTCTCTACGGAGCGTGCCTGGCGCTGGTGCAGCGTGACTTCTGGCGGCTGATGGCCTTTGCGGCCTTGAGCCATCTGAGCCTCATCACTCTGGGCATTTACGGCCTCACGCTGACGGGCTGGGAGGGCGCGGTCTACCAGATCCTCAACCACGGCGTGGTGGATGGCGCGTTGTTCCTGCTCTTGGGCGTGCTTTACGACCGCTACGCAACCAGCCAGATCAACGCCTACGGCGGTCTGGCCGCCAAGCTGCCCCGCACAGCCACCTTCTTCGTCATCGCCTCGCTGGCAATGATCGGGTTGCCCATGCTCAACAACTTTGTCGGCGAATTTCTGATTCTCGTGGGCACTTTTACCGGCGTCAGCAAAGGCTGGGCAATTGCCGCCACCTTCGGCGTGATTCTGGGCGCGGCTTATATGCTGTGGCTGGTGCAGCGGCTCTTCTTCGGGCCAGAGAGCGCACTGGCAACATCCAAGCCACCCGAAGACCTGCGTTTGGGTCAACTAGCCGTGCTCACTCCTCTGGAAGTCCTGATGCTGGTCATGGGAGTGGCGCCGATGCTCTGGTTGCCAACCATCGAGAAGGGCATACGCCTTCCGCAGTCGGCGGCGCAATGGAATGGATCAACCGCTGTATCTGAATCCGCTATGCCGCAAACCGCATTGCCGATTTCGTTGCGTGGGGAGGGCCAACGGTGAATCCAGTCCCCGACATCCTCCGCATCCTCCCCGAGGTCATCCTCACGCTGACCGGCGTTCTGGTCATGCTGATCGACGCGACGCTGCCGCCCCAATGGATGCGCCGGCCGCTGGGCTGGGTAGCCGCTCTCGGAACGACCTTCGCTCTGTGGGGCAGCCTCTGGCAGCTCTCTCTGCCGGAAGGAACCGGCTTCTCCGGCACGGTAGAGACCAGCGTCTTCACGGTCTTCTTTCATGTGCTCATCTGCGGCATCGTTCTGGTCTCGCTGCTGCTCTCCCTGGATACCTTGCCAGAGGGCAGCCATCATCAGGGCGAGTACTACGCGCTGATTGTCTTCGGAGCTGTGGGTATGTGCCTGCTGACCGGCGCGGTCGAGCTGCTGCTGGTCTTCATCGCTCTTGAGATTTCCTCCATCGCCACCTATATTCTTGCCGGTTACCGCAAGGACACCGCCCGTGGCCCTGAAGCGGCGATCAAATACTTCCTGCTCGGCTCCTTTGCCACCGCCTTCCTGCTCTACGGCATCGCGATGATCTTCGGCGCCACCGGCACGACGCAGATCTACGAGATCGCCCGTCTCGTGCCCACGGCGCAGAATCACTCGTTCGTTCTGGCGGGTCTGGGCTTGATGCTCGTCGGCATCCTTTTCAAGGTGTCCGCCGCGCCCTTCCACGTGTGGACGCCGGATGTCTACGAGGGCGCTCCTTCGCCCGTGGTGGCTCTCATGTCCACCGCGCCCAAAGCCGCGGCCTTCGCGCTGCTGCTCCGCGTGGTCTACGAGATGCTTCCCACGCTGCGTCCCGTCTGGTCGCCGCTGCTGTGGGTCGCGGCCGTGCTTTCAATGACCGTAGGCAACCTGGCCGCGCTGCGCCAGCAGAACGTAAAACGCATGTTGGCCTACTCCGCAATCGCCCATGCCGGCTACTTGCTAGCCGCCTTCGCCGGACTAGGAAATGACGGCATCGCCCCTGTCTGCTTCTACACTGCGGCGTATGCGGCCATGAATGTGGGCATCTTTGCCGTGATTACGCTGGTGAGCGGATACGACGAGAAGCTTCCTCTGATCGGCGATTATCGCGGGCTTATCTACCGCTCTCCCCTGCTCGGCAGCGTGCTGATCTTCTTCCTGGCTTCGCTGGTCGGCATTCCCTTCACCGGCGGATTCTTCGGCAAGTTCTATTCGTTCTCAGCCGCGGTCGGAGGCGGAGCCATTTGGCTGGCCATCATCGGCCTGCTGAACTCGGGCCTTTCCGCAGCGTACTATCTGCGCCTTGTTCTGGCCACGGCGCAGCGTCCGGCCGATGACGATTCCGCCGCTCCAGCGCCGCAGGTAGGCATCGCCGTCGGCGCGGCCCTGCTGCTCGCGGTTGCGGTAACCCTGGTTCTGGGAATTCTTCCGGGCGACGTGCTTCATGCGGCACAGGCCAGCGCACATACGCTGCAAGCGCCTCCCACTGAGACCAGCGCACCCGGCAATCCCATCGAGGTGCCGCCTCAGCCCTGATCGACCGAATACTCCAGGAACATATAGATGAACTCTTGAATTGTGTCAGGGCACGACTTCAGTCGTGCCGTAAATGCCGCAAAATAGCGAGGGCTTTACAGGCTGCGGAAAAAGTCGTGAAGTATGTTTCGAAAAGGCGCATTGTGTCAGGGCACGACTTTAGTCGTGCCGTAAGTGCCGCAAAATCAATGAGGCCTTTAGGCCCTGAGGGATACTTTTCGGAAGTTCGGATCAAATCCAGGCCTTTTTCCGCAGCCTGTTTCACCCCTGAGACTGATTTTCAGGCCCGAGTTGAATTTTCAATAAGTTCGTAGAAAAGCGGAAAACCCTAACCGTTGTGCCTATGGGAGTGGCTCTTCCGTCGTTTTCTGGATCGAGAGGCCTTCGCTCGCCAGAGCGCCAAGCCTGCATGGAGCCGTTCGTTCAGATCCAGTTTGGTGGGTAAAAACTCGGCCAGCACACGCTCCACTGAGGTAAACTGCGCGGCATGGTCGCGCAAAAAATCACGAAGCGCGTCTACCTCGCTGGCGTGGGTATAGTTGCTATGCACGCAAATGGTCCATAGCCCCTTGGATTTTTCCACCGGCTTCCAAAGCTGCTGCGGAATCCACGTAAGATGGCTACGGGTGAACGGAACGCGGGCAAAGCCATCCGAGATCACGCGCAATCCCTCCTTCCGGAGCGAGCGGAGGGTGATGTAATCAAAGCCGTGACGCGGCGCAACAAATACCTTGGGTTGAAGCCCTTGGCCGCGAAGAATCCCCAGCCCCTCGCGAATCCACTCCCGCTGGCTCTCTTCCGGCATACCGGAAAATTCGCTTCGGTGGTGCAGCGGTAACAGGCTCACGCCCTGGCTGATACACAGATGGGTATATCCATGCAGCGCAACGGTGGCTCCGGCTGCCTCCATCGCCCGCATTTGTGCCCAGAACCCTGGGTCCGGCGGCGAAAAATTCAGGCCCGTTTCCTGATTGTCGGGAATCACGGAAAGAATCGGGCGGATACCGAACTCCTCGATCAACGGCACGCAGCGCTGCCAGCGGCGATAGTGCATGGTGGGACAAAGATCGTCGAAGCGCAGAAGATATTGCGCCGGCCTCGGAATCATGCTGCTTCCCTCTTGGTGTTTTCTGCCGTTCTCAGCAAGAACTCTCCTGCTTCCATACTCTTGCCGGTTTCCATTCTGCACCATTTTCGCAGACCCGCGCGGAAGATGCGGCCCGTTCTGCCATGCCTCTCATAAATCCGTATCGACAGGGAGGAATCTCGCAGGGATGGATTCACGGCGAATCAAAACCACTGGAATCTGAAGAGCCACAAACAAGAAGAGCGCGTGCGAGAAGCTGATCACTCTGAGCGCGAACAGCAGCGAACAAGGGATAAGCACGATCGAGCAAAAGACCATGGTCCAGCGCGTCCGGCCGAGCGCCTTGAGCCTTCCCCTTGCGCTGAAAATCCACAGCACGCAAAGCAGCCCCGAGCCGGCATCCAAAGCGTGTCTCAAGTTCTGTGCCATGGCCATGCCACTTACATCGCCCCGCAACAGATGAAGAACATACCATAGGCCAGCGATCAGCAATAGATACACCGCAAACTCGAACGCACCCAGCGGTGTAACTCTTCGGGACGGTTTCCTTGGTCGCGATGCTGACAAGCTGGCGTTTTCAGGCAATAACCCGGTCTGCGCTTTCTTGCCCGGCCAGAACGCCAACGGAAGCTGAAGAACGAGAAAGAGCGCCAGCGTCTCCAAGCTATTCGTGATCTTGAGTCCATGCGCCGCAAGACAGCCCGTAAAGACAATGAGGAAGTGCAGCCAGAAGCACCAGCGCGGCGCTCCGGTATCCATCAGGCGGCTCTCCAGGCTTCTGAGCCAGAACACACCCAAAATCACAAACCCATAGGCCACGGCAAGCAACGCGCGATGACTCTCTGCATGGGCGTGCAGTAAGTACAGAGCAACTCCACATAGAACCGCAACAAACACTGAGGAGAACAAAAACCCTAAGCGTCTTATCTGCGTGTACAAGGTTGAGTTAGACAACTGCTTGCTCCTTTCCTTGCATCCAGGTCTCTGCCCGCTTGATTTTGTACCATCATCGGGTGCCCCACATCTCGATTTTGAGATGTGGGATACCACGAACCCGAAGATACGAAATCATGCAGTCAGAGACCTAGTCCTCTGACCGCTTGATTATGTACCATCATCGGGTGCCCCACATCTCGATTTTGAGATGTGGGAAACCACAAACCTGAAAATACGAAATCATGCAGTCAGAGACCTAATCCTCTAACCGCTTGATGATGTACCAAAAAATCTGGGTGCCCCATCCTTGCCGCGCCTTTGTTTTTGCGGCAAGGGTGGGAAACCACAAACTTGAAAATACGAAATCATGCAGTCAGAGACCTAGTCCTCTAACCGCCTGATGATGTACCAAAAAATCTGGGTGCCCCATCCTTGCCGCGCCTTTGTTTTTGCGGCAAGGGTGGGAAACCACAAACTTGAAAATACGAAATCATGCAGTCAGAGACCTAGTCCTCTCCGCCGCCGCTCCTGTACCACTCTACAGTGCGGCGCAGGCCTTCGCGGAAATCGATGGTGGGTGCGTAGCCTAGCAGTTCCCCAGCCAGGTGAATATCGGCCAGCGAGTCGCGGATGTCCCCGGCGCGCTCCGGCGCATAGGCTGGATTGCCGCTGTAGCCTGTCAACTCCCGCAGAATCGCGAAGGTCTCATTCAAGGTGATGCGCTTGCCGGTGGCCGCGTTCATCATGCGGCCCGAAACCTTTTCCGCAGGAGCGGAGGCGGCCAGCAGATTGGCATGGACTACGTTGTCAATATAGGTAAAGTCGCGACTCTGTTCGCCGTCGCCGTAGATGGTGGGCTGCTCTCCGGCCAGCATCTTGCGGCAGAAAAGGGCCAGCACGCCCGAGTAGGGCGAGGTTGGATCCTGGTATGGGCCGAAGACGTTGAAGTAGCGCAACACCACCGTCTCCAGGCCGTAAACGCGGGTGAAAGCGCCCATATAGTGTTCGCAGGCCAGCTTGGCCGCGGCGTAGGGAGAGATGGGGTTGGGCAGCATCTCTTCATGCTTGGGCAGTGTCGGCGTGTCCCCGTAGGCCGAGGACGAACCCGCATACACCACCCGCCGCACTCCCGCCGCGTGCGCTGCCACTAACAGATTCACGGTAGCGTCTACGCAGTTTCGGTTTGTGCCCGCCGGATCGGAAACCGAGCGCGGCACTGAGGCCAGCGCCGCCTCGTGGAAGGCAATCTCCACGCCCGCGCAAGCCTTTGCACAGACGGCCGGGTCGGCCAGATCGCCTTCAATGAACTCCATGGCTTCCAGCCCGACCAGGTTGGAGCGCTTGCCGGTGATGAAGCTGTCGACGCCGCGTACGCGCTCACCGCGGGCCAGCAAAGCCGCGGCAATCGAACGCCCGATGAAACCTGCTGCTCCGGTCACGAGATAGCTTGCCAAATAAATCCCCCCCCCTAAAAGTCCTTTTGCAGCGGACACAAGGTCCACGGCTCACTTCGAAAAGGATACTACTTCGGGATGAGTAACCTTTTGCAGGGAGCACATCGGGAAGCCCAGAATTTAGCTTTACAATCGGAAACATGATGACTAACGCGGATAACCGGCTGGCCGGAATCAAGCAGAATATTGTTTCCAGGGAAGCTCGCATCGGTATCGTCGGAATGGGATATGTGGGCCTGCCGCTGGCGCTGCTCTTCAGCGGTGAGCGATTCAAGGTAACGGGCTTCGATGTGGCGCTGGACAAGGTGAATACACTCAACACCGGCGGCTCTTACATCGTGCGCATTCTCCCCGCCGAGATACGGGAAGCGCAAAAGGCAGGCTTCCGCGCCACGGCGGATTATTCCGAGATTGCCCGAATGGATGCGGTAATCATCTGCGTCCCCACCCCGCTCAACGAACACAACGAGCCTGATCTGAGCTACATTACGGGAACGGTCAAGTCAATCGCGCCCTGGCTACAAGAGGGCCAGCTCATCGTGCTGGAAAGCACCACCTATCCCGGCACTACGGAAGAGGTTGTGCTGCCGCTGCTCGAAGCCGGAAACCCGCACGGTCTGAAAGTCTCGCGCTCACTCGGCGAGTCCGGCGTGCATCTGGCCTTTTCGCCCGAGCGCGAAGACCCCGGCAACACGGACGTTGCGCGGCACGACATTCCCAAGGTGGTGGGCGGATGCGGCCCGGCGGCTACTGAGTTGGCTTCGGCGCTCTATGGCTCGATCTTCCGCAGAGTGGTGCCCGTCAGCAGCCCCGCGGCGGCGGAAATGACCAAGCTGCTGGAAAACATCTACCGCTGCGTCAACATCGCGCTGGTCAACGAGCTCAAACAGCTCTGCATGAGGATGGGCATTGACATCCACGAGGTCATAGACGCGGCCAGGACCAAGCCCTTCGGCTTCCAGGCCTTTTATCCCGGCCCAGGCCTGGGCGGCCATTGCATCCCCATCGATCCCTTCTATCTCTCCTGGAAGGCCAAGCAATTCGACTTCCGCACCCGCTTCATCGAGCTGGCCGGCGAGGTCAACACGGCCATGCCCTACTTTGTGATCGAGCAGATCGGGGCCGGACTCAACGAACAGCGCAAATCCATCAAAGGATCGAAGGTGCTGGTGCTCGGCGTGGCCTACAAGCGCGACATCGACGACCTGCGCGAGTCGCCCTCGCTAACCATCCTCGAGCTGTTGCGCGAAAAAGGCGCCGACGTTTCCTACAACGACCCCTATTTTGCCAAAGTGGGCCATGGCCGCCATTATGACCTGAATATGACCAACACCCCCCTTGACAACCTGGGCCAGTACGACGCCGTGGTCATCGTCACCGACCACTCCACTTACGACTACAAGACCATCGTCGAGCAGTCGCAGTTGGTGGTGGACACTCGCAACGCCACCAAAGGCATCGATTCACCGAATATTGTTCGTTGCTGATCACAGGCAAATTAGGTTGGATTGCGTGCCCAGGTCTCGCTTTGAGACCTGGGATTTCAGCTGGCACTCCTCGATGATCGGAAGCTCCGGCCTTCATTTTGCGCGACAGTTCCTAAGCGAATCATGTATTGTTATCAGTTCCGCTTATGCTTCTACTAACCGCAACTCTGGCCGAGCCTCAGTACTTCTCCCTCGCGGAGAAGCTGCTCCTCGTCGTGCTGGTCGCCGCCTCAGCCGGCGGTTTCTGGTTGCGTTTCCGCGTCGTCCTCGACAAGATTCTCAAATCCAAAAAAGACGCCAGCTTCCACCTTTTTCCCATCAGCAAGCGCGTATGGGATTTTCTCTGGGAGGTAGCTTTCCAGGCCAAGGTCATCCGCCAGCGCCCGCTGCCGGGGCTGGCTCACGCCTTTGTTTTTTGGGGATTCTGCGCCTTTGTCCTGGTCACGCTCAATCATTTTGCCTCTGGGCTTGGGTTCGGTTTTCTTGATCCCGCCGGCTGCTTTGGCCGCTTCTACTACGGCTTTGCCGCCGTCTTTGCCCTGGCCTGCGCCGTGGGCATCCTGGGGCTTTTCATCCGCCGTTTCCTGGTTAGGCCCAAATGGCTGGGCAAGAAGCTCTCCTACCAGTCCGGCTTCATCGCCTTCCTGATCTTCCTCCTGATGGTCACCTACCTGGCCGCGTTCTTTGTTTCCGATGCCGCCCCGGCCACACGTGTCCTCTGGTGGGTACACACGCTGGCCTTGCTGACCTTCTTGCCCATCATCCCCCACACCAAGCACCTGCACCTGGTTCTGAGTCCAGCCACGGTCTTTCTCTCACGCGGCAGCTTCAGCCGGATTCCCCCGCTCGACGGAGATGAAGATTTCGGCCTCGTGGCTGGCACGGACCTCACCTGGCTCGTAAGCCTGCAAGCCTACTCCTGCGTCGAGTGCGGCCGCTGCATGGAGCACTGCCCCGCCGCCAACACCGGCAAGCTGCTCAACCCTAAAGAAATCATCCTCGGCCTGCGCGGCTACCTGAACGACCTCGGCCCCAAGTCGGAAGAGCCGCTGCTGGGCAAATACAACCCCCAGGAAGCGCCCTTCCAATGCACCACCTGCGGCGCCTGCGAGTTCCAGTGCCCAGTAGGCATCGAGCACCTACCCATCCTTGTCGGCCTGCGCCGCGGTGCGGTCAACACCGGCGCCTGGGAGGACGACTACGGCTCCAAGCTCTTCCTGGCTCTCGAGCGCGGAGCGAATGCCCACGGTCTGCCCGCCTCCGAGCGCGACAAATTCATCGAGAAGGCTGGCCTGCCCATCTTCGACGGAACGCAGGAGTATTGTTTGTGGCTGGGCTGCATGGGCGGCTATGACCCCAAGGGCCGCGAGATCATCTCCGACTTCGCCCGCGTCATGAACTACCTGGGCACGAGCTTCGGCGTCCTCCGCAAAGAGAAGTGTTGCGGCGACCCGGTGCGCCGTCTGGGCAACGACCTTGTCTTTCAGCAGCTTGCCGAGGCCAACCTCGAAGCCTTCGCGCAGAACAAGGTGAAGAAGGTCGTCTCCATCTGCCCCCACTGCGTCCGCACTCTTCAGGAAGACTGGAAGGACTACGGCACGCCGCCCCCGGTCGAGCATCACAGCGAATTTCTGGCTCGTTTCGCCGATATGCTCCCACGGTCGGTAGGTCCGGGCCTTAGCCCGGGCATCGGAACGGCCGATTCAGAGGGGGCTTTACAGGCTCCGGAAAAACTCGTGGAATGTGTTTCGAAAGAACTTTTTGTGTCAGGGCACGACTTTAGTCGTGCCGAAAATGCCGCAAAAAGCTCTGGGGCTTTAGCCTCTGCGGCCACGCCCAGCAAACCCGAGAAAATCGTCTTCCACGACCCCTGCTACCTGGGCCGTTATCGCAACGTCTACAAGCAGCCGCGCACGGTGGTTAAACGAGCGGGAGAGCTGGTCGAGGCCCCGCGCAGCCACGAGCGCAGTTTCTGTTGCGGCGCAGGCGGGGGCCTGGTCTTCCTCGGCGACGAGACCGGCGAAAGAATTGGCAAGGTGCGCGCCGCCGAGTTGGTCGCTACCGGTGCGAGTGTGATTGGCACAGCCTGTCCCTTCTGCAACAGCATCTTCCGCGATGCGCTGGCGGAACAGGGCGAAGGCGCGCCGCAATTGCTTGATATTGCACAATTGACCGCGCGAGGATTGCCGGTCAGCGGTGCAAGTTAAGATGAACGGAGCCATTTTTCTATGAAAATCATTGTCGCTATCAAACAGGTGCCGGAGCGCGATGCGCAAGTGCGCATTGACGCTGCGGCCAAGTGGATTGAGGAGTCTGGCCTTCAGCACGCGCTGAATGAGTCTGACGCCTACGCCTTGGAAGAAGCTTTGCAGCTCAAGGAGAAGCACGGAGGCGAAGTGGTCGTCCTCATTGCCGGCCCGGAGCGTGTTGGGCCCACCATCCGCGAGGCGCTGGCCAAGGGCGCTGACCGCGCCATTCATATTGACTGCGCCGACCTGGGCAAACTGGACGCGCTCGGCGTGGCCCGGCTCTTAGCCGCCGCCATCAAGCCTGAAAACCCCGACTTGGTGCTCACCGGCCTTCAGTCCGACGACCTCGGCCAGGGGCAAACCGGCGTGATTCTTGCCGAGTTGCTCGGCCTGCCGCACTCCTCGCTCATCCTCCATGTCGAGAAGACCGACGCGGGCCTCACCGTGAAGCGCGAACTCGAAGAGGGCTGGTTCCAGACCATCGAACTACCCGCCCCCGCGGTGCTCACCATCCAGTCCGGCGGCAACAAGCTGCGCTACGCCACGCTGATGGGCATCAAGCGCGCCAGGAGCAAGCCGGTGCTTCAGGTCGCGGAGGCTGAGTTGGCCGTAGACGCCGCGCCCGTCGTCGTGCTGGAGCGCGTTGCGCTGCCGCAGAAACAAAAATCGACCCAGATTCTCTCCGGCACTCCCAAGGATGCCGCGGCGGCTCTGGTTGAAAAACTGAAATTTGAAGCGAGGGTGCTATGAGCGGCATTTGGGTGGTATTGGAAGAGCGGGAAGGCCGCATTGGCCGCATCAGTTGGGAAGCCGTCGTCGCTGGCCAGAAGTTGGCCGCGCTCACCGGCCTGGCCGCGAACGCCATCGTCATCGGCGCGCAGACAGAGGCCTTGGCCGCCGAAGTTGCCGCCAAGGCCGTCGGCAAAGTGGTTCGCGTGGAGCATCCGCTCCTGGCCGCTTACACGGCAGACGGATTTACGCTTGCCCTGCAACAATTCATTGAAAAAGAGCGTCCCGCGTATGTGGTATTTCCGCATACCTACCAGGTGCGCGACTACGCCCCTGCGCTGGCGGCCCGGCTGGGCCAGGTGCTCATCGGCGACGTAACCGCCATCGGCGAAGGCCCCGTCTTCACGCGGCAGTTGATGCAAGGCCGTCTCAATGGCTCTTACCGTCACACCGGCGACGGGCCATGCTTGATCTCGGTACAAGCCGGAGCCTTCCGCGCCGAGGAACTCGCTGCGGCAGCGACCGGCACAGCCGAAGTCACCGTCTTCTCGCCCTCCATCGAGCCGGCGCGGATTCGCACCAAGCCGAGTGAGCGTTTCCGGGGCGCGGCTCAAACCGTGGACCTGACGGCGGCGCAGATGATCGTCGGCGTGGGCCGCGGCATCAAGGACGCCGACAAACTCCCATTGGTGCAGGAACTGGCCACGGCCTTGGGCGCGGAGCTGGGCGCATCCCGGCCCATCTGCGACAACGGCTGGCTGCCCATGGAGCGGCAGATCGGCAGCTCGGGCCAGACCATCTCGCCCAAGCTCTACATTGCCCTGGGCATCTCCGGAGCCATTCAGCACCTGGTCGGCATCAAGGGCTCGCAGTGCGTTGTGGCCATCAACAAGGACCCCGACGCGCCCATCTTCGAAGCCGCTGACTATGGCATAGTCGGCGACCTCGCGGAACTCGTCCCGGCGCTCACCGAAGCGGTGAAGGCGGCAGCCCAGCAATAAAACCATCCGGGGCCGATTGGGTAACTCTCCGTCGGCCCGTTCTTCCCCCGCCGTAATCTTGCCTTTTGCGTAGTAGATATAGCTTCGGAACCGTCATAAATGATCTTGCCCGGCAGGTGGCCCGCTCAGTAACCCCGAAGAATTGCTATGAACCTTGAGAAGCTGTGCCCCGTGTATGACAGCGTCGTCTTCTGTCAAGCGCGTTTTTTTAATTCGCGCGCAGAAACTCCCTCTGGTGGCCGGGGCGGTGTCAAGGGCGC
>Ga0224535_1000415_pt1 | contig 12383 bp, 7 predicted proteins | sample 714E13034metaG_FD_179898 | JGI IMG/M metagenome (GOLD analysis project Ga0224535, IMG submission 179898) | Peat soil microbial communities from Stordalen Mire, Sweden - 717 E1 30-34 | ecosystem: Environmental > Terrestrial > Soil > Wetlands > Peat | place: Sweden: Norrbotten County, Stordalen... | reverse complement strand
ATAACATTGCGGGGATTACTTGTGGGCGGGCTTCTTTGCCGGCGCTTTGGCGGGCGTTCTGGCGGAAGCAGTGTCGGCAAGGGCCTGGTCGATGAGCTGGAAGAGCTTGCTGCGGTCAACGACCTCGATGAAGGGCGCGCCCTTGGAGTTGGCGGTGACCACCCAGATGGTGGGGGTGTGCTCGATGCCGATGCGCTGGCCGAGGGCGAAGTCAGCCTTGACCTGTTCGGCCAGCTTGCCTTGCGGGTCAACGGCGAAGGGCAGGGCGATGTGGTGATCGGCGGCAAACTTCTCAGTGAAATGGTGCAGGCTGTCAGGGCTGACGATGGAGACTTGGTTGGCGAAGACCTGATCGCGGTACTCGTCGCCCAGGGCCTTGCTCCGGGCGTCGAACCAGCGGGCGTTGACCGCGGCGTTGAAGCTCCAGGCGTGGTAGGGCAGAGGAAAGTCGTGGCGCACCAAGGGAATCTTGTACTTGGCCGCAGCCTCCCGAAGCAGGGGGTTGGCGCGGCCGCAGTCGGGGCACTCATAGTCGGCAAACTCGACGATGGCTACGCGGGCGCCGGCGGGCGGCTTGAGGGCGGCGGAGTCGTGCACCTGAGTTCCGGAAGTCGGAGGAACAAACTGGGCGTGGGCCCCGGCAGCGGCGACAAAAAGCGCGGCTACGGCAAGGCTCAGAAAAAGGCTGGCCGGCCGGCGAAGAGCGGGGCAGCGATGGGCATCAGCGAAAAAATGAGACATAGCGATTAGAAAGCTCCCTATGGGCATTGTAACGGGAAAAAACCGGGGAAGTTGTGAACTATTGGCGGTTGCGGCGGCGTGCGGCCATCCATTGGCGCCATTTGTAGTCGGCGATAAGGGTGGCGGCTACGACGATGACAGCGAGGATGCCGAGAAAAATCTTCATGGCATCTTCAGGATCGCATGAGTTGGGCAACGATGTTTCCACGATTTTGCTCAGGGCGGGCTGAGTATTCCGACTTGCTGTCCGAAATCGAACACTGCCGTGCTGTAAACGGTCACTCCAGGAGCCTGTTCTCTATTATTCTCTCACCTAAGTGGTTTGTTTTCAGCATGAAATATGAAAGACGTTATGGCATGGCAAGTGCAATGATCTCTGGCGTATGGATATTGCGCGCCCAGACTTATTGCAAAAGACGAAGCGCCGGCGTTGGATTCTTGCCGGCGTTGTGGTGGGAGTGGTTGCGATTGCGCTGCTAGGGCTGTCGCGGCTCAAGCCGGCTGCTCCCACGGTAGACCGCTCGACGATCTGGCCAGATACGGTCAAGAGAGGGCCCATGATCCGGCAGGTGCGCGGGTCGACGGGTACATTAGTGCCGCGCGAGGACAAGCTCAGGCTGATCCCTGCCGAGACCGAGGCCACGGTTACCCGGATTCTGGTGTTGCCGGGCGCGCAGGTTCAGGCCGGTACGGTCATTATGGACCTGGCCAATCCGCAGCTTGAGCAGGAGGCCATGAACGCCCGTCTGGCGCTGAAGGCCGCCGAGAGCGAGTACCACAACACCCAAGTAAAACTGCAGAACGACCTGATGACCCAGAGGGCAGGCGCTGCCACCGTCGGTTCGGATTATCGGCAGGCGCAATTGCAGGCGCAGACCGACAAGGCGCTCTACGATTTGGGCGTCATCTCCGGACTGACCTACAAGGCTTCGCAGGGCAAGGCCAACGAGCTGACGACGCGCAACAAGATCGAGGACGAGCGCATGACGATGAACGAAAAGGTCATCGTGTCGCAATTGGCCGTGGAGCAAACGAAGGTGGATCAGGCGCGCGCCCTCTATCAGCTCATGCAGCAGCAGTTGGCCGCGCTGCACGTGACCGCGGGGATCAGCGGCGTGCTGGTGGACCTGCCACATCAAGTAGGTGAGCACGTGGCTCCCGGCATCACGTTGGCCAAGGTGGTGCAGCCGGACCAGTTGAAGGCCTCGCTGAAGATTGCCGAGACCCAGGCACGCGACATTCAAATCGGCCAGTTGGCCTCCATCGATACGCACAACGGCGTGATTCCGGGCCGCGTGCAGCGCATCGATCCGGCCGTGCAGAACGGAACGGTCACGGTTGACGTAGAACTAACCGGGCCACTTCCGCAAGGCGCGCGGCCCGACCTGAGCGTGGACGGGACGATTGATCTGGAGCGCATGACGGATGTTCTTTATGTGGGACGGCCTGCGCTGGGCAACGAGAACTCCACGCTGAGCCTGTTCAAGATTGACCCCGACGGCAAGGGCGCCACGCGCGTTCCGGTCAAGGTGGGCCGCGCGTCGGTGAACAGCATTCAGGTGATCGAAGGATTGAAGGAAGGCGACACGGTGATTCTCTCCGATATGTCGCGCTGGGACAATGTGGACCGGATACGGCTGGAGTAGGAAAAACAGGGGTTAGGGACTAGGGATTAGGTCTCTGTCCAGATGAAGAAGTTTCATTGGGTTTGTGCTTTCCCACATCTCAAAATCGAGATGTGGGGCACCCAATGATGGTACAAAATCAAGCGGTCAGAGACCTAGGAACTTGTTGAAATAGTAACTTGGGGTAGAGTTTCGCACTCAGGGGCTAAAGCCCGCATTGATTTTGCGGCATTTACGGCACGACTGAAGTCGTGCCCTGACACAAAACCAGGTTTTTCAACAAGTTCCTAGGGATTAGCAAACAAGATTACGAATTCAGAGGGAGAGAGCATGGGATCGAACGATACGCTGATTGAGATTGAGAACCTGACCAAGGTTTTCTACACCGACGAAGTGGAGACGCACGCGCTCTCCGGCATTCACCTGACTATCTCGCGGGGCGAGTATTTGGCCATGTCCGGCCCGTCGGGCTGCGGGAAGTCCACGCTGCTTTCCATCCTGGGACTTCTGGATACGCCCACCGGCGGCAAGTACCTGCTCAACGGCAACCCAGTTGAGAACCTGAGCTTCGGCGACCGCTCGCGCATCCGTAACCAGGAGATTGGCTTCATCTTCCAGAGCTTCAATCTTATCGGCGATCTTACGGTCGAGGAGAATGTCGAGTTACCGCTGACTTATCGCGCGGGAATGGCCTCGGCAGAGCGCAAGAAGCGCGTGAAGGAAGCGTTGGAGCGGGTGAACATGGCGCATCGCATGAGGCATTATCCGGCGCAACTCTCCGGCGGCCAGCAGCAGCGCGTGGCCGTGGCGCGCGCCCTGGCCGGTTCGCCGTCGATTCTGCTGGCCGACGAACCCACCGGCAACCTGGACTCGAAGAACGGCGAGGCGGTGATGCATCTGCTCGCCGATCTGCACCGCGAGGGCTCAACCATCTGCATGGTGACGCACGATCCGCGCTTCGCCAAGCACGCGCAGCGCGAGGTGCATCTTTTCGACGGAAAGGTGGTCTCAGAGCAGGAGTTGAAAAAGCTCGAAGAGGAAGTGGAGGCGTAGCGATGCTGCTTCAAGATTTGCGGTACGCGCTACGGCAGTTGCGCCGCGCGCCGGGATTTACCTTCACGGTGGCGCTCACGCTGGCTTTGGGCGTGGGCGTGGCCACGGCGGTTTTCTGCGTTATCGATGCAGTGATTCTGCGTCCGCTGCCCTTTGCGCATCAGGAAAAAATTGTGGCCGTCAAAGGCCGCAGCCAGAGCGGCTATAGCCAGCCGGCCTCTTGGCCCAGCTATCAAGACGAGCGCGCCCAGGCCCGCGCCTTCAGCGCCCTGGCGGCCTACGCCGACTACTTCAAGGTGACGATGGAGACGCCGGGCGCAGGCGCCATCGCCCTCGACAGCGTGCAGGGAACCGACAACTTCTTCCAGGTCTTCGGCGTGCCGCCCATGCTGGGGCGCACGTATTTGCCCGGCGAGGAGCAGGCCGGCAAGAACGACATTGTGGTGCTGAGTTATGAGGCCTGGCAGCGCTACTTTGGCGGCGACCGCGGCGTGCTGAATAAAGCGGTGAAGATGAACGGCAAAAATTTCACCGTGATTGGCGTGATGCCGGCCGGCTTTCGTTTTCCGCTTACCGCGCATAACGCCGTTTACATGCCCATGCACATCGATCAGAGCGGGATGCAGGAGCGCGGCAATCACTGGCTGCAGACCGTGGGACGCGTGAAGGACGGCGTGACCATCGAGCAGGCGCAGGCCGATCTGACGCACGTCTTCGGCGATCTTAACCGCGCCTACGCGAATACGGACGGCGGGCGGACGGTTCGCCTGCAACTGCTGGCGGAGAGCGTGACGGCCCGGAGCAAGGGGCCGCTGTGGACGCTGCTGGGCGCGGTGCTGGCGGTGCTGATGATCGGCTGCGTCAATGTGGCCGGACTGCTGCTGGCGCGCGGCGTGAAGCGCGAGCGGGAGATGGCCATGCGCGTGGCCATCGGCGCGGGAAGAGCGCGGCTCTTGCGCCAAGTGCTTACGGAAGGGCTGCTGCTTGCGCTGCTGGGTGCGGGCGGAGGAGTCTTGCTGGCCTCTGTGCTGCTCAGCTTAATGCGCACGTTCCTGATTCAAGCGCTGGCGCGCGGCGCGGACATTCATCTCGACTGGACGGTGTTGGCCGCGGCGGTTGCCGTATCGGTGGTCTCCAGTCTGGCCGCCTCGCTGCTGCCCGCTCTGCGGTTGTCGGGCATCGATCCCAATCGCACCCTCAAGGCCGGCGGCAGCGCCGGCACGGGGCGCGCGCAATACCGCCTGCGCTCCGGCTTTGTTGTTACGCAGGTGGCGCTCACGCTGGTGCTGCTGGTGGTGGCGGGAATGTTGATCCGCGTGGTGACGCGCTATCGCAACACCGACCTGGGCTTCGATCCGGCGCATATTCTTTCCGTCAAGCTCAATCTTTCCAAGGTGCGGTATCAAGGGCGCGACATGGTGGGTAGCTTCTACAAGCCGCTGGAGGCTCGCGTGAGCGGCCTGCCGGGAGTCAAGGCGGTGGGACTGATCAACATCCTGCCGATCGAGAACTACGGTAGCAACTCCGAGATTCATATCGCCGGACAGCCGCCGTATCCTCCCAAGCAGGTCATGCTGGCCGAGAACCGCCTTGTCTCGACGGGTTACTTCGATGTGATGGGCATTCAACTGCACGGCGGGCGCAAACTCTCGCCGAGTTTTGATGCGGCCAGCGAGGAGCATAAGGCGCCAACGGTGGTGGTGAACGACGCCTTTGTCAAGCAGTTCATTCCCGCGGGGCTTGATCCCGTCGCGCAGCGGATCGACGACAGCGACAAGCAGGAGAACTGGACGCAGATCGTGGGCGTCACGGGCAACGTACGTCAGAATATCGAGGAGCCTCCGCTTGCGGAGCGGGATTGGCTGATGGACGAGCTTCCGGTAGCGGAGCGCGCCGATCAGTTCTCCAGCATGGTACTGCTAGTGCGCACGACAGGCGACCCGGCGTTGGCGATTCCCGCCATACGCGCCGCCGTGCACGACCTTGATCCTACGGTTCCCTTCAATGACCCGCGCACCATGACCGAGGTTGTATCCGAAACGCTGGTCTTCGAGCGCATGGAGGGCTGGCTGTTCGGCATCTTTGCCGGGCTGGCATTGGTGCTGGCGCTGGTTGGCTTGTACGGACTCATCAGCAACGAGGTGGAGCAGTCCTCGCGCGACATCGGCGTGCGCATGGCGCTGGGCGCGACAAGGCCCGGCATTCTCGCCATGGTGCTGAAGCGCGTGGCGTGGATGCTGGCGGCGGGCGTTGCGGCGGGGCTGGTGCTGACGCTTTTCGCCCGCAAGCTCATCGGCATGGTCATCTACTTCGACGCACAGAAAGAGTCTGGTGGCTTTCTTCTGCTGGCTTTGCTGCTGGTGGTGGCGGGCCTTGTAGCGGCGCTGATCCCGGCGCGGCGGGCGGCTTCGATTGATCCCATGCAGGCTTTGCGTTCCGAATAGCACGCTCAAGGAGATTGCAATGAACACGCTTGTTCAAGACATTCGCTACGCGCTGCGGCAATTGCGCAAGTCGCCGGGATTTACGCTGACGGCGGTGCTGACGTTGGGGTTGGGGTTGGGTGCGAGTTCGGCCGTCTTCTGCCTCATGGACGGACTCGCGCTGCATCCCATGCGGGTTCCGCATCCGGGCGAGTTGGTGCGCCTTTTCGCTACCACGCAACAGGATCCGGAGGGTATGTTCACCTACTCCGAGTATCGCGTGATCGCCGAGCGCGCCACAGCGATGAAGAGCGTGGTTGCTGTTGGACGCCGTGGAAGCATTATGCCGCGCAGCGACGGCACGACGGCGCTGCTACAAACCAACGTGGTCTCCAGCAACTTTTTCGACGCTCTCGGTGTGCGGCCGATGCTGGGACGCAGCTTTACGGCCAGCGATGCCGAGCGATTGCGCACGCAGCCCGGCGTACTGCTGGGTTATAGCTTCTGGAAGCGCGAGTTTGCCGGCGATCCTGGAATTGTCGGCCGGCAGATTACGCTCCTGCGCGGCAAGAACCATCGCACACAGGTGGACGTATGGGGCGTGCTGCCGCCGGAATTCCGCGAAATCGACAACGGCATGGACCGCGACTTATGGATGCCTGCGGAGACCTGGGCCGCCACGGGTGATTCCAGCGACTTGACCTCGCGCGATTTTCGCTGGCTTAATCTTGTCGGACGCCTTGCTTCGGGAGCCACTGCGGCACAAGCCAGCCAACAGGTCATGACGATGGCCAAGTCCTGGGAGGCAACCGATCCAGCCTTGTACCATGGCAGCGGTGCGCGCGCCGTCAGTGACTTTCGTTATCGCTTGGAGCAGGCGGGAACCAGCGGAGTGGTACTCTTCGCGATCGTTATCGGTGTCGTGCTGCTGGCCATCGTGAACGTGGCGCACCTGCTGCTGGCGCGTGGGCTGACGCGTGGCCCCGAGATCGCTCTCCGCATAGCGCTGGGTGCGCAGCGCTGGGTGGTCGCACGGCAATTGCTGGTTGAGAATTTGTTGCTTGGCGCGCTTAGCCTGGCCGCCGGGCTTGGCTTGGCCGCGGGCCTGGCCGCGTTACTGCCGCGCCTGATGGTTGCTGAGCCAGCGACTCTCTCCCAAGTTGGATCGATGGGAACGAGCTTTCAGATAGATGGGCGTGTCTTTCTTATTGCTTCGTCGTTGGCGCTCATCACCATGCTGCTGCTGGCTCTGGTCCCGCTTAGCCAGGTGGCGCGGCCACAATTGCTGCCGGTGTTGCAGGCCGGCGCCGCCACGCGCACGGCGGGAAAGACTCCGACCGTACGCCGCGTCGCCATATGGTTGCAGATCGCTATCTCTTTTGCCTTGCTGGTCTCCACCGGCGTGCTGGTGCGCAGCTTTGTGAACACTCGCACGCAACCCATTGGATTGACGCGCAACCAGGTGCTGCTGGCCTGGACGCTGGGGCCGAGCACCACCCAGCGTGATGCCGTCGTCCAGCGCATGAAGGCGCTGCCCGGCGTTCAGCGCGTAGCCTATGCCATCCGCGCGCCGCTCAGTCTTTCCGAGGGCGGCATTGCGGTAAAAACTTTGTTGCCCAGCCATCCCGAGTTGCGCGATCCGGTGGCGGTCAAGTTCAACGCGGTCAGTCCGGAGTTTCTCGATACGACCGGAACGCGTGTAGTGCGGGGCCGTGGCATTTCTCCAGCCGACGATGCGGATGGAGCGCCCGTGGTGCTCGTCAATCAGGCCATGGCCGAGAAGTACTGGCCCGGCATGGAGCCGCTCGGTCAAGTGGTGCGATTGGCCGACTCCAATGTGGACGCGCGCGTGGTGGGTGTCACGGAGAATGCTCCCATTGGCCGAATTGGCGAAATGGCTGAGCCCTATCTTTACCTGCCCTTCCATCAGTACCTGCTTCATCTGCCGAATATGGGCGAGATCACCTTCGCGCTCAAAACGAAACAGGACGCAATGAGTATGGCGCAACCCGTGCGTCAGGCGCTCATCCACGTCGATCCATTGCTCGATCCGATGATGCTTACCTCGCTGCCAGAACTCATCCGCTATTCGGCGGGCGGTTATCAGATGTTAGCTGAGCTGGTCAGTGCGCTGGGCTTCATCGGACTGGCTCTCACGGTGGTGGGCCTCTACGGATTTCTCGCTTTCCGCGTCACGCAGCGGAGGCGCGAGATCGGCATTCGCATGGCGCTGGGAGCGACCCGGGAGGCCATGGTCCAGATGGTCTTGCGAGACACCGCAGGCATGGCGGTTATCGGCTTGGCGATTGGACTGGCGCTGGCTCTGGCCGCCGCGCACGTTGAGTCAGCGCTTTTGTTTGGCGTGCGTCCGCTGGACGCGGTCTCTCTGGCCGGAGCATTGTGCATTTTGGCTGGCGCAGTAGCCGCAGCCGCATGGATTCCGGCGCGGCGGGCGGCTTCCATTGAACCTATGCAGGCTTTGCGCAGTGAATAGTGCGCCTTCGAGGAGATTGCAATGAATACGCTCGTTCAGGACATTCGCTATGCATTGCGGCAATTGCGCAAGTCGCCGGGATTTACGCTGACGGCGGTGCTGACGCTGGCCCTGGGCATCGGAGCCAACAGCACAATTTTCAGTTGGATCGATTCGACTTTGTTCGATCCGATTCCTGGCGTTGCACGGACCGGAAACATGGTTACCTTGCAGCGCGGCGAAAGGAGCGAGCATCCGACTCCGCCGTTCTCTTACGCGGACTATGTGGACCTGCGCGATAACGCCAAGAGCTTCAGCGGCATGCTGGCCTATCACGACGATTACATGGCGATTACCGGAGGAGCGCGGCCGGAGCGCGTCTATGGCGTGCTGGCCTCGGCGAACTACTTCGAAGTGCTGGGCGTGAAGCCGGTGCTGGGCGGGACGCTCATTTCGACCATGACCAACGAACGCGCGGGCGCGCCGGTGGTTGTGCTTGGCTATGATCTTTGGCAAAGCCGTTTTGGCGGTGATCCGGGGATCGTTGGCAAAACAACGCAGATCAATCACCACACTTACACCATCGCAGGCGTAGCTCCGCGCGGCTTTCAAGGATGCAAGAGCGGGCTTCGCGCCGAGTTGTTTCTCCCGCTCGGCATGGATTCACAGGTTTGGGGTGACTCGACGCGCATTGACGAACGCGGCGCTTCGTGGCTGCAGTTGCTGGGCGTGATGCGTCCGGGCGTAGATGCGCACCGGGCTGAGAATGAACTGAATCTGTTGATGGACCGCATCGTCGCGCGTTTCCCGGAGTCGCACCAGGGAGCGAATCGAATTTCCACCGACCCGCTGTGGCGCTCTCCTTTTGGGGCCAATGTCTACCTGGCCGGATCTCTGCCGATTCTGATGGCTCTGGCCGCGGTGTTGCTGCTGCTTGCCTGCGCGAATGTCGCGAATCTTCTGCTGGTGCGCACCGTCTCGCGCCGCCGCGAGTATGCCATTCGCCTCTCCTTGGGAGCGACGCGCTGGAGGCTGGTTCGACAACTCATGGTGGAGAATCTTCTTGTCGCCCTAGCCGGCTGCGGAGTTGCATTGGCCGCCACTTTCTGGACGGCCAACACAATCAGTTCCTTTTTGCCTGCCATCACGCTTCCGCTCAGCATTCATGGGCGGGTCAATGGCGTGGTGACGCTGGCCACGATTCTCATTTCCGTTTTGACGGCCGTGATTTCCGGAGCGGTTCCGGCGCTGCGCGCTTCCGCGCTGTCTCCCGTGACCGTGCTGAAGGATGAGGCTCTCAGCACGTCGGGCGGGCTGCACAAGTCGCGGCTAACGTCGGGCTTGGTGGTCGCGCAGGTGGCGCTGTCGCTGGTGCTGCTGACGTGCGCGGGGCTGTTCGTCCGCAGCCTCGCGAACGCGCGGAGCATCAATCCCGGCTTCGATGCAAACCATGTCTACCTGGCCTCGTATGACCTGGGCCCCACGGGGTATACCTCAGCCCAGGAACTGGAGTTCAACCGTCAACTCCTGGCGCGCGTGCGGTCGATTCCCGGCGTGCTGTCGGCGACCCTGGCGGATTTCTCGCCGCTCAGCTTTACGATTCATTCTGACGGCATCATGCCGGAAGGCTACGTTCCCCGTCCGCATGAATCGATTGAAGCCGATCGGGGGTTGGTGGAAACCGACTACCTGCAAACCCTGCGCACGCCACTGCTGGAGGGGCGGGACTTTACCGCGGACGACAAGCCCGACACGCAACGTGTAGCCATTGTCAATCGAGCTTTAGTAGACCGCTACTGGCCGGGGCAGATCGCGCAAGGAAAACGCATTCAGGTTTACGGCCGGTGGTACACCGTGGTGGGAGTGGTGGCGAATGGAAAGTATCGCCGTCTCACCTACGATCCGGCGCCCCTGGTGCTGTATCCCCTGGCGCAGCGAGGGGAAGACCTGTTGACTCTGCACGTGCGCGTCAACGGAGACCCGATGGCCTATTCCTCGTCCATCGACGAAGCGGTTCACCACCTCAACCCCGACCTGCCGCTCTTCAATGTCACTACGCTCCAGCGCAATATGCAGTTGGGCAATGTCTTTGAGCGAATCGTCGTGGACTTCGCCGGCGCATTCGGCCTGCTTTCGATCCTTCTTGCCGCGGTGGGCATCTATGGCGTGGTCGCATACACCACGCGGCAACGCACCCACGAGATTGGCATTCGCATGGCTCTTGGAGCGGGGCGCAAGGACGTGTTTCTTCAGATTCTCGGCCAGGGCCTACGGCTCACGCTCGCCGGACTGGCCGTTGGCCTTGTTGCCGCGCTCTTTGCGACCCGTTTTCTGCGCGGTTTGTTGTTTGGGGTCGGAGCCGTTGACTGGCTGACCTTTGCCACGGTTGCGATTCTGCTTTGCCTGGTGGCGCTGGCGGCGTGTTATCTGCCGGCGCGGCGCGCGGCCTCAGTCGAACCGATGCAGGCTTTGCGAACTGAATAGGAACGGAATCGAAGGGATTTGTAGATGCAGAAATTGATCCAAGACATTCGCTACGCGCTGCGGCAGTTGCGCAAGTCGCCGGGGTTTACGCTGACCGCGGTGCTGACGTTGGCCCTGGGCATCGGCGCCAACACCGCCATCTTCACGCTGGTGCAGGGCATCCTGCTGCGCTCTCTTCCGGTCACTGACCCCGCGCGCCTCTATCGCATCGGCGATACGGATGATTGCTGCGTTGAGGGCGGATTCCCGGGCGATGCCTCCACCACAGGGGATTTTTCCATCTTCTCGTATGATCTCTATCTGAATCTAAAGAACTCCGCGCCGGAGTTTGAGCAACTGGCCGCGGTGCAGGCCGGTCTGGGGCAATTGAGCGTACGGCGCGGCAATGCACTGGCCAAGTCCTTGCGCGGCGAATTTGTCTCTGGCAACTACTTTCCTACCCTCGGCCTGGGGGCATATGCGGGGCGCGTCTTCAGCGATAACGACGATACTCCCGCCGCATCTCCTACCGTGGTGCTGAGCTACCAGGCGTGGCAGGGCGAATTTGCTGCCGATCCGTCGATCGTGGGTTCGACAATCTTCATCCAGGCTAGGCCCTTCACCGTCATCGGCATCGCGCCGCCCGGCTTCTTTGGCGACCGGATTCGCTATTCTCCTCCCGATTTTTGGATACCAATCCAAACCGAACCCTATGTCCGTGATGCGAGTTCCATCCTTCATCATCAGGAAGCAAACTGGCTCTATCCGATCGGCAGGGTTCGCCCCGGCACAAATGTCAGCGCCTTGCAGACAAAGCTGACCGTTGCTTTGCGCCAGTGGCTTTATACCCGCCCGTTGCTTACTGCCAACGGCGGCGCAGCGATCATTCCCAAACAATATGTCGTCCTCTCGCCTGGCGGCAGCGGTATCCAGAATTTGCAATTGCAGACCAGCAAAGGGCTGAAGATGCTGATGATCCTCTCTTCGGTTGTCCTGCTCATCGCCTGCGCCAACATCGCCAACCTGCTGCTGGCGCGTTCCACCACGCGCCGCGCCGACATCGCGCTGCGCGTGGCCTTGGGCGCGGGCCGCAGTCGCGTCATTCGTCAGATACTCACCGAGAGCGTACTTTTGAGTTGCCTGGGCGGCCTGGCAGGATTGGCCGTTGCATATGCCGGTTCGCACACCATCCTCGCTCTCGCATTTCCTGACGCCCGGCATATGCCTATCAGCGCCAGTCCTTCACTGCCCGTGCTTGGTTTTGCTTTCCTAGTTTCCCTGCTCACCGGTATGCTGTTCGGCGCGGGACCAGCATGGCTGTCGTCGCACGCGCAACCTGCCGAAGCGCTGCGCGGCGTCAACCGCTCAACGCGCGACCGCTCTTCGCTGCCGCTGAAATCTTTGGTCGTATTTCAGGCCGCTCTCTCAGTGATACTTCTGGCCAGCGCGATACTGATGACCAAATCGCTTGCCAACATTGAGCATCAGAAATTCGGCATCGCCACGGCGAACCGTTACGTAATGCACTTTGACCCGGCCGGTGCCGGTTATACCGCAGATCGTCTGCCCGCGCTCTATCGCCAGATTGAAGATCGTTTATCGGCG